>Ga0068871_100001491_pt1 | contig 15694 bp, 16 predicted proteins | sample KBSMisM72_FD_72750 | JGI IMG/M metagenome (GOLD analysis project Ga0068871, IMG submission 72750) | Miscanthus rhizosphere microbial communities from Kellogg Biological Station, Michigan, USA - KBS Miscanthus M7-2 | ecosystem: Host-associated > Plants > Roots > Rhizosphere > Soil ... | reverse complement strand
CGATGAAACAGCGCAATGCCGAGCAATGTCAGCGCGAAAAGAATGAAATCGAACGGGATTCCGAAAAAGAGAACCGGTTCAGCCAATGTGTTTCAAGAACGGCACCAAATCCAGGCCGTCCTCCCCTGCGATGCATGCGAGACGCTGCATCGCATAGGTTTCATATAAAAATTTGTGATTTGCAATCCGCATCGGCGCTGAAGCCGATGCGGACCGCCCGGAAAGCTAAGCCGCGACCAGTTTCAGTTTCTTCTTGTCCCGATTCGACTTTGCCTTGACCAGCGCAGCGTGGTCGATCGCCGTCTGTCCCGCATAGGCTATGGCAAATGAGGCGAGCGCATCGTCCATCGTTTCGCTTTTGCCCATATAACCTGCGATAAGGGCTGGATCGCCCGATCGCGCATGGGCCCGCGCAAGCGTACGACCGCACACGCGCGCATAATCCGACAGTGCCTCCAATTCGCTGATTTCGCTGATCCCGCCGAGCCTGTGGTTCTTCAACGTGCGAACATAGAATTGACGCCCGGTTTCGTCGTCTTGCGTGTAACCAAGAAAAATGTCGCTCGCGGCCTGCATCATCTGCTGACCCTCCACGACACGTCGGCCCTGATGCCCGACATAGGCTATCCCGCCCCCAAGCCGTTCCAGCACCGACCGTTGCGCCTGCTTAAGCTGAAGGAAGAGAGGCTCGCTGTCGCCGGTCATCAGCAGCGCGATGTAGCAATACGTGCCAACAGACCCGACGCCGACGGCCTTGAACGCAAGGTCTACGATCTTGTGGCGGTCAAGGATGTGACGCCGATCGGTCCCGAGGCAGTCTCGATACATTGCAAAGATGCGATTGATATCGAGTTTGTGTGCCAGGTGAGTGCTGGGGTCGAGATGGAATATCGCCGGCGGTTTGTCGGCAATGCGCAGCTCGCTCCCCGTGATCAGCCGCGGAAAGTTGTCGTCCTTTTCGAGGCCTTCGCCGCGCGCCTTGCTGATGATTGTCGTCAGTTTGCGCCGCAGGGCTTTGTTACTGATCAACTTGAGTTGCTCTTCGAGATCGATGCGGCTGTGCCAGATCTCCAACGGTGACAGATTGAGAAGATTGAACATATGTTTTCGATAGGCCGACACGCTTGCCGCAGCCATTGCGCGAGCGCGGTTCTTGCTTTCGCCGTTCGCCAGAACTGCAACTGCGACACTCGCCGCCAGGCGCTTCAGGTCGACGGTGAAATCAACACCTGCGATTGTCTCGTCAAAGTCGTTGACGTCGAACAGGATGTTGTCTTCCGGGGTGATGAATGCACCGAAGTTCATCAAGTGGCTGTCACCACCGGCCTGAACCTTGATTCCGGGCACCGGCTGGTGTGCCAAGTCTGCTGCCATAACTGCGGCCGCACCGCGCAGAAATGCGAAGGGATTCTGCATCATGCGTGCGTAACGTTCGGGGACGAGTTCCGGAACGCGCTCCGCATCGCTTTCGGCGAGTATGGCCACGGCGTTTCTCGAACTCACGCCTTTCAGATCGGCGTGTCTCTCTCGTGCGACATGCTGCCGAAGTTTTTTGCCCTGACCGAACCTCTCGGCACGCGTCCCCAGATTCACGGCTCGCAACTCTACTGACAGCGGCATTTTGTTTTCTCCACGATACAGCCCCGTCGCGAAAAGGTTACGCGGCGCCCAGGAAGGCCTGTTGCAACTGCGCGTGCTGCGCGAGGCTATTAAGGTGCCAACTATTGCGCGATTGGCCCGAAGGCCAATAAATCCTGCATAAACATTACCTACCCACCGGAATGGGCTCCGGGTCACGCCCGCTTGCCGGCCTCATGAAGGGAATCGATCGCGCGCGGCAAGGTGACGCTGATTTCCGTGAACTCGCCGGGCCGCGTCTCTACCTCGATCGATCCGCCGTGTTGCTTGACGATAATGTCGTGGCTAATGGAGAGGCCCAGGCCGGTCCCCTCGCCCGCCGGTTTCGTCGTGAAGAACGGATCGAATATCTTCTCCTTCACATCGGGCGGAATGCCGGTGCCGTTGTCCCGGATCCGGATTTCCACACGGTCGCCGAGGCTCTTCGTCGAAGCGGCCAGGACCGGCTCGTAGCCATCGCTACCCGCTTCCGCCTTGCGTTTTGTCGCCGCATAAAAACCATTCGCGATCACGTTGAGGAGGGCGCGGGTGACGTCCTGCGGAAAGACTTCGGCCTCGCCTGCGGCCGGATCAAACGAGCGCTCGATGGTGATTTCGAAACCCTGCTTCTCCGCCCTCGCACCGTGCCAGGCGAGGTTCAAGATTTCCTCGACAATCGCATTGATGTCGACACGCCGATGCTCGCTGGAGACTTCCCGCGAGTGCAACAACATGTTCTTGACGATCGCATCCGCACGCCGGCCGTGATGCACGACCTTCTCGAGATTGTTCTTCAAGGTACCGGTCAGTTCATCGAGCTGGGAGCGTGCGTCATCGGCAAACGGCAAGCCCGTCAACGTTTCGTTCAGTTCATCGACGAGTTCCGCGGAAAGCGCCGAGAAATTATTGACGAAATTGAGCGGGTTTTTCATCTCGTGCGCGATCCCGGCAGTCAACTGGCCGAGCGACGCGAGTTTCTGGGTCTGCACCAGCCGACCCTGGGTGGCGCGCAAATCTTCCAAAGAAGCAGCCAGTTCGCGCGTACGCGCCTGCACCTCATCGAACAGACGGGCATTTTCGATAGCGATGACCGCCTGGTCGGCAAATGTCGTGACGAGTTCGACCTCCCTTTCGGTGAACGTGTTCACTTCCGTCCGCATCAACGCGAAAACGCCGATCACCGAGCCCTCGCGCACGAGTGGCACACCGAGGTTTGACCGAAACCCGAACGCCTTCTGGTAGACGCTCGCCTGGTACTCGGGGTCGGCGAGGACGTCGTGGATATTGACCGGCCGGCCGCTCATTGCGACCCGACCAACCAGACTGCCGCGGCCGGGCTGCAGTGGCTGATCACGCGTGTAGTGTTCTGCCTGCGCTTCTTCTTCGCGGGACATCCCGTAATGCGCGGCGAGCCTATACAGATCGCCTTCTTTCTCGAAAATGGCGCCTTTCTCGGCCTGACAAAGTTGCGCGGCAGAAGCCGTCAGCGTTCCCAATACGGTCTGCAGATCGAAGGTCGAGCGACTGATGACCTTGAGCACGTCGGCGGTTGCCGTCTGTCGCTGCAATGACTCGCGAAGTTCGCTGAGCAGACGCGTGTTTTCGATGGCGATCACGGCTTGGGCGGCGAAACTCGCCAGCAGATCAACCTGCTTGTCGGTGAATTGCGCCACCTCTTTATGATAGATCGCGAGCGCGCCAATGAGCTCACTGTCCTTGAGCAGGGGCACATTAAGGATCGTCCGGAATTGCCCAAGATTGACCGCTGCGACGAATATCGGTTCGCCTTCGATATAGGCGGGTTCCTTGGTGACATCGGCGATATGAACTGTTCGTCTGGTCTGAGCAATGCGCCCCAAGGCGGTGCGCGCACTCGGTCGCTGAGGTCCACGGTGCCAAAAATCGGCGAATGCCGGGGGCACCCCGAACATGGCGGCGGCACGCCATGACGAATCCTCATAGCGAAACAGCACTCCAAAGGTGGCGCCGCAAATTTGCACGGCATTTTGCAGCATTGCCTGGAACACCGGTTCAAGCTCGCCGGGTGAACTGCTGATGACCTTGAGTACGTCGGCTGTGGCGGTCTGCTGCTGCAATGACTCGCGCAATTCGCCCAGCAGTCGCGCGTTCTCAATGGCGATGACTGCTTGTGCGGCAAAATTCTCGACCAATTCGATCTGTCTATCGGTGAACGGCCGCACCTCCTTGCGGTATATGGAGATCGCGCCGATCAGCTGTTTTTGCTTTAACAGCGGGACGATCAGAAGCGTGCGCGCTCCGGCGAGATCGGCAAGACCGACGACCGCCTTGTCCCTTTCCAGGTAAGGCCGGCGGGTCCGAATATCGTCAATGTGCGCAATCTTTCTGGTCCTGGCGACATAGGCGAGACCGCTTTCCGGATGCGGATGGATAACCTCTCCTTTCCGCGCAACGAATTGAGGCGGCGGATTGTGCAGGGCGACACTTTGGTAGGCCTCGCCGTCGTAAAGATTCAGAGTGCCGAACCGGGCCTCGCAAAGCCGCGTGGCATTTTCCAGGATAGTGTCGAACACCGGCTCAAGGTCGTCGGGCGATGCGCTGATGACTCGCAAAACTTCCGAGGTGGCCGCTTGCTGCTCCAGCGCCTCATCGCGCTCGCGCCGAAACCTCGCGACACTCGTGTCCTTGGTCTCGGGCAAGTCATGTTGTCGCGCCGGCGCTCGCGCACGGCCCTTTACATTCTTGCGGCCTCGCGACTTGGCCGGTCTACCGCCTGTTTTGCGCCGTTTCATAGCCGCCCCAGAAACACGACATCGTAACTGTTCAGGCGAGGCGCGTTAAGGGTTGGCGGTCTGCGCCAAGTCATGAGTAGAGACGATGGCCCGCCAACCGAAATCACGCGTTTTTCTGTGACGTCCCGAACTTGCGCCACGCCCAGAGTGCCGCGAGCACGAGGAGCGAGCCAACGACGGCGGAAACAATGTCGCGCAGTGAGATGGCGATTTTGTCGAGGCCCGGCCAGATCCCGAATGCGCGGAACAGCAGCCCGCCGATGACCGCACCAGTAAGGCCAAGTGCGAGATTTCGCCACAGGCCATAGCCGCCGCGCTCCCAGGTCATCAATGCCCCGGCGAGGGCACCGCCGATTAGCCCAACGACGATCCACACAATGACTTGGTCGATAGAGAACATGGCCAGACTCCCTGATGCATACGGCTCCGACACTCGCCCAAATTTAATGCTCAATTTACGTTCGGTCCAACGCACGCGGCCGTACAAAGACTCCAGGGGCGACCACCAAATGCAGAGCCAACCCGATGTGGATCATGGTGGTCTATATTTTGATTGTTCTGGTCGGTGAGACCATTACGGTTGCGATTGGCCTGGTGCTGGATCGGATTTTTCCGTCCGCCAGCCTCACGGTTTCCTTGACGCTGTTCTTCGCCATCCTCTGGCTCGCGTGGGTCCTCGCAGTACGTCTGACGGAACCCAAGAACGCGAAGACCGCAAAGCACGCTTGAAATCCCTGCATGAAAGCGACGCAAGACGTCGCGTTCATCGGTATTCCAGTCCGCTGTCAATGAAACTCGGACTAGCCCCTAGGTCCAATACACTCTTGGACTTCAAGAAACTAAACGAAGGGGCGACGAGGCATTCGCAGTTCCATTGCGAAACCTCTTTAATGAAGCCGGCGGGAGAACGATTTGAATAAAGACACAAGCCGTTTTTGCACTGGGCGTATTTCCCGAACCGCGATCGCCCTCCTTGTCGTGTGGACGACCATCGATCCAGTCTTCGCTCAGGATACGCAGGCGCCAAGTCAGCAAGCGCCAATTCCGCAGGCGCCAAGTCCGCAACCGCCTGCCCCGGCACAGACAAAAGTCTATTCGCTGACGGATCTGGAATATCTGCTCGGCCCCATCGCGCTATACCCAGACCCCCTGCTCACCCTTGTTCTGACGGCGAGTGCATTCCCGTTGCAGATCGTTCAGGCCGATCGTTGGATCGTCGACAATTCGGACGCCGTCAAACAGAACGACTTTACGAAAGTCGACAGCATGCCCTGGGATTCATCGGTACAGGCGCTGACGCGCTTCCCCGATGTCGTTCAAATGCTCTCCGACCATCTCGACTGGACAGAGTCGCTCGGCACCGCGTTCTCGTCGCAGCCTGAAGACGTGGCGAACGTCATCCAGATGCTGCGCGCGAAAGCTGAAAGTGTCGGCAATCTCAAATCCACGCCCGAGCAAGAAGTGACCACGCGCGAGGAAGGCGGATCGAGAGTTATTTTCATCGCGCCAACAAATCCGGAGCGGATCTATGTACCGGTCTACGATTCCTCCGTTGTTTTCACGAACGCTTTAACCGGGGCTCTGATCTTCGGCACAGGAGTGCTCGTCGGTTCGAGCTGGAACAATCGTTGGGGCTGGAATAATCGCCGCTGGAATCAGGTCTGGATCAATCCGCCAGTATGGCAACCGCCTCCGCCCAATTGGCGTCCCCCACTCCGCCCAGGCGCACGGCCTCCGGGCGTCTGGCGTCCGGATCGTCCTGGTGGTGGCACGCGGCCGGATCGTCCGGGCCTTCGACCAGATCGTCCTGGAGCGGGTGGACCCCCAGGCGTTCGACCAGACCGTCCGGGGCCAGGCCGGCCAGAACGACCGGGCACGGGCAGACCTGATCGACCCGGCACAGGCGGACCTGACAGACCAGGGGGGCGGCCAGAACGCCCGGGAACGGGCAGGCCCGAGCGACCAGGAAATCGGCCCGAGCGGCCCGACGTTGGCCGGCCCGAACGTCCCGCCGTGCGTCCCGAACGCCCAGCAGAACGTCCGGCCGTGCGTCCTGAACGCCCGTCCGCCGGCCGTCCGGCCGATCAGCGGCGTCGGCCCGCAGGCTCGCAACAACGACGGCATGCCGGATCACAACAACGGCCTCGCCCGCAGCAGACCAACCGGCCGCCCCAGCGGCAACAAGGCGGCGCGCGACCTCAGCAACGCGCACGCCCACAGCAACAGGCACGGCCGGGCCAGCATCACACACGTCCGCGGCAAGGTGGCGGTGGAGGATCGAGTCAGCGCCCGCAGCGGCCACGACCTCAGCCGGGTGCAACGCCGCAATGAGTCATGTCTCGTGGGAGAATAGTTCCGGTTTGAAAAGCAGACTTGTTTGCCGATGTTAGACGGCCGATAGGAATTTGCGATAGAACGAATCCTAATCCAGGACCATCGTCATGGCGACAAGCGATACGGTATTTGCTGGATCGATTCCTGACATCTACGATCGTCTGCTTGTCCCGCTCATCTTCGAACCTTACGCGCGCGATCTGGCGGAGCGTGTGGCCGCAACGAAGCCGCAGCTTGTGCTGGAAACAGCTGCCGGCACTGGAGCCGTGACAAGAGCGCTCGCCGCTTCGCTCGCGGATGCACGAATTGTTGCCACCGATCTGAACCAGCCGATGCTTGATCATGCAAAGGCACGTCAGTCCGGAAACGCACGGATCGAATGGAAGCAGGCCGATGCACTGGCACTGCCATTCGAGGATCAGACGTTTGATATCGTGGTGTGTCAGTTCGGCGCGATGTTCTTTCCCGACAAAGTTCAGGGCTATCGTGAGGCGCTGCGCGTCTTGAAGCCGGGCGGCCGATTCTTTTTCAGCGTCTGGGACCGCATTGAAGAAAGCGAGTTTGCCGACGTCGTCATCCAGTCTCTCGCTTCAATCTTTCCTCAGGATCCTCCTCGATTCCTCGCGCGCACACCGCACGGGTATTGCGACAAAACCCGCATTCGCGAGGAACTGAAGGCTGGAGGATTTGGCGCTGTTTCCATCGAGACGGTGGACGCCAGCAGCAAAGGCTCGTCAGTTCGAGACGTTGCAATTGCGTTTTGCCAGGGAACCCCGCTCAGAAGCGAAATCGAAGCCCGCGGCGCTCCCTCTCTGGAAGAGGCCACGCAACACGCAGCAAAGGCCCTGACCGAGCGCTTCGGGACAAAAGCCATAGACGGCCGTATGCGGGCGATCGTCGTGACGGCCACTCGCTGAACACGCTTTTCAGTTCAGAGCGAACCAGACCTTCGCGACAAAAGTGGCGCTGCACCAGTTTGACGTCAGGCCCTCGGGGTTGGTGATTGGGTTGATGGCGCCGCCCGGCCGCGCATTCGGATCGCCGGTCAGGACGAAACAGTTTTCCCGCGAGAGGTTGGTGTCGTAGTAGCGCAGATCCAGGTTGAAAACCTTGCGCGTGAACGTCACGCCAAACTGCCAATTCAGATAAGCGGGCAAGGGAAAGCCACCAAACTGCGGCGATTGATTGCCGAACCAGGAATAGCCTGCTCCACCGGTGAACGATACGGCAATGTCCAGTGGGAGAAACCGGGGCGGCATCTCGACGCCCACGCCACCCGCGGCGTAGGCGCCCCAGGCGCCGGTATTGGAGACGTTTGGCGAGTAAGCAAAACCCCCCGCGACATGGATGAATTCGGCAATACGCTTGTCCGCCCGAAGGGCCGCTTCCCAGTAATCGATACCTTCGGCGCCTGCGACCGCTGTCTCGCCCGGATACAGAAAGTAGATCGCCCCGAGATCGAAATTGATATCCGCGATCGTCTTGCGCAAACCCGCGCTCGCGGAAATCTCAGCCGACGGCTGGGTCGGTAGCTTGACGCTGGCCACGGCGACGCCTGCGTAGAACATGGAGAACGCCGCTTCAAAGGCCGCGCCAACGGCCGGCTTGTGATCCGACAATGTTGTCCCGCGGTACATGTAGTCGGTCGCAAACCCGCCGCGCGCCTCGAAGGAAAACTGATCGGCTGAACGCTTCGTCTCGTCGCCATTGCTGCTCGGTGAAGACCAGCCTCTACCGCCAAGATTGATCGCAACCTCGGGAGAAGTCTGCGCGGGGGCCTGCGCCAATGCGAGGTTGCTGATCACGGCGGGCAAAAACAGTGCACCTGCCACGAGCACGGCCGCAGAACGTTTCCTTGTTGGCCCACCAACGGACATTGAACAACGCCCTCATCCGAGCCTGCGGCGCGAGTTTAATCAGATGCTTTCAACGATTCGATACGTCGATCCGGCAGAAACCAGGCCGCCGCATTGGCAATGTACAACGCGATGGCTATCCACGGCTGGTAAAATGCGAGCACGATGGCGATCGTGTAAATGCCCAATGAAATCTTGCTTTTGACATCGTGGCCAACTGCTTTCGCCAGCATCGACTTTGGCCCATTGCAGTTGATGAGCGCCCGCTCCAGCAACATGTAACCGATCGCCGCCATAGCCATAACTGCGCCATAAGCCGCGGTCGGCAGCGGCTGAAATCCGGACTCATCGATCCAGCGGATGACAAACGGCACGAGAGAAAGCCAAAAAAGCAGTAACAAGTTTGCCCAAAGGACTTTGCCGTCGACCCGCGAGGCGGCGTGCAGCATGTGGTGATGATTATTCCAGAACAGGCCCACGTTGACGAAGCTCAGCACATAGGTGAGCAGGATCGGAAGAGTGCCGAGAAGCGCCTCGGGGGTCGCGCTGTGCGGCACTTTTATTTCCAAGACCATGATCGTTATGACGATGGCAATCACACCATCGGTAAACGCTTCAAGGCGCTGCGTGCCCATGTTTTTGCCTTCCATTCCCGCGCTCCCTTCAGTGATCGGCAAACTTAAACAAGCGATTTGGCGTGTCCCAGAAAAGCTTGCGCCGGTCGGATGCGTTTGGAAACAGCTGGCCGACCAGCTGGACCAGCGGTCCGTAATCCTGCCGTTCCTGCGCGCGCAGGTACGGCCAGTCCGAAGACCATACGCAGTGATCAAGCGTGAAAGCATCGACTAGCGCGCGCACAAAGGGCCAGCAATCGTCGAACGGATAAGGTGATCGTGCAAATTTAAGATACCCGGACAACTTGACGCTCACGCGGCCGGTTTCTGCAAGGCGCAGAATGGACGCAAAGGCTGGTTGATCGAGACCAGCCGGAGGGGTTGGTCGTCCGACATGATCGATCAGGACCTTCACCGGGATTTCTTCGATCCACGGCGCGTACATCAGGAACTGGTCGTTCTCGACCTGAAGATTGAAATACATGTCGAGATCGGCAAGCCGTTTCATCAGGACGGAGGCATGCCTGTAGTAATCGTTGCCGTGGAATGTCGGATTGATCGCGGCGCCGATGATACCGCGCGCCTTGAATTGCTTCAGTGTCGCAACATCCGCATCGAGATCGATGATGGCGATGCCCTTGAACCGCCCCTCGCCTTTCTCGATCGCGTCGAGCATGCAGGAATTGTCGCTTCCGTAACCTGAATTCGGCTGCACCAGCAGGGCATGCTTTACGTTGTAGCAATCCATGACGTGACGAAATTGCGCGGTCGTGCCGATTTCCTGGCCGGCCGGCCTGTAGACGACGTCATTGCGATAGGGAAAATTGGCCGGATCGATCACATGGACATGGCAATCGATCTTCGGCTCGGCGAAAATGGACATGTCTGTCGGTCAGATGACGTGGACGCACAATCAGCTTGCGCGTGTCATACCATACCGCAGTGGGAAACGCGCCAGCCCTGGCGCGTGGACGCCGATCGCAGACTTCAGGTTTTCTTTGCCCAGTCGCGCCAATGCGTCGGACGCAGCTCGATGGGGCATCTGGAATCCGATTTTATCCAGCCGCCCAGAATGCGCCGGCAGGCAAAGCAGAGTGCCCGCGTGCCGTTGTTGTCGATCACCGCCAATTCCAGGTCATGATCGAACGGAGCCGTGGAAATTGGATGCCACATAGCCTTCACCACCTGTCGCCCACCCAGCGTCACCGTGGTGGCGGTCATATGGGGAGAACGGCATTACGGCGACGTTTCGGACGAATTAATGTTTGGTAATCGCGGAAATTTCGTTTCCGCGGCGTGCCCAGCCCAGCAACGAAAAAACCCCGAGCAGGTTTTGCTCGGGGTTTGGCTTTGATCGAAGCGACGAACCGACGGTTCGCGCGACGTAGCTCTAGAACTTGTAGTTCAGGCCCACGAGCACGTTCTGCAGGTCGGCTTTGCCGCTGAGAATACAGGCGCCGCCACAGGCTATGACCGACGAGCTGTTCGTGCCGAAACCGAGGAAATTGTATTCGACGAACACAGACCAGTGCGGCAGGAACATCCATTCCGCGCCGCCGCCAGCGGTCCAGCCGGTCTTGTTTCTGCTGACTTGGCCTACGACCAGGCCTGTCGGGTCGTTGAACGTGAAGCTCGCCTGTGTCCACGCCGCGCCGCCCTGGCCGTAGAGCAGGATGTTCGGCTGCACGAGATAGCCGACGCGGCCCGTCAAGGTATCGAACCAGCGCACATGGCTGTCGAAGCTTCCGGTGAACACGCCGTCCGAGAACGGCGTCGTCTGGCGAATGCTCGTTCCATCGAACATGTTGCGGATGCCGACGACCCATGCGCCCATCTGATAGTCGCAACCGATCTGACCACCGCCGGCGAATCCGCTGTTGCTGCGCGACGCGGTGAAGCCGGTCGGGACGTCGGTCACTTCGACATTCGCCCAGGCTCCGCCGACGTTGCCGCCGATATAGCAACCCGTCCACGTAAAGGCGGGTGGCGGCGGCGGCATATACGCAGGGGCCTTCCTCGGCAGGTCGGCCGCTGAAGCCTGGCCGACGACCAGACCGATTGTCGCTGCGGCAAGCAGCGTCACGAAATGTTTTTGCATTGTTGCCCTCCAACTCCTACGCCCGGCAGGCGATTGAACCTCGTCCGGTGCGATTTAACCGGCACTGCTTGTGCAATTTGTTAAGCAGCCTCAAAACCCGGAAGATTTGTATTTGGGCGTGGCGCAAATGGCACACACGCAGGCGACAAACGTGCGCCTCGCGAGCGGCGCGCCCGCATCGTTAACGAATGGTAAACGGATTTCGCGCGTCGACAGTCTGCAAAATAAAACAGACCCGCACGTGTGCACTGAAAATAGCGTTGCTACTTTAATCGCTGAATATGCGCGGCCATGTCGGGCGTCAGCCGCATCGTGTAGGAATTGCGTTCGCACCGGAGAACCCAAAAGGCCGCGTCGGGTCGCGATCTTTTTGCATCCTTCTTGGCGCTGACCGGCTTGTCGCAACGGTACCCCTGAGCGCGCGCCTGGGCCGCGAGCAAACCTTTTGCCGTTTCTTGCGCTGACGCACCTTGCGCCAGCGATACGAACAGGAACGGCACCGCGACGAGACAGAGCACGCGGTCAATGGCGGAAGTCATTTTCTCACCTCGCTCGAGCACGATTCATCCGGAAGCCCAACGCAGGGAGTATACCCGGCGCGTGGTCCAGGTGTCCTGCTGTGGCGCCGCAATACGTCACGGCCGTACGGCCGGCGTCTCGAGTTGCAGTCCGCGGGCCCGCCACATCAGGAAGAGCTCCAGGTTCACATTCTCTGGCGCGCCATACTCATAAGCTTCCGCGCGTAATCCGGTCATACAATTGCGCAGCCGACGCTGCAATGAACCGAGGCTCTGCCATTCCAGCCGGTAAATCGGATACCCGGTCGGCTGAGCCTGGGGAATGAGACTGCCGGCGAGCTTCTTGCCCCAATTGTCGTCGTGACACTGTGCGCAGCTCATATCGATCTGGCCGATCCGACGGTTGAACAACTTGCGCCCAGCTTCGACGAAAGGCGCCAGCCGATCATCGTCTGGCGGCGCGATCGCCATTCCGCGCGACTGCCGTCCGACATAGGCGGTAAGCGCCAGAAGTTCGCGGCTCTCATAGGCAAACGGTTGGGCCTGCTGGTGTTCGCTGCGACACAGGTTGATGCGTTGTTCGAGATTGACCGGACCGTTGCGCGCCGCGCTGAATGCGGGATAACGCGCCGCGACGCCCTTCATGCTGACCGTTGCGTCCTGATGACAATCCGCACAGGCGCGATTGGCCGCACCGGCTTTCTGATTCCACAGCGCTTCACCATCCTGTACCCAGAGCGTCGCCGGGTTGATGGTGTCGTCATCTTGCATCGCCTTACTATCGCGGCCGAGATCGAGATACCCGGAGCGACGCTGGTCAAGCGGAATGTCTGCGCCATTGGCTGCGCTGGCGATGGCGACCAGCATGAAGGCAACGGCCGTCGCACGACCAATGATCGGGGCCACGCGTGACGTTTGCAGGCTCATTCCACCACGATCTTGGCGGTGGCGGACTCGGCAAAGCCGTTGTCGCCCGTCCATTTGAAGTCGAGCGTGCCGCTTTCGGTCGCCACGGTGAAGAAATCGAAAAATGGATTGGCGGAAATAGCCGGATAGAGATCGGCGCGAAAGATTTCCTCGCCATTGTAGCTGCATGAGAATGTCGTCACGATATCACGCGGGATCTTGTCGCCGGTTGTCGTGAATCGAAAACCCGTCTCCATGATGTGAGAAATCAGGGTTTTGATCTCGAACACCTGGCCGCGCTTGACCTTGGCCGGCACATTAATCAACGGACGGGCCATCTAGATGCCCTCCACGCAGGCCGCCAGCGTAACGATCACATCGGCCGATGCGGACCAAAAACTGCCGTCGCTCATCTCGGCGATGGCCGTGACGATCTGGGAGTCGGCAAGACGAAAGCGGGTTGAAAACTTCGCCCTGCCGGCGCGCGGGCCGAGATGCACCGAAATCACATTGGGCTGAGGATTCTTTTCGTTGAAGACATGAATGGCCTTGACGTAATCGGTCGCGGTCATCGGGCTGTCGACTGAAACGGCGAGCGACACTGTATTGCCGTTTTCGACGAGCGGCGGAACCTCGAGGTCGACCCGGCCCTTGCGGATCGATGCTTCGCCGACGACGGTGCGGATCGCCGCACGCATGCGTTCGGGCGTCGCGTGCGCCGGCTCGAGCCTGATCGTCGCCGCGAGTCCGCCAGCCAGTCCCCCAAGCATGACCGCGCGCCGGGTCGCTCCTGGTTTAGCCTTGCCCATGGATGTGCCGATCGTGTCTCCGTTTCAGTCGCGCAAGGTGGCAAGAAAGGCCACCACATCTTCGATCTGTTCGGCGGTCAATAGCGGCTTGCCAGCGTAGGCCGGCGCCACCCTGCTGAGCCCATCAAGCGCATAATAGGCCGGCATGATTGTGTCGGGGTTGAGCTTTCGACTGTCGACCATGCGCATCCGCAGTTGCTCGACGGACCAACGCGCGCCCGTGCCTTTAAGATCCGGGGCCAGATTGCCCTGGAACCGCTCCTCCGGGAACGGGCCGGAATGACACAACAGGCACAGCCCGACCGCGCGATTGAGCACGATCGAGCGGCCGCGCGCCACATCGCCGGGCACGCCAGTGAGAGAACCCGGAATGACGTTGCCAACAACCGTGACCTGGGCCAGTTGCTCGGCCAGGCAACTGTCACCAATTGCAAGAGCCATCAAGATTGCAGCGATTGTTGCTCTCATCCGAACACCTCGCCGGTGAGAGACTTGAACCAACTCTCCGCCTCGCCCGCTTCCTTCGCGCGCGTATCGTTCGGTGCATCGACCGGGCTCGTGATCGCAGTGCCCTCGACTTCGTTATAAATGCCGTCGACAGGTCGATAGCTGCCGCGCTGGGAAATCGCATAGTCCGGAGCGATCAGGCTGTAGCACAGACTTGTCAAAGTCGGTGCCGCCGGCGTGCCCCCGGCGATCAGCGTGGCGATCGCGCCGGCGCAGATTCTGGCCTGCGAATTGGCAGCGGAGGCCGATCGCGGCATCGCGCCGCCAATTGCGGCGTCGCCGATGACATGAATGCTCGGCTGCAATCGCGACTCGAAAGTCACGGGGTCGATCGGGCACCAGCCGGTGCGGTCCGCGACGCCGGCGATTTCGGCGATGCGACCGGCCCTCTGCTGCGGAATGATGTTGGCAACCGCCGGATTGTACTTGTCGAAGTCTGTCACGACGGTTCTGCTCGCGACATCAACCGATGTGACCAGCCCGCCATCAGACAGCGCGACGTATTCAAGCACGCCGGGATAAAGCGCCCTCCATGCGCCCTGAAACTGGCGCTGCATCGTGAAGGAATCTTTTGCGTCGAGCACGATCACCTTTGACCGCGGCTTTCGCGTCTTGAGCATGTACGCGATCAGGCTTGCACGCTCATATGGAGCGGGCGGGCAGCGCGACGGCGTGACCGGCACGGAGATCACGACCGTGCCGCCATCGTCCATTGCCGCAATCTGCTTTGCCAGCAACGCGATCTGGTCGCCGTCCTTCCACGCGTGTGGCATGACATCGGCGGCAGCGGGCGAATAACCCGGCAGCGCATCCCAGCGAAAATCGATGCCCGGTGCGAGCACCAGGCGCTCGTAACCGAGTTTGCGCCCATCGGCGAGAGTGACGTTCTTCGCCGTGGGATCGATGGCCGTCGCGGCGCCAAACTCCATGCCAACACCAGCCGCCGCAACGCGATCATAGCCAAAGTCCTGCAGCTTGAGATCACGCAGGCCGGCAATTGCCGCGTTACTGAGCGGGCATGCCGTAAAGGTGCGATTGGTCTCGACGAGCGTCACAGACAAGCGTGGGTTGGCGCGCTTGAGCGCACGCGCGCAGGCTGCGCCGCCAAATCCACCGCCCACCACGATAACGCGCGCGTTGCCGTTCTGGGCGACGGCGGGAATTGGAAAAATGGCGGCCGAAGCCGCCATTGCAGTTCTGACGAAGTCGCGTCGAGTTACGCGATTCTTTTTCATAGACGCATATCGTGGTGACGCGCTTCGAATTTTGACGGGGCGGCCGAAAACGGCCGCCCCGATCTATCAGATCAGGCTAAGCCCATGGTTCTTGAGCGGGAACGAGCGGTAGCGCTTGCCCGTTGCCGCGAAGATCGCGTTGAGCACCGCGGGCGGCGCCACGCAGATCGTCGGCTCGCCGACGCCGCCCCAGAAACCTCCGGACGGCATGACGATGCATTCGACCTTCGGCATCTGCGCAATCCGCATGCTGTCGTATGTGTCGAAGTTGGTCTGTTCAATCGCTCCGTCCTTGACCGTGCATTCGCCGAGGAACAACGCAGATAATCCGTAGACAAACGAGCCGCTGACCTGCCGCTCGATCTGTCCGGGATTCACGGCGTAGCCCGGATCGGTTGCCGCGACGATACGATGGACTTTCACTTTGTT
>Ga0068871_100001488_pt1 | contig 15701 bp, 10 predicted proteins | sample KBSMisM72_FD_72750 | JGI IMG/M metagenome (GOLD analysis project Ga0068871, IMG submission 72750) | Miscanthus rhizosphere microbial communities from Kellogg Biological Station, Michigan, USA - KBS Miscanthus M7-2 | ecosystem: Host-associated > Plants > Roots > Rhizosphere > Soil ... | reverse complement strand
CAGCCTTCAAGGTGTTGTTGTATCGCTACACCGGAGAAGAAGACCTGGTAGTGGGCACGCCGATAGCGGGCCGAAACCGTGCGGAGATCGAAGGGCTGATCGGGTTTTTCATCAACTCGCTGGCACTGCGTACGAAGCTGAGCGGCAATCCGAGCTTCGTGGAGTTGTTGCAGCGAGTGCGTGAAGTGACCCTCGGAGCATACGAACATCAGGATCTGCCGTTTGAGAAGCTGGTGGAGGAGTTACAACCGGAACGCAGCCTGAGTCATGCGCCACTGTTTCAGGTCGTATTCAGTTTACAGAATGCACCAACGATGTCCGGTTCCGCGGATGACCAGGAGACTGCACCGGACGCGCCAGAGACGGCGCCGCAAGTTCATACGAGCACCTCGAAATTTGATCTTACAGTATCGACTGCTGAAATCGGAAAAAATCTGATGGGCTCATTCGAATACAACACGGACATATTCGAGGCCCCCACGATTGAACGAATGATGGACCAATATTGCAGGTTGTTGGAAGCTGTGGTTGAAGATCCTGAGCAACGACTTTCCGATATTCACTTAATTACCGACGAAGAGACTGGCGGCTACGGCAGCGCGGATTTCCCCGACGCAGAGTTGAGTCAGATGGATTTTGAGAACCTTATCGCGAATCTCAGTCAGATAGACGCATAAAAATACCGGAGCCGATCGAGTGATCATTAAAGACGCCGAAACGATCCTTCCGCTCTCGCCTTTGCAGGAGGCGCTGCTCGCGCACGACATCGAGCGAAGTGAGCCTCGCGGCATGAACGAGCAGTGGCGCTGCCGTTTGTCCGGCCCGTTGAATGTATCTGAATTCGAGAAAGCATGGCAGCACGTGATTTTGCGTCATCAATTGTTACGTGCGTTCTTTGTTTGGAAGGATCTGGCTAAACCGGTTCACGTCGTGCACAAGCAGTTAACGGTCTCGCTGCTGCACAACGACTGGCGTGGAATGTCTGCTGCAACTCAAGCAGACAGACTGAACGCTTTCATTCAGGCTGAGCAGGATCGTCCGATTGATATCTCGAAAGCACCGTTGTTGAGGTTGAGTCTTTGCCAGTTCACGAATGATGAGTATCACTTCGTCTGGAGCTACCATCCTTTAATACTCGATCAATTGAGTGCACAGTTGGTCTTGAAGGAGGTCTTCGCCTTCTATGCGGACCAACAAGGGCACACTGAGACTCCAGCCGCGAACTATCGTGAATACCTGGCTTGGCTCAAGCAACATAGCAGTGCTGCTGCGGAGGCGTTCTGGCGCAAAGAATTGCGGGGCTTCAGTTCACCAACGTCACTTGCGGTTGGACGAGCTCCCGGGGCCTGGCTCACCCGCGAATTCGACTGTGCAGAGATCGCGATCTCTCAATCCAGAGCGATGCAGTTGCAAGCGTTGGCGGAGACTCATGGACTCAACATGCGAACGCTCACCCACGGCGCGCTGGCGCTGTTGTTGAGCCGTTACAGTGATGACGAAAACGTGGTTTTTGGCTTGTGCGTCGAGGGTCGGCCACGGGAACTTCCTGGCGCCGGGACTATCGTCGGTCCGTTCGCACACACCTTGCCGCTTCGAGTGCGCGTCTCACCTGACACACAAGTTATAGATTGGCTGAAACTGATCCAGTCTCGCTACGAAGAGGTCTGCCGTCACCAGTACAACTCGCTGGAACAGGTCAAAAAGTGGAGTGAGGTGCCGGAAGGTCTACCGGTGTTCGAGAGTGAAATTGCTTTCGAAAACGACTGTTGTGAAGGATCTTATGCGGGCATACACGTTTCGGACGTCGAGAGTTTGCGGCGATCAAATGCGGCACTGACTCTACAGCCACGATTCAGTTCTGAATTGACGCTGAAGTTGACTTACGATCGCGTTCGTTTCGATGAAGAGACGGTCGCGCGCATGCTCAATCATCTGCGAACGATACTTGAAGATATAGCCGCGCAGCCGGAACAGACTGTCCACACCGTTCCACTCCTGGACCAGCAGGAGTACGGGCAATTGGTTACGGGGCTCAACGATACTGATATCGGTTACCCGCAGGACCAATGTATCCACTGGATGTTTGAGTCACAGGCAGAGCAAATACCGGAAGTTGACGCAGTGGTTGCCGGTAACGACCATTTGAGCTATGCGGCATTAAACGAGCGGGCTAACCAGCTTGCACATCATCTTCGCAGCCTCGGCGTCGGCCCGGAAGTACGCGTGGCGCTCTGCGTGGAGCGTTCTTTCGATATGCTGGTGGGTATGATCGGCATCCTCAAAGCCGGGGGCGCTTATGTTCCGCTGGATCCTTCTTATCCTGCCGAGCGCCTGGCATTCATGCTTGAAGATGCGCATGCTTCGGTTTTGTTGACTCAGGAGCGGCTCGTAAATCAACTCCCATTGCATACCGGCCAGGTAGTCTGTGTCGACTCAGATTGGCCGCAGATTTCCGAGCACGAAAAAACGAATCCAAACAGCGGCGTGGCTGGAGACAATCTCGCCTACGTCATCTACACGTCCGGGTCGACGGGTAAACCAAAAGGCGTCATGGTTACGCACCGCGGGATTTGCAACACGTCGGAGGTGATGGTTCGTGTTTACGACTTCCCGCCTGGAACACGCATGCTCCAGTTTGGCTCGCTGAGCTTCGACATGGCAGTGTTCGACATCATTCCGGCAATCATTTCCGGCGGCACACTCGTTCTTGCGCCTCAAAACCCTCCAACAGGACAAGAGCTGCTTGAGTTGGTACGCGAACAGGACATTCAGGTGCTGACACTACCGCCATCAGTTCTGGCGACGCTTCCTTTTGAAGACTTGCCGCATTTGCAATTTGTCCGCGTAGCCGGCGAGCCGATCTCTTCAGACCTGGCGGCGCTTTGGTCATCTGGACGCCGCTTCTATAACGCTTATGGACCAGCCGAAGGAAGCGTATGGGTGAGCGGAGCATTTCTGGATGGAACCGGCATCTCTGCTATTGGCGCTCCTATTTCAAATACGAAACTTTATGTTTTGACTTCCCAACAATCTCCAGTACCAGTCGGCGTGCCCGGCGAGTTGTGCATCGGCGGCATAAGCGTCAGTCGTGGCTATTTGAACCGGCCCGAAACGACCGCGGAAAGGTTCATTCCAGATCCGTTCAGCGAGCAACCCGGGATGCGTCTCTACCGCACTGGAGACCTGGCTCGTTATTGGCCCAATGGCGATCTCGAATTCCTGGGACGCAAGGACCACCAGGTGAAACTTCACGGCGTCCGCATCGAATTGGGCGAGATTGAATCAATACTCAGAAAACATCCGGCGGTTCGTGAAGCAGCCACCCTGCTCCGCGAGGACGTCCCTGGTAGCCAGCGTCTGGTTGGTTACGTTTTGCCAAAGGAGGGAGATAAACCGGCGCCACAGGATCTTCGTACCTTCCTGGCTGAAAGACTGCCAGCTACGATGGTGCCGACCGCTTTCGTCATTCTGGACAGGCTGCCGTTGACACCAAACGGAAAGTTGGACGTTCGAGCTCTGCCGCCACCGCCAAGTCAAAGTTTCGACAACGAAGCGGGTCACGTTGCGCCGCGAAATGAGATCGAAGAGAAGCTCGCCCGTATCTGGGCTGAAGTGCTCGGCAAAGATCTCATCGGCGTCCACGATAATTTTTTCGATTTAGGTGGACACTCGTTGCTCGCCACGCAGGTCGCTTCCCGGATCCGCTCCGCTTTCAATGTCGAATTGTCACTACCACGTTTATTTGAAGCCACAACTGTGGCCCAGGTTTCAGAACTAATCACGAACATCAAACCTGGCTCCGAGGCATCACAGCAGCCTATCGCAAGGGTACCTCGCGACACACGACGCAGGAGGTCAACTGCCCTCTAACAGACGGCCGATATTGCCTCAGGTAACTAACTCTTTTTAAGGAGGAGATATGGAACTCACCCCGTCGACGCTCGATCAGCAATTAGCCGAGCACCAAGCTAAAAACTTTTCTCCGCAGAACATGCTCATGCTGTCTCAGACCTATAGAAGACACGGCTTTGTCAAAGTGCCTGAGATTGTGACTCCTGAGATTCGCGCTGCAGTTAAGCAGGAGGCTTTGAGACTACTTGATTTGTTTGCCGAGCGCAGAGATCTTAAGCTGGCAACGACCAACTACACACCAAGAAAAATGAGTGTCGTTCCCAGCGAAATGATCGCCGAAAACAGCGAACTGGTTAACGCCATTTACCGTTCTCAGCCGGTATTGAAGTTCCTCGAGTATGTTGCCGGCGAGCCGCTTTTCCCGTGCCCACTGAAAGATGAAGAGTTTCTGATTACGCGTCAGGAGAAGAAGGGCGATACTCATGGCTGGCATTGGGGCGACTTCACCTTCGCGCTGATCTGGATCCTGGAAACGCCACCATTGGAATATGGCGGAATGTTGCAGTGCATTCCACACACCAATTGGGACAAATCAAATCCCAGAATTCATGAATACCTGTGCGCAAACACCATCACCACTTATCCCTTCGTGTCCGGGGACATTTATTTCCTTCGGACGGACACCACACTACATCGAACAGTACCGCTGAATCGTGACGCCACCCGAATCATCATCAACCTGACCTGGGCCAGCGCCAAGGATTTAACCCGTACACTAAAAGAGGACGATCGCTGGTGGGCAGAAGAGGATGTTGCGGCCGCCGTCCAGGAAAAACCGAAAGAAATGGCCGTGGAAAAAGCCGCTGGAAATTGATTAACGCAGCCTAATGAAAGAGAACTTCAATGACATATCAATCCGCTCGGCGATTTGAGGAAGTCGATAATCCTGAAGTGCGCAAGAGGATGAACTTTGACGGCGATGAGACGAAAGATTATCTCAATAGTCTCATTGAAAGGATCGTCGCGGATCGCGCCGTCGAACATCCTTTTTTGAATTGGTACACAACTAACAAGTTGACCAAGAGCCAGGAACGCAAGCTCTTCCTGGAGTGTTTCTATTTCTTCCAGTACCTCCCCTTCTACATCGCAGGCATGGCAATGGCCACCAGGAGTTATGATGTTCTTCGCGAACTCATTCTGAATGTGTATGACGAAGTGGGAGGCGATGTCCTGCACGCCGATCTATACCGTGAGTTTCTACACCGCATCGGCATCTCGGACGAAGAGATTGCAGCTTATAAATGTTTGCCGACAACCACCGCGCTTAATGACGGTATCCGAAAGCTCTACACGGAAATGCCTATCAATAAATCATTAGGCGCGTTATATGCGGATGAAACTATGTCGGCCATCATGACCGGTAAGCTGGGAGAAGGACTCAAGAACCAGGGATATGATGAACACATCAGGTACTTCTGGATTCTTCATACCGAGGTCGAGGTGGGTCACAGCAACTCTGTTTTCAATGCCATCTTTCCTTACGTGCAAGAAGAAAAGACCAAGCAGTTGTTTGAAGAGGGGCTGACAGAGTTTCTGGATCTGGTTGAAGTCTACTGGGATGGCGTTCAAGCGCTGTTGCAGGAAGACAAGGCTTCGACCGCGTCAGCCTAGCCGGTCTCGCCGACTATTGTGTGTGCTTATTAATGTGTCTCTTGTGTATCTCCGAGTCATCTGTGCGCGGAGATACGAGTGCGAGGGAGTCTGATGAGTTCTGCTTTTTCACCTGAACCTGTCAAAGACAATCCGGCAGAGGAGGTCTTCGTCTTTCCAGTTTCTTTTGCCCAGGAGCGACTCTGGTTGCTGGACCAATTGGAGCCGGATCGCGCGGTTTACAACATCCCCTCCGCAGTCACACTTCCAGGTAGCGTAAATGCGGACGTATTGCGGCGAGCCCTGAATGAAATTGTGAAGCGGCATGAAGTGCTGCGCACCAAATTCATGAGTGTCGATGGCGAGCCGTCTCAGGTAATCCTGCCCAGCTTGAACTTCGAATTACCAGTGCAGGACTTGCGCAACATGTCCGCCGAACAACGGCAGGCGGAAGTAGCACGGCTCACTGAAGCAGAAGCACGGCGGCCATTTGATTTGGGCCAGGGACCACTGCTGCGAGCGCAACTGCTGCGCGTGACTAACGAGCAGAATATGTTGTTGCTAACCATGCACCACATCATCTCGGACGGCTGGTCAGTAGGAATATTCTTCCGCGAGTTGTCGCTGTTATATGAAGCGGCCTATCAGGGACGGCGCTCGCCATTGCCTGAGTTGCCGATTCAGTATGCTGATTATGCGCAATGGCAGCGAGAACGGCTGAGTGGGGTGAAGTTGGTTGAGTTGTTGGGTTACTGGCGCAAACAGTTGGCGGGCGCTCCGGTTGTGTTGGAGTTGCCGTTGGATAAAGTACGGCCGGCGGTGCAGAGTTTTCGCGGCGAGGTGCGGACGTTTCAGTTGGGAGTGGAGTTGACGCGGCGGCTGCGCGAATTGAGTCAGCGGCGTGGTGTGACGTTGTTCATGACATTGCTGGCAGCCTTCAAGGTGTTGTTGTATCGCTACACCGGAGAAGAAGACCTGGTAGTGGGCACGCCGATAGCGGGCCGAAACCGTGCGGAGATCGAAGGGCTGATCGGATTCTTTACCAACTCGCTGGTACTGCGTACGAAGCTGAGCGGGAGTCCGAACTTCGTGGAGTTGCTGCAGCGAGTGCGTGAAGTGACCCTCGGAGCATACGAACATCAGGATCTGCCGTTTGAGAAACTGGTGGAGGAGTTACAACCGGAACGCAGCTTGAGTCACAACCCGCTGTTTCAAGTGTTCTTCAGCCTCCAAAATAATCCGACGTTAGCGACTGTAGGCAGTGACAAGGAAGCAGTCGAGAAGGCATTGCGAGAAATGCCGGAGCTCAATACGGGTAGCGCAAAGTTTGATCTCGCGCTGATGATGTCGGAAATGGGTGAGCAGTTAATAGGTGGCTTTGAATACAACACCGATTTGTTTGAGGCGGTCACGATCGCGCGCATGGAAGGACACTACCGGCGCCTGTTGGATGCCATCCTGGCTGATCCGGAGCGATCCATAACACAGTTGCCGCTGCTCAGTGACAACGAGGAACTCCAACTGCGGCAGTGGAATGAAACAAATTTTGAGTATCGCGAGGTCGGAACTTGTTTGCATGAATTGTTTGCGGCTCAAGCACAGCGCACGCCAAAACGAATAGCGGTGATAGCCGGCGAGCAGCAATGGACCTACGCAGAACTGGATGAACGCTCGAATCAGATAGCGCGGCGCCTGCAACAACTTGGCGTCGGCATTGAAGAGCGAGTAGGGATCTGTGTGCAACGCTCGTTGGAGATGACAGCCGGTATGCTGGGCGTGCTCAAGGCGGGAGCCACCTACGTGCCGCTGGATCCCGCTTATCCGCAGGAAAGAATCAAACTGATGATACGTGATGCGGATGTGAGCGTGGTGTTGACTCAATCGTGGCTCGCGGAGCAGATGCCCGAAGGCATGGCACAAGTAGTTTATCTGGATAAAGACTGGGAGGCGGAAACTCAGGACAAGTACCAACCTCCTGAGGTAAGTCCGGACAATCTGGTTTATGTTATTTACACTTCAGGTTCAACCGGCATTCCCAAGGGCGTTGCCCTGAGTCATCGTGCTGTTGCGAATCTCATTCTTTGGCAAATCAAGGATTCCAAACTTGCCGAAGAAGCGAAGACGGCCCAGTTTCATTCGTTTAGTTTCGACGTTTCCTGCCAGGAGATGTTCAGCACGTGGGGTTCGGGCGGGAGTTTGGTCCTCATCACTGAAGCAGATCGAAGAGACGTCAATCAACTGATCGAAAATCTTTCCGCGAATGGCGTCGAGAGATTGTTTCTTCCACCGGTTGCGCTGCAACAACTTGCCGAAGCGCCTGTTGATCGAACGCTTCCAAAAACTCTGAAACATGTAATTGCGGCCGGCGAACAACTGCAAATAACTCAGCCGCTCCTCAAACTTTTCCGACGACTGAAAAACTGTGCTCTGCATAATCAGTATGGGCCAAGCGAGAGTCATATCGTTACAGAATTTGCTTTACCATTTTCTCCTGACGACTGGCCCACGTTTCCACCAATCGGCCGCCCGATTGCCAACACACAGATGCATCTCTTAGATGAACATCTACAGCAGGTTCCCGTCGGCGTGCCAGGCCAGTTATATATCGGTGGAGTTTGCCTTGCTCGTGGATATCTGAACCGTCCGGATATGACCGCCGATCGATTTATCCCCGATCACTTAAGCAATCAACCGGGAGCGCGGCTTTATCGGACCGGGGATCTTGCTCGCTATCAGGCGGACGGTAATATCGAGTTTCTCGGCCGCATTGACAATCAAGTGAAGGTCAGAGGATTTCGCATAGAACCGGGCGAGATTGAAGCAACATTGCGACGACATCCGTCTGTGCAAGAGGCCGTAGTCGTTGTCCGCGGCCAGGCAGACAAGCGGTTGGTTGCGTATCTTATTTCCGATCGCGATCCACCGCCTTCAACTACGGAATTGATCCGCTTCCTGGGTGAAACGCTTCCGGCGTACATGATTCCATCGATTTTTGTGTTTCTTGACTCATTGCCGCTGACACCAAGTGGCAAGGTGGACAGGCGATCTCTACCGGCCCCCGATCAACAGCGTCCGGCCCTGGAGCATGTGTTTGTGGCGCCTCGCACGCCTGTAGAACAAAGCCTGGCGGAGATATGGACCAGTGTTCTCGGATTACAGCAGGTGGGTATTAACGACAACTTTTTCGAGTTAGGTGGGCACTCATTGCTTGCGACTCAGACTGTTTCGCGTGTGCGCTTAGTGTTCGAAGTGGAAATGCCGTTGCGCTGTATCTTTGAGTCGCCGACGATCGCGCTGCTTGCATTGGAAATTACCTCTTTGAAACTGAAGGACACAGACAATGGCGAGCTGGACCTACTGTTGACTGAAGTGGAACAACTTTCAGACGAAGAGGCGCGAGCCTTTCTGAGTGCGGGCACCTAGTCGCAAGCTCATCCCCTCGAGCAAAGACCGGCATTCTCAAACACCGAATGAGAAACGTCCGAATTTACGTGTTGATGGTGGGTACGCCACTCCTTGGAGTGGCCCTCGTCCTATACCTGGGCCAACACCTACAACCTCAATCGTATATCGGCGGTGCGTGGAATGTCGAAATAGATGCGGCCGCTCTTAGCAGTTCGCCATGCGCGGAGCTGCTCACAACTCTAAACCAGCCGGCCTTGAACATTTCACAATCGGGAAGGTACTTGCTGGTTCGACTAAACAATCGAGCAGCGACAACTGTTGAGGGGCAAATTAGCGGAACAACAATCAGAGCTGGTCAGGCATCCGGATTTGAAGCCAGATCCACTTGTAATGGAAAGAACGCAATCGAGTTTACAGCGGGGCTGAGCAAAGCAATGCCGGGGCAAGTTCAGTTGAACGGTGAGTTGCGGCTAGTAGGATGTGCAGGATGTGCCCCGGTTGCTTTCAAAGCAATTCGTTAAGGTACCAATGCTGAAGCTGAGTCTATTACTAATACAGCTGGGGACGATCCTTCTTATTGCACGACTCGTCGGATTGTTGTTCAAGCGTATCAATCAGCCCCAGGTTGTGGGTGAAATGGTCGCCGGAATCCTGCTTGGACCTTCGTTTCTCGGCTGGTTGTCGCCGCCAACAATGGCTGCTCTTTTTCCGCCGGAAAGTTTGGGGTTCCTCAACGCATTGGGCCAGGTGGGATTGTTGGTATTCATCTTTCTGGTCGGACTCAAAGTGGATGTGAAGTTATTGCGAACGTTGGGCCATACTGCCGTCCTCACCAGTCACGTCAGCATCGTATTACCGTTTTTTCTCGGGACGTTACTTGCACTTTATCTCTATCCCCGGCTGTCGGACGAGAGCGTAACGTTTGCCGGCTTTGGACTGTTCATGGGCGCAGCGATGAGTGTTACCGCGTTCCCGGTGCTGGCTCGTATTCTTGCCGAACGTCGTTTGCTTGGGACGAAACTGGGAACAGTCGCGATCGTCTGCGCGGCAGTTGACGACGTGACGGCATGGATCATTCTCGCGTTTATCGTGGTCCTGGTGCGTACATCCGCGCAGCACGGCTCTATCCTGGTAAACTTAATACTCATCATCGCTTTCGCGCTGATAATGATTTTCGGCCTCAGACGTTGGCTGGCGCGACTCGAAATCCAATATCGGCTACAAGAAAAATTCACGCAGAATATGATCGCATTCGTACTGCTTCTCGTTCTGGCCTCCGCCTCGATAACTGAATGGCTGGGAATTCACACACTCTTCGGGGCTTTTCTCGTCGGCGTCATCATGCCTAAGGAGCGTAACTTTGTTCGCGATCTCACTGAAAAACTTGAAGGTCTGCCGGTCATTCTGCTCCTGCCGCTTTTCTTCACTGCAACTGGTTTGCGAACGAGGATTGAATTGATCAGTGGCGCCGAGATGTGGTTTTACTGTGCTCTGATCATCATTGTCGCCACTGCTGGTAAGCTCGGCGGTTCAATGCTCTCATCGCGTATTTCAGGCATGACTTGGCGAGAGGCGGGTTCGCTGGGAATTCTCATGAACACCCGCGGGTTAATGGAATTGGTGATCCTGAATATAGGGTTCGATATCGGAGTTATTTCACCGGCGCTATTTTCAATGATGGTATTGATGGCGATAGTTACAACGTTCATGACCTCGCCAGTGCTCGAGCTGGTTTATCGTGATCAGCCGGCCACTAAAGAAACAATGATTGTCAACGAGCAGCTTGCGTGATTGCGAATCAACTTTACTGGAGGACTAAATGGCGGCGTACCTGGTAGTGCAGATCGACGTTAAAGATCAAAGCGAGTTTGAAAAGTATAAAGTAATGGCGGCGCCGGCGATTTCCGCTTACGGCGGCAAGTACCTGGTGCGCGGTGGTGCGATAACAGTGCTGGAGGGCGACTGGAAACCTGAGCGTTTTGTCATCGTTGAGTTTGAAAGCGCTGAAAAAGCCAGGCAATGGTGGAATTCCAAAGAATACGAGGAAGCGAAAAATTTGCGACAACGGATCGCAACTACTCGAATGATTCTGGTTGAAGGAGCTTCGTAAGCCTCCAACCTGCCTTTATACTGCTTACCTCCTCAAAGTAAACATATGTTGCACCGGAGTGGTTGCCTTAAAGAGCGCTGGCAATTTCGATGTGATGATGCTGTGATCTCGATTGCGGCGACGGCAAATTGCTCTACGATCGCGGCCACAACAGTCGGAAAAAGTCTTTACCTATTGAATTCTGAGGGCACGGAGCTTTGGAAAAGATCCTCACTCGATCACGAGGGATGGAGTACGGCTATTTCTCCTTATGGCACCGCAATCGCCGTTGGCACAGCGTGCAAAAATCCTGCTGATGGAAATGTTTACATATTCAACTCACAAGGCGATCTGCTTCTCGCTGAGAAACTGAACTCGCCAGTCTGGTCACTAAGCTTTTCGCACGATGGAACCACGTTGGCTGCGAATTGCTGGAATGGAAAAGCTTATAAGTTCGTTAAAGACTGTTGCACCTATCGCCTGAGATCTGTTTACGATTCACACTCGCCCGGCGGTCTGTACGGAATCAAGCTCGGTAAAGATGGTCAAGCTGCTTATCTCTGCGCCTACGATTCCGCCATCATTGTGCTTGACGAAAACTGGCAAGAAAGCAAGCGCTACGATTGCACTAATGGCGCCTACAACATCGCTTTGGCTGAAGATGTGGAAACACTAGCCGCGGGCTTGAGACAGGGAAAGTTACTCAGGATCGATCTCAAGCACGACACCACCGAAGAGTTGAAGGTGTTGGGATGTGAAAGGCCGGTATGCGGCGTTTCGATGTCAGCCGATGGCGGACTCCTGGTTTGTGGCAGCTTTGATGGCTGGGTCTATCTGATTAATCACACCGGTATACCGCTGGGCAAACTGGAAACTAGTGGTGAAGTTTGGTCGGTAGTTTCATCAGATGATGCGGCGCGCCTCGGTATTGCGTCTGGTGATCACATTGTCCGGTTTCTCGATAACGTTTGCAGCGTTGCGCCGCAGAAAGAAATGTCAGTATTCGAGCATGCATTGGATTCAATTAATCCAGTTGAGCTTAAGTCCGCGTTGGAAAGGTTGGTGAAGCTCTATTCTCAATATGGTGTCTACGAATATGGCTACTTGCGTTTACAAACAATAAAGGAGGGGCACAACGGCGAGGCTTCAAACTTGTTTGATAAGACGTGCAATCAGTTATTGCGCAATGCGCTTACATTCTCCGAGAACAACTATTGGGCGCATTACGAACTCGGAATCGTGGCCCAAAAAGAGGAACGCCATCGCGACGCCATATTCCACTTTCAACAGGCAGCGCGAGATTCAGCGTTTACCTCAAAGGCGATGATAAATTGCGCCGCCTCCTTTTCCGCCGAGAAGCTTTCTACAGCGACGGCGGCGTGCTATCGCCGAGCACGCCAACAGCAAATCGACAGTGATACGAAGCAAGTGCTTTACAACCTTGGTAATTCTTACGAAGAGATCAACCAGTGGGATGGTGCGATTAGTCACTTCCAGCTATTGGCCTCGTGGGATATTAGCTATAGAGACATTTGGGATCGTCTGGAAAGATTGATTTCTATTGCCGAACAATCTCAACAACCCGTTGACCAGATGCGCTCTGATTTTGCTGGTCTGACTATCGGCCTGATTGGTCCTAACGCGCCGAAACACGATCTGGCAGACGAGCTTAAAAGCGTCATGCAGGCGAGAACGGCAGAAGTCCTGATTCGACCCAGTGAACGCGAGCGCGTGGCTCATATAATTCAAGAGCTCAGAGCCAACGAGCGGTTTTGTCGCGGAATTACTGGAACCCGCCTCAACTACGATCAAGAGTTGTTTTTAAAATACGACTACGCCTTACCCGAAGACGAGACAAAGAAGTTTCTCGAGACTGTCAATCTTCTGTATCTGCTAGGCGATTCAATTCCGGCTGTTACCCTCGATATCGGCTCCGCCACCGGGCGCTACCCGACGTTGATGAGGTGGCTCGGTGCGAAATCATACGGGTTGGATCTCGAGCCCAAAGCGATCAAGTATGCGATGACGAAGATGGAAGACCCGGAGTTCCCAAAATACGTTATCGCTGACGCACGACACCTGCCATTCAAGTCAGCCCGGTTTAATCTGATCATTTGTATGATGGGTACATTTTCACATGTTCCTCGTGAGGATCAACAGTCGACACTGGACCAGGTGTTCGACGCTCTTTTACCGGGAGGCCATGTGGCGATTTCCACCTGGGACATGGATTGTAGTCATCTGTCATATTTATCTATTTACAATGAAAGGCAGAAGGATCTCATTCGTCAAAACTCTCCCAGCCTCGAAAGAATGCACGAGTTATTGACAGCAGCAGGTTTTCAGGAGGTGCAGATTCGCCCGTTTTGCATGCTGCCGCAAATTGCAGTTTACGATTTAGGGATAGAAAATCTTCGCACGGCCGATATCCAACTTGCAGCTCAAGCTGATTTGGCTGTGAGATCTCTTTATCCTGAAAAACATGGAGAGATGTTTATAGCGTTCGCACAAAAGTTGAGGAGTTAGTCATGGCTGAGGAAACCAAACCCATCGTCTCGAAAGAAGAGATCTTCGATAAGCTCGACATACGGCTTGGCCGTGTTCTTTCAATTGAACCAGCCGAGGGGCCGCCAAAACCAGCCTATGTGATTAAAGCGGACTTTGGGAAGTTTGGCGTCAGAACGTCAGTGGGCCGGTTTACTAAACATAGTCAGGAGGAGTTGGTTGGCAAACTTATCCTCGGAGTTTTGAATTTTGCGCCAAGGCAAGTGGGAGCAACAGTATCGGAATTTCTCTGTCTGGGCGTGCAGTATCCCAAGGCCGACAGCGGAGAGGCGACCATAGTAACTCCTCTCGCCAATGCAAAAATCGGCAGCAAACTGTTCTAGCGTAAAAATGCAAGGCCAGTAGTTGTGACGCAATTCTGGATGTCGATGCTGAAGCAATAAAATCGCTGTGGGTGCACCCGTTGAAACAGTTGAGGTTCCGCTTCCCGTTTCGATGCACACCGGGCAGATCATAATGCTGACGAAGATGCTGACCTGCTCAGATCTGCGCTTCTATGGTTTCGAAGAGGGTGTACCGGTGGAGCGTTGGCGTTCTCCTTTGTCCGATTTGCCTTAAGCCTCCGAAGTCCTCAAAAATCGTCAACTGTTTCTATGGCTGAAATAGTGAGTAACAACGAAAGTCTTACCGCCATGTTCGAGCAAGCTCTTGCTGCCGACACCACGGCGCAGGGCAGTTGGCAGGTAACAGAAGGAGGCCCGTGGCTTTGGCAGCATGACGGAGTTCGGATTAGCAACGGCGGTGAGTGGTCAGCTTTGAAATGGAAGGGATGGGGCGACCTCAAATCGCCGGCGCTGCGCAAATTTGTCATTGAGGCCACGGTAAGCGGAAAGGCCGAAGCCGCAGGATTGAGTTTTGGTCCTTATAAGGATTTTCTGGCCAGACTCGATACCTCGAACAGCCCTCGGCACCTTCAGTTGGAGATTGATGCAGATGTGGGTTGCTGGGCGTTTCGGGTGGACGGTCAATTGATGAATCGCAGTTGGTGGGATGCAAAAGTCCGCAGTGTTGAGGACTTGCTGAATGGAACCCTGACGCTCAAGGCAAAGAACGCGGAGACCGTCCTGTTTCAGAACCTGAGTCTGAATCCGCTGTTGGCAGTGTGCCGGCTGTCTGTGATCATGACTTGCTTTCGCTTTGTTCAACGGCTCAGGCTGGCATTGCGCAACTGGTGCCATCAGGATCTGCCTTCCAGCGCTTTTGAAGTGCTGATAGTGAATCCGGAAAGTCCGGATGGTACACACGAACTCTTGGCAGCCGTAGCGCGCGGCTTTCCGCACATTCGCGTACGCGAAATAGCGGTCGGCGCAGATTTGCACACCAATAAGGGCGCGATGATCAATCGAGCGTTCGAGGCGAGCCGTGGTGAATGGATCTGGTTGACAGATGCCGACTGCCTGTTCGCGACTGGCTCTGCTGCTAGGGTGCTGCAGCAAGTGCAGGGACAGGAACAACATTTATTCTATGGTCAACGTCGTCGCTTATTCCCTGCACAAACTGATGCTTTGTTAGCGGGACGCGCGGACGGATTGCACGATTTTGCTCAACTTGCTAATGAGCCAAATTTGCGTAGGGAGAACGGACCGTGGGGTTTTACGCAGATTGTGCACCGCCCGGTTTTTGAGCAAATAAGGTATAGCGAGGGTGTGAATCATTACGCTCGTACTGACGATATCTTTGTCGATGACTGCAGAAAGCATCAGATCAGTCCGAAACAAGTCGAAGGCCTGTTTTGCCTGCACATTGAACACCCGTTTGCGTGGTACGGAACCAAATACTTCTTGTGACTATGGTTTTTGCAAAAGGGTCCTAAATCCCGCCCACAGCAGTGGGCGGATTCGTTCAAGTCCTATCTATATAAAAGTCTTTTGATAAGTTCGAATCCCGCCAACGGAAGTTGGCGGATCGTTCAAGTCCACACTATTCATCGAACAGGATAAATAGTAAGGACCTGAAGTATCCGCCCACTGCCGTGGGGCGGGATTAATCGAATTTAAGAGATGCGTTGTTTATAGAAAGGACTTGAACGAATCCGCCCACGGCTGAGACTGTGTCAGAACTGAGTTTGCGTAAATCGGGATCCGCTAGACTAATGCAGAACGGGGACTCGGCGTGCGGCGTCAAACAGCGAGGGAAAGAG
>Ga0068871_100001485_pt1 | contig 15720 bp, 13 predicted proteins | sample KBSMisM72_FD_72750 | JGI IMG/M metagenome (GOLD analysis project Ga0068871, IMG submission 72750) | Miscanthus rhizosphere microbial communities from Kellogg Biological Station, Michigan, USA - KBS Miscanthus M7-2 | ecosystem: Host-associated > Plants > Roots > Rhizosphere > Soil ... | reverse complement strand
CAGAACCGTGGATCGCGTAGGTGCAACGCGCGCGATCTCTTTGTAGAGATCGATCATTACCGGAGATCGTCCAACGAGTCCTCCTTGTTCATAAGGAGCTGATAGCTGTTCGGCTTTTAGTTCTTCTGTTTCACTTGTCTTGTTTTGCGCGAGGGCCCGGCGGGCAATAGCAACCACTTCCTCGACCTTGAAAGGTTTGGAGATGAAGTCCCAAGCCCCTTCCTTTGCCGCTTCTACGGCAGAGTCGAGCGTACCAAACCCGGTTACCAGAATTACGGGACACTGGGCCCGCAAATCTTTCAGTAGATCGAGTCCCGACTGGTCTGATTCGAGGTTTATGTCACTTACAACGAGATCGATCTTCTCTTTGCCAGCAACGTTCAGGGCTTGAGCGGGATCGAGGGCCGTGTGAACATTCCAACCCTCAACGCTAAATATCTCACGCAGAAGGTCACATGAGTCCTGATCATCGTCGACAACAAGGATGTGGTTCATTGACTCCTATCTAATACCAAACTCCATCGCTGGTTCGCGCACTTCGGCCGCTCGTGAAGGTTCATTTGGGATTGCCGAAAAGCTCAACCGGAAGCGTGTTCCTTGCCCAAGCTCGCTTCCGACATCAATGACGCCTCCATGCTCTGCGACGATTTGACTGACAATAACGAGTCCCAAACCGGTCCCATGACCGCGCTCTTTAGTGGTGTAGAGGGGATCAAAGATGTGACTCAACACTTCAGCCGTCATCCCCGATCCTGTGTCGGCGAAATCCACCACTACCTGCTCAGTTCTTCCTGGCTTGGCTTGTTCGATACTGGTCGATATATAGACCTCTCCACCGTTCGGCATTGCGTCGAGGCTATTATTGATAAGGTTCAGAAACAGTTGTTGTAACCGATCCGAAGAACCCGCTATAAGCGGAAGGGTTTCGGCCAACGATTCGACGACTCGAATATCGCGTCTATCAAACGCAGGCGACATCGCATCACAAAGTCTGTGAAGTAGGCTGTTTAAATCCAGCGGTGAAAGCTCCGTTTCAAACCTGGTCTTGTCCAGCATCCTGCGAACAATACGTTCAATGCGTTCGATCTGAGCACTAATCGTCCTGATACGTGATTCAGCATCATGTGGATCTCGCTCAAGATCTGATCTGAGTAATTGGACGTGACCACTGATCAAGTTGAGTGGGGTACCGACTTCATGGGCAAACTGCGCTGCGGTTTGACCCGCAGCAGCGAGTCGTCCTAGTTCATTCATGCGTTTCGTTGTGCGCCACAGTTCCAGATTCGTCTGTTGCAGTTGTTGGTTCCGTTTCTCCAATTCGAGAGTGGCTTCGTGCACCCGATCACGAAGCACGAGTTGCTGAGCTTCGCGCTGGCTTGTCATGTCGCTTACCCGCTCAATCATATTGTTGAATTCCTGCGTGAGGAGACCTAACTCGTCGTGCGCTCGGACAGGCACGTTGGCATCCAAATCACCTTCCTTTGCTCGGGACATCGCAATCAAAAGTCTCTCGATGGGCTTATAAACAAGTTGACGAAACAGCAGATAGGTGCCCGCTAAGATCAGGACAATCGCGATCAAGGACATCCAGATGACATTCTTGACGTAGCGAAACGCGACTACCCAAATACTGTCGAGGTGCTGAACAATTTCCACCGCTCCACTCGGGTGACCGCCGGCAAACGTGGTGGCAAAAACGCGGTAGAGTGACGAATCGGGCGGATTCGCATTGCCTACTTTTGAGGCTCGACCGTTTCGTATCGCGTCCCTAATATCCGGTGGCACAGGCGACGCCGCGGTACTTCCGTCAGCTGCTGTTTTCTCCACGAATTCCCCGTTTGAGAGCTCCCAAAACCTTACGCTTACAATACTGGGCCGAGATCCCTTGATCAGGTTTGCCGCACGTGCGAGCGCTTCCTGATCCTGAAAGATACCCATGTCACTGATGTGCTGCGCGAGTTGAGTGGCCTGAATTTCCGCCACGGCTTCGTCGTCAGTGCGCTCGAGATTCGCAATCGCCGCACTTGTTAGCACCAACGCTGCCGCTAACATCACTACGAGAATGGCAGAACTTAGCAGTGTTGTTTTGGTATGGAGTTTAAATGTGTGCATATTCGAGGATCCATTATGACCCTTACATCTTGCGCTCGCCAGTTACAGCGCAATCAGTAACCCGCGCCGTGCCAAGTTGGTGACCGAGCTGCGGATTCCTTCGCCGAAACTTCCGAAGTAGATGGAAGCTCAGACCGACGAGTATCAGAGTCACAAGTAGCGCCATCTCGATTCGTCTCACATGAAGAAGTATGATTTGTGCACTTGCGCTTAATGCAAAGCCGAGGAACAAAAGGAAGGTCGTTAGTACGAAGCAAGACACTCCATCAACCACTGCAAATGACCCGAACGCGGAGCCCCGCGCACCTAACCACGTCATAGTAGCTATCCGCGTTCCGTAGACCACGTGTGACGCGGGAATCTGCCACATACCCACTCGATAAAAAAGTGCCTCTGCCTTTGGTCTGAGTCGAAGAACCATTTTGCTGTTTTGAATAATCTCCTGGCGTCCTAAGAAATACCAAAAACAGTCGCCGGTAAGCGCACCACCGCTCGCAACAATGATCCCAAGCACCGGATTGAAATAGCCCCGATGCGCTGCCACCCCAGCCAAAACAGGGACGACGTCTGCCTCCAGGAGCGCAGCGAGGAAAACAGCTAGAAGTCCGTACTTAATTAACTCTGACTCCACAATGAGACTGATCGGCAATGCTCATGCCGCGGCAAGAATGCTCCCTTGGACTGAGAGTTCAGTTTGAGAAGTGATTCCGTTAGTAAACGAGAAATCTCTTCAGAGTGAAAGCGGAACCGCTGCGGAAGAATGGAGCAGAAGGCGTCGAGCGTTAGGAGAAGGCTCACTCCGATGAGGCCACCAACGACTGAGTGTGGCATTCTTGCGCGTCAAACAATCAGGTCACAGTCAATGACTTCCTAATCGAGTTCCTCCAGACGACAAACTTCTCTTTTTGTCAGTACCTCCGGTTGGGACATCCCAGTGGCATACACGTTGCCAATCGAAGAACTGAGTTCAACCTTTTTTGAAAGGAACCCAAAGCATGAGGAGAGTTGCTTCATTACTACTGGGAGCGGTGTTAGTTCTGGGCGCAGCCGCATTCGGTATGAAGTCAGGCACTGTAAATGGCAGTGAGTCGACGCATCATCATCATCTTCACAAACATCACCGGCATCATCAGAAACGCGTGCCGAATGCGGCTTCGCTACGCAATACGAGTTGGTAATCATGAAATCATTTACCGGAATGAAAGAAAGGAATGGCTTCCAAACAATGGGAGCGTGGGATTCGTCAACACATCTAATATGCATTTAGTTGAAACATCCACCGGGCTTAGTTTGCCAAATCCACCGCCGTTGCCCGGCTCTTCACTCTCCCAAGCAAAGCTCGATTCGTGGGTAAAGCGCTTTGGTACAAATTCGAGCTCATATGTCTTGCTCGAAGGCGCAAAGTTGTATTTCACTTCAGCCCGCGTCGACGGGTTTCTCGCGTATCAAATGAGTGCCGGCATAGCCTTGATCGCTGGTGATCCACTTTGTGCGCCTGGCGATGCGCAGAAGCTGGTCCACGATTTTGTTTCTACAATCAGGAAATCGGTAGGGGCGTATCAGGTATCTCCCAACATGTTGGAAGCATTTCGCAGGGAGGGGTTCGCAGACATTCAAATTGGGAAAGAAGCGATTTTCGATATTCACCGTTTCACACTAGCGGGCGGGAAGATGGAACTGGTCAGGGCAGCCACGAACAAGGCACGGCGTGAAGGAGTTGTCGTGAGTGAGCATAACCCGTTCGCTAATGACGCTCAGAAGATCAACGAGGAGCTGCAAGAAATTTCGAAAGAGTGGCTGAAGATCAAAGGCGGCCGCGAGTTAGGTTTCGTGCTGGGCTCTCTTGGATTGGAACGACCTTCCGCGAAGCGCTATTTCGTTGCGCGATCAGGAAAGAACATCGATCGAATCGAAGGTTTCGTAGTTTGTGAACCGATCTACGGGCGTAATGGCTATTACCTTGACGTTACCCGACGAAGGTGTGATGCCGTACGTGGGACGATGGAGCTCTTAACTTCAGAAATCTGCGACTTGCTTCGTAATGATGGCTACGAAATGGTTTCGATGGGACTTGCACCGCTAGCAATGCTCGACGATCCGGATCTGTTGGATCACCCGCTAGTCGCGTGGCTCATGCAGTTGGTCTACAAACGAATCAGTGGAAGTTACGATTTCAAGCAGCTGTATCACTACAAAGCTAAGTACCACCCTCACGCATGGGAGCCACGATATTTCTGTTTCAATCAGCGAAGACCTTCAATCAGAATGCTCTATGCCCTTATTCGCGTTCGCAATGCCTTTATGCTTGAGGGTCTCCTCGATCGAGCACGCTTTCAGGAAAGAGTGAAAACATGGAAACACGCTGCCTCATTCATCGTTGGACTTTGTTCAGCGTGGCTTTCGTCGTTTTAGCGGCGACTACAACAACCGTCGTAACGGCGACGACTGGTGCGCAATCCAATGCTAGCAGCCAGGCAAAACCCACCAGTCCGACAACCCCCGCGTTCCAGGAGCCAGTGCCGCCTGATCATTATGATCCTGATGACACAAAGACGTGGCCGGACGTAGTAACTGAAGATGTTTCCATCTCAATAAGGCAACGACAATTCACCATACACTTTTATCGTCCTCGCAGTAGCAGTGCGGTACTTCCGGCAATCTATGCTTGTGGGGATGGAGGGTGGCGAGGGCTAGCGCCCCGCACCGCGCAAGAGTTGGCGCACACCGGGTTCGTCGTTGCGGGAATTGATTCCAAAGTTTACCTGAAAGACTTTTCATCGATTGAGAAACCACTAACTACGAAACAACTAGCGCGTGATTACGTTGATGTAGCAAAAGCGCTTCGCGCTTATGCCAACCTTGATTCTGGAACGCCGGTGTATATCTATGGCTGGTCTCTTGGTGCCGGTTTTGCTATCGCTGTAGGTGCGGACTTTGAGACCCGTTCCAACTGGGCCGGCATCATTTCAATCGGATTACCAAAACAAAACCAACTCGTAAGCGGTGTAGGTGGAAACCATTCGAACTCGAACGTTGAAGCACACTATGGCTTTCACAGTGCAGATGTGCTGGCTCAGGTCACGCCCTTGCCGATAGTTATGATCCAGAGCACATCCGATACAGCTAGTCCTCCCAAGGTGGGAAGGGAACTATTTGCCAGCGCTAACGATCCCAAACGGTACGTCCTGATCAAAGCCAGCAATCACCGATTTACCGGAGCGCGTGAGGAGTTTTATGCGGCGCTGGGAGATGCTGTGTCCTGGATGCGAGAGACGGCTAAGAATGGGAAGCCATGATAGGTCTTATTTGTTACACCATGAATTTCCTTCTATTCAGCGCAAATCGAATTGCGAAGGTACCCAACTCCAGAGTTCTTCCATGGATTCTTGCGTCGTTTTCTCTGATGGTCTGTGTGTGTGGTGCTTCTGCGTACGCACTAGTCTGGTATCACAGGTTTTATCACCACATGACTCCGCAGGAACTGTCTCACGAAGTGAAGCATTCTTCGTATCAAGTCTCCCTTCACGAGGGTTTGCCTGTTACTTTGCATCTGTACCAGGAGGAGAACGCCTCACATCAAAAGTTGGTCCTCTTCACGAGTGGTGACGGGGGCTGGAGCCCTTTCTGCGCTGATATCGCCGCACACATGGCCGCAAGTGGAATGACGGTTGTGGGAATTGATGCGAAAGACTACCTGGTGCATGTTGCGAGTTCGCAGAAGCCAATCTCCGCTGAAGAGCTCACGCTCGATTACGATGCGATAGCAAAACTTGCGTTAGCAAAGCCGGGGGTAGACAGCAGAGCCAATCTGATCCTGGGCGGTTGGTCGCTGGGTGCGGGTTATAGCGTGCTGGTGGCGTCGCAACCGGAGTTCAGTAATCGGGTCGATCGAGTTGTGGCGATAAGTCCGCCTATATACAACGAACTGGCGTGGAAACCGGCGGATGCGCTCATCTACATTACTCATGGCACACCTCGGGAAAAGGTCTTCGACGCACGTCAATACGTAAAGAAACTGGCTGGCATACCTGTGTTCATCCTTAACGCGACCAATGACGATACTTCACCACTCAAAGATGCACAGTTGATATTCGAAGCGGCACCGGATTCAAAGCGTCTTTTCACTGTAAAAGCTCAAGGTCATCATTTCGAAGGTGGAGAAGCAGAGTTCTATAGAGATCTTGACCAGGGTCTTCGCGACGATGAAAACGTCGGTCAGTCTGGTAGTTTGGCGAAGAAGTGAGACCTGGTCTGTCGCTCTTGGCGTAACTCGACGATCCAGTTCTTTACTGTCATGGCAATCTCGCGCTTACTTCGCGCGCCAGCCTTTTTGGTTCCACCTTTTTGAGCGCTGTTTGAGTTCACGTTCTGATTGCGCTTAATGACTTTTATTGATGACTTCAATTTCTCATACCTCAACGGCAATTCGCGATTGCGATCAATTTGTTTTACTCGGTGATTCTGTAGCTGCGACAGAAAAGTTCTTTACAACACGCGTGCCACGGATCGGCAAGGGACAGAAATATGGAAAGAGGTTTGTTGGCAAGCGACATGCAGAAAGTTGTCTTGTAGTCCGCTCCGCGGACTACAAGGTGACTTTTTGTGCGAAGCAATGCAGTCGTCAATGAAGGACGGATGAATCCAGATCAGTCTTGGGGGTGGGGTAGTTTTTTGCGGACCTAAATAAACGATTCCACGCTACACAATGAGAGCGTCTTCCTGGTTGCGAAACTGTAAATCGTGTAGGTGAGCATACAAACCACCGGCGGCCAACAATGCGGAATGAGTTCCGTGTTCGACAATCTCGCCATGGTCAAGCACGAAGATAACATCAGCCTTTTGCACAGTAGCCAGCCGGTGTGCAATCACGATGGATGTTCTGCCTTTCATTAATCTCGCCAACGCTTCAAAGACTAGCTCCTCCGACGCCGCATCGAGAGCGGAAGTGGGTTCGTCGAGGATCAGGATTGGAGCATTCCGAATTACCGCCCGTGCGATCGCAATACGTTGTCGTTGACCTCCGGAAAGAGTTACCCCCTTTTCACCGACCATCGTGTCGTACTGCTCGGGCATCTTGCTGATGAACTCATCTGCGTTCGCTAACTTCGCGGCCTCTATGATCTCAGCGCGTGATGCTTCTGGCTTGCCATAGGCAATGTTCTGCCAGATAGGAGCTCGAAACAGAAGGTTCTCTTGCAAAACAAAACTCATTTGTCGTCGCAGTGATTTCATTTTGTATTTTCGAATATCCTGTCCATCGATTGTTATCTGGCCTTTGATTGGATCATAAAACCGTCCGATTAAACTTGCGATAGTGCTCTTGCCCGCTCCCGTTGGACCTACAAACGCTGCGATCTGTCCAGGCTTGATCTCAAAATTCACGTCTGTCAGTGTGGGTTGATCTTTGCTGTAGCCGAAATTTACATGATGGAATTTAATGTCGCCCCGAAATTCGGGGGCGCGCCGGGCGCCTGGTAAATTACGTATTTCGTCTTCAGTTACAATCACCTCACGAATCCGCTCATAACCAACCGCGGCCTTAGATATCGTGTCGGTCATCTTGGAAAGATCTCGCATCGGCTTGTACATGTTGCCGAGGTATAGAAAAAAGACGAGTAGTGACCCGGCGGTCATGTGTCCGGCTACTACACTCCGTGCGCCGTACCATAGGACCAGGCCTGTTCCCGCTGCCACGATCACTTCCACTACGGGTGAGAGTTTTGCTTTAAGGCTGCGAGCTCGTAACGCGGTCTCGACACTTTCCAAACTCTGTTGCTCAAAACGTTCCTGTTCGTAGTCTTCACGAGCAAAGGCTTTAACGACTCGAATCGATGAAAAGACTTCTTGAACGATGGAAACTACTTCTCCTTCTTTTTTTCTGAGCGCGCGAGAAGCTTTCTTAATTCGGTGTGTGTAGCTGTAGACAACCACAAAAAGCAATGGTGTTACTGACAGGGCAATCAGGGTGAAACGCCAGTCAAGGTAGAACATGACCAGTAGCATTCCAAGCAAGGTCAGCACGTCAACCACTATTCCTAGAAGTGCTTGCGAAACGAAGTCCTGAATCGCATCAATATCACCCGTGACGGTGGCGATTAGTTCTCCAGTTCGCTTTTGATCATGATAAGAGAGAGACAAACGCTGAATGTGGTGATAGAGCGCGCGACGAAGATCGTGCATTACCCATTGTCCGACCGAAGTCGTGAAATACTTTTCTACATATGTGCTGATGGCACCTACGACGGCGATAATAATTAAGGACAGAACGGCGACATGGAGGATTGCCATTTTTGATAACCCGACAGTTGAGCTGAACATGTCAGACATCCATCGGGGCATCGATTTAGTTGCAAGCACATAGTCGAACACGACCTTAAGAGGCCACGGCGCTAGTAGATCGGTTGCGGTCTCGCCAAGCACCGCGATGAAAGCGATGGTGAGCATCATCCAGTGAGGCTTAAGAAGATACGTAAACCTAATTCCTTTTTTTTGCATACGGACTTACCCGCTTAGTAAATGTCTGGGGAGTTGTTCACCACACTCATACTTCAGCGGCGAAACCGATTGGAGATCAACGAGGGGCTGAAGAGGGAAAGCTAAGATCCTTGATTGCTGGGGGGACCAGTTGAAATGATCTTTGCCACATTCGACTACTACCGCCGAGGCTGAACAAGTGGGTCCAGTTGTATTCAGAATAACATGAGGGACGCCAAGAAACTCGACGCCCCTCTGTGAAATGCCTGTAAACAGTGGTTAATTAGCCATCAACGAGCAGGTTGCCTTAGGATTTCCGCCAGCGCCTTCAATCGTGTGGAGTCTGCCTCGCTCTTCGCCGTGGCAGCCGTTGTTTCCAACGACGGAGCAAGGTTCTTGAGTTTCGCGACCTCACTTTTCTTCATTTTTGAGGTCTCGGCCCTGGTAATTGCCATCCGCAGATTTCCAATTTGATCAGCCGGCAATGCTTGCGATCGCTCCAACTGATCTACGTAAGCTTTGGCTACGATCAACTGTCGCGGCCACTCAATTTTTTCCTGGTTCTGCACATTGAGTTCTGCGACGTGTACTGTCTTCGCGGCGTCAATCTCATTCTTCGTAAGGAACCTTGTCGGTGTCAGTTCAAAGACGTCGAGGCCGCGCGCGATTTCGGACGCGTAAACGTGACCGTTGTACCAGTAGGCGGACCAGTCACCACCAAGGACCAGCATTTTGGGATCAATCGGCCCTCGATCGAAATATGCGATTTCAACTGGATGGTCAGCGTCTGTGAAGTCCATCACGGAGATGCCGCCCTGGTACCAGGCCTGTACTTCAATGTCGCGGCCGGGAACCGGTACGAGCGATCCATTGTGCGCCACACAGTTTTCGCTGTCGCTCTGGGCTGCCGGCAACTTGTAATAACTCGCGAAGTTGAGCTTGTTGCCTTTCAGATGGAAAACCGCATCGGCGCCCCATTTGTTTGGATCGTTTGCGCGACATCGTGCGCCAAGTCCTCCGCCCCACTCATCAGTCAATACCACTTTCGTCCCATCGTTAGAAAACGAAGCTGAGTGCCAGTACGAATAGTTCGGATCGTTTACCGCGTCGAGGCGCTTCGGATGCACTGGATCCTTGATGTCCAACAGGATTCCATTCCCCGAGCACGCACCGGCCGCCAATCCAATCTTCGAATACACGGTAATGTCGTGGCACTGATTGGTATCTGATGGCTTCTCGAGTCCGTCCTTGCCATGCGTGCCGCCATTATTCAGGCCGTTGATGGTGCCGGTCCGCGGATCGATAAACACGCGCGGACTAGACACTACTTGCGCATCTTGCGGTTTTGCCAGAGGCACCTTAATCACATCAATGCGAAACAGCGCCGTGTTCGGATCTTTGTCTGGGGTTTCGCCTGAGCATCCGGTTAACTCTTCGCTCTGACGCACAAAAGAGGTGCCGGAAACGTAAACGTAAACGTTGTCCTTATCATTAGGATCAACGACCAGCGTATGCGTGTGTGAGCCGCGGCAAGTTTGCACCGCGGCCACCTGCTTCGGATTCTTGATGTCGCTAATATCGAAAATCCTCACACCGCGGAACCGATCTTTTTGCGCCGCCGGCAGCGAAGGTTTTTTCTCTTCTCCTGCGGCAGGCTTAGGTTCGGGCGGAAATCCCTGGGTGCCGCAATCCAGGCGACCATTGGGCATCTCCACCGAGAAAAAGAGAAGGTTTTTGTAAACTGATGGATCACCCTGTCCACCTGGACACACTACCGAAGTCAATAAGCTGGCATTAGCCGGATTGGAGATGTCATAGATATTGAAGCCATAAAAGTTTCCCTGAAAGAGGTGATTGCCCTGGAAGGCAAGATCCGAATTTGCAAAAGCCAGTTGAGCTATAACTATCTTCATCGGGTTCGGCATCTTTGAGGGATCGCCAATGCCGAGTAGGCCGAGAGTCTTCTCCACTTTCGGATTGTTAGGATCATCGGACCCCAGTTGAAACGCGTCAGGTTTCTTGAGCAGCAGAAGATGCTTGATACCCATAGATGTTTCAGCGGCGTCATACACTCCTGGTGCGAGCTTGGCGCGCGGGTCAGTGACATCTGAACCCGTCATTCCAGCCGGCAAAGGCGCTGCCGGTTCAGGAGCAAATGGATTCGGTTCGGCCGCTTGGGTCGATTTGGTTTCTGGCGTTGGCTTCGAATCTGCCGACGGCGTTTGCGCCTGAGTACCAGCTGCAAAACACGAACAGAAAAGAGCGGAAGTTATAATCAGCCGGAAGGCAATAGTAAGTATTCGAGTCATCGTTTCTCCTCTAAAGGTTTTTCGCCCAGCAAGTTTTGCATAATCCTAATCTCAGCGCGTTGACCGCTGTCGACATCAGTGACGAAGTTGAACAGTTCTGCATCCTGTCCCGCTCCCGCGGTGTCGAACAAGTCCTTCACCATGACCAATGCGCCGCCGTGATGTTGAATCATTCCCGTCAAAAACAAATGGTCGAAGTCCTTTCCGTTTGCTCTCTTAAGAGCGTCCATCTGCTTTGGCGTAAGCATTCCCGGCATAAGCATCGAATGGCCGGATGCCTCCTTCGACATATCCATCGACATGCCGGGCATGTCAGCCATCGAGAGAGAAACTTCTTCTCCCCTGGTTGTTAGCCATCGTTTCATAAACTTTATTTCGTCTGACTGCGAGTGACTGATTCGGGCCCCAAGCAATCGAATATCCTTGTTCTCCGTATGTGATTCGATGAGGTCTGTCATCTCAATCGCTTGCGCGTGGTGCATGATCATTCCTTGCATAAACTGCACATCTTTTGGAGAACTTGGCGGTAACGTAGCTCTTGTCGATGGCGGCAGAGTTCGGGTCGGTTTGCCAGGTGCACCCGGTTGCACGACGACCGCAGGCTGCTGCGCGTAGACAGACATCGAGCACAGTGTTGTGGCAACTAGCCCGCTCCACAAGACTACTTCCGCCACTGTTCGCAGTTTTCGCCTACCCTCAGAATAAGAAGACTTCATTTTAGAATGGTCAAGAATTGAGTGACTAAACCTTATCACAAAGCGGCAAGAGAGAAGATATGACAGAACGGGCTCTAGTTTCAATCCAGCCTCGCCCCTCCAGTTTGCCGTATAACCTCGACGAAAATTTACCAGGCTCAGCACGAAAAGGATCTCTTCTTCTGGCTGACTACATCAGAGTGCCTTCAAGATCGGTACCCCCGCACCGCTGCAGAAGATCCCGGCCACGCACCCGGTCATTAGCGTAGCTAACGTGGCAGCGATCAATGCTCGGACACCGAGGCTGGCGAGATCATCGCGACGTGAAGGAGCAAGTGCTGCTGCGCCACCGACGAAGATTGCTACCGCGGCGACGTGAGCAAATCCACAAAGCGCGTAACTCAGAATAACAACCGTGCGGGTATCGGTCACTTGTCCGCTCGAAATTAACTGAGCGAGATGATTGTAAGAGAACACTTCCGTCAGGATGACTCGCTCTCCCAACAACCTTGACGCGATTGGGACGTCGCTCGTTTTTAGCCCAAGCAGAAAAGCGAACGGATAAAAACCCCAGCCCAGGATTCTCACAAAAGAAAGCGGTTCGGCCATTCCCAACCATGAACTACACACGCTTAGCAATTTGTCGATTAGGGCGACCATTCCCAGGATTGCGATGAGCAGTGCTGAAATTCCTGCGGCAAGCTTCAGCCCGTCCATCGATCCCTCGATGATTGCGCTTATGAGATTTTTTGATCGCGTGGATTCGTCTTCAGGAGGAACGGCCGCGAAGGTCTCAGGCGTCTCAGTTTCAGGAACAAGCAACTTGGCTACGACGACGCAAGCGGGAATCGCCAGGACAGAAGCGGAGATCAGATGGCCTGCGATCTGAGGAAATACCCCGGATAGAAATGCCACATAGACTCCGAGCGTACTCGATGCAACTGTTGCCATGCCGGCAGTCAACACAAGTAACAACTCCGAGCGCGTCATGTTTGCCAGGTATGGTCGGACGACGAGCGTCGATTCGACACCAACGAAAATGTTTGCCGCACTGGAAAGTGATTCGGCGCCGCTGATTCTCATCGTTCTGTGGAAAATCCTGGCGAAGAGCTGCACGAATACTTGTAGCACGCGGAGGTGATAGAGCACGGAAGTGAATGCTGCGAAGAAAATGACTGCGGGCAGAACTTGAAAGACAAGAATGAAGCCGATCGATCCGGACTCTCCAGGGCTTGCAGCAAGTGGTCCGAACAAAAACACAGATGCACTCTTTGACGCGTTGAGTAACGCAAGCACTGCGGCGTTGAGCCAGAGCAGCAGCCGAGGAAAAAAAGGCAACCGGAAAATAATCAAGCCGATCAGGAGTTGTAGCGCGATTCCCCACGCTATAGTTCGCCACGCAATCATTCGTCGATTGCTGGAAAGCAACCAGCAGATTCCCGCGAAGACTATTAAGCCCACGGCTGACATGGCGTGATTAATCATTCTCTTTATCCTCTTAACCAGTTTTTAATGCAGGGAGACCGTAAGATACGGAAAAAACTCGAACCGAGCCAATCCGGTTATCGCCGATTGGCTTTTGCAGTTCTGGACCATCGAGTTCAATTTGATCGCTGCCCATGATGGACAGGTATTTAAGATGGAATAACAGTGACCGTACAACTTCGTAGCGCGGCTATGTGTGGCAACGATAATTCTGGTAGCCTTTCCGTTACACAATACAGCTTTGACTATAAATCGAAAGTGCGGGCGCACTTATCTCTCGATGCCCCTTAGTGGCGAGCCTCGAGACAAGGTAACTCAAAGAGAGAGGAGTAAGGGACAATGACCAAGGTATTGAACGATGAAGCTCTCGATCAGGTCTTCCGGAAAGCACGGACACACAACGCGTGGCTCGACAAGCCCGTCACCGACGAAACACTGCGGCAATTGTTTGAACTGATGAAGTGGGGCCCTACGAGTGCCAATAGCAGTCCCGCGCGGTTTGTCTTCGTTCGTTCGAGAGAGGCCAAAGAGAAACTGCGGCCGCTCCTTTCACCGGGAAACGTGGAGAAGACGATGGCCGCCCCGGTTACGGCGATCATTGCCTATGACCTGTTATTTTTCGAAAAGCTGCCAAAGCTATTTCCTCATAGTCCCACGATGCGAAATCTGTTTGCTGAAAATCCTCAGCTGGTTGAATCCACAGCCAGGCGCAACTCCTCCCTGCAGGGTGCGTATTTGATAATTGCTGCCCGCGCAATCGGATTGGACTGTGGGCCAATGTCGGGCTTTGACAATGCTCGTCTCGACGAAGAGTTTTTCGGAGCGGGTAAAGAGTGCGAAGGATGCGAGCAAGAGTTCTTTCCGGCCGGCCACGTAAAGTCGAATTTCTTGTGCAACCTGGGCTATGCCGATGTGTCAAAGCTTTTACCACGTGGGCCACGCTTAGAGTTCAAAGAAGCTTGCACGCTCTTATGAGAAGGGATCTGGGACCCGGATGAAAACTTTTACACAGATTCACGTCGCCATCAGCCTTTTAGGAATTCTTTCGGGTCTTGTTGTTATGGTCGGGCTTATCAAGGCGAAGCGACGCGATAGTTGGACAGCTGTCTTTCTTGTGAGCACATTGGCGACGAGCGTAACCGGATTTCTTTTTCCGTTTCACGGTATCACTCCGGGAATTATCGTTGGCATCATCTCGGTGGTTCTGCTCGCAGGAGCAATCACTGCCCGGTATTTTGGCGGGCTTCTGGGTAGATGGCGTTTGCTTTACGTCGTGACATCGATGGTTGCGCTCTATTTGAATGTATTTGTCCTGATCGCTCAGCTCTTTCAGAAGGTGCCGTCGCTGAGAGCTTTGGCGCCGACGCAAACAGAGCCGTCATTTGTAGTAGCTCAAGTTTCTACCCTTGTGATTTTCGTCGTGCTGACAATTACAGCGGCGATCAAGTTTCGTTTGCCAGGAATGTCCAGGCGGTTTACCGGTTAAAGTTGTCGTTAGAGGAGACCCATGTCCATTCGACCAGTTAAGCGACTCACGAAATCAAAGCCGACACTTGAAGGTGCGGGAGTGCACTTGCGACGGGCTTTCGGTTTCGGCAAAACCTCAGACTTTGATCCTTTCTTGTTACTTGATGATTTTCGAAATGATATTCCCGAAGATTATCTGGCTGGATTTCCATGGCACCCGCATCGTGGAATCGAGACGATTACCTATGTTCTCGCAGGCGAGGTAGCACATGGCGATAGTATGGGCAATAGCGGGACGATCGGTGCGGGTGATGTCCAGTGGATGACGGCAGGAAGCGGAATCATTCACCAGGAAATGCCGAAGGGTGACTCAGCCGGACGAATGCACGGATTTCAGCTTTGGGCCAATCTCCCGGCTGCGTTGAAGATGACGGCGCCGCGTTATCAGGAAGTGACAGCGGCCGATATTCCAGTCGTGACTGATGACGACGGAACACAGGCGCGAATCATCTGTGGAAGTTTCTGGGGAACGAAAGGCCCAGTGGATGGAATTGCCGCGGATCCAATGTACTTAGATGTGTCAGTACCGCCGGGAAAAAGAAAAGCGCTTCCGATAACGACGGTTCGTCACGCGTTTGCGTACGTGTTTGCCGGCTCCGGCAAGTTTTGTAATGCATCTGGTCCACTCACGGTGCCAACAGAAAGCTTGAAGTGGTTAGATACGACTCCTCCGGCTGAAGCAGACAATCGTTCCCTGGTACTCTTCGATAGCGGTGATGAAGTTGTCGTTCAGGCGGGAGACGATGGCATTCGCTTTCTGCTCGTGTCAGGGGAGCCGCTCAAAGAACCAGTGGCATGGTATGGGCCAATCGTAATGAACACACAGGAACAACTACAAAAGGCATTCGAAGAACTGCGCGAAGGAACGTTTTTGAATCCACCCAGCTGAGTTTGTTCTGTAAGGTTAAGAAACAGGCGTGGAGTGACGACTGACAACTTGCCACTGTTCATCCCTTTGAATCCACACATCCGTAAATAAGAAGACACCGCCCCACTCATTGCCTGCCACCAACGCGTGACACCTGAATGTGCAGTTCACTATTGCGATGGTCTCGTAAAAACGAAATCTCCACTCATCGTACTCAGCAGTGGCTTGTTCCAGAACGACCGGCTTGAGG
>Ga0068871_100001484_pt1 | contig 15731 bp, 14 predicted proteins | sample KBSMisM72_FD_72750 | JGI IMG/M metagenome (GOLD analysis project Ga0068871, IMG submission 72750) | Miscanthus rhizosphere microbial communities from Kellogg Biological Station, Michigan, USA - KBS Miscanthus M7-2 | ecosystem: Host-associated > Plants > Roots > Rhizosphere > Soil ... | reverse complement strand
ACGATGCTCGCGCTCTATCCTTCGGGCTGCAAAAAGAGAAATAGCGGTCGCTACGAAAAATACCGCGAGGCATGGGATCTGATGAAAGAAACACCTGACGATCGGACTCTCGCCAACTCACGCGTTCTGGGAACTTTGCTTCCAAGATAAATGTGTGACGATCCCGAGACCGCGGTGACATCAGCTCTATTACTCCAGGCCCAGCTCTTTCCACTTTTTATCGACCAGAGCTTTGGTCTTTTCGTCCATCAGGATTTCATCCGGCCAGGGACGCGCGAAGCCTTCACTCGGCCACTTGCGGGTGGCATCAATGCCCATCTTCGAGCCGTAGTTGGGTAGCCGCGAAGAATGGTCCAGAGAATCAACCGGGCCAAGCGTGAACTGGATGTCACGCTCCGGATCGATGTGATTTAACACCTTGAGTGTGACTTCACCAACGTCCTGCACGTTCACGTCTTCATCCACCACGATGATGCACTTGGTGAACATCGCCTGACCCAGCGACCAGATGGCGTTCATCACTTTGCGCGCCTGTCCGGGATAGGACTTGCGAATCGAAACCAGCATCAGGTTGTGAAAGACGCCTTCGAGCGGCAGATTGATATCGATCAATTCGGGAATGGTAAGGCGCATCAACGGCAGAAAGATGCGCTCGACTGCCTTGCCCATCCATCCATCTTCCATCGGCGGCTTGCCCACAATGGTCGTGGAATAAATCGGGTTCTTGCGGTGAGTGACACACGACACGTGAAACACGGGATAGAGATCTTCCAGTGAGTAATATCCGGTGTGGTCGCCGAAGGGGCCCTCAGTGCGGAGTTCGTCGAGGTGCACGTGACCTTCGAGAACGATCTCCGCGGACGCTGGAACTTCGAGGTCAACCGTCTCGCACTTCACCAGCTCAACCGGCTTCTGGCGCAGGAATCCGGCGATCAAGTATTCCTCAACATCGGGAGGCGCAGGGACGATCGCGGAAAAAGTAATGGCAGGGTCGGTGCCGATGGCGACTGCGACTTCCATTTTTCCACGCGGCTGATTCCCCTCCAGGAGAATTGAGCCGCCGGAGGTCCGAGCCATGACATCCACAGCGGCGGAAGCGCGAGCGCTCTCCTCCGCATTTGCCTTAGCCGCAGTTCTGAGAGCTTCGCGGTAGTGTTCAGCACCAACTTTCTGCCGCTGCCAGTGCATGCCGGTCGTGCGCTCGTCATAAATTTGCATTCGGTACATACCGACGTTGCGCTTGCCGGTCTTTGGGTCACGCGAGACCACGCAGGGCAGAGTGATGAAGCGCCCCGCATCTTTGGGCCAGCATTGCAGCACAGGGAAATCCAGCAGCGAAAAGTTATCCCGCTTAATCACTTCCTTGCACGGTCCGGTAGACACCGTCTTCGGAAAAAATTTCCCCATTTCTGCAAGCATTGGGAGCATTTTTACTTTGTCGAGAAATCCTTGCGGGGACTTTACGTCCATGAACGAGCGGATGCGGTCGGCTACCTGATCGAGGGCGTCAACTTCAAGCGCCAGGTTCATGCGGCGGACGGAACCGAACTGGTTGATCAGGACTTGCGATCCGGGATGGCCTTTGATGTTGGTGAAGAGCAATGCGGGGCCGCCTGGCTTGGATGAGGATTTGCCTTTGCTGACGCGATCGGCGATCTCCGTGATTTCGAGGATGGGATCGACTTCGACGCTGACTGTTTTTAGTTCGCCGGCTCGTTCCAGAGCCGCGATCCACTGTCGCAAATCTTCGTAAGCCAAAATCTGCCCCCAATTGGAAAAAGAATTATACGGCAGCCAACGCTACATGCTGGCGCGCGCCGCCACGAAGGAGTAGTTCGATGGAAAAGCCGCCGGTGAAAATGGATGCCGCGCCGAACACGAATCCAGTGCTGGTTGCGCCGCACGGAATCGAAGAAATTGTCCGCGTCTTCGGTGACATTCGCGAACACATTGGACCGGACGGGAAACTGGCAGCGAGCTGGCAGATGAATTATCTTGCCAGAGCGAGCTTGTCGTTTCCGCTTCGACTGGCGTGGGATCCCTCGCGGAGCATCACGCAGATGACCTGTCATCGGCGTATGATTTCGGCTTTTACCGGCGTCTTCCGCACGATTCAGGACAGAGGGCTGCAAACATCGGTGACCAGCTTTGGCGGATGCTTTGCCTTTCGTCCGCAACGGACCGGCTATAAACTTTCAGCACATAGTTGGGGCATTGCGATCGATTTGAACTCGGAGAGCAATCCTCAGGGATCCGCTGGAATCATGGATGCCAGAGTGATCGACATTTTTCGTTCTGCTGGATTCGAGTGGGGGGGAGAGTGGAAGGGGCATGCCTGCGACCCTATGCATTTTCAGTTTTGTACTGGTTATTGAAACGGGCGCGCTTCCTTGTGCGCTGCATCTAACCACCTTTGAATTGATGGGTTCGAGACAGCATCTGCGTCTGGGTTTTCTGAAAACCAGTTTCTAGTTCCTAGTTCTCGGTTCTCAGTTATAGTTCTTGGACATAGACCAACAGCCGGGGTGATTGAGTGAAACGACGTGTCGTGATTACGGGTATGGGTGCGGTGAGCCCGAATGGTTTGGGGAATGCTGCTTTTTCAGCGGCTATTCTGAATGGGAAGAGCGGGATCCGGCGGATTACACGTTTCGATCCATCAGAAATTCAGGTACAGATCGCCGGCGAAGTTCCTGATTTTGACGAACTGGCGTGGGTGGAAAAGCGCGAGCGCAAGCATGTATCGCGAGTGCTGCCGTTGGCACTGGCAGCAGCTACTGAAGCGCTGTCCACCGCCGGAATTGATACGGCTTCCCTTCCCCTGGAAGAGAAGCGGCGCTTCGGAGTGATTCTCGGCTCAGGCGGTGGTTCCCAGGAATTTACGGAAGAGCAATACCGTTTATTTTTTCACGAAGAATATAAGCGGATGAGTTTGTTCTGTGTCCCAACCGGAGTGATGGGAACACTGTCGAGCGAGCTTAGCGTGCGCTTCGGGCTGCGCGGGCCCAGTCATGTGATCACGACTGGCTGCACTTCTTCGACTGACGCGTTTGGATATTCGGTGCGGCAGATTCAGTCGGGACGGCTCGACATGTCCTTGAGTGGAGGAGCAGACGCGCCGATCTCGCTCGGCATTGTCAAAGGCTTCATCTTAATGAAGATCCTCACCGATTCCTGGAATCACGAACCGACGCGTGGGTCGCGGCCGTTTTCGGTGGATCGCGACGGTTTCGTAGTGGCCGAGGGAGCCTGGATGTTTGTGCTGGAAGAGTACGAACATGCAAAAGCTCGCGGAGCGAAGATGCTGGCTGAGATCGCGGGCTATGGCTCGACTTGCGAGGCGTTCCACCGGGTGCGATTACAGGAGTGTGGTGAAGAACCGGCTAGAGCGATTGGCCTGGCAATGAAAGAAGCTGGGATCGGCGCGACCGATGTGCAATATGTGAATCTGCATGGAACTTCGACGCAATTGAATGATCGCATCGAAACCCGGGCGTTAAGACTGGCTCTGGGAGAACATGCGGCGCAGGTTCCGATGTCGGCGTTGAAGTCGCAGATCGGGCATCCTCAGGGAGCATGCGGAGCGGCGGGAGTGGCTGCGACGATCGTCGCCATGCAGCACGGACAGATTCCTCCAACCCTTAATCTGGAGTCGCGCGATCCGGAATGCGATCTTGACTATGTGCCGGATGTTGGACGGAAAAAAGCGATCGAGCATGCGGTGTGTAATTGCATTGCTTTCGGATCGAAGAATTCGGCGCTGGTGTTGAAAAAATGTGGGTAGAGCAGTCGTCACTCGTCAGTCATCAGTCGTCGGCGAATCCTGGCTGGACTGGCCAACGGCCAAAGACCAACGACCAAAGGCGCTTTTAGGTTTGAACCATATGGAGGATCGTTCCTTCCACTTTGGGCCAGGCGTTGGAGCGGGGATCGATGAGATCCGAATGGCTGGCTGTGGAGATTTCCAGATAGTGCACGTTTTCGCCTTGCTGTTTTTTTTGTTCCGTATAGTTGCGGCTTAGAAATGGCGGGACAGAATCGTCAGCGGCGCCGTGAATCAGCCATTGCGTGGCGGACGGAATCTTCAACTTCATGGGATCGGCTTCACGATAGTGCTCGGGAACGCGGCTGGGTTCTCCACCCAGAAAATCTACGACGGCGTTATCGCTGAGGTGAAGGTCCCAGGCCTGCTGCAAGTCCACCACACCGGCCAGAGAAACAACACGCTTGATTGAAGACTCATGACCTGCGAGGCAGAGCGCCAGTTGTCCCCCGGCGGAGTGGCCGGTTACCACCAGTTTCGATAGGTCAAGCTTGTAGCGTTGGGCGATCTGCGAGACGTAGCGGAAAGCGCTGCGCAGGTCTTCGAAGGTGCCGGGCCATCCTCCTCCCGGATTTCCTACGCGTCGATATTCGACGTTCCATGTCGCCAGGCCTTTCGCTGTAAGGGCGGCGCACATGTGTCCGGCGTGAGTGAGGTCGTACTTCGAGCGCCAGTAGCCGCCGTGGATGTTCATCACTACCGGGAACGGTCCCGCCGACTTCGGGACCCGCAGCTCGCCGAATTGATTCGGGTCGCTCCCGTACGTGAGGCGAGCATCGGCGGGCGGCGGCGGGAGGGTGTAGATGTCGTCTGCGGGCATTTGAATTGGACTCGAAGCTGAATCAATTAAGGCTGACTTCTATTCAGCTTCTGAGCTAAAAGCTTGGTTTTATTAATACCCAGTTTTTAGTTCTTGGTTCTCAGTTCTCAGTTGCCTTTTAGTTTGAGTTTGGATTTGTTTTCTTCCAGGAATTCCCGGAGTTTGTCGGAGGCTTCGAGGAGGCGAGTCCATTGTTCGTAATAGAGCGTGACTGGGAAACGGCCCAGGCCGTATACGCTGACGCCGCCTTTTTCGCTGACACGGAATTCCAGGCTGCCGGTGCGCCGCGCTCCCTGCTTTTCGAGTTCGGAGAGACGGGCTTTAAGTTCTTCGTACGTCGGTTCTGACATGAATGACCTCGGAAAATGATTAAGGATTTATGTTGGAGCGGGAGACGGGGATCGAACCCGCAACCAACGGCTTGGGAAGCCGCTACTCTACCATTGAGCTACTCCCGCTCAATATCAACCGCTTCAGGGTACCACCCTGGCGAATTGCGGGCAACGACGCCACGGCTATTCGATTGGTTCGACGATAGTGACGGGTTCGGTAGAGCGGCGGTCGGGCAATTGCACGACCGTGATTGCGGCGAGTACGAATACGATGCCGACGACCTGGAGCGGGCGGACAAGTTCGCCCAAGGCAATTGCGGCAATGACGATGGAGAATACGGGCTCCAGGCAGCTGACCACGATGGCGCGTGTGGGTTCGAGATATTGCAAGCCGGCGAAGTAGCAGGAAAACGGAGCCATCACCGAGATCAGAGAGAACAAGACCAGGAAAATCCACTGGCCGGCAGAGTAGTGAGCTGCGATCAGTTTCCAGGGCGGATTGACTAGAAGCCAGAACGCCGTGGCGCTGGCGGTCACGTAGAGCAACACGATCCAGCGATCGAGGCGGGCCAGAATGTCGTGGCCTCCAATGTTGTAAAAGGCGAAGGCGAAGGCAGCCACCAGACCTGCCATCACTCCGATTGGGTCGAGCCGCAATCCGTTGCTGCCGAACACTCCAATGACCAGAGTAATTCCGGTCAATGCCAGGCCGACCGCCGTGACCTTCTGCAGTGTGGCCTTTTGCAGTCCGCGGGCGACGGTGTAGAGCAACACCCAGATGGGAGCTGTGTATTGCACGATGATGGCGGTGGCGACGCTGGTTCTTTGAATCGCCAGATAGTAAGCGTAGTTGGAGATAGCGACGCCCAGTATGCCGATCACTGCAACCTGGCGAAGATCGCGGGCGGGAAGGATCAGGCGACGTCCTCCACGCAACAGCAAGAGAACAGGAAGCAGCACGAGGAAAGAGAATGTGGAGCGGGCCTGGGAGAGAATTAGCGGATCGATGGCGCTGATGGCTTGCAGGCCGGGGAGTCGTCCGGTGAAAGCGGCACGGCCGAGGCTGGCGGATATTCCCCAGAAGAGGGTGGCGGCGGCGATGTACAGGTAGCCGCGAACGGGTTTTTGCTCTCTCGTGGGCAAGTTGGCAGATTACAACAAAACACCGCCGAGCTTTCGCTCGAGCTGGACGGGCGAGGCGCCCGTCCCCACGCAGGCGCTACCGGGCGTTGTCGGTGCTGGGTTCGGGGTGGATCAGGACGCGGAACAGTTCCGGAAATTCCTGTTTGAAGCGAATTTCGAGTTCGGTCGAGATATCGTGCACGCTGGAAAGCGGCAGGTCGTCCGCCATGGTGCAGTGGGCCGAGACATAGATACGGCCGCGTACTCGTTTGATCAGAATGTCGTGCATGTCGAGGATCTCGGGGAATTTTCCGGCAACTGCTTTCAGCCGTCTTTCCAGTTTAGCGTCGTGCACCAGCTCGTCGGCGGCCTCAATGGTAGCGGGCTCACTTTCGATGTGAGTAAGAATAGAAGAAATCTCGGGCACATCCTGGCGAATTTCGGATTCCAGGACCGTGACACGGTCGTGAGCTTCTTTCAAGCTCAGGTTTTCGTCGAGTTCGAGATGCTGTTCCACGTGTAGATGTCCCTGAAAGTCTTGCACGCTGACATCGTGGACGTTGAAGTTGTAGCGAGTGGCGACAGCCCGGACCCGATCGAAAATGTTTTCCGTGTTCAGAGCGCGGGGGACGGAATGCACGATCACGTCGGCGTCGGGAAGGACTTCGTGGACCGCACTGGTTACGGCTTCCACCATTTGCTCGGAACGCTGGAAGGTGACGTTGCGGGCCACACCGACGGAGAGATCGGCAAAGTAGCGGTTGCCGGCGCGGCGGATGCGTACGCGGTCCACTTCCAGCATGCCATCCACGCCGGAAACCGCGGCGACAATTTTGTTGCGTACTCCGGCGGGAGCGGCATCGAGCAACGCGTCGATGGTCTTGCGGGCCAGGCGCCAGCTTACGTAGACGACGACGCCAGCTACACACAGAGCTGCGACCGGATCGGCGTCGCGCAGCCAGCCTATGCCATATTTTCGTCCGAGAAGGACAAGGGTCAGGCCGATGATGACGATGCCGCTGGACCAGATGTCGGTCGAGAAATGGAGTGCATCGGCTTCGAGCGCCTGGCTGTCATATTTGGCGGCGATCCGGCCAAGCGCGCGCGAGCGCCAGAAGTCAACCGCCATGGAGATAATCATTACGGCAAAGGCGGCAATGCTGGGCTCGATCTCAACGTGATGAAAAAAGAGGCGTTTAGCGGCCTCGTAGATGATCCAGACACAAGTCAGCAGGAGCAGGCCGGTTTCGATGAAGGCGGAGAAATTTTCTACCTTGCCGTGTCCATATTGATGATCGGCGTCGGCGGGCTTGTCGGAAACACGAACTGACATCAGAGTGATGATGGCGGCGATCAAATCCAGCACGGAATGCAAAGCTTCCGATAGGATGCCCAGGCTGCCGGTGGTAACACCCACGACAATTTTCAGCGCGGTGATCGCCAGCGCGGCGATGACCGAGTTCCCTGCCACTGCGCGCTTTTCGGCGCGCATGGAATCCGAACTGTAGACGGCAGGCGATCCCGACATACCGGCAATTATAGCTGTGGAGGGCGGGCGTCGGACCGCGGACCGCGGACCGCGGGCATCAGACGGCAGACTTCGGACTTTGGACCGCGGGCGTCAGACCTCGGACTTCGGACCGCGGACCTCAGACTAAGACCCTGGTGCCGCGATAGCCTTCAACACGCCTTATTTGCTATGGATCGGAGGCTCCGCGTTGTAGAGTTTATCGTGTTCATTCGATCTGACCATTTGCCGCCACACGCAAGTCTCAGGTAAAAACTAATACAACTCAGAGTCAACGTCCGCCCGAGGAAGGAAACCGTCATGCCTTTTGCTAAATGCCGTTCCGCGATCATCGCCTCCGCATTCGTCGCTGCCGCCACATTCGGCGCGCAGGCGCAAACCGCACCCATCAAACCGGGTCTGTGGCAGGTCCACATGGAACGTGAGGTCAACGGACAGAAAGCGCCGGACATGAGCGATCGCCTGAAGAATCTGCCTCCGGAAAAACGGGCCCAGTACGAAGCCATGATGAAACAGCGAGGCATTGCCACCGACGGCAGTGGCCCCACGCGAGTCTGCTATACCAAGGAGTCGCTCGATCGTTCCGCCTGGGCGAATCAGGCGACCGACTGCAAAGCCGATTTCAGCAGCCGCAGCGGAAGATCCTGGAAGTGGCATACCTCCTGTCCGAAATCAGGGTATGAGGCTGATGGCGAAGCCGATTTCCTCGATACGGAGAACTACACCGTGAAGTCCACGTCGGTATCGAAGATGAACGACAAAGTACGCAATTCGAGCACGACGATCACCGCCAAATGGGTGGGCGCTGATTGCGGCGATGTAAAGCCGTTTGAACCCAAGCCTTGATGAGCGTAGTCGAGTCATCATTACTGCTCAATTTCGTTGCCGGAAGATGGTCCGGAATGACTGAACACTCCCACTCGGCAAAGGCGGCGAGGGGGGCCTCATCTCTATGCTAGGATTCTCGGTACGCCTGAACGGTCACTTCCCTGGAGGATTTCGATTTGACGACTCATCGCGAATGGATTTGTGTGTGGTTTTTGACGGCTATGGCGTGGGGACAGGCGGCGAAACCCACCGCCCCTCCCGCACCTCCAAAAGCGGCCAGCGCATCCAGCGCAGCGGCCCCGAAAGCTGAGGCAGCGGGAACGCTTACGCCGGACACGACGGTGATCACTATCAACGGACTATGCGACAAGCCAGCGGCCCAGAAGGCCACCACCGCCGGATGCAAAACGGTGGTCACGAAGGCCGAATTCGAAAAGCTGATCAGCGCGGTCGCGCCAAATATTGCGCCAGCGGCTCGAAAACAACTGGCCACCCAGTACGGCACCGCGTTGGTGATGGTCCACAAAGCGCACGAAATGGGTTTGGATAAAGGACCAAAGTTTGAGGAACTGATGAGAGTGGCCCGCATCGGGGTCATCACGAAAGAACTGAACCAGCAACTGCAGGACGACGCCAGCAAAATTCCGGACAAAGACATCGAAGCCTACTACCACACCAACGAAGGGGCGTTTCAACAGGCCGATCTGGAGCGCGTGTTCATCCCACGGAGCAAGCAGGTGGTAGAAGCCAAAGACAAACCGGTCGACGACGCGGCCAAGAAAAGCCAGCAGGAATCCGAAGAAGCCATGAAGAAACTGGCAGATTCACTGCGGGCACGGGCCGCGGCAGGCGAGGATTTTGAGAAGCTGCAGGAGGAAGCCGCAGCGGCAGCGGACTTCAAGGGAAAGCCTCCAACCAAGCTGGGCAAGGTGCGGCGCACCAGTTTGCCGCCGGATCAGGCGCAGGTTTTCAGTCTGAAGCCGGGCGAAGCTTCACAGCTGATTACGACTCCCAACGGATACCTGATCTACAAGATTGGCGAAAAAGACACGCTCCCGTTGGACAAGGTGCGGGACGAAATATTTTCCACGCTGCGCTCTCAGCGCATGCAGGAGACGCTGCAGAGTATTCAGGCGTCGGCGAGTCCGCAATTGAACGAGAAGTACTTTTCGGAAGCGCCGGCGGCCGCTCCCGGCGTCGAACCTGCCAAACCCGCAGTGAAGGCACCTGAAGCCGGTCCCAAATAAATGGGCGATGCAAAACCAACTGTAGTGGTGACGGGAATTTCCGGCAATCTGGGAACTCGTCTGCTGCCGCAACTGGCCGGGTTCAATGTGATCGGACTGGACGTGGCGGCGCCTGCGACCGATCTTCCGCTGCAATTCGAGCGCATGGATCTGGGGACCGAAGATTCCTGCCGCCAGCTTTTTCATTTACTACGCGACACGCGGGCTCAGGCGCTGGTGCATCTGGCGTTCATCCTGGATCCTGTGCGCGCGGGTGTGCTCGACGTCGATCGCATGTGGCAGATCAATGTCGCGGGAACGGCGCGGGTGATGGAAGCAATCACGGAAGCCAATCAGACAGAAGCGATCGTCCAGAAATTTGTTTTTCCCAGCAGCGTTTCAGTTTACGGATCGGACTTGACCGGACCGGCGACCGAGGAACATCCGTTCGGCGCACACACGCTGCCCTACGCGATTCACAAGATGGAAGCCGATAAGGTGGTGCAGCAGCGGGCCCCCGCGCTGCGAGGGTGCAGTGTGTACATGCTGCGTCCGCATATTTTTGCCGGGGCCACTGTCGAGAATTATATGATTGGCGCCTTTCGCGGCACACCTGGCGGGCGCAGCGACCGCGCGGCCGGGATGAGGAGCAGCGGTAAGAGATTGCCTTGCATGCTTCCCCGCGGGCAGCGGTATCTGGAAAACCGAATTCAGTTCGTGCATGTCGATGACATGGCCCGGCTGATCGCGCGGATTCTCGAGAAGACGGAACCGGAAGCACAGAGATTGACACTGCTGAACGTGGCTGGTCGCGGCGAACCTTTGACCTTCGAACGTTGCATTGAGGTTGCCCAGGCCAAACTGGTGCGTCTGCCGGGTAAGATGGCGTTCAGGCTGGCGTTGAAAATTCTGTGGCAGTTGGGAATTGTTTCGATTCCTCCAGAGGCCGCGCCTTACATGACGGGTGAATACGTCATGAACACTGACCGGCTGCAAAAGTTTCTGGGCGAGAATTATGAGGATGTAATTCGGTATACGGTTGAGGATGCATACGCCGATTGCTTCAAGAGCGAAGTGAAGACGGAGTGGGTTGCGGCTAAAGTTTAGGGATTCGCGCTGCGGGGGACGCCCTCGCGACAGCCGGCGGGACGCCGGCGCTACTAAACCTTTCTTCCACGATAGAGACCGGCGATTCCCAGGGTGTATGGGGTCCACGATGGATCGCTGAAGCCCACCTGGCTGATTCGCTCCAGCATTTCATCGGGAGCGGGGAAACGGGCCACCGATGCCGGAAGGTACGCGTAAGGGCCTTTCACTCCTGAGATGAATGTTCCGATCGCGGGCAGGATGTGCTTGAAATAGATGCGGTAGCCCTTCCCCACTACACCTCTGGGCTCTCCAAAATCCAGGATGCCAAATTCTCCTCCGGGGCGCAGGACGCGTTTGATCTCCTGCAGTCCCGCGTCGTAGTCGGCGAGATTGCGGAAGCCGAACGCGGATGTAATCAGATCGAAGTGCGCGTCAGGGAAGGGTAGATGAAGAGCATCGGCTTCGACCCAGCGCAAGGATGTGGCTGCGGCTTTCTGGCTGGCGCGCTGCAACATGGCGTGAGAGAAATCCGCGCCCAGAATTTCCGGAGAGGACTTCCCTGCCTGGCGGCGCAGTGCGAGCGTCATGTCTCCCGTGCCGCAACATAGGTCGAGGACACGCGCGTTGGGATTATTGAGGATTGCGGCGAAGGTTCTGGCTGTCTTTTTCCACCAGAGGCGGTCGATGTTCATCGACAGGACGTGGTTGAGAAGATCGTAGCGGGGCGCGATCGAGGTGAACATCTCGCGCACGGCGCGGGAGGCGGATTGAGCGTCGGTTGCGCCTTCAGGGGCGGCTCCGAGGACGGCGGATTTTGGGGAGTTGGTCAAGTTTTCTTGTGGCGCGAAAAGCGAAACCTCAGGCGCTAAAGCGCGTCGAGTTCCAGCTTTTAGTGGCACGAGTGAACTCGTGCCCTTCCCTTTTTTCTCATCCTTCTAGCGGGACAAGCGGCGCAGCTCGTCTACGGCTTCGATTACGGCTTGCTCGGGTACGTCGTTGGCGATTTCTACTTTGCCGATTTCTCGCGGCAGGACAAAATGCACGACTCCGTTGCGAGTCTTTTTGTCGGACTGGAGCAGGCGTAACAGGTCTCGGCTGCGCGACTCGACTTTGGGCAACCGGCCTAGAGCGCGAACTGCCTCCGTGATGCGCGAAGCACTGATGCGATCGATCCGGTCCACGGCGGAGGCAATGTTCGCGGAGGCGATCATTCCCCAGGCGACCGCCTCGCCGTGCAGGAAATGTCGATAGCCGGTGTCAGCCTCGAGGGCGTGGCCGATGGTGTGGCCCAGATTCAACACCCGGCGCAGGCCGTTTTCGCGCTCATCCGACGATACTACTTCGGCTTTCAAACGCACGGATTCGGCGATGATCCATTCCAGCTTTTCTGGGTCTTTACGCAATTTCTTGGTGTCAACATTTTCGAGAGCGCGAAACAGTTCGGGCTTGCCGATCACGCCGCACTTGAGAGATTCATAGAGGCCAGCGCGAAATTCGCGGTCGGGCAAACTCGAAAGCACCCCGGGATCGATCAACACGGTGCGGGGATGGTGAAAGGTGCCGACGAGATTTTTCCCGGCGCGCAGGTTGACCGCGGTCTTGCCACCGATGGAGGCGTCTACTTGCGCGAGTACCGTGGTCGGAATTTGTATCAGGTCAACGCCGCGCATGTAGAGCGATGCCACCAGTCCCGTAACGTCGCCTACTACGCCTCCACCGAAAGCAAGCACGACCGAATTTCTGTCGGCACCCAGGCGGCTCAATTCCTCGGCCAATTTCTCAACCGTCGCCAGCCTCTTGTTGCGTTCGCCATCGGGCATTTCCAGAATTTTTGCGGTGAAGCCGGCGGCGGAAAGCGAGGCCATCAACTTCTTTCCCCACTTCCGGCGAACGGGTGGGACCGTGACCACGAACAACTGCTGATGTTTCGCGGCAGAATCGCCCGGAGTGGCGGTGTAGATCCTTTGAAAGAGATCTTGCAGGGTCTTGCCGGAACGTTGCAACAGGCCGTTTTCAATGACGGCGTCGTAGGGTTTTGGCGGAAGCGCAATGGATACGCGGCTCATGCCTGTTCATCATAACTTATGCGGTGTGGTGGTTGGCGGGTTGAGGCTTGAACCACTAAGGGCACGAGGTGCGTGAAGGAACCCTTCATGCCGGCGCCAAGCGTTTTCAAGGCAACGCGCGGGGCGCTCGCGCCTACGTTGCTTTTGCTTTTTTGGGATTTGCCACGGACGCGATGACTGAGATGGTGAGGACACCTGCCACCGCAGCCAGGGCCCAGTGGGTCGGGATATCGACGTAGTGAGAGACGAGCATTTTGGCTCCCACAAAAACCAGGACCAGGGCGAGACCGTAGTGCAGGTAACGAAACATTTCCATCATGCCGGCGAGGGCGAAGTACATGGAGCGGAGTCCCATGATGGCGAATACGTTTGAGGTGTAGACGATAAAGGCGTCGCGCGTGATGGCCAGGATGGCGGGGATGGAATCGACGGCGAATAGCAGGTCGGTAGTTTCAACTACCAATAGGACGACGAACAACGGTGTGGCGTAGAGTCCGGTACGCCGAACGAAGAACTTGTTGCCTTCGAAGTCCTTGGTGACAGGAACCCAGCGGCGGAACACGCGCAGCACCGGATTCTTCTCGGGATGGATCTCGGCTTCGTTCTGAAAGAAAAGCTTGATGCCGCTGTAGACGAGCAATGCTCCGAACACATAGATGATCCAGTGGAATCTCTGGATGAGTCCGACACCGGCAACGATGAAAATGGCGCGCATGACCAGGGCGCCCAGAATTCCCCAGAACAGGACCTTGTGCTGGTGGGCGGGCGGCACCTGAAAGAAACGGAAAATGAGAAGGAAGACAAAGAGGTTGTCGACACTGAGCGAAAGTTCGATGACGTATCCGGTAACGAACTCCAGCATGGGAGTGCGGCCGTGCCAGAAAAAGATTACGACTGCAAAAACTGCGGCGAGCGCGATCCAGGCGACACTCCAAAGCATGGCCTCGCGAAATTTGACGGTGTGGGAGCGGCGATGGAACACGCCCAGGTCCAGCACCAGCATGGCGAGGACGAAAAGATTAAATAATATCCAGAAGAGTAGCAATCAACGCCCCAGGTTTTTCCGAGTGTGGGTCGGACACTCCGGTCCGACGCCTTTGACTTTGACTGTATAACAAAAGCTTAGTCGCGGTCTCAGGCAAGGTCAGCTTCAAAGAGCAAAATCAAAGTCAACGGCGGCGGACAAGAGTGTCCGCCCCACATGTTAATCTTTACGGCCGTGCCTGCCGGTTTGCCATTCGCTCCACATGCCGAAGGCTTTCAGTTGGTCGTCCAGATGGGTTTCGCGGAGAGTCTGTTCGATTTCGGCGTGATGTAGGCGGGGGCCCGGAGGCGCAGCAGCGTTGGCCAGGCCGATCGTCAAAGCACTGGCTTGCACCACATGTTTTTTCAGTTGGACGAGATCGACTTTGTCCAGAGTGTCTGACATAGCGTGATAGTTGAGCAGGTAGTTGGACTCTTCCTGATTGGCCACGAAAGTCGGGACGCCCTCCAGCATGAAGTCAAAGTTGTCGGTGCCCCAATCGGCGTCGGTGGTGAGGGTTGCAGCATCGAGGGCTTTTAGAGGAGCGACCAGAGCAGTGGCGGCATCGACGACGTCACGACGGCCTCCGAGGGAGAATCCGGTGACGCGTCCGATACCGGAATCGAGGACTACGACGCCCGCGGCCTTATCCAGTTCGGGACGATGAGCGATGGCGTACTGGTGCGATCCAATCAATCCCTCTTCTTCTCCCGAGAAAAGAATGAAGCGAATTGTGCGCAGAGGGCGGACGCCGGAAGCTTTGATGGCGCGTAAAGCATCGACGACCAGGGCGGCGTTACAGCCGTTGTCGAGCGCGCCCGTGCCAAGATCCCAGGAATCAAGATGCGCGCCGAGGATAACGAACTCATCTGGCTTTTCACTGCCGCGAAGCTCGGCAATCACGTTCTGCGCCTTGATCGGGCCACCGATTGTGTTGGGTATGGAAAGGTCGGCGTAGAGCTTCTGGCCGGAGGCCAGGAGACGGGCTACGCGTCCAGCATCCTCGCGCGCGACCAGGACCATGGGCAGGCGATCGATTTCGCCGTCCCCAGAATTGGTGTGACGGTAGAGCAGGTCATGCGGGCGGGTGGACTGGAAAGCAACCGCCAGGGCTTTGCCTTTTACCGCGCGGTCGATGACGCCGGGGGCTTTCAGGTATTCAGCAAAGAGGTCGGCCCAGGTCTTCATCTCCTCGGAATGCACCAGAACGATGGCGCCGGCGATGTTCCCAACTTTGGCAAAGTCTTCTTCGGTTCCTTGCGCCACATCAATCACTGGGACGTGAGTGTGCGGGGCCAGCGCGGGAGCCCAGGCAATGGAAACTGTCCGCAACACGAACTGCTCCGGCGCAACGACTGTCATGCGTGTTGCGCCTTCCGCCCACGATGCCTGGATTGAGAAATCTTCTGTATGGACGCTGTCAGCGCCAGCGGCTTTGAACGCCGCGATCCCCCATGCAACCGCCTTCTGCATGGCTGGAGTGCCGGGGACGCGGCCTCCAACCTGGTCGGTGAGTTGTTGCAGGTTGGCTTCCAGATTGGAAGGCTTCTGGGCCTCGGCCATCACGCGATCGGTTGCGTTTTGGGAGAAGGCGGCGCAGAGCAAAATTGGGAGCAGAGGAAGATAGAGCCGGGCTTGTCGCATCCGGCGCATTAGAAATGAAAAGTTGGAAAAGAGCAAAATTTCGAGCCCGGTTTAGATCAGGTCAGATTCCAAGACCGGGGTGTATTTTTAGTTCTCAGTTCCCGGTTCTCGGTTCTCAGTTATTTCTTGTCGAGAAGGTGGATGGTTTGCAGTATTACCTTGCCTACGATCTCGATGCTTTTGGGGCTGAGTTTGTCGAGGGTGTCTTGCGGGGTGTGGTGGAAGACGT
>Ga0068871_100001481_pt1 | contig 15742 bp, 13 predicted proteins | sample KBSMisM72_FD_72750 | JGI IMG/M metagenome (GOLD analysis project Ga0068871, IMG submission 72750) | Miscanthus rhizosphere microbial communities from Kellogg Biological Station, Michigan, USA - KBS Miscanthus M7-2 | ecosystem: Host-associated > Plants > Roots > Rhizosphere > Soil ... | reverse complement strand
ATAGCCAGAAGCTGCTAAAAGCGTCGGTGATCATACCGCGGGGGATCCACCCGTTCCCATCCCGAACACGGAAGTTAAGCCCCGCTGGGCCGATTGTACTGCACGCGAAAGTGTGTGGGAGAGTAGGTAGTCGCCGGCATAAATAAGGGCCACATTCTTAAACGAATGTGGCCCTTGCCGTTTCGGAATGTGGTTCAACTCATAGCCTAAATTCCTTGGGATCGAATGCGAATGCTCTTTCTTGAGACTTCATTCCCTTAGCGAAGTGTGCGTTTTTTGAGTCCAGAACTTTGCCGGCCTGAGCAGTTAGTGTCTGTCCGGCTATAGCGCTGGCCTCCAGAAACAAACTCCGACTGTGCCAACCCGGGTTCGCAGGCGGCAGATTGTGGTCCGATCAAACCGCCGCGATGCTAGGCTGATCCTATGGGGTTAAGAGTTCTTGCGCTGGCTATTTTGGCATCAACAGTTTTGGTAAACGCGCAGGCGGCACCTGCGGCCTGGGTGGTGCGAGTGCAGCCCGGCCAGGTGGTGAACGGCAGTCCGGTGCTTTTCAGTGTGAAGCCGTCGAAACCGCTGGCCTCACTTACTGCAAACTGGCTGGGAAACCAGGTGCCATTCGTCCTCAATCCGAAAGACAAGACGTGGTACGGCCTGGGGGGCGTCGCGCTCAAGACCAAGCCCGGTACTTACACCCTTAAGCTGGTGGGCACTTCCGGACAGGGAGCGGAGACCGCCTTTGAAAAGCACTTTTCCATCGGAAAAGGAAAATACCGCAAGATCGCAATCAAGGTATCCAAGCGATTCACCGAGCCGAACCCTGAGCAGGTGCGCAAGATCACCGAAGACAAGGCGACCAAGCAGGAGGCGTTCAGCAAATCGAGCGCGGAACGCGAATGGTCGGGGAATTTTGCCGCTCCGGTGGATGCGACGATTTCCGACATGTTCGGAACCCAGCGGACGATCAACGGACGGGTGCAGAGCACGCATCAAGGCCTGGACTACGCGGCCGGAGCTGGTACGCCGGTCGCCGCTGTCAACGCCGGCACAGTGTTGCTGGCGGGGCCTCTGTATTTTGAAGGCAACTGCGTGGTACTTGATCACGGCCAGGGACTGCAAACGCTCTACATGCATCTTTCCGAAATTGCAGTGAAAGCAGGCGAGCGCGTCGACAGGGGACAGAAGCTTGGACTGGTGGGTGGGACCGGCCGGGCGACAGGCCCGCACTTACATCTTGGGGTGCGGTGGCGGGGAGAATATCTCGATCCTGGCACGCTGCTGAAGTTGCGGCTGCCGAAGTCCTAGGAATTCTTCTTGACTCGTTGCTCCACATCGTCAGCAAAGCGCTTAACAAATTTTCCAATGAATTCCGTCGGATCTAACTTGTCGTCCTGAATCAAGGGCGTGAGGTCGATGCCGAAATTGATCATCTGGGCCGCGTCTACCGAATGGCTCTGGAAGTAGGTGGCATTGGCGCGGCGCCTGCCCATAGTGGCATGGTCGTAGCGTTTCCCGCCAACTATCTGCGAATCGAAGACGCCGACCAGCGAGGCAGCAATGTTCTCGTGCGCATCGAGTCCAAAAATCACTTTGTCGGAATCGGTGAGCCAGTCCAATCCGCGCCAGACTTCGCAACCGTAGAGCTTCTTCGGGCGCTGATCACCCGGAAATTCGCGAATGGCCGCGATGGTTCGTAGAGTTACGCCAATGTGAGTATCGTGCTTATCCGCCAAATTGTGGGTGTAAACAACTTCAGGACGGGTTGCGGAAAGCAAAGCTTTCAAATCTTCTTTGGGACCAGCCGCCTTTCCGCTTTTCACCGCGGCGCTGGGATGATTCAAAAAAGCCACCGCTGAATATTCCCCTACGAATGCTGCTTTCTTCTGCTCCAGACGACGGACTTGCTGCATCTGCTCATCGTTATAGCTGGCATAAAGCCCATCGCGCGGGCTGCCCGCGCCGTTGGTGACAATCACCGCCATAAACCACATCTCGCGGCTGCCGAAGCCAGCCAAAATTCCTTCGAGCGCCATGATCTCTACATCGTCCTGGTGCGCAGCGATACTCATGTGGGTGACACGCTTGAGCGCATCGGCCTCGCTCGTCCCATCTGGGACCCATATCTCTGCGGTGGATTCGCTCAGCTTCATTACTTGTCTCCTCGGGTAGCAGGCAGGCTGGCCGCCGCAATGGATTGGCCGACCCGGCGGTTCTTTTCGTCGGGCAATGCAATAGAGATTTTACCCGCCAACTCAGGAAAATCGCGCTTTAAAACTTCCAGGCTCTTGGCCAGGATTACGTCGCCCCCGCGCCCGGTCGTTACCCGTCCCAAAATCAGGACGTGCCGTAGTTGGTAAAAATCCGCATAGTGGGCCACACCATAGCCGACGTAGGCGCCGATCGTCTCGTAGAGTTGTTCTGCCAGCGGATCGCCCGCCTCCATCTTTTTCTGCAACACGACCAACCGCTCCGGCAGGCCCATCTGGTCGGGAAACTTCATTCCAGCGCTGATGGCAACGCGGTTAGTGGCCTGCTGGGAAAAGTATTGGGCTCCGCAGCAGTCCTGAGACCACTCATCTTGCGGTCCGTCGGGACGGTAGTCGACCGGGGCAAATGCGAGTTCGTTCATCCAATCCGTGATATTGCCGTCGCGGTTCACGTAGCCGGCGGCTTGGCTCGAACCGAGTGCAATTCCGAGGACGGGATTTTCGCCGATGGACATCGACCCGGCCAGCGCCGTGACCTCGCCATCGTTGACGACCTCCATCGGAACACCCAGTTCGTCGCGAATGCGCAGGAATAAGGGAGCAATTTTTTCCGCGAAATCTTTCTCGGAAACTCCGCGATAGAGCGATCCGACCCGCACCCGGTTGTTGATGTAAACTCCAGCGGCGCTGCCACCGACTGCATCCAGACGCGGCAGATGCGCTGCGGCGCGCCGGATAGAATCGAGAACTCCCTGGTAGTGATACTCGGGATCCTTGGCGGTCTTGGGATCCCATACCACTTCTTCGCTGAAGACAGCCTCCCCGTCCTTCACAGCGCTGGCCTTACGGTCACTGGCGCCCAAGTCGAATCCAACGCGGCATCCGTTGAGATGGCGCCCCAAGGGGATGCTGCTTTCTACAGCGGCAGGCACGCTTTCAGCGCCGGTGACTATCACCTCGAAGGGATGCTCGTACACCGTAGCCATGAAGTCCACATCGAACCTACGTGCGCCGTTGGCCGAGTAAACAGATTTGATGTGATTGCCGATCTCGGCCGGGCCGCCAACATGAAGCTTCCATCCACCGCGCTGCCAGAGCAGGAATTTGACGATGCGTTCGACGTAGATTTGCGTGGCGTCCAGGTGGCCCTTGGCCGGCGAAATCACGAACGTGTCGTAGCGGGAGCGGGAGCCGTCGCCGCGCTGCAATGCCAAATTGAGCGGCGTTTTTCCCATCCTGGCTGCCAGTTCACGGTACTTCTTGTTGAATAATGCAGCAGGAAGAAAGTTGGGATCCAGTGGCGCAACAACAGCCGGCGCTATCTGGATGCCGGCAAGTTCAAGGTTCATTCCATTCCTCGAAGACGAATTGAAATCTTAACATCGACTCTCGGGGAGTATTCGCGGATGCGAACCTCTTCGATTCCTCTGTGACTTTCGTGCCCTCGGTGAAAAAGGTCTCTGTGGCTCATGTAAAAAAGCTTTTACCACCGAGGCACAGAGCTACACAGAGGAAGCCTACCTAGCCGCCGACTTCAGCTTGCTCACTTCTTGTGGCGTCAGTCTGCGAAATTTACCTGGGGGAACGTCCAACTCGAGCGGTCCATACCGCACCCGCTTGATCTTTTCCACATGATGCCCAATAGCTTCGAACATCCGGCGAATCTGCCGGTTCTTGCCTTCGATTAGCGTAACTTCATACCAGGGATTATTGGATTCGCGAATGGGATGGATCTTTGCGGGCGCCGTCTTCACCCTTCGCCCGTGATCGGCGGCGATAAACATTCCGGCACGCAATTTCGCCAAGCCATCGGGACTTGGCGTCCCCGCCACTTTCACCATGTAGGTCTTGGGGACGTGCGAAGCGGCTTTCATCAGGAAGTTGGCGAACTCCCCGTCGTTGGTCAGCAGCAGCAGCCCTTCGCTGGCATAGTCCAGGCGTCCCACGGGATATACCCTGGCACCGACGCCGTGCAGCAAATCCATCACCGTTGGCCGGCGCTCAGGGTCTTTGAGAGTAGTGACGTATCCTTTGGGCTTGTTCATCAGCAGGTAAATATGGCGCTCCGCACCTTTGAGCAACTTACCGTTTACCCGAATGTGGTCTGTTTCGGGGTCGGCTTTGCTGCCCAGTTCGGTGACGACCGCACCATTCACCGACACCAAGCCACCCGTGATGAGCTGTTCTGATTTGCGGCGGGAGGCAATTCCAGCGGCGGCGATAATTTTTTGCAGACGCTCGGCTGGCATGAGGAACTACTCGGTCGAACTTGCAGCCGAAGTCTGGACTTCTTCGGTTTCTTCGGCTGCCGGTGGTTCCGACAGTTGCTTTGCCTCTTGCGCAGTTACAGCCTCTTCCGACGTCGGCAACAGGTCGCTTTGAAAAGACTCAGCCACCAGCTTCTCGAATTCCTCCATGCTGGGAAGCTCGCCAACATCCTTCAACCCAAAGCGCATGAGAAATTCTTTGGTCGTCTTGTAAAGAATAGGCCGGCCAATGACAGCTTTGCGTCCTCCGGTCGTGATCAGTTTGCGGTCGAGCAGGGTCGCAATCACGCCGCCTGAATCGACACCACGGATTTCGCTGATCTCAGGCACAGTCACCGGCTGCTTGTAGGCTATGACTGCCAGGGTCTCAAGCGCAGGCAGCGATAGGCGGATCGGCGGCTTCAGGCTCTTGGCGAACGCTCGAGCCACATCGTGATGCTCAGGCTTGGTTGACATACGATAGCCACCCGCCACTTGTCGGACTTCAATACCGTGAGTTTCAGCGCCATAGTCGGCCAGCAACTCTTCCAAAGTCGCGCGCACCTGAGAACGGAATTCCGTAGGCTCGGTCTCGCCGGCCGAATCCTTCACCAGGTTGACGATCTGGTCGAGCGTCACTGGTGTCTCGGCAGCATAGATAATGGCTTCTATTTTGGCTTTAAGACTCATAAACGGATGATCTCGCTTCTATCTCCAGTCGTCCCTAACTTCGGCTTCCTGCGACATCACGGCTTCGAATCCAGTATGTTTGCGCAGCAGGATCTCGCCGAACATCTTTTCCTGCCGCAACTGAATAGCCTGTAGTCGCACCAGTTCGAGCAGCGCCAGGAACATACAAACCAACGTCTGCCGCGAGTTCACGTTTCGTAGTAACTGCTTCAATCGAATCGGACGTTCTTCCAATGACAACCGGCGCCGCAAATATTCGATCATCTGGCCGACGGTAACTGTATCTTCGTCGACCTCGATCATGGGCCGTGAACGGGCGCGTTCCATGATGTGCTGGAAGGTCTTTACCAAGTCGATAACGTCGGCTGCGATCTCTGGCTCGGTCCCTTCAGCGTCGATGAACTCTTTCAGCGCCGGGTTCGACCAGACTGCATCTTCGATCTGCTGTTTCTGCAAAAGCATCTGTGCCGCTGATTTGAACTTCTCGTGCTCGATCAGCCGATTGACGAGTTCAGCCCGTGGATCTTCCAGCTCGCCCGAAGTTGCGTCAGGATCGCGCGGCAACAGCATCTTCGACTTGATGTGAATCAGCACCGCAGCCATGTAGATAAAATCGGCGGCGACGTTTACATCCAGTTCCTTCAGGCGCTCGACGTATGCCAAATATTGCGCGGTGATGGTTGCGATCGGGATGTCGTAGATGTCGATGTCCTGCTTGCGGATGAGGTCAAGCAGCAGGTCGAGCGGCCCTTCATAGACGTCGGAGACCGAGACGGCAAAGGGATAGTCGCTTTGCTCTTTCTTCTGCTCCAGCGGCGGGACGAGTTGGGGCCCTGCCTTGGGCTCCTCTGCGAGTTTTAATTCTTCCGCCAATTTTCGTTTCTTTCCCCCCTTTAGGGCTGCGTTTGGTTCGTTTTCTCCCTAGGGCTACGCCCTCGGGCTGCATTCTTTCTCCGCTTCGCGGCTGGGCAGCGGCGTGCTATTGTCGCCCTTACTTTGGTGCCTGAAAGTCGAGCGACATGCCCATCGCCTCGCGGACCTCGTCCATCGTGCCGCCGGCTACCTTTCGCGCCCGGTTCGATCCTGCCTCCAGAATATCCCAGGCGAGCCGCGGATTCTCCTCATATTTCTTGCGCCGCTCCTGCATGGGAGTCAGGATGCTCACCAACGAATCGGCGGCCCAGCCCTTGCATTCGATGCAGCCGATCGAAGCCGCCCGGCAGCCTTCATAGACTTTGGCCAAAGTGCTGCTGTCGCTGAAGATCTTGTGCAAATCGCCTACCGGACAAACATCCGGATTACCCGGATCACTCCGCCGCACCCGCGCCGGATCGGTCAGCATGGTCTTCAGCTTCAGCCGCACCACCGGTTCGGGATCGGTTAGCAACACCGTGTTGCCGTAGGACTTCGACATCTTGCGACCGTCGGTCCCCGGCAGCTTAGCGGCCGGCGTCAGCAACGGCTGTGGTTCGGGAAACACGGGCAATCCGCGGCGGTTGTAGAACATGTTGAAACGCCGCGCAACCTCTCGGGTCAACTCCACATGTGGGACTTGATCTTCTCCCACGGGAACGAAATCCCCCTTGTAAATCAAGATGTCGGCGGATTGCAGCAGGGGGTACCCGAGGAACCCGTAGGTGCCCAAATCTTTTTCAGAAATATTTTCGCGCTGCTCTTTGTAGGTTGGTACCCGTTCCAGCCAGCCCAGCGGCGTGATCATCGAGAACAGCAAGTGCAATTCGGCATGTTGCGGTACGTGCGACTGGATAAACATGGTGCAGCGCGCGGGATCGAGCCCGGCTGCCAGCCAGTCCATCAAAACTTCAACGGAGTTCTCTTTAATCTTGGAAGTATCGGCGTAGTCGGTGGTCAGTGCGTGCCAGTCGGCCACGAAAAAGAAGCACTCGTACTGGTCCTGCATGCGCACCCAGTTATCCAGGGCGCCGACGTAGTTGCCCAAATGGAGTTTGCCGGTGGAGCGCATTCCGCTGAGCACCCGTTTTCGTTGATTGGAGCGAGCGGCCATCAGACTCTCATCAAAATGGAATCAAAGAAACCTATCACCGGATAAATCAACTTTCCCAAGAGTCCGCCACCCAGGTAGACCAGCAGCATCAGCCCAATCCAGCCTACGCGGTCATAAGCCTGAAGCGCCGGTCCTGACAAAAAGTGCCGCAACACATGGCTGCCATCGAGCGGCGGCAGCGGGATCAAGTTGAAGATCGCAAGCACGATATTGATGGTCATCAAGTCGTAGAACAGCAGACTCAAGGGCAGTAAAACCGATCCCGTCTGCGCCCCTAGTTCATTTAGCTGATTGGGATAAGCGTACGGAATCGCGCGTACGATCGCCCCGCCCAATTGGGAAGTGGTCGCGATCAAGATCAATACAATGACGGCGCCGATCACGACGATGAAATTACTGATCGGTCCAACCACCGATGTAAGAATGTCGTCCCGCGTGGGATTCTTGAAGTTCCTCGGATTTACCGGTGTCGGTTTGGCCCATCCCAGCACCGGAAAATGCGATATCAGCGCGATCAGCGGAAGAATCACCGTTCCGAACAGATCGATGTGCTTAATGGGATTCAGGGTAATCCGCCCCAGCATGCGGGCGGTCGGATCCCCGCAACGGTTCGCCATCCAGGCGTGCGCCGATTCGTGAATGCTGATCGCAAACAGAAAAACGATCAACTGAAACAGGATGTCTACATGCTGCAGGGTCATCGGAAGGTTAACTTCGATACTAACATGCGGTTTCCCGGCTGCCATTGGGCCGAAAAGCCATTCAAGGCTTTTCGGCCGATGGTGCGATTGTCTTCAGTTTAATTGTCTTCGCCGGAATTCCGCCCACGATGTGATAGGGCTCGACGTCCTTCGAAGCCACTCCCATAGCCCCAACAAGCCCATGCTCTCCAACCTTGACGCCGCTCATCACGGTGGCGTGATAAGTTACCCGCGCCTTCGGTCCCAGCTCAGTCTTGTGGTTGGAGACGATCATGCCATCGTTGAGATCGTGGGCGTGGGAGTACACGTTGGCGTAGTCGGAAATTGAACTGCCGGCATGTACGATGATTTCGCCCCGGTCGTCGAGCAACACGTATTTATGGATGGTGCAATTGTCTTCCACGGTGAGGTTGTAACCGTAAGAAATTTCCACTCCGTGGAAGATCTTCACATTCTGTCCGATGTGTTTGAATACATGCTTAGCCAGCATGGCGCGCATGCGAAAGCCCAGCCAGTGATTCAATCCAACCGGCGAGCGGTCGAACATCATCCAGAACCAGATGAGCGGCTTGCGCTCGGCATATTTGGCAGCATCTACGTCACCGTAGTATTCCGGTTCCAGGGTTGCATTACGCGGATCGAATGAATGCACCAACGCCTGCTCCGCCCAACCGTTTTGCGTAGCTGCAAGAGGACGCCCTAAATAAAGCTGGTGTAAAGCGTCTCGCACCACGTCGCTGCGGCGCTGCGGATCACGGTTGCTGAATTCTTTGTCTAATTGCTCGATCCAGCCGAGAAACGCCTTCTCGGCTTCGGGCGTCGGCATAAGCGGACGATATTCATATCGCGGCATAAAAGAAACCTTCCCATCAACGCTGAACTGCCAGCCGATAGCATACCGGGTTCGAGCCCAGGAACCACTGTTCTATAATCGCCCTCTCCTCGTGGCCACCCTAGCCCGCAAGCTTCGCGTCGTCGACTACTTCGCCCTGGGGTGGGGCACCATGGTCGGCGTTGGCTGGCTGGTGGTGATGGACGACTGGCTGTTGCGCGGTGGCGTCCTCGGCGCCGTTCTTGGCTTCGCCATCGGCGGCGCGCTGCTCTTCCCCATCGGCTATGTGTACGGACGCCTGGTCAGCCGCATGCCCGACGCGGCCGCTGAAATCGCCTACACAGCCAAGGTCTTTCCGCAATGGATCAGCTTTGCCACCGGATGGATGATGGTGTTGGCTTACTTCATCGTATGTCCATGGGAAGCCGTGGCCGTCGGCAAGATTGCCGCTTATATCTTTCCCGGACTGAACAGTTTCGAACTGTATCGGGTAGCAGGACAATCCGTATTCCTCCCTCGGTTAGTCATTGGACTAGCTCTCACAGCATTACTCACCTATCTGAACTATCAAGGTGTCCGGCTGAGCGCCACTTTCCAGAACTGGACTGCCTTCGGCACTCTGGCGCTGTTTGGCGTTTTCGTGGGGTTTGGGGTGGCCAAAGGATCGTCTGCAAATTTCGCGCCTCTGTTCACCCACACCGGATTTGTTTCCGTTTTGCTGGTGCTGCAAATAGTTCCCTATTTCATGACTGGATTTGAATCGGTTGGCAAGGCCGCGGAAGAGGCTGCGCCCGAATTTCAGCAGCGGGGATTTTTCAAGGCAATTGCTGCTGCCATTCTTGTAGGCATTTTATTTTACACCGTCGTGGTGGCCGCCGTCGGGTATGTCGCTCCCTGGCGGCAGCTGACAGGCGAGCGGTTCATGACCGCGGTTGCTTTCGAGCACGCGGTTGGGTCGCGCTGGATCGTCAGCGTAATTCTTGCTGCCGCCATGCTTTCCCTGTTCAAAGTGTTCAATGGAAACCTGTTGGCAGCCAGCCGCGTGGTTTTCGCCATGGGCCGCCGCGGATTGATTGAGCGCCGCCTGGGCGAGGTCCACCCGCAAAATAAGACACCCGCAGTGGCGGTACTGTGCGTAGGAGCCGCCACCGGCGGCTGCATGTTTCTGGGAGATGCAATCCTCGTACCTATCACTGAAGTCGGTTCGGTCGCCTCTGCACTAAGTTGGACGGCTGCTTGCGCGGCATACTATCGCATGTGCGGGCCCGGCGCGCAGCGCTGGGTAGCGGCCGTAGGTGCCGCCGTCGGTGCGTGCATGGTGTTGATGAAAGTGTTGCCCTTCGTGCCGGGGCACTTCAACGGCTACGAATGGCTGGCTCTTAGCGGATGGATTACGTCCGGACTGCTCCTCGGACGACGCGGAAGCAAAACCCTTCTGTCATCTTGAGGGAAAGAAGAAATTTCCAGAGCTTTCAAAAGGAAACCCATGAAAAGAACCATCGCTCTGCTCCTGCTTCTTACGTCTGCCTGCTTCGCTCAAAAGTTCGATCTGATCATTACCAACGGCCACATCATCGACGGCACCGGTTCTCCCTGGTACTCGGGCGACATCGGAATCCGTGGCGGCAGGATCGTGGCAATCGGTGTCCTCAAAGACGCCCCGACTCAACACACCATCGACGCCGGCGGCAAAGTAGTTGCTCCCGGCTTCATCGACATGTTGGGCCAGTCCGAAGCCACCATTCTGGTTGAGCCACGGCTGCCCTCGAAGATTTATCAGGGCATCACGACCGAGATCACCGGAGAAGGTGGTTCGGCCGCGCCGCTGAACGATGCCATCATTCAGGCTGACAAGGCCTCCTATGACCACTACAAGATCACTCCTGACTGGCGGACCTTCCGGCAATTTTTCGCCCGCCTAGAAAAACAAGGCATGGGCATCAACATGGCGAGCTATGTGGGCGCGACCCAGGTGCGCCGCGTGGTGCTGGGCGACAACGACGTCCAGCCCACGCCCGCCCAACTCGAGCAGATGAGGCAATTGGTCCGCGATGCGATGCTCGACGGCGCGGTCGGCGTTTCCACTTCCATCGAATACGCGCCTGCTCCCTATGCCAAGACGGAAGAATTGATCGCGCTGGCCGGAGAGTCCTCGAAGTTCGGCGGCATTTATGCCACTCACATGCGCAACGAAGGCGTTGCGGTCCTCGAGGCCATTGACGAAGCGGTGCGCATCGGCAAGGAGGGCAAGGTGCCAGTGGAGATCTGGCACCTAAAAGTCGCCGGCAAACAGAATTGGGGACGCATGCCCGAGGTGGTCGCCCGGATCAACGCCGCCCGCGCCGCTGGAGTCGACGTCACCGCCGACACCTACGCTTATCCCGCATGGTTCAACAGCTTTTCTGCCTTCATCCCCGCCTGGGCCCACGATGGTGGTGACGCCAAAATGATCGAGCGCCTGAAGGATCCCGCTATGCGCGCCCGCATCCGCAAAGACATGCTCACCCCCAGCAAAGACTGGGACAACGAATGGCAGGAGATCAACAGTCCGGAAGACATCTTGATCGGCGTGGTCAACAACCCCAAGCTGCTTCCGCTGCAGGGCAAGCGCCTTTCCGAAGTGGCCAAGATTTGGAATAAAGATCCGATGGACGCGCTGATGGATTTCCAGATCGAAGACAATGCGCTGACAGGAGTCGCCGTCTTCGGCATGTCGGAGCCTGACATTGTCTTAGCATTGCAGCAGCCTTGGGTTTCGTTTGACAACGATTCGTCCGGCACCTCAACCGAAGGACTTCTCGGTCAGGAGCACCCGCATCCCCGCGCCTATGGGACCTTCCCCCGCATCCTTCGCAAATATGTTCGCGAAGAGAAGAAGCTGACGCTCGAAGACGCCATCCGCAAATTCTCTTCGTTACCGGCGCAGCGAATGCGGCTCACCGATCGCGGCGTCCTGAAGACCGGGATGTGGGCGGACCTGGTCGTGTTCGATCCGACCACGATCCGAGACCTCGCCGACTTCGAAAAACCCAACCAGCTTTCCCAAGGCATGGATTACGTGCTGGTCAACGGCGTTCCGGTTATTGACCGGGGGAAAATGACGGGCGCGCTGCCCGGGAAGGTATTGCGCGGCGCCGGCTATAAGCCATAAGTGGCCCCGGTGTCAGCAACGTAAGAGCATCGGGGACGATGGAAATTTTTACCGGCAACGTGCCCAGCAACTCTCCGTCGGCCTCTACAAAGATTCGGCGTTCCTTGCCCGCGGGAGGGTTGGTGTAGAGGCACGCGACGCTGGCGGCGTGCGCGAGTTCAATCGAGTCTCCACTCCAGCTCATGCCCAGCAGTCCGCGCACGATATAGCGCAAATAGTCCAATCTACGGGTGGTGTGGAACAAGACCAGCCGCAGGTCGTTGCGATGCAACCCTGCGCCCGGCGCCAGTTCTCTCAGAATGCCGCCAAAATTTGTGATCCGCACCGCTAGCAACTGCGAAACCTGAATCGGTTCGGCATCGCCGGTTCGCACTGTGAAACATTCCATCTTGCGGGTGAGCCATAAGCGAAACGCTTTCGCGTAATAGGCCGAAACGCCCAAGATGCTCTTGATCCCAGGATTCAGATCGTAGAAAAGATGCGCGTCTGCGCCTACTCCAGTCGTCACTGTGAAGTATCTCGATGCAGCATTACCCTGGAAATCCTGATACTCCACCTTCCCCACGGCAATACGGCGTAGCTCAGACTGCAACAATGCCCGGGCTGCCTTTACCGGGGAGAGTGGCAAGCCCAGGTCATGCGCCAGCGCATTCGCAGTCCCCATGGGGACGATCCCCAGCGTCCCGTCGCTCCCAACCATACCTTGCAAAATGTCATGGATCGTCCCATCTCCCCCGGCAGCCAAGACCGTATCGCATCCCACCTGGATGGCATGTCGGGCCTGGGTTCCGGCCTCCCCATTCGGTTCGGTGGCGGCAATCTCCACCTCTATTCCCCCTTGCACCAGGACTTCTCGCACAGCCTGCACCTCAGCGAGACGCCGCGGTTGACGTGGCCCCGAAAGCGGATTGTAGAGAACGATCGCCTTGTGCATGAGGCTTGAATTCTACGGCAAACCATGTGTGACGGTTTTGCGTCGGGCAAAGATCATAACCACCAATCACCCCAAGGTTCACCGAGGAAATCCTTGCGGCCCATCATCCTTCGTGCGTCTTGTGCCTCGTGGTTACTAATCCGCGCGTACCGATTGCAGGTTTACGGCTCTTTGACTAAGCTACTGGGCAATCCTCCGGCCTCATTCGATGCGTACTCGTTGATTAAGGAGAACCCACCATGAGCTACCGAATCTTCGTATTGCTCACTCTAGTCTTGTGTACCGCCGCATTGGCCCAGCATCGTTCCGAGGGCGCTAAGCCCGCCACCCTTATGTCGGGTTTGAGCGATCTGCATCACCCCGTAACCACCAGCAATCCCCAGGCCCAATTGTTCTTTGACCAGGGACTGCGGCTCATTTATGCCTTTAACCATGATGAGGCCGCGCGCTCTTTTCAGCACGCCGCCAGCTTAGACCCCAAGATGGCGATGGCCTACTGGGGAGTTGCCGAGGCAGTTGGGCCGAACTACAACGATCCTGCCAGCGAAGATCGCTTCAAGCAGGCTCACGAGGCCATCCAGAAAGCCAGCGACCTGTCTGCGACTTCCTCGCCCAGCGAGAAGTCCTACATCGAAGCCATGGCGAAACGGTTTCCGGCGGATCCAAAATCTGATTTGAAGAAGGCGGCCGAAGACTATCGCGACGCCATGCGTGAAGTCACAAAACAATTTCCTGACGACCTCGACGCTGCCACGCTATTCGCCGAGTCTGGCATGAATCTGCATCCATGGGGACTCTGGCACCAGGACGGCACGCCCGAAGACGGGACTGAAGAAATTGTTACGGCTCTCGAATCGGTTATACGCCGCGACCCCAATCATCTTGGGGCAATTCATTACTACATTCACGCTGTTGAGGCGTCGCGGTCTCCCGAGCGTGCGCTGGCAGGGGCCAACCGCCTGGCCGCCATCGCTCCTGCCGCCGGGCACATCGTCCACATGCCCGCCCACATTTACATTCGCACTGGAGACTACGAGTCAGCCGTGCGCACCAACGAGAAGGCAGCGGCTGCGGATCAGATGTACCTCAAATCGAGTGGAGCCCAAGGGATCTATTCGATGATGTACTACAGCCACAACCTGCATTTCATTGCCATGTGCGCCGCCATGAATGGCAATTACGCCGAGGCGAAAAAAGGGGCAACCATGCTGGCGGCCAATGTCGCCCCACACGTCAAGGACATGCCACCTCTTGAAGGTTTTATGACGGTTCCCATCGCGGTCGAACTGCGCTTTCATCGATGGGACGAAATTCTCCAGATGAAGCAGCCGGATGCGTCCATGCAGACCATGACCGTGTTCTGGCACTTTGCCCGCGGCATGGCATTCGCCAGCACGGGAAAGGTCGATCAAGCCCATGCCGAACACAAAATCGTGTCCGAGGCGGAGGAGAAAACTCCAGAGGATGCCATCTTCGCCATGCCGGTAAATAACAAGACGAAGGACATTCTGAAAATTGCTAAGAACGTTTTGGGGGCGAAGATCGCCTTAGCGAGCAAAGACAATGCTGGCGCGGTTTCCATGTTGCGCGAGGCGGTGAAAATCCAGGATGGCCTCAAGTATGACGAGCCGCCCGATTGGTTCTTCCCGGTGCGGGAGCCTCTAGGAGCGGTTTTGCTGATGAGCGGCAACAATGCTGACGCCGAACAGGTCTTCCGCGAAGACCTCAATCACAATCCGCGGAATCCGCGATCACTGTTCGGGCTTCAGCAAGCCTTGAAAGCGCAAGACAAAAACTACGATGCCGGATTTATCGAAAACCAGTTCCACTCTTCATGGAAGGGAACTGCCAGGCTGAAAGTGGAGGATCTGGTTTAAGCACAAAAAAGGGCCGGCTACATGGCCGGCCCCATTTCCATCTGGGTGAGACTACTGCAGTCCGCCCGGCGTCGGCGCAGTTCCGATTGCCTCGCCAGATACGACCAGGTCAACCCGCCGATTCTGCTGTCTTCCGGCGGCCGAATCGTTTGAGGCCACGGGCTGCGTTTTGCCGAAACCCTGCGCGCTGATGCTGTCGCGCGAAACCCCCTGCTGAGTGAGGTAATCGCGTACCGTACCTGCGCGCTCCTCGGAAAGCCTCTGGTTAAACTCGTCGCTACCAACGCTGTCCGTGTGTCCTTCGACCTGCACCTGAAGTCCGGGATAAGCCAGCAAAATTCCGGCTACTTTGGCCAGTCGTTCGCGCGCTCCCGGCTTGAGAGTGTACTTGCCAGTGTCAAAAAGCACATCGGGCATGTCAACGATCAGCCCGCGTGCGCTTTCGCGAGTCTGTAACACGGCATTCAGCTGACGGAGAAGCCGCTGCCGCGTCTCCTCTTTATCCCGTTCCGCCTGCTGAGCAGCCATCTGAGCCTGCTGAGCTTGCGCGGCTGAAATCTGCTGCTGCGCCTCAGCCGCCGAGCGGGCAGATTCAGCCTGTTGGCGGGCGACATCCGCTTCGGCGCGTGCCTGTTCCGCCGCGCGGCGGTCTTCCTCAGCCTTGCGCCGGTCGCTGGCTTCCTGGTCGGCTCGCACTTTCGCATCAGCCTCGTTTTGTTGTGCGATTCGAGTGCGTTCCTCTTCCGCCCGGCGCTGGTTTGCGATCTCTTCTTCACGACGGCGGCGGAAAGTCAGCACGCGCGCATCCTCGGCCGACTGCACGGCGCCACGCGCTACGGTTCCAATTGCCTTATCACCCTGCTTGCGTTGGTAGTAATCTTCTGCCCGCGACAGGAAATCTTCTGCCTTATGCAATACATCGGACGCATAGGTTTCGGCTCCTGCCGCCTTGGCCATGGCGACCGCGTTTCGTGCCTCCAGGAGATCGGTGGGGGTCTTCAGATCGGCTCTAGTCGACGGCAAGTCCGTCGGAGCGATGTTGACGGTATAGCCGCCGCGCTCCATCAACTCGTATTTGGCG
>Ga0068871_100001477_pt1 | contig 15759 bp, 10 predicted proteins | sample KBSMisM72_FD_72750 | JGI IMG/M metagenome (GOLD analysis project Ga0068871, IMG submission 72750) | Miscanthus rhizosphere microbial communities from Kellogg Biological Station, Michigan, USA - KBS Miscanthus M7-2 | ecosystem: Host-associated > Plants > Roots > Rhizosphere > Soil ... | reverse complement strand
CCCAGTCGAACGAACACTTCTGGATCGGCTCACCCAGTCGCTCGCGTTCCGCGGGCCCGATGCGCAGTGCTCGCGCGTAATGGGCCACGCCGGCCTCGGCCACGCACTGCTGCGCCTCAACGATGGCGCCGAGCCGGAGCAGCCGTTCACGCTCGACGGCGAGCTGTGGATTGTCGCCGACGCGCGAATCGACGCGCGAGCTGATCTCGCCGCGGCGCTGCAACCGCACGCGACCGAACGCCTCGACCACGCATCGGACGTCGAATTAATCCTGCGCGCGTACCGCGCGTGGGGTGAGGAGTGCGTGACGCGACTCCTCGGCGACTTCACGTTCGCCATCTGGGACACGGCACGCCGTCGCCTTTTCTGCGCCCGCGATCATCTCGGCGTCAAGCCGTTGTTCTACGCCGAGGTCGGACGATGCGTCGTGGTCAGCAATACGCTCGACTGCGTGCGCAAGCATCCGCTCGTCTCGCGCTCGCTCGACGATCGGGCGATCGGCGACTTCCTGCTCTTTGGGGCGCTTCAGGAAGCCGACGCGACGTCGTTCCGCGACATCCGTCGGCTGCCGCCTGCGCACTCCATCTCCTGGTCTGCCGACACGACGCGGCGCACGCGGTACTGGGTGCTGCCGGTCGACGAGCCGCTCGTGTTCGCGCGCTCGGCGGACTACACGGATCGTTTCGTGGAGTTGCTCCGCAACAGCGTGGGCGATCGGCTGCGTACTCGACGCACCGCCGTGTTGATGAGCGGCGGCGTCGACTCGACGACGCTTGCCGCCGTCGCGGCGAGCGTGCAGCGCGAGCGTGGCATGGACGTCGCGTTGCGGGCGATCACGTCGACGTACGAGCGATTGATTCCTGACCCCGAGCGGCACTACGCCAGTCTCGCGGCGAAGCACGTCGGCATCCCCATCTCATTCGACGTACGTGACGACGAAATCTCGATTGCCGACTGGGACCGCGTGCACACCCGCACGCCGGAGCCGGTGGACAACCCTCCCGCGTTCGCCGCCGGCGTCGAATTCCTGCGGAAGATGGGCGCCGACGCGCGCGTATTTCTGTACGGCGAAGGACCGGACAACGCGCTGAAGTACGAGTGGCGTCCATACCTCGGCTATCTCGTCGCCCAGCGTCGCTTCGCCGCCCTTGCGCGCGCGCTCGCGGAAGACGTGCTGATGCACCCGCGTCTGCCCTTCTGGTCGTCGATCCGTCAGATGGCCTCAGCGAAACAACAAGAGGAGCGCTGGCGAGAACGGTTTCCTGACTGGCTCACCGAAGAGTTCGCGGTGCGCTACGGGGCGAGAGCGCGCTGGGACGCGTTCCAACGCCCAGCGTCGTCGTCGCATCCGATCAGGCCGAGCGGCTACGACAGCTTCAAGAACCCGCGATGGCAGCAGATGTTCGGCGATTGCGACACGCAGGGCGCGATCGCGCATGCCGAGTTCAGACACCCGTTTCTCGACGTACGGCTGTTACAATACCTCCTGTCGCTGCCATCGATGCCGTGGTGCCGGAACAAGTTGATCATCCGGCGGGCGATGCGCGGAACGTTGCCGCGAGAAATTCTGTCGCGAAGGAAGACGTCGATGGGAGCGAGCCCCGACCTGGCGCGCGTCGCGGCCCACGGCTTCCCTCGGCTCCGGCCCGCGCCGGAGCTGGCGGCGTATGTGAACGCGGATCGCGTTCCGGCGCAGCCGACGAGCGTCGCCGAGTTTCGCTCGGCACTGCGGCCACTCGGATTGAATTATTGGCTGGCGACACTGGCCGGCTGATGGAGAACGGCATGACGAAACCGCAGAACCCGTCAATCGCCTCCGAGACGACCAAGGCGGATCCCGCCCGAAAGCCGTACAAGAAACCAGAGGTGCAGGTGTACGGCGACCTCGCCGCCATCACACAGATGCTGAACATCACTGGCCCGGCCGACGGCGGCGGACACCCCAACAAGCACTTCACGGCATAGTCGCCTCGCGCACTCGTGCTCGCCGATCTTCTTGCGCCGGTATCGGTGGACGAGTTTCTCTCCACCTACTGGCTGAAACACCATCTGTTTTGCCGCGGCGCGGCCGGCCGCTTCTCGTCCCTCCTCTCCTGGCCGACGCTGAACGACATCCTCGAACACCACTGGCGCGAGACATTCCGCTTCCGGCTCGCCCTGCAGGGGCGTGATCTCGATCCCGCGTCGTACGCCGACCTTGGCGGCTACACGCCGCGCATCCGGTCGAAAGACGTCACCGAACATCTCAGACGGGGCGCGACGCTCTCGTTCGACGCGATCGACGAAGTGCACGAGCCGCTGACGCGCCTCGCGCAGGCGTTCGAAGCCTTCTTCCGCGGCGGCACGAAAATCAACATCTACGCGGGCTGGCGTGCGCTGCACGGGCTCGATCTGCACCGCGACAACCAGGAGATCTTCATCCTGCAGCTCGACGGGCGGAAGCGCTGGCTGCTATATGGGTTCGCGATCGACGGCGTCGATCGCGGCGGTCTCAAGACGAGCTCTGTCCCACCGGCCGGCGCGGAACTCGACGAAGTCCTGGAACCAGGCGATCTGCTCTACATCCCGCGCGGGTGCTATCACGTCGCCGTGCCGATGAACGAGCCGACGCTCCATCTCACCCTGGGCGTGAAGAACCCGCGGGGGATCGACGTGCTGCACTGGATGGTCGAGCGCGTCTCCGCGTCGCCGATTGCCGCTCAGGACCTGCCGATTCTCGAGAGCGAGGTCGGGAGGCGCAACTACGCCGAGACACTGCGGCGCACGCTGTTCGACGGGCTCGACGAAGATCTCGTCGAACAGTATCTGGCCGAAACAGGATCGAATTTCAAACCCCGTCCGTCATTCAGCCTGCCATGGAGCGCGACGCCGGCGCTGTTGCCGGCAGGACGAGCATTTCTAGTTCGAATGCATGCGCACACGCAGATCTCTGTGAACGGCGCGCCTTCGGGCTCGTGCGAAATCCAGTGTGCCGGACGACGGTTCAAGTTTCCGCGAGGCATGCACTGCGTCATCGAACGGCTGAAGGACGGCGTGGAGGTATCGATGGAGTCACTCGTCGGCGCGCTCGCTGATCAGCTCGACGAAGACGGGCTGCGGATGCTGATCGGCATGCTGGTCAAAGAGAACCTCGTGTCGCTCAGCCAGCGTTAGCACAGCACGACCGCGCCTGCACAGGTTGTCACGTCGATCTCGGTCCCGAAGCGTGCGAACATGAAGGTAGCCCCCGCGAATGCGGACGCTGCCTGAGATGCTGAAGGTCGAGCTCCACACACACACGGCTGACGACCCGGTCGACAACATTCCCCACTCGACGCGCGACTTGATCGATCGCGCCGCGACGCTCGGCTTCGACGCGCTCGCCGTCACGCTGCACAATCGCCAGCTCGATTTGAAGCCGTGGCAGCCGTACGCGTCAGAACGCGGCGTCGTCCTCATTCCTGGTGTCGAGTGCACGATCGAGGGCAAACACGTCCTGCTGCTGAACTTCAAACGCGACGCCGACGAAGTGCGCACGTTCGGAGAACTTGCCGCGCTGAAGGCGCGGTCGGCCGGACTCGTCGTCGCACCGCATCCGTTCTTTCCGTCCACCACATGTCTGTGGAGCGACCTGGATCGACACGCGCGGCTATTCGACGCCGTCGAGCGCAACGCGATGTTCACGCGGCAGGTCGACTTCAACGTCCGCGCGGAGCGGTGGGCATCCGCACATGACAAGCCCGTCGTCGGCAACGGAGACGTGCATCGGCTTCGACAACTCGGGACGACGTACACGCTGGTCGATGCGGAGCGGCACCCAGACTCCATCTGCACCGCGATTGCCGAAGGTCGCGTGAAAGTCGTCAGCACACCGCTCGACTGGGCGACAGTCGTGGCGGTGTTGTCCGCTGTTGCGGCTGCCGGCCGCCGGCCCGGCTGGCGCGAGACGCTCCGCACGAGTACGCCGGCCCCGCTCGTCTCGCTTACGCAAGCAGCAAGAGACCCGCGGACAGCATCGCCAGCAGCCAGAGAGTGACGCTGAGTTCTCGCGCGCGCCCGACAATCGCGTACAGCAACGCGTGCAGCAGAAATCCCCAGAGGATGCCCTGCGTAATCGACAGCGTGAGCGGAATCAGCACGACGGTCACGAACGCCGGCACCGCATCTTCGAGCGACGAAAAGTCAATTGTCGCGACGGCGTGAAACATCGTCGCGCCGACGAGCAGCAGCACACCAGCCGTCGCATACCCCGGAATGGCGGCCGCAACCGGTCCGATGAAGAAACACGGCAGGAAGCACGCGGCCGTGACGACCGATGCCCGGCCGGTCCGCCCTCCCATGCGAATGCCCGCGATGCTCTCGACATACGCCGTGCCGGGCGACGAGCCGGCGAGGCCTGACGTCAACGTCGCAACCGCGTCGACGATCAAGCCGCGGCGCAGGTTGATCGGCCGGCCCCGCTCGTCCGTCAGCCCCGAGGCGCTCGCGACGCCGATGAACGTCGACAGCGAATCGAAGAGATCGGTAAAGAAGATGCCGACGATTGTCGGAAGCAGCGAGAGGCGAAGCGCGTCGCGGACGTCGAGCTGCAGAAACGCCGACGAAAAATCGGGCCGGCTCACGATGTGCGTCGGCGGCCTGTCATACCCGAGCATCCACGCGGCCGCGGTGGCCGAGAAGATGGCCGCGAGAAACGCCAGCGGGTTGTTGCGCCGCATCAGCGCGACGGCGACGAGCACGCCCAGCAGCATCAGCGCGGCGCGATGATCGATCGTGCCGGCGCGTACGATCGTCACGGGATCGCTCACGATCAGGCCTGTATTTCGCAACCCGATGAACGTCAGCAGCAGCCCGATCCCCGCGGCCGAGGCGGCGCGGAGCGAGGCCGGAATCGCGAGCGCGATTCGTTCGCGCAGCGGCGTCGTCGAGACGATCAGGAACAGCACGCCGGACCAGAAGACGATGCCGAGCGCCGTCCGCCAGGGGACGTGATTCTGCACGACGACCGTGACGGCGAAGTACGCGTTCAACCCCATGCCCGGCGCGACGGCAAACGGAAGACGGGCGTAGAGGCCCATTAGGAGCGTCATGCTGGCCGCAATCAGGACGGTCGCCGTGAGCGCGCCCGAGAACGGGATCCCGGCGCCGGATGCGGAGAGGATGCTCGGATTGACGACCATCACGTACGCCATCGTCAGAAACGTGGTGACGCCGCCGGCGACGTCGGCGACGAGCGTGTGATCGCGAAAGCGAGAGTCGGACATCGGCGGACGGATGCTACCATTCGCCCGTCGATGCGGATCACCGCTTACATCGTGTCGCTATTGACGACGGCAGCGATGGCCGCCGCCTGCGCGAATGGGCGCGCGTCTCCGGCGCCGCGTCCGTTGCTCGTGCAGGGGGCGATGGACGCGGAAGTGCGAAAGCTCGTCGCCGCGCTCGACCATCCGTCAGAAACGCGCGTCGGCGGCTGGACGTTCTGGTCCGGCACGCTCGACGGCTACCCCGTTGTCGTGTCGAAGACGATGAAGGGAATGTCGAATGCGGCCGCAGCGACGGCGCTGGCGGCGGAGCGCTATCACCCCGTGGGAATCATCAATCAGGGGACGGCCGGCGGTCATCACTCCGAGGTGCACGTGCTCGACATCGTGCTCGGCGTCGAGTCCGTCAATCTCGGGGCGATCAAGACGCCGTTCCGGGCTGCAGGCGCCGGCATCAAGGCCGACGAATGGATGCCGCTCGATCTGATGCGATCTGAAGGCAGCGCGGGAATGGATCCGCTCGCGCTCACGATGCGGCGGCTGCGCGCGGACGAGAGGCTGCTCAACTCAGCGCGGAGCGTGCGGAGCTCGTACACGAAAGGGCGCGTCCTGGACGGCGTCATCGGATCGGCCGACGTGTGGAACAGCGAGCTCGATCGGATCGCGAGGTTCCACCGCGAGTTCGGAACGTCGGTCGAAGAGATGGAGACCGCGTCGGCGGCCCAAGTCGCCGGGTCGTTTCAGATTCCGTTTCTCGGCATCCGAGTCCTGTCGAACAACATCACGGACGGCGAGACGTACGATCGCAACGCCGGTGAGGCCTGCCAGGACTACGTGCTGAAAGTCGTTCAGGCGTATTTTCGGCGCTGAAATGCGATCACGCCGCCTGCAGCTCCGCCGGCACCAACGTAGCGGGGCGCTTAGAGGCGCGCGGGCGTTGGAGCGTGCGGAGAAGAGCCGCGGTACTGACGAGAATCGCCACCTGAACCAGGGTGTTGATCACCACGTCACTGCCGAACGGGACGTATGCGAGCAGCAGCAACGCGTAGACGTGAAGCACGAAGGCGCCGAGCGACTGCTGTCCAAGCGTGATGAAGACGTTGTGCAGCGGCCGCAGAACTGACCAGTAGCGCGTCAATGCCGCGTACGCCACCGGCAGCCCGACCGCAAGGTTCAGGAGGCGTCCCACTCCAAGATCCTTGAGTGAGAAGAAACGATCGTACAGGTAGGTAAAAACTTCCGGCGACACCAGACGCAATCGCAGCCAGACGGGGCCGTCCGTCCACGGATTACAGAAGGCGAGCACGGCGAACGCCGCCGCCAAGAACACGGCGGCCGGGGCGAGCCAATGCGACACGCGATCCACGGCCGCGCTCAAACGGTCGCGATGGTAGCCAATCGCGATGCCGTGGACGAAGAGCAGTTGCCAGGCCAGCAATGGAAACACCGACTCGAACCCAGCCTTCGTCAGCGGATGCGGAGCAATCTGGTACAAGCCGTATAACGTCCAGCTCGCGGCAATCAACGGCCGCCAACCCACTGCGCGCAGGATCAGCAGACACGGCACCGCGGCGGCAACCAGCCAGACATATAAGCCGATGATCTCGAATGGCCACGGGCCCACGCGCATCAAGAGGACATCGCGCCACGCCGCTGCATGCCCGTTGGACGGTGCGACGGCGCTCACGTCGACGCCGATGGCCGCGAGTGCGACGACCGACAAAGTGACGCCGACGAAACTGGTGTACAGGATGAAAGCACGGCGGCTCAGCCCGCGGACGACGCACGCCCATCCGTCGCGGGCGAGCTTGCGTCCGTACACCGTCCCGAGGACGATCCCTGACAGCAGCACGAACACCTCAGCTGCAGTCACGACCCACAGGCGCTCGTAAGAAAACCAACTGAGCAGCGACGACAGCTTCGAGTGATTGACGATGACGCAAACCATCGCGAGGCCGCGCAACCAGTCGATTCGGAGATCCCGCGCGCCTGATGAGCCGACATAACCCCGGGGCATGAACGATCCCGGAGGCAAGGCGAGTGCCACAGAATGCGATGGAACTTGACGGAACGCGGCTATACTGAATCGAACTCCTCGGACAAAAGATCAGCATTAGGTTCACGCGTCCATGAATCTTTGCAGTACTTTTTTCTCTGCGCGGCAGCGCGCCATGTCCGCGGCCGCCGCCACACTCCTCTCCGTGTTCGTGGCATCCCACGACGTGATCGCCACCGATGCGTGCGTGCAGCTGCGCGAGGTCGCCCTCTCCGATGCAGCGGTGACGGGGACGCAGATGACGGCGAGCAACGCGCCGCCGTTCTTCGTGCCTCGAGCGTTTTGCCGCGTGCAGATCACGATCGCGCCAACGCCGGACTCCGACATCAAGTCGGAAGTGTGGCTGCCGATCGCGGGCTGGAATGGAAAGTTCCTGGCCGTCGGCAATGGCGACGCAGCAGGGACCATCAGCTACGACGAGATGGCCGCGGCGCTTGCTCGCGGATACGCGACGAGTTCCACCGACACCGGTCACGTCGGCAACACGATGTCGTTCGCACTCGGTCACCGCGAAAAGTACGTGGACTTCGGCTATCGCGCGGTCCACGAGATGACCGCGCGGGCAAAAGCGATCATCGAGGCGTTCTACCACGCGCGTCCGGCGCATTCGTATTGGAATGGATGCTCGCAGGGCGGACGCCAAGGCATCACCGAAGCCATTCGCTATCCGACCGATTACGACGGCATCATCGCCGGCGCTCCCGCAATCGACTACATGCATTTGCATGCGGCGCGCCTCGCGCTGAACCGGTTCGTCCATCGATCGGCCGACAGCTACATTCCTCCGGCGAAGTATCCGGCGATTCATCGCGCAGCGCTCGCGGCCTGCGACGCGACCGACGGTGTCGCCGATGGCTTGATTGCCAATCCATCCCGGTGCCGCTTCGATCCGGCGGTCCTCGAGTGCCGGCAAGGCGACAGCCCGTCGTGCCTCACCGCCGCGCAGGTGGAAACGGCACGCGCGATGTACGCACCGATCACGGATCCGGCAACCGGCCGGACGGTGTCGCCACCGCTGCTGCAACCGGGCTCCGAACTGGGCTGGTCGAGACTCGCGGGCGACGAGCCGCTGATCAACGCGGTCGACGCGTTCAAGTATGTCGTCTTCAAGAACGCGAACTGGGACTGGCGCGGCTTTCGGCTCTCACTCGATCTTCCGCGGGCTCTCGAGACCGACGAAGGGGTGATCGATCGTACGGATCCCAACCTGCGCCCGTTCTTTGACGCGGCCGGCAAGCTGCTCATCTATCACGGCTGGGCCGATCCGCAGGTGCCGGCCGCCGCGACCGTGGACTACTTCGGGGCGGTGTTGAAGGCGACCGGCGAATCGACGCGCGGCACTTCGATCGAACTTTATATGGAGCCGGGCGTGAATCACTGCCGCGGCGGCGAGGGGCCGGATACTTTCGATCCCGTCTCCGCGCTCGACGGCTGGGTTCAGAGCGGACATCCGACGCCCATCGTCGTGTCGCACGAATCGGATGCGGCGATCAATCGCACGCGGCCGCTGTGTCCCTATCCGCAGATCGCGAAGTACATCGGCCGCGGAAGCCTCGACGACGCCGCGAACTTCCGATGCACGGCGGACGTCACCATGTCCGTGCAAACGTCAGCCTCCGATCGGCGCACCGGCCGACGTTGATCCGCGCGCCGTCCGCCGCCTAATCAAAACTCCACGGCGCCGAAACGCGTGCCGCCAAGATACGTGTAGAACAGTCCGACCGATCCACGCGATTGCAGGACGTCGCCGAACAGCGGGTCGCTCCCGTATGTGGCGCGGCGTGACCAGATGTAGCGCACCGAGGCCGCATGATGGCGCGTGATCTTGAATGAGAGCAACGCGTCGGCGCGGGCGATGTTCTCCGATCCGCCCCGGGTAGAGGCGTAACGGCTCACGTAGTAATCGCGGAATGTCAGATCCACGGCCACTCTGTCGCCGGGAATGAATCGCAGACTGCCGAGCACCTGCGGCGTCAACCCATAGTGATAGTCGGTCGAGCCGGGGCTGACGAATCCTCCGGCCGCGCCATAGCCGACGCCTGCGAGCACGGTGCTTTGAATCGACGTCGATGCGTTCGTCCACTGCGCCGTGTTTCCCAGCGACAGCGCGACGCTCGACACACGGAAGATTTGCGGCGCCACGTAGTCGTAGCTGCCGTAGAGGCCCCAGACTCCGCGCGATCGATCGAGGCCCTCGCCGTACGCCTTTCCCGCCAGCAACCCACGCGTGAAGATGCTCTCGAATCGGCTGCCCGTGGAACTGGTGAACTGGAAATCGAAATAATCAAACGGGTGATGGTACGCGTAGTCCCGCTTGCCGGGCATGCCGTACTCAACCGAAAAATCCGCGACGGCTTCATTTCTCATCAGCGGCTGCGTCAGGCTATTTCGAATGGACGCGGTGCCCATGGCGCCAAACTGCACGCGCGTGAAGACGGCGGGATTGCCGCTGGGTTCGGTGCCGTCGAACCGATCGCCGTACGCGAGTCGATTGAATCCGGTCGAGGGAGAAATCACCAGGGCGGACAGCTCGCGCCAGAAACGATGATCCGGCCGCCGGAGAATGAGCTCGGCCAGGCGAAAGAGCGGCTCTCCCAGAAAACTGCCGCCGATGCCGCTCGCGATCTGATCGTTCTTCGACGGCACCGTGGTTTCGCCAGCCAGCTCCCAGAGCATGCTGCCCGCAAACGTGAAACCCATCGACGCCCAGTAGTTGAGACCAGCGGATCGCGCGAACCCGTGATACATCGCGCCCTGATAGGGATGCATGAACTGGTTGATGTCGAACGGATCGTTGTCGACGACCCAGGTGGTCTTGGCGTTGTGTCTGATCGACGCGCTGGTGACATCGTACGCGCCTCGGTCGACAAAATGGTACCCGTACCGATTCACCAGAAAATCGAACGCGACGATATCGACCGCGGGAACGACGTAGTTCGACCGAATGGGCGGTTCGGTCTGCTCCTCGGGCTCGTCGGAGTTTTGAGCGAAGCCCATCTGTGGGACTGCGGATACGAGTGCGACGCCAATAACGACAGACCGCCAGCTCATGCCTCGCTGTGCGCAAGGGATATGCCACGTCTTTTACGGCGGCGAACGCGATTATTGTTCCAGCGGAACGCCCTTCGAGGCCAACGGAAGCACCTTTTGCCTGTCGTGTGCCCCCCACGGAAGGACGTTGCGCGCTTCCGTTCGCACGTGGAGCGCCGACGGACGCGTGCGCGCTACCCGCAATGCTCCACTCGGAGTGGGGCGACGCCATCTATCGGCTCGATTTCAGCGTGCATGACCAGAAGTCTGGCGATCAACGCCTGAGTGTCGACTCCTTTGGCGAAGAAACCCACAGCGCCGGCTTCCTCGATGGGATGTCGTTCGCCGGTTCGCGGGTATGACGAGAGTCCAACGATTTGGGCCGACGGGTGTTCAACGCGAAGGCGGCGCGTGGCCTCGACGCCGTCCATGTGGGGCATCGAGACGTCCATCACAATCGCATCGGGATGGAGCGCGTGGGCTTGCACGATAGCCTCGAGGCCATCGGAGGCCTCGCCGACGACGCGAAGTTGAGGCCGCGCCTCAAGTAATCCACGCAATGCGTTACGCATGGCCGCGTGATCGTCGACGATCAGGATTCTGAGGGGTCGCGATGATTCTGGAACGGCGGTCAGCATGCTCATCGCCGGAGGTGTCGCCGAATGCCCTTCAGCGGCAGGCCGGCCTTGAGGAGCGAACAAGCGAAACCGGGCGCCCTTGCCTGGGGCACTCTCGATTTCAAATCGACCACCTAGCAACGACAGTCGCTCACGGATGCTGAATAATCCCCAGCCGACATGACCGCCCTTCAATCGCCCGGCGAGACCCACAGCATCGAAGCCAACCCCTGCGTCCGTCACCGTGATGCACAGCATGTCGTTCGCTTCGAGCGCGAGAGACACGGTGACCTGTTTGACACGAGCATGCTTGACGACGTTGAACACGAGTTCTCGAACGGACTCGAAGAGCAACGTGCGAACGTCCATCCGAGAGGAATCGGCACGCGAGTCCGCAAACACGTGAATTGCGAGCCCGTATTTCTCTCGAGTCCAATTCGCCAGCCAGTTCAACGCGGCTGCGAGTCCGCCGGTTTTCAAGAACGGTGGCGAAAGCTCCACGCTCAACGAGCGAGCGGCCGTGATGGCTTCATCCAGCTCCCGTTTCGCCTGTATGAGCGGTGCCGGCGGCGTTCCGCTTGTCGACTCGTGTTGCATCTGCTGATCAAGGTGCATCGCCGCAATGACGAGTAACTGCTGGAGACCGTCATGGAGCGTTTTCGCGAGTTCTTCCCGAGCATGTTGCTCCGCCAGCGTGAGATCGGATGCCAGCTGACTGAGCTGCGTCGTCCGCTGCTGCAACTCGAGCGTTTGCTCGTGCAAAGCGCTTTCGGCTCGCCTTCGTGCGCTGACGTCGGTGACAAATGCGATCGCTCGACCTCCCGTCGGCGTGGCGACGTGATTCACGTTCACTTCAATCGGGAACGTTGACCCATCCTTCCGTTGACCGGCGAGGTCGCGATCGATGCCCATGAGGCGGGGCTGTGACGAATGGAAGTACTCGACTCGATGCCGCACGTGAACGCCGCGCACGACTGGCGGCACGAGCTGTTCGATGGTCTTGCCGATGAGCGCTCCGTTCTCGTAGCCGAACATCGCTTCCATCGCACGATTCGCCATGATGATCTGACCGTGTGCATCCACCGACACGATTCCCTGTGCGGCGGTCTCGAGCAGAAGCCGCAGCTCGCGATCGCGCTCCTCGTCCTGGCGCGCTCGAAGCGCGTCCTCTGCACGCCGACGCTCCGTGATGTCCAGTTCAAGTCCCGTGAGCCTCGTGACCTGACCGTCAGCGGCGCGATCAGCACGTCCGAGACTCTGAATCCAGCTGGTAGTGCCGTCCCGCCGAACGATACGGAACGTGTTGTCCCAGGCATCTGTCGTTGGCGAATGGAGCACTTCCTGAAAGAGGCCGAAGACCCGTGCGCGGTCCTCTTCATGCACACAGCCAAACCACGTGTCGAAGGTCGGCGGTTCGTCCGCGGGCAAGCCGTATCGCACGCGAAAGATGGGATCCCAATCGATTTGATTCGTTCCAGCGTCCCACGTCCACGAACCACCACGTGAAGCTTCGAGTGCCAAGCGCAGGCGCTGCTCGCGCTCCCGGAGTTCTGTCTCGGCGCGTGCGCGTTCCACCGCTTCCCACGTCCGTTCTGCGACGTCACGAATCAAGTCGACCTCTGCTGGCCTCCAGGCGCGCGCGATCGAGCTGTGAACGCCGAATGCACCTTTTCGACGTCCGTTCTTCTGTATCAAGACGCCCGCGAATGCCATGACCTTGCCAGCCAGCAACGCCGCCCGCTCATCGTCCGCGAGCTGCGGGTCGGTCGCCACGTTGTCCACGGCCACGATCCCCGACCGCTCGTACGCCGCCAGCAACGCGGTGCCTAGCGGTGAGATTGGCCCGCGCGCGAGACCAGGAAAGACCCCTCCCGCGTAGGTGTACCGCACAATGTCATCCTCACCGATGTCCGCGTAGCACACACGGTTCACCTGTAAGTGTTCGGCCAAGAGCCGTGCGGCTGTTTGCTGTCTCTCGACTGGATCGCTCAACGGCTGAAGCGCGTCGTTGAGCCTAAGGAGGAACGCCTGCCGCTTTTCGCGTTCGCGCTGCACATCTTCGAGATCTTCGCGTTCGGTGATGTCGTGAACGATACCAACAAGATGTGTCGGGACGCCGCGAGCGTCGCACAGTGGCGTCACCGCCACCTCGCCGACGCGCCGGCCTGCCGCGTACATCGACACTTCCTTCCAGCGCACCGTGCGGTTCGATCGGAGCGCCTCACGGTAATGGTTCAGGACCAGATCGATCGACGACGGTGGAATGACATCTCGCACCAGTCGACCCACGAGATGTTCGCGTGTCAGCCCGATAGCGGATAGCCCTGAGTGGCTCATCGACGTGAAACGGAACTCGCCGTCGGGCTGAACCGCGACGCAAAACACGATGCCGGGGACGTGTTCGAAGATCGCGGCAAGTTCTTCAGTGCGTGCCTCGAGTTCCTGATCAGCCCTCATTCGGCTCACTCCCTATTCGCGATTGCGCTCTAAACCGAGCGACAGCCTAATACCGATCGGGAACAAAATCGACTGTCAGCACTAACAGGTCAGGCGGCCGATGAAGCCAAAGAAAGGCCCTCTGAGTGAGCGTAAGATGTCGCGCATGATCACACGTTCGGCCAGCCTTTCGAGCCGTCGACGCTGGCTGATCCAGTCGGGTGGACTGGTGCTGGCCTGGTCAGCAGGGATCCGGAGCCTCGCGGCCACCCTCGACGCTGCCGCGCAAGGCACGACGGCGGCGGACCTTGCGATCTCGGATGTCACCACCACGCTCAGCACGTATTTGAGCCGAGCGCGCGAGCGGCCACTGCCCTCCGACGTCATCGAGCGTGCGACGTGGCACGTCCTCGATACGTTTGCCGCCATTGTTTCTGGGTCGGAGCTTTCACCTGGCCGGGCGGCGCTGAAGTTCGCTCGCGAATACGGCGGAAAACCTGTCGCGACCGTCGCCTGTGACACGTTCCTTGTGGGGCCAATCGAGGCGGCGCTCGTGAACGGCACCATGGCTCATGCCGACGAAACCGATGACACGCTGGCGCCAGGGCCGTGGCACCCGGGCTCGAACGTCGTGCCCGCGGCGCTCGCCACTGGCGAGCAGTTCGGCGTCAGCGGCGCGCAATTTCTCCGCGCCGTCGTGCTGGGGTACGACATCGGGACGCGCGTGATGGCGGCGATTCAACCGGGGATGGCAAACAGCCACAAGCTCACCTACGGCATCGGCGGCGTGTTCGGCTCTGGAGCCGCCGCGGCGTGCGTGGCCGGTCTCGACGCGCGGCAGATGCGCTGGGTGCTCTCGTACTGTGCCCAGCAAAGCTCCGGCATCGAGTCGTTCCCACGTGACCTCGAGCACATCGAAAAAGGCTTCATCTTCGCCGGCATGCCGGCGCGAAGCGGCGTCACCGCCGCCCTGCTGGTCCACGCGGGCTGGAATGGCGTCAACGACATCATGGCCGGACCGGACAACTTCATTCTTGCGAACGCGCCAACCGGCAAGGCCGATGCGCTCGTCGACAAGCTTGGCGAACGTTACGAGTTGATGCGCGCGAACATCAAGAAATGGACCGTCGGCCAGCCGATTCATGCGCCGCTCGACGCGCTGGAGATGCTTCTCAAGAAACAGCCGATCGACACCGCGCGAATTCGCGAGATCGTCCTTCGCTATCAGCCAGGTTCGATCACCGACAACAGCGGCGCTTCGGACATCAACGTGCAGCACGCCGTCGCGGTCATGCTCACGGACAAGACGCTGACGTTCAAGTCCATTCACGACGCCGCCCGGCTCCACGATCCGGCCATCGTGCGTCTTCGAGACAAGATCAGGCTCGACCCGGGCACGCAGACGCCTCGCCCCCCGCTCTTCCGGATCACGATGGATGACGGCACGGTGATCGTGCAGGACGGCACCGGACCAGTACTCGGCACGGCGCAGAATCCGATGACGCGCGATCAGCTGATCGCGAAGTGCCGCGATCTCATGACGCCGGTCCTCGGCGCGCCACAGACCACGCGCCTGATCGAGAAGACGCTCGCGCTCGATGCGGTCAGGAATGTTCGCGAGTTGCGACCGCTGCTGCAACACGCAGCGAACCGCGGTCCAGAGCGGCTGTCGGAGTATCCGTTCGCGAAGTGACGTCATGTGGCAAGCGACAACCCTCCTCGCTCTGGCGATCGGCGCAGCGGCTCCCCCGCCGACCTTCACGAAAGACGTCGCGCCGATCATCTTTGCGAATTGCTCGTCCTGCCATCGTCCTGGCGGGCCGGCGTCGTTCAGCCTGCTGACCTACGCGGATGTCAGAAGCCGCGCACGTCTCGTCGCGAACGCGACCGCCCGCCGCGTCATGCCGCCGTGGAAACCGGAACCGGGCGCAGGTGACTTCGTCGGCGTCCGCCGGCTCTCCGACGCGCAGATCGCGACGATGCAGAAGTGGGTCGACGGGGGTACGCCGGAAGGCGACGCCGCGTCGCTTCCGCCCGCGCCGCAATTCAACTCGGACTGGCGGCTTGGTCCGCCCGATCTCGTGCTGACGATGGACCAGCCGTACACGCTTCGCGCAGGCGGCGACGACATGTATCGCCACTTCGTGATCCCGATTCAGATTCCGGCGACGCGCTACGTCAAAGCATGGGAGTTCCGTGCGGGTAATCCGCGCGTCGTGCATCACGCGACGATGCAGATCGATCGAACCGGCGCGTCGAGGCAGCTCGACACGCAGGACCCCGAGCCGGGTTACGAAGGGCTGATCGCGCACAGCGTGTCATCGCCGGACGGCTACTTTCTCGACTGGGCGCCGGGCCATACGCCGTACACGGCGCCGCC
>Ga0068871_100001471_pt1 | contig 15788 bp, 5 predicted proteins | sample KBSMisM72_FD_72750 | JGI IMG/M metagenome (GOLD analysis project Ga0068871, IMG submission 72750) | Miscanthus rhizosphere microbial communities from Kellogg Biological Station, Michigan, USA - KBS Miscanthus M7-2 | ecosystem: Host-associated > Plants > Roots > Rhizosphere > Soil ... | reverse complement strand
CCGTGACGCTGGTTCCATGACGTGGCTCCTGACGTGCGTGCGGCAGGGCCTGGCGTACGTGGGGCAGGGCTTCAGCCCTGCCGAGCGTGGCGCGGCTGAAGCCGCGCCCTACGTACGACTCATGCGTGACGTGGCTAAAGCCGCGCCCTACGTACTGCTCGTCGCATCGGTCGCAGCGCAGCAGCCGCCCGCGCGATTCAAGGCCGGCGTCGATCTCGTGACGGTCGACGTCGTGGTCCTCGACAAGAAGGGCGAGCCGGTGCCGGGCCTCACGCGCGCCGACTTCACCATCCTCGAGGACGGCGCGGCGCAGCCGATCACGCAGTTCCAGTCCGTCGAGCTGCCGCCCCCCGCGCCGGCGACGGCTTCAGTGCGCCCGGCGCCCGAGCGCAAGGTCTCGTACAACTCGGTCACGGCCGGCCGCATCCCCGGCCGCGCCTTCGTCCTGATCTTCGACGACGTAAACCTGACGCGGCAGCAGGCGGCCGCGTCGAGGAAGGCGCTCCGCCAGTTCGTGGACCAGTCGGCCGGCGATCAGGACTCCGTGTCGCTCATCACGACCAGCGGCGGCGGCTGGTTCCATGCGCGGACCGCCAACGATCGCGCGCGGCTGCTCACGCTGGCCGATCAGGCCGACGGCAAGTACATCGAGGACACGACCGCCGAGCGCATGACCGACTTCGAGGCGATGCGCATCACGGTGTTCCAGGACACCACCGTCGCGGCCCGCGTGCGGCGGCGCTACGCCTCCTATCGCGTGGCGGGCTTTGAGCCCGTGACCAGACCCGGCGGCGCCGACGACATGCCGAAGATCGGCGAGACCTCGGCGAACGTCGGCGTCGTCGAGCCGTACATCGAGAGTCGCGCGCAGCGCATCTATCGCGAGGCGGTCGGCCGGAATCGCCAGACGATGGAGGTGCTGCAGCGGGCGCTCGCCGCGCTCGAGGGGACCCGCGGAAGAAAGTCGATCGTCCTGTTGTCGAAAGGCTTCGTGTACGACCCGGAGACCAACGGCTTCAAGACCGTGTCGAACGCGGCACGCCGGGCGAACGTGGCGATCTACTTCGTGGACGCACGGGGCCTGGTCGCGACCAGCTCGAACTTCCAGGCGTCCGAAGGCAGCCCGATCGACGCGCGCGACATCGGCGCCGCCTATGCCGACATCGCGCTGGACGCCGAAGGCGCCGTGAGCGTGGCCGAAGACAGTGGTGGGTTCGCTGTCCACAACACCAACGACCTGGCGGCGGGGCTCGAGCGGATCAGCCGCGAATCTCGCAGCTACTACCTCATCGGGTACGTCCCGAAGGACGTGAAGCCCGATGGCCGATTCCGGAAGATCGAGGTCAAGCTCGGCCGTTCGGGGCTGACCGTCCGCGCTCGCAAGGGGTATTTCGCGCCCACGGCCGCGGAAGCCAGCGCCGCGCCGAGGACGGCAGACCTCGACCCTGAGGTAAGGAAGGCGCTCGACTCACCGCGCGACCTGGCTGACCTCCCGGTGCGCGCGACGGCGCTGGTGTTCGACCAATCAGGCGCGGACGCCGCGCGCGTCGTGATTGCCGCCGACGTGGACGTGAACGGCTTCAGCTTCGAGCCGGAAGAGAATTCGCGCCTCGGAGGCGCGGTGGAGTTCGCGGTGGCGGCCACGCATCTGGCGACCGGTCGCGTCTACCACTTCGACCAGACCGTCGAGATGCACTTGAGCCCCGAGACCAGGCGGCGGCTGGGCCTGACCTGGTACTCGATGTCGCGCGACTTCACCCTGCCCTCGGGCGCCTACCAGGCGAAAGTCGTCGTTCGCGACCGGACGAGCGGGCTCGTCGGGAGCGTGACGCACGAGTTCGAGGTGCCGCCGCTCGGCGGGTTCCGGGTGTCGTCCCCGATTCTGACCGACACCCTGCAGGCCGACTCGACCGGGAAGACGACGACCGCGCCGGTAGTCGTGGCACGACGCACGTTTTTGGGAAACGCCACGCTTTTCTGTCAATACACCGTGTTTGGCGCGGCGCTGGACGGCGCGGGCCAGCCCCACGTTTCGGGCAGCTGGATCCTGAAGCGGGCCAACGGGACCCTGGTCCGGGAAGTGCCGGCGCGAGGGCTCAACCCGTCGGCCGACGGCCGGCTGCTTCGGCTGTATGGAATTGCACTAGCTGGCCTCTCCCCGGGGGATTACGAGCTGACGCTGGCGGTCCGGGACGAGCTCGCCGTGAAGGCCGTGGAGCTCCGTGAGCCCTTCACTGTCGAGCGTGCTGTGGGGGTCTCCCCGGCCTCCTCGCAATAATTTTTTTCCAGCCGGTTGGAAGCCTTCGGGGCGTTCGGCCCGGCAGCCGGGAATGGCCGGAACTGCTCATCTGGAAACGTTTTCCTGCATCTTCGTGATCCCGTTTTCCGGTCCAATCTCTTGGACGGCCCGAACCTCTGCCGTCCCTAGGGGTTCCGGGACGAACGGGAGTACCCATCCAACTAACCGTAGTGACGCATCACAAATATTCATGGGAGTAATGCATAAGAGTGTTTACCACTTGGGTTGAAGTGGTAACCAAGTGGTCCATCAGCTTGCGAATATCGCCAAAAAATCGGTTTGACATTGGTTCTAGTAGTTGTGTATTACTCGCTGCACCCAATGGCAGTGGTCAAACCTCGCTCGTGACGGAGACCCCCTGAGGAGACCCATGTTTAATGTGAGATCGAATCGTGTGATGCGGATTACCCGACTGGGGGCCCTTGCTGTGGCCGCCCTGCTCGTGTGTAGCTCCGCAGTCTTCGCCCAGGCCACGGGCACCTCGACGGTCCGCGGCACGGTGACAGACAGCAGCGGCGGCGTCCTGCCCGGGGCGACCGTTACGGTATTGAATACGGGCACGAAGTCCCTGGTGACCGCGGTCACCGACGATCGCGGCGGATATCTCGCCGTTCTTTTCCCCGGAACCTACGACCTCAAGGTCGAGCTCTCGGGGTTCAAGACCTACGAGCAGAAGGGCATCGCCATCAGCCCTGACATCACGCGCGGCATCGACGTGAAGCTCGAGGTCGGTCAGCAGAGCGAGACGATCACTGTCACTGCGCAGCAGGAAGTGATTCAGACGGAAACGGGCGCGCGCGAAGGCGTCCTCAGCGCGAAGCAGATTGACAACCTGTCGGTCATCGGCCGCAGCGCGCTCGAACTGCTCCGCATCATGCCTGGCGTCGTCGCTCCGGACCCCATCAACATGGAGTCGGTCAGCTTCGGCGGCGGCGCGAACAACACTGCTGGGTACACGGTCAACGGCATCCGCGGTTCCACGAACACGGTCAGCCTTGACGGGTCGAACCTGATTGACATCGGGTCGAACAGCGGCGTCATCGTCACCCTGAACAACGACATGGTTCAGGAAGTGAAGGTGCAGAGCTCGAACTTCGCGGCCGAGTACGGCTCGGGCGCGATGAACGTCAGCGCCGTCACCAAGGCCGGCACGTCGCAGTTCCACGGCACCTTGTACGACTACTCGCGGAGCCACAAGTTCGCGGCCAACGACCGGTCGAACTCGATTGCCGGCGTCAAGAAGCCGGAGAGCTCGTTCCAGTATCCCGGTGGCAACATCGGCGGCCCGATCTTCTTCGGCGACAGCTACACGAAGAACCGCGACAAGTTGTTCTTCTTCGCTGGCATCGAAGTCCAGCGCCAGAAGGTCGACAGCGGCGCGCGTTTCGGAGTGGTGCCGACAGCGGCCCAGCGCAGCGGGGACTTCAGCGAGTTCCTGACGGCCAACGGCCAGAACTTCAACCAGGGCATCGGTTGCTTCAACACGGCCAGCGGCGGCGGCATCAAGAACCAGTCCGAGGCGCCCTCGGCGTGCTTGAGCAGCGGCGGCTTCCCCGGAGTGATCATCCCGCGCGGTTATCCCGGCGCGGGTGGCATGGTGCCGGGCGCGAACCTCAACAACGTGCCGGGCCTTGCAACGACGGCTGGCAAGGCTCTGGTGGGTCTCTACCCGAAGTCCAACTACTCGACGGCGAACAACCAGTTCAACTACGTGTACAGCACCCTCGACCCGACCAACCGGCTCGAGATGAAGTACCGCTTCGACTGGAACATCACCAACAACACGAAGGCCTATGTCCGTATCGCGCACGACAACGAGACGGCCAACGGCGCGCGTGGTGTGTGGTGGGGCGCGTCCGACGTCGCGCTGCCGTCGCCGAACGTGGGCACGAACCACGGCCGGTCGTACTCCGGCAACGTGGTGTCGGTCCTCAGCCCGACGACGACCAACGAAGCCCTCGTGAGCTGGAGCCGGCTGACGCTGGACAACACCTACGAGGATCCGTCGGTCATGCGGATGGATACCTACGGCTTCTCGATGCCGGGCTCGTTCGGCAACCAGAGCCCGTACATCCCGGGCCTCATCCCGAACTGGGGCGGCGGCGTCAGCAACATGTGGAGCGCCGCGAACGACATGTATGCGCACAACGACGAGCTTCTGTTCAGCGACAAGCTGACGAAGATCATGGGTGCGCACGGCCTGAAGTTCGGCGTCAGCATCGACCGCCTGCAGAAGCAGCAGAATTTCCAGAACAACGAGGAAAATCAGCTGATCTTCGCGCCGGCGTGGACCAACGGCGGCCAGACGACGGGCAACGCCGTTGGCGACATGATGACCGGCTACGTGACCCAGTACGGCTCGGGCACGCGCGGTCCGGACGGCGAGTTCCGCTTCTGGAACATGGACGGCTTCGCTCAGGACTCGTGGAAGCTCAAGCCAAACCTGACGCTGGAATACGGCGCGCGGTTCGGCTACTGGACGAACAACCAGGAGCTCAACGGCCTCGGCGGATACTTCAATCCGTCGCAGTACGATCCGTCGAAGCCGGAGTTCCTCGATCCGCCGACGTACAAGGTCCTCAACGGCGTCTGCTACGTGTCGAGCGGGTGCGCACCTTCGGGCATCCTCGACAACCGCAGCCCGTTCGCGATGCCGCGCGTCAACCTCGCGTGGGATCTCGACGGTGAGGGCAAGAACGTCCTTCGTGGCGGCTTCGGGCTGTTCTACAACCGGAACATGGGCAACGTCGAGTACGACCAGTCGTTGCACCTGATCCCGGCGGCCTACGGCCTGACCACCAGCGCCGGCGACGCCCCCAACTACACGGACGCCAACGGCACGCCGGTTGGTCTGCGCTACGACACGCTGTCGCAGGCGACCCTGGCAAGCCGCATCGGCGCGTCGACGATCAACACGCTGACGCCGAACTCCTTCACCTTCCCGAAGACGAGCAGCTACAGCGTTTCGTACGCTCGCCGCATTCCGTGGAACCAGGTGGTGGAAGCCAGCTACGTCGGCACGCACGGCTACGACCTCGTCAGCCGTGTGAATGCCAACCCGGTGGATCTGGGCGAGATGAACGGCGCCACCCTCGGTGGCGTGGACATGTCGAGCCCGGTGAATCGGTGGAACGTCAACTCGTCGCTGCTCAACAGCCTGCGTCCGTACGGGACGATCCCGGGCCTGACGCAGTACGACTTCTCGGGCATCTCCTGGTACAACTCGCTCCAGGTGACCCTGAGCCGTCAGACCGGTCGTCGCCTGCAGTACTTCGTGGCCTACACGTTTGGCCAGGAAAAGGGCACGCTCGGTGACGAGTACCGCAACCGCGATCCGTTCAACGATGCCTACACGTACGGCATCCGCGACACGGACCGCACGCACATCTTGAACGTCTCCTTCAACGCCTTCCTCCCGGACGGCGCCAAGGGCAAGATGGACAACGCGTTCGGCCGCGGCCTGCTGAATGGCTGGCAGCTGTCGGGCATTTACACCTTCACGAGCGGCACGCCGATGCGCCTGAACCTGGGCGGCGCGGCGTCGGGGGCACCCGTGGGCCAGGCGTACTTCGGCACGCCTGACACGATCGTCATCGACCAGGGCGGCGGCAACTTCCACACTGGTCTGGCCCCTGTCTACACTTGCGACCCGCGGACGGGTAACAAGGATGTGGGCGAGAAGCTGCTCGACATCAACTGCATCGGGTTCCCCGCGTTCGGGAAGCAGGGAGACGTCCTGTCGCCCTACAACCTGCGGACCCCGAGCCGTACGAACACGGACCTGACGCTCTTCAAGAACTTCGCGTTGAAGGGCGAGCAGAAGCTGCAGTTCCGCGTGGGCTTCTTCGACTTGTTCAACACCGCCTACACGACCTTCTCGGTCTCGCAGTCGGATGTGAACTTGACGTTGAACGCGGTCTGCAACAACCTCGTCAACCACGTGCCGAACGGCACGGGCGGCTTCAATGATGGCGTTTGCGATGCCACCGGGGGCTTCCACTACGACCAGGCGACGCTTGATAACTTCGGCAAGATCAACATCAAGCGTGGTCACCGCGTCATCGAGTTCGCGCTGAAGTACTACTTCTAAGCGCGGCTCGGACGGTTAGAACAGAGAAGGGGAGGCCATCTTGGCCTCCCCTTTTTTGTTGGGTACGGGTGCGTGGGATGCGTCGGGTGCACCCTCCACACCTTGGGCACCATTCGCACCCTCCGCACCAGGCAAAAAGCTGCTACGATCACTGTTTGTAATGCGTCTTTCCTCAGGGTTTTCGGCAATTCTGATCCTGGCGCTGACAGCTGGGCCGGCCCGCGGCGTGGCCGCGCAGACGCCGGCCGCTCCGGCGCCCGCGCCGGCCGCCGGCAGCCAGGACATCGATCAGATGCTCGGCCGCGCGCTGGCCATGCAGCAGGCGGGCGATCTCCTCGGCGCCGTGCAGGCGTACGAGGTCGTGCTGCAGAGCGAGCCAGGCCGCGCCGACGTGCGCTCGAATCTTGGCGCCGCCTATATCGCCCTCGGCCGCTTCGACGACGGCATGAAGGAATACACGGCCGCGATCGCGAGCGACCCGAACAACCCGACCTATCACTTCAACCTCGGCCTCGCGTACTACAAGGCCGGACGCCACGAGGACGCCGCGCCCGAGTTCGCGAAGGTCCTCGAGCTCGCGCCGACGAATCAGAAGGCGTTGCTGCTGCAGGCCGACAGCCTGCTGCAGATGAACAAGGACGCCGAGGTCATCGCGCTGCTGCAGCCGCACCAGACGGAGTTCCCGGCCGACCTCGCCTACGCGTACCTCCTGGGCATGGCGATGGTGCGCTCGGGGCAGGTCGATCAGGGACAGGTGTTCATCGATCGGATCTTCAAGGCAGGAGACTCTCCGGAAGGCCACCTGCTCATGGGCCTCGCGTTCCTGAACAAGCAGGACTACAAGTCCGCGATGCCGGAGCTGGCCCGCGCCGTGGAGCTGAACCCGAAGCTGCCGAGCGCGCACACCCTGTACGGCCGCGCGCTGCTCGGCAACGGCGACCAGGAGACGGCTGCGCGGCAATTCAGTCTCGCGCTGGACGTCAACCCGAACGACTTCGAGGCGAACCTGCAGATGGGCAGCCTCCGTCACCGCGAGCAGCGTGACGACGACGCGCTGGTCTATTTGAATCGCGCCGCCGCGATCCGTCCGACCGATCTCGCGGTGCGGCAAACACTGGCCGCCGCCTACCTCGGACAGGGACAGGTCGATCGCTCGCGCGAGCTGCTCGAAGCCATCGTCAAGGAGCAGCCCGATTTCGTGGACGCCCACGTGCTTCTGGCGACCGCGTACTACCGGCTGAAGCTGAAAGATCGGGGCGATCAGGAGCGGGCGATCGTCGCGCGGCTCAATGCCGAGAACCAGGCGAAGCAGCCCGGCGCGAAGGCCGCTGATTCGCCGGCGCCGGCCGCATCTGCGCCCAAAGGGACGACGAACCAGCGATGACGCGCACGCTTTTCGCCTTCGTGCTGTTGTCGGCGGGGCTCGCGTCGCCGTCGCTCGCGCAGACTGCCACTCCGCCGACCAAGACCAAGCCGCCCGCAAAGGCCGCTGCTGCGCCCGTCAAGAAGGCGCCAGCCGTCCCGGCGGCCTTCACCGCGGCAAAGGACGCTGGCGACAAAGCCCTCAAAGAGAGCCGGCTGGACGACGCCCTGACGGAGTACTACAAGGCGCTCAAAATCAAGCCGGACTGGACAGAGGGCTGGTGGCACATGGGCCTCATCTCGTACGACGCGCAACGCTACGAGCCCGCCAGGGACGCGTTGCGGCGCGTCGTCACGCTCAGCCCGAACGACGCCCGCTCGTGGGGAATCATGGGACTCTGCGAGTTCCAGCTGAAGGACTACGACCCGGCGCTCGAGCACCTGCAACACGCACGGCAGCTTGGCGTCCGCAGCGGCGACGAGCTGTCGCCGGTCTTCCGGTACCACTCCGCGATCCTGCTGACGCGCCTGGGCCTCTTCGAACAGGCGCAACAGGTCTTGAACGAGTTCGCGGTCGAGGGCACCGACAGCCCCAACGTGATTCTGGCCTTCGGCATCGCGACGCTGCGGCTGCCGATGCTGCCGACGGATCTGCCGGGCGAGCGTCGTGATGCCGTGATGCTCGCGGGACGTGCGCAGTATTTCAGCGCGTCGCGCCTGCTTCCGGCCGCCACCGGCGCGTTCGAACAGCTCATCGCGCGGTACCCGGATTTGTCGAACGTCCACTACGCGTTCGGCAGCTTCCTGCTCGGCGAAGAGCCCGACCGTGGCGTCCAGGAGCTGCAGAAGGAACTGCAGGTCACGCCGAATCACTCGATCGCGATGCTCGCCCTCGCCTTCGAGTACATCAAGCGTTCCGATTACCCGACGGCGAAGACGTGGGCCGAGAAGGCCGTCGCCGCCGACCCGATGGACTTCGGTGCCCGCAAGGCGCTCGGCCAGGTGCTGCTCGAGACCGGCGACACCGACGGCGCAATCCGGGAGCTCGAGGCTGGCGTCAAGATGGCCCCCACGAGCCCGGTGATGCACTTCCAGCTCGCCAAGGCGTACCAGAAGGCCGGACGGACGGCGGACGCGGAGCGCGAACGGGCGGAGTTCACGAAGCTGGATCGCGCCGTGCGGGCGGCGCGCGCGGGCCAGCAGTCAGTCGGTGGCGTCGAAGATACGGGCGCTTCGACCCAGCCGGTTCCCCAATCACAGGATTGATGCAGACGAGCCCCAGACGATGAGACAGACCGCGATCATTCTCGGCGCCATTCTTTTCGCGGCTGGTCCCTTGACCGCCGCCCAGCAGCAGCAGAACGCCGCCCGCGCGAACTCGGCGCCGACGACCGTCAGCGCCATCCTCGTCGACGTCGTCGTGCGCGACCGCAAGGGCGACCCGGTGAAGGATCTGACGCAAGGCGACTTCGAGATCTATGAAGACGGCGTGAAGCAGGACGTCGGATCGATGACGCCGATTTTCCTGCCCGAGCCCGCTGCGCCCGCAAACGCGGCGGCGCCGGCCGCTGCGGCTCCAGCCGTGGCTGCCAAGCCGGCGACGCCGCCGGCGGACACGTCCGCGGCCGCGCAGGAAGAGGCCGTGGCCAAGGCGCCGCAGATGATCGCGCTCGTCTTCGACCGGCTGACGTCGGATTCGCGCACGCTGGCGTACCATGCCGCCACGAAGTACCTCGGCGATCAAACCGTCTCGACCAACTACCTGGCTGTCTACGGCATCGACATCAAGCTCATTCCGCTTCAGAACTTCACCAGGGACGCCGGCCTGATCAAGAAGGCGATCGACAACTTCGCCAACCGCAGCACGTCGCAGTTCGGCTCGACGACCGAGGACCTGAAGAAGGCTGACGCGCAGAACATGTCGGCCATGGACCTGCAGGACCGCGCCAGCCAGGCGGCCGCAACGGGCGGAGCCGCCGGGGGCGCCGCAGCCGCCGCGATCGGCGCCGACGCGGCGCAGGCGCAGTTCCAGCAGATGTCGGCGTCGATGACGCAGACGTTCGATTCGCTGGAACGCGATCAGGCCGGTTTCGCCACCGCCAACGCCCTGCTGGCTGTCGTCAACGGCATGCGCACGATCCCCGGCCGGAAGAGCATCGTCTTCTTCTCGGAGGGCATGGCGATCCCACCGAACGTGTTCGAACAGTTCCGCTCGGTCATCGACGCCGCCAACCGCGCCAACGTCAGCATCTACCCGATGGACGCGATGGGCCTGCGCGCCGAGAGCAGCGTGGGGCAGGTGCGCGACGAGATCAACAACGAGGGCAAGCTCAATACGCGGCGGACCGGCGCCGACAAGGTCGGCGGCGCGATGATGGCCAACCTCGAGCGGAACGAGGATCTCCTCCGAATGGATCCGAGCTCAGGCCTCGGCGAGCTTGCCGACAAGACCGGCGGGTTCCTGATCCAGAACACCAACGATCTGCGCGGCGGCTTCACGCGGATCGAGTCGGACATGCGGAACTACTACATGCTGACGTACGTGCCGAAGAACGACACCTTCGACGGCAAGTTCCGCGAGATCAACGTCAGAGTGAAGCGCGGCGGCGTGAGCATCCATTCGCGCAAGGGCTACTACGCGGTCCACGAGACGGGCCAGCCGGTTCGGACCTACGAGGCCCCGGCGCTCGCGGCGCTCGATCGCACGCCGGTGCCGAACGCGTTCCCGGTGCGCGCGTCGTTCCTCCGGTTCCCCGAGAAGGATCACCCGCAGCGGATCTCGGTCGTCGTCCAGCTGTCGACCGCGCCCATCACCTTCGTGCCTGCTGAGGACAAGAAGACCTACACGTCCGACTTCACCGTCCTCGTGCGGTTCAGCGACGGCGCCAAACAGGTGATCGACAAGGTCAGCCAGCGCTATCAGGTCGCCGGGCCGATTGAGAAGCTCGACCAGGCGAAAAACGGCCAGGTGGTGTTCTATCGCCAGCCCGAGCTGCCGCCGGGCTTCTACACCATGGAAACGGTGGTCTACGACGCCCTGGCGAAGAAGGCCAGCGTCCGCTTCGCGACGATCGAGCAGCCGACCGAAGACACGGCGCAGCTCCGGATGAGCAGCCTGATGCTGGTCAGCCGCGGCGAGCACGCCGAAAACCCCGACGGCGACAACCCGCTCATCGTCCACAACACGCTCCTGTACCCCAATCTGGGTGTACCCTTCAAGAAGGCGGCGGACAAGGAACTGGCGTTCTTCTTCACCGCCTACACCGGCACCGACGCACAGGCGCCGCTGAGCGGGACGATCGAACTGCTGCAGAACGCGAACGTCGTCGCGCGCTCGGCGCTGCAGCTGGCGGCCGCCGATGCCGACGGCCGCGTGCAGCAGCTGTCGCGGATTCCGATCGAGGCGCTGCAGCCGGGCGAGTACCAGCTGCGGATCCTCGTGACGCAGGGCAAGCGAACCGTGTCGCGATCCACGGAGTTCCGTATCGAGTCGTAGCTCTCATACCGCGGGCGGAACCCCCGGCCGTCCGCTGGCGTCTGACTCTCGTGTTTCGACGGGCATGGCCCGTCAGATGGGGCAGGGCTCCATGAGGCGCTTTTCGATCGTCCTCGTCCTGGTTTCGCTGCTGCAGGTCGGATCCGCGGCTCGCGGACAAGCACCCGCGCCCGACAAGCCGCACAGCACGAGCACCTTCACCACGCAGGCGACCGCCATCCTCGTGGACGTCGTGGTGCGCGACAAGAAGGGCAGCCTCGTCACGGACCTGTCGCAGAGCGACTTCGAGGTCGCCGAAGACGGCGTGCGACAGAAGATCGGATCGTTTGCCGTCGTGAACCACGGCGGCGGGATCGGGATCGGGGTCAAGTTCCGCCAGCCCGGCGGGACGACTGTGCTGAGCCCAACCGACCCAGGCGGCTCGGAGTCGGCGCCCGCGGCACCGCTCGAGCCCGCGATGACGGCCCTGGTCTTCGACGCGCTGTCGCCCGAGGCGCTGAGCATCACGCAGAAGGCGGCCCTGGGCTACGTGCCGATGATCGGGGAGTCCGAAGCGCGCATCGGCGTCTTCGGCACCGAGCCCGCGCTGAAGATCCTCCAGGGGTACACCAGCGATCTGGCCCTCGTCCGCAAAGGCATCCGGGACGTGACCGCCACGGGCACCTCGGCGAAGGACCTGAAGGCCGATCAGAAGCGCGACGTCGGCCAACAGCTCGCCAAGGTCGACAGCCAGACCGAACGGATCCTCGGCGCGGCAGGCGGCGGCGGCGCGAACCTCAGCGAAGCCGGCACGGCGATCGGCCAGCTCGAGATGCAGCAGAAGATGCTCGAGAGCCAGAAGCACCTGCTGGACGCGTTCGAGTCGATTGACCGCGATCACCGCGGTTACGCCGTCACCACCGCGCTGCAGGCGGTGCTGATGTCCATGTCGGACATCGGCGGACGCAAGACCGTGGTGCTGTTCTCCGAGGGCCTGCCGGCCTCGCCGGCGATGCGCGCGCAGCTGTCGAACATCATCGAAGCGGCCAACCGCTCGAACATCAGCATCTATGCGGTGGACGCCAACGGCCTGCGCTCCACGAGCACCCTCAACGATACGCGCGAGCAGCTGCAGTCGACGGTCGACGATCGCCTGCGTCAGATCTCGTTCGGCCGCGACACGTCCGACGGCCCCTACACGAGGGGAATGGAGCGCACGGAGGACATGCTCGCGCTCGACCCGCAGGGCGGCCTCGCGACGCTGGCGCAGGACACGGGCGGCTTCCTCATCCGCGACACCAACGACATCGGCCAGGCGTTTCGCCGGATCGAGGAAGACAGCCGGTTCCATTACCTCCTCAGCTACTCGCCGGTGAACACGGCGCTCGACGGAAAGTTCCGCACCATCGCCGTGAAAGTGAACCGGCCGAACATCGAGGTGTTCTCGCGCAAGGGGTATCGCGCCATGCGCAACCCGGGCCTGGCGCCAGGCCTCGCCTACGAGGCGCCCGCGCTCGCGCTGCTCGACCGCGGCGTCTTGCCGAACGCGTTTCCGATCCGCGCCGGCGGGCTGGTCTTCCCAGACAGGCGTGCCGGGGCGACCGTGCCGATCATCGTGAAAGTGAACACGGAATCCCTGCAGTTCGAGACGGATCAGGCCCGCGGTACCTACAGCGGGCAGGTCGCCGTCGTCGTGCGCATCAAGGACCAGCGCGGCACGGTCGTGCAGAAGATGAGTCAGCAGTACGTGCTGTCCGGCGACGCGAAGGACGTCGAGGCGGCGAAGAAGGGCGAGATTCTCTTCTACCGGCAGCCGCTCCTTCCGCCGGGGTTCTTCGAGGTCGAGGCCATCGCGTACGACGTCGTGGGACAGAAAGGCAGCGCGCGGGTCTCGACGATCACCGTGCCATCCCCGAAGCCGGAGTCGCTGGAGTTGAGCAGTCTCGTCATCGTCGGCCGTACCGAACGCGTGTCGGGCACTGAAGTGAAGACCGGCGCCCCGCTCTACTACGGCGACGTGCTGATGTACCCGAACCTCGGCGATCCCGTCAGCCGGGCCACCGACAAGGAGCTGTCGTTCTACGTGTCGCTGTATCCAGCGGTCGGACACCCGGTCAAGCAGGTGATGCTCGAACTGCTGCACAACGGACAACGCGTGGCCAACGGACCGCTGACGCTTGGCAAGATCCTCGAGAACCGCATCCAGCACGTGGGCCGGCTGCCGCTCGACGGAGTGCCGCCAGGGACGTACGAGCTGAAGGTCACGGCGTCCGACGATCAGTCCGAGCGCACGCGTTCGACCTTCTTCACCGTAGGCAGTTGATGCCGTCGTTTCGTCGCGGGCTGCTCGCCGGCCTGACTGCAACATTCGCCGGCGTGTGGATCCTCGCCTCGGCGCAGCAGCCGAAGGAACTCCGTTCGGTCGTGTGGGGCCGTGCCCGCGAGGCGCTCGGGAACTATCGCACCATCACGGACATCTCCGGCCTCGTCGACGTCGACTCGAACATCCCGAAGAACATCGACGCCGGCAACCTCGCGGCCGTCTGCCAGGCGCGCGACGAGGGTGTGCGCCGGGCCCGCACCTGGAACGAACAGCTGGCCGGGGCGCTCGGGATAGACGACGACCCGACGACCAGCGACAACCGGGCGCTCTACGCCACCCGGCTGGCCAGCATCGCGACGTACCAGGGCGACGTCGGCGTCGCGATCACGCAGTTGAAGCGCGCGCTCGACGCGCTGCGCCCGTACGCGACGGCCGAGTATCCAGACCTGAGGAACAAATACTTCGCCACCAGCGAGATGCTCGGGGCGACCTGGCTGCGCGCCGGCGAGGTCGAGAACTGCCTGCTGATGCCGAACGCGGACCGGTGTCTGTTTCCGGTGCTGCCTGGCGGCGTTCACGCGAAGCAGGAAGGCGCGAAGAACGCCGCGGCGATCTTCAAGGAGTACCTGACCTCGCACCCCGACGACCTCGAAGTGCGCTGGCTGCTGAACCTCTCGTACATGCTGCTCGGCACGTATCCGCAGGGCGTGCCGGCCGAGTACCTGCTGAAGCCGGAGATCTTCCGTTCCGAGGTCCGGATGCCGCGCTTCCTTGACGTCGCGGCATCGACGGGGTTCGGCACGCGCGACGTCGCGGGCGGCACGATCGCCGACGACTTCGACGGCGACGGCCTCGTGGACGTGATTCTGACGAGCGTCGATCACTGCACCGAGCCTCGCTATTACCACAACAAGGGCGACGGCACGTTCGAGGACTGGACGAAGTCAGCAGGCCTCGGCGATCAGTTCGGCGCCATCAACGCGGTCCAGACCGACTACAACAACGACGGCAAGCTCGACGTCTTCATGTTGCGCGGCGGGTGGGAGTTCCCGATCCGGAACTCGCTGCTCCGCAACAACGGCAACGGCACGTTCACGGACGTCACGAAGGACGTGGGCCTCGAGTCCAGCGACGCCGCGACGCATTCGGCCGCCTGGGGCGACTACGACAACGACGGCTGGCTCGACGTCTTCGTCGCCCACGAGCTGCAGCCGGGCCAGCTGTTTCACAACCGCGGCGACGGCACCTTCGAGGACGTCACGGCCAAGTCCGGCATCAAGGTCATGGGCGTCACCAAGGGCGTGGTCTTCGGCGACTACGACAACGACGGCTATCCCGATCTGTATATGTCGAACGTCTTCGGCGAGAACATGCTGTTCCACAACAACCGGAACGGCACGTTCACCGAAGTGGGGAAGTCGCTCGGCCTCGAGAAGCCGATCATCAGCTTCCCGACCTGGTTCTTCGACTACGACAACGACGGGTGGCTCGACATCTTCGTCGCGTCGTACCCGAACTCGGTCTCGGAGTTCGTGAAGTACTACCTGCACATGCCCGCGCTGGCCGAGACGATGGAGCTGTATCGGAACAACGGCAACGGCACCTTCACCGACGTCACCAAATCCGCCGGCCTCGACCGTGTCGTCCCGGCGATGGGCGCCAATTTCGGGGACCTCGACAACGACGGGTATCTCGACATGTATCTCGGGACGGGCACGCCGTCGTTCGCCGCGCTGATGCCGAACGTGATGTTGAAGAACGTGAAGGGGAAGCGCTTCGTGGACGTCACCGAGGCCACCGGGACGGGCCACCTGCAGAAGGGCCACGGCATCGCGTTCGTGGACGTCGACAACGACGGCGACGAGGACGTGCTGCTGAACGTGGGCGGCGCGGTGCCCGGCGACAACTACGGCGAGGCCCTCTTCGAGAATCCCGGCGCCGGCGGCTCGAACCACTGGATCTCCGTGAAGCTCGTCGGCGTGAAGACGAACCGGCCGGCGGTCGGCGCGAAAATCCGCGTGCACCTCACGGGAGCCGTCGAAGGGTCGCCGCTGCGCTACCGCGAGGTGACCAGCGGCGGGTCATTCGGCGCCAACAGCTTCACGCAGCATATCGGCCTCGGGCCGGCAACCGTCGAGTCGCTCGAGATCGAATGGCCGACCAGCCGGACGACGCAGGTGTTCAAGGACGTGCCGGTGGACTCGTATCTGGAGATTCACGAATTCGACAAGGCGTTCAC
>Ga0068871_100001469_pt1 | contig 15795 bp, 10 predicted proteins | sample KBSMisM72_FD_72750 | JGI IMG/M metagenome (GOLD analysis project Ga0068871, IMG submission 72750) | Miscanthus rhizosphere microbial communities from Kellogg Biological Station, Michigan, USA - KBS Miscanthus M7-2 | ecosystem: Host-associated > Plants > Roots > Rhizosphere > Soil ... | reverse complement strand
TCCGACTGCGCCGGGACGACCTCGATGCGATAAGCGAAATCGGGCCCGCCCAGTCCGAGCCGATCGTGAATCTTTACAAAGTAGTTGGTGCTCTCGGATGCAGTAATCTTGAGCGTGCTGTCGGCCCCGGAGGTATCGTCATTCGAGCCGAGGCTCTTGCCGGTGGCATCAAAAACCTCGAGGACGGAATCCAGGGGCGATCGCAAGCGCCGCGCGAACACGTTGAATTCCATGGCCGTTCCTTTGGTCACGGGGATGCGGAACCAATTATCCTTCTTCTTATCAGCGATGATGCCATTCAGCGCGAGCGGCGGAGCAATGTCGGTTACAACAGCATGCTCGCGGTCGTCGCACGCATTGGTGGCCAACACATTCGGAAAAGGTGAAACGCGAATCCAATTTGCGGAGGGCGCTCGGACACCTTCGAATTCGGCGAACAGGCCGAATTTCTCCTGAGGCGTGTCCGGCAGTTTGATTTCCTGAGTGAAATTGCTTGTAGCCGGGCTGAAGAAAGTGAATTTCACAGTTTCACCGGCCTTGCCGCCAGGCGGGAATACTGAGACTGGCCGGGCAAACGTTCCCACGTGCAATTGATAGTGCCAATTATCATTTCCCGCGTAGGTGACCTCGCGCACCTGAATGACATAACGGCCATCGTTTGTGACAACAAAACTGACAAACGGATCCTGCATCCCCAACCAGGTATCATCCGCCTCCGCGCAGACCTTGCCGGCCGGGTCGTAAACGGCGACGCGGGTATCAAGGGCCGCCCGGCCCAGACGCATGGCTTCGACTTCCGCCGAGAGGCGCTGCCCTTTTTTCATCTCGATCGCGAAGCAATCGAGGTCTTCGTTGGCGATCACGCCGGTGATGGTCGTGTTTTGATCGATCTTTTGTGCCTTATCCAACTCATTGTTGGGTTCCGTTTCATTAACGATGGGAAATGCACCGACAAAGAATGTGCGCAACTCCGAAATGCCGGATTCCGTGCGAAGACGCAAATGGTGCTCGCCCAGCCGGCAATCGGGCTCGACTTTGATCTGCGCCTTAACGCTCTTGTTGGTGACGGAATTGAGTTTCAGGATTTTCAGACCCGGTTCGTAAGGGATGATTTCGACTGTGTCTCCCAAGCGGTCACCGTCAAAGCTGACCTCGAGTTCCTTGCCCAGTTGTGCGCAAGTCGGATTGATGGAAGACAGGTTGGGAGCGAAGGCGTGAGCGGAAAGCGTGCTGCCGACAAAGGCAAGAGCAAGGGATAAAATCCCAAATCCCAAGCCGCGAAGACGCAGAACCACCTTTGCTCGTCCAGCAGATAATTGGATTTGCCTGGTGTTCATGAAGGCTTGCACCACGATCTCACATAACTCCCGAAGCCGCGCCAACTCATGCTTCGCGATTTCTAGGCCAACAGGCCTTTGGCGATTTCACCGTCCTTGACGATTTTCACCGGCCGGCTGCCGGCCATCAACGCCTTCTCGTAATCAATGCCGAGCAGGTGATAAACCGTTGCCGCGTAATCCTGCACAGTCAGCGGATCAGTGTCGGGCTCGCTCCCCGTCGGATCGGTCCCGCCATAAACACAGCCCTGCTTAATGCCGCCGCCAGCCATGACGATGCTGAAGACTTTCGGGTAATGGTCGCGACCGGCCGTCTTATTGATCTTCGGGGTCCGGCCAAATTCGGTCGTCAGCAAAACCAAAGTCGAATCGAGCATGCCGCGCTGGCCCAGGTCGCGGATCAGCGCCGCATACGCCTGGTCGAGTTTCGGCATCTGGTTAGATACACCATTGCGGATATTATCGTGATGATCCCAGCCGCCATACGTCAGCGACACAAACCGAACTCCAGCTTCGACCAACCGCCGCGAGAGCAGTAAGCGCTGTCCTGCCTCGTTGCGGCCATACTCATCACGGAGTTTGTCCGCTTCTTTCTGTAAATCAAATGCCTCCCGGGCTTTGTCCGAACTCATCATCGCGTAAGCGCGTTGATAAAATGAATCCATGCCGGATAAGGCATCCGATTTCTCCAGCGCGCTGAAATGCGCATCCACGACCGCGCGCATCTCGCGCCGCTGCGCAAAGCGCTTTTCGTCAACGCCACTGGGCAGATTCAGATCACGGACGCGGAAACGACCATTGGCCGGATCGGCACCGAGACTGAACGGTCCGAACGCTGAGCCCAAATATCCCGTTCCAGCAAAGCTGTTCGGCTGGGTAGGTATGCAAACATACGGAGGCAGATCGTTTCGTGAGCCCAACTCGTGGGACACGATGCTGCCGATGCTTGGATATTGAACGGCGGGGCTCGGGCGCCAGCCAGTAAACATGTTGTGCGTTCCGCGGTCGTGATCGGCCTCGCCGTGGGTCATCGATCGAATTACGCAAATCTTGTCCGCCACCTTGGCGGTGTTCTTCATCACTTCGGAAAAATAAACTCCTTCGATACTTGTCTTCACGCCCCCGAGCGGCCCGCGAAATTCCACCGGCGCCAGCATGCGCGGATCGAACGATTCCTGGGCCGCGATGCCGCCCGGCAGGAAAATGTTGATGATCGATTGGGCCTTGGCTTTGCTCGCGCCCGGCGCCGATTGCGCCTGAAGTTTGAACATGTTGCCGAGCGAGAGCCCGAGGCTGCCGATCATGCCGACGAACAAAAATTCACGGCGGTTCGGACGCCAAATGTGCTCGGGACTGTAACAGAACGAATCCAATTCAGTTTTCATAAGGCAAAAATCGCCAAAGGCTACACCGACAGGAGTTTATACCAGTTAAATCAGGTCGGAAAAACAAAATATTAGGGGTGTTTACCTGAGTTGGCGGGCAAGGCATTGAGGTTTCTGACGAAAAACTTCCTCTCGAATTCAACCTATGTTGCAGCCATTTCCTTTTTTTCAGTATGCCCAAATAAATGGTTGGCCTTAATTACCTCGACAATCGCCGGAGGCACAAGCGTTTCCCAGGTGGCATCGCCTGATTGAATTTTCCCCAGGACGTCTCGCGTGCGAATGGGGAGCAGCTTCTCGTCGTATTTGTGGATTGCCTGGATAAAGCGATTTTCCAGCAGGTGCATGTACAGATGGCGCAGGTGCGGCTTCACGGCAAAGGTCTCGGCAGTGACGATGTTCCGCGTCTGCAGGTTCATGCCGGGATATACGTACAGGCGCGCTGGATTTTTGAAGAGTTGACCAAGACCGCCCAGCAAACCGCCCTCGCTTTCGTTGTAGAAACTTTCGTCAAAGATCTCGACCAGTTTTGAGGCTCCAATAGGCAGGCCGATGGGCCGATTCGTGTATCGCGACAGGTACCACGCCAACCGATGAAATCGGCGAAAATTGGAGACCAGCACCGTCTTGCCCAGCGCGCTCAACGTATCGGCGCGATGCAGAAAATCCTTCTCCTCAATCACATCCCCGGTGGAGAGATGCCGGAGCGTCATTTCCACCAACACCACCGGTTCCTCACCGGACAACTCCGGCTCGCCGAGGAACTGTTCGAGACCGCGCTCAAGCACATCCATGGTCGATTTTGTGACCGGGCGAAAATTTCCACGCTGGACCAGCACCGGTTTTTTGTAGAGCACCTCGGCCCATTGCACGGCCTCGCCCTTTGCGGTAAACATCGCGGCTTCGGTCAACCCCTTCCGCACCAATTGCAAAGCCATGAGCCGATTGTCCACCCGGGCGAAGGCCGGACCGCTGAACCGGATCATGTCCACCTCGACGCGTTCCCAGGTGAGGTTATCCAGCAACCCGCCGATCAGGGCATCAGGGTTTTCATGAAAATAAAACGCACCGTAAAGGAGGTTGACCCCGATCGCTCCCAACCCCTCCTGTTGCCGAACGTTTTCTTTGTCCAGCATCCGGACATGGATCAAAATCTCGGAAGGTTGGGCGCGCGGCTCGGATTGGAAACGAATTCCCAGCCAGCCATTGCCTTCCTCGCGGCGCGTGGCGACGGTGTTGGCGAACACAAAGAAAGCCGTTTTGCTGGAGCGTTTTTCGGCCAGCCTTTCCTCCAAGAGGCGGTATTCGTGGTCCAACATCGATTGCAACCGCCGCCGGCTGACATACCGGTCGGTTGGGCCATAGATGGCATCGCTTACCGCCATGTCGTAGGCCGAGATGGTTTTGGCCACCGTTCCGGCCGCGCCGCCGGCCCGGAAAAAGCAGCGCGCGACTTCCTGCCCGGCGCCGATCTCTGCAAATGTGCCGTAACGCTTCGCGTCGTGATTGATGCGTTGTGCCTTTTGGCTCGTATCCATTCCTTCGTGCGGCATTCGCGAGATAAGTTAGACCGTGTTCGTGAATCCCTAAAGCGAGAAGTTTCAACTGGAAGTGGGTCGGCGGTCCCAGCATTGTTTGAGCGATGATGAAGCTGTCCCGAATGCTTAAGCTTGCGTTACGCGCTCGCCCATTAATCCTTGCCGCTCTCACCGTTTCCGCAAGCGCCGAAGATTGGCCCCAATGGCTCGGTCCGCAGCGGGATTCGACTTGGCGTGAATCGGGAATTGTCGAAAAATTTCCGCAAAGCGGTCCACGCATTCTATGGCGTGCAGCGATTGGCGGCGGGTATTCGGGCCCGGCAGTCTCGAAAGGCCGTGTCTATCTCACCGATCGCGAGCTGGCCACGGGTGTCAATAATCCATCCGACCCATTTCAGCGCGGTGTTATTCAAGGATTCGAGCGGGTACTGTGCTTTGACGAGAGAACCGGCAAGCTCCTCTGGCAGCACAAATACGATTGCCCGTACGCGATGAGCTATGCGGCCGGTCCACGTTCGAATCCCCTCCTCAGCGACGGCAAACTCTACACGCTGGGGGGCGAAGGCAACCTGATCTGCCTTAATGCGGATTCCGGAAAACCGGTTTGGCAACGTGAGTTGAAAAAGGATTTCAACGCGAAGACTCCAATGTGGGGCTTTTCAGGCCAGCTTCTGGTGGACGGCGAAAGCCTGTTCGTCCTTGCCGGCGGCGAAAACGCCACGATCGCAGCCTTCGACAAAAACGACGGCAAAGATCTTTGGCGCGCTTTGAACGCGAAAGAGCCCGGCTATAGTTCGCCGATCCTAATCGGCAGTGGTGCAACCAGACAGCTCATCGTTTGGAATCCTGAATCGGCCAATGGCCTTGATCCCAAAACCGGGAAAGTGCTCTGGACCGAACCATTTCCGGCGAAATCCGGCATGAGCATCGCCACGCCGCGGCAGATCGGCAACCAGTTGCTCTTCACTTCGTTTTATAACGGTTCAATGATGCTGCGTCTCGACGACAGCAAGCCACAGGTCATGTGGAAGACGCAAAAGGCGAGCGAGAAGGAAACTACTCAGCTGAATGCGGTGATGTGCACACCCTTCCTGGAAGACGGTTACATCTACGGCGTATGCAGTTACGGCCAACTGCGCTGCCTCAACGCGCAAACCGGCGAACGCATCTGGGAAACCTTCAAGGCCACGACCGATGGCGAACCGGTGCGGTGGGGAAACGCATTTATCGTAAAGAATGGCAACCGATTCTTCCTGTTCAATGAAAAGGGGGATCTCATTATTGCCAAACTCTCGCCCAAAGGTTACGAGGAAATCAGCCGCGCGCATGTGCTGGAGCCAACAAATCGGGACCCGGGAAGGTTGGTCGTCTGGTCCCATCCGGCGTTCGCAAATCGGCACGTCTACGCGCGAAATGACAAGGAACTGATCGCGGTGGATTTGTCGGAGAACAAATAAGCGCGGCGGGTTCAGCTTCAGAATTCCAGCGGCCCAGGGCCTAACCGCGATTTGCTTTTTTGCCGGTTTGATTTATTGGTGCTTGAGCATGGCTGTCAGGGCTTCAACGGGCACGGTCTTCATTTTGGCGGAGAATTTGGTTTTGAGCGCGGCGTTGCACCCGTTGTTGCGGGTCTCGGGTTACGAAATCAAGGAATTCCAATGTCTCGCGGATTTTCTCGATCATACGGCCCCCGAAGCTCCTTGCTGTTTACTGATCGAGTTCAGTTTACCGGGGCTCAACCCCGCGAATTTGCAAATGATTCTGGCGGAGCGCGGCATACCGATCCCCTTCATTTTTATGATGGCGAGTCCTGACACGTCCGGAACTGTCGCCGCAATGAAAGCTGGTGCGTTCAGCGTGGTGGCAGCGCCTTTCGACCCCAAGAAAATGCTGCTGGAAGTTGATTCGGCTCTGGCCCGATCAGAAGACTCCCTTTATCGCTTGAACGAAATCGATGCGTTGCGACAACGGTTCGGCTCGTTGACCGCGCGTGAGGCGGGAATCATTCCGCTCGTGGCCAGCGGCAAACCGAACAAACAGATCGCCGCCGACCTCGGCATCGAGCAATCAACGGTCAAAGTGCATCGCTCTCGCGTGATGCGGAAAATGGGAGCGCAATCCGCGGCGCAACTTGCGCTTATGGCCGCGAAGCTTAATTTGGTTCCGGCCGCGGTCAGTAAAACCAGACCACAACAAAGACAGCAAAGAATCCGAAACTGAAATCAATCGCATGAAAAGAATTGCATCGGCTGTTTGGCAAGGCGACCTCAAGCAAGGCAAAGGGACAGTCTCCACCCAAAGCGGTGTACTGAAGGACACGCAATATTCGTTCACCACTCGTTTCGAGAATGGCGTGGGGACCAATCCCGAGGAACTGATCGCCGCGGCGCATGCCGGATGTTACAGCATGGCGCTATCCGCTTTTCTGGGTGAGGCTGGTTTCACGCCGAAGAAGATTTCCACACAGGCTTCGTTGACGTTCGACCAGGTGCAGGGCAATTGGACGATTACCACGATTCACCTGGACACGACCGCGAGCGTGCCGGGAATCGATAAAGCAAAGTTTGATGCTGTGGCGGAGGATGCCAAAGCGAAATGTCCGGTTTCGCGCGTGTTGAAGGCGAATATTACGCTCTCGGTGAAGCTGGAAGGATAGCGGAGCCCCAGCGAGGGGTTGCAACCAGCGAAAGCGAAAGAGAATTAAGCAGAGCTCACACGCCTGGCGGCCGGCGAGCTAAGAACCTCGAGAGCACGGAGGGCGGCCGCGCCGCGGGTTTCGACAGCCAGGCGTTCGAATATTTCGAGGACGTGTTTCTTCACGGTGGATTCGCTGTTGCCGAGAATCGTGGCGATGTCCGCATTAGTTTTGCCCTGGGCCAGCCATAAGAGAGTTTCCGCGACGCGCGGAGTGAGGCCAAGTTCTGCTTCAAGAGGTTTGGGGGAATCGAAATTGGGTTTGAATTCGGGCGTCGCTTGTTGCGCGGCGCGTTCGAGGCGGGAGCGGATTGCCTGCAGCAAATCGGCTTTAGCAACCGGCTTGGTAAGGTAATCGTCAGCGCCGAGATTCATGCCAGTGCGAATGTCCGGCTTCTCCCCTTTGGCGGTCAGAAAGATAAACGGAATGGTGAGGGTGGCAGGGTCGGCGCGCAAAGCAGCAATGACACCGTAGCCGTCGAGTTCGGGCATCATGACGTCGCAGAGAATGACGTCGGGCTTTTCGCGGCGGGCTACCTCCAGGCCGCGGCGGCCATTTTCGGCAGCGAGTGCGTGGAAATTCTCGAGCCGGAGGATGGTCGTGAGGTTGCGACGCATCTCGGGTTCATCTTCAATAACCAAGACCTTTTTCATCTTTTGCCAGTGAGTGTTGGGACGGCGGACGGCGCAGCGAGCGCCGGTTGCGATTGTGGCGGCTGCGCTTTCACCCGATCGGGCAATTTCGGCAGACGCACCGTCACCAGGGTTCCTTTCCCGGGTTTGCTTTCGACATCGATTTTACCGCCGTGCAGATCGACGCAGCGCTTGACGATCACCAGGCCCAGCCCGGTGCCGGGACGGTCTCCGACATTTCGGCCGCGATGGAAGGCGGTAAAAAGCCATTCGCGGTCGGCCTCGAGAATCCCGATGCCGCAATCACGAATCGTGGAGACCAGTTCGGTTCCGTGGCATGCGACGTTAAAGTCGACGTTCGATCCGGGCTCGGAATATTTGACCGCGTTCGTCAGCAAATTTGTGAAGATGTGGCGCAACAGGCGCTCATCGCCCAGGCCCTGGGGCGGGACATTTCGAAGCGTGAGCTCGATCGGACATCGCCGGTCGGTCGCGGAATGGACTTCATCAACGAGCCGGCGAAGGAAGCTTTCGAGTTCGATTGTGGAAGGAGTGAAATCCATTTTGCCGGCTTCGATGCTGCCGATGAGGAGGACTTCTTCCATCAAGGAGGCCATGCGCCGCGTGTTTTTCTGGATCGAACGCAGGTGTTCCTTGCGCTCGTCCGGGTCAAGCCGGTCGATGTAATCGTCCAGGATTTCCGCTGAGGACTGAATAATGCCGAGTGGCGTACGAAATTCGTGCGATACCATCGACACGAAACTGCTGCGCAACTGGCCCAGCTCTTTTTCTCGCGCGAGCGTCCGGTGCAGCTCCATTTCGACGCGCTTGCGTTCAGTGATGTCGAGGCCGACCGTCAGCAAGTGGGGTTTGTGGTTGATCTCGATGAGGTCGGACGACAGCAGCATCGTAAAGACTTTCCCTTTCCGATTGCGTGTGCGGCATTCATATTCGTGAATTGAGCCGGTGCGGCGCAATTCCGCCCAGAACTGCTCACGCTCTCGAGGATCGGCCCATAAATCGAGCTCGCCTGAGTTTCGTCCAAGCACTTCGTCGAGGCGATATTCAGTCCAGTTGAGGAAGGCTTCGTTGGCCAGGACGTAGCGTCCTTCCGCAAAATCGGAAATGGTAATGTAAACCGGGCTGGCGCGAAAAGCGGCGCTGAAGCGCGATTCGCTTTCCCTCAACCGGGCTTCGCTGCGGCGCAATTCCTCCTCGGCGCGTTTGCGTTCGGATATGTCGTTGAAGACGGCCTGGATAAGCTGGCGGCCGCCCCATTGAATTCGCGTGAGAATAATTTCAATCGGGACTTCCTCGCCGTGGCTATTGCGGGCAACCCATTCGAAACGGGCGCTGCCTTCCTCGAGGCATTGCTGAATGCGTTTGCGAGCCACAATGTTTGCCGATTCGCCGCCAGGCTGAATGGGGGCGGAAGTTTCGGCCGGGTGCTTGCCGACCAACTCGCTGGCCTGTTTGAAGCCCAGAATGCGCAGACATGCCGGATTGACCTCCAGCATTTTCTCCTCGTCGTGCAAAATGATGCCCTGGCTGGAGGCCTCGAACAGGGCGCGAAACTTTTGTTCGGACTCTCGCAGGCGGTTTTCGGAAAGTTCGCGTTGCTGTTCCTCGAGCGCGAGGGACACCATGCCCGCCACCGAGGAGGCAAAATCGACCTCTTCGACGGTCCAATCCCTCGGCCGGCCGATATGTTCGTGGCAGAGCACGCCCACGACTTTGCCGCGCACCCAAACCGGAGCGTCGAGCATGGAGCCGATGCCGAGCGGCTTGAGATAACTGTCGGCAAGATCGCGAGTCGCCGGATGCTCCAGCACGCGATCGGCCGTAATAGGCCGTTTGGTGGCGAGCGCTTCAAAGTAAGCCGGATAGTCGGTACAACTCAGCCGCACTCCTTTGGCTTTTTTATCACCGCCCTCTATCCCCAGTAAATGCAGATGCTCGCAAATAATGGCGCGATCATTTTCCGCCATCGACCAATAGCTGACCCGGTCGACTTCGAGCGTCAAGGCGGCGAGTGCGCAGATTCTTTCGAGCGTTCGTTCCAGATCGGGGGCGCCTAATTGCGCCAATTCGAGGAGGACGTCGCGGTGTTTTTGGGCACGGCTGGCGCGTTTGCGAGAGGCCTGCTCGGCGAGCTTGAGCTGCTCGTTGGCCGCCAGCAATTCGGCGGTCCTTTGGGCAACGCGCTGTTCGAGCGAGCTGTTGAGTTCCAGGAGCGATTTCTCGGAGGTTTTGCGTTCGGTGATATCGCGGCACACCGTGGCTATCAGCGGATGTTCGCCTGTTTGAATCGGCGTGGCCTGGACTTCGACCGGGACGTGCGTGCCGTCAAAGCGCCGGGCGAGCCACTCGAACCGATGCGTTCCGTGGGCCAGAGCATGCTCGATCATCTCCGGGGTTTTCTGGCGCGAACTTTTGCCGTCTGGCTGGAATTCCGGCGAAAGATCTGCCGGATGCATCAGGAGCAGTTGCTGTTTGTTCGCGGCGCGCATCAATTGGACCGCGGCCTCGTTGCAGTCGACAAAGATCTGGCGGCGCGGATCCAAAAGGAAAATGGCATCCGCGCTTCGCTCGAACAGCAACCGAAACATCGACTCATTGTCACGCAATGAGCCCTCGGGCGCATTGGAACTTCCGTTCCATTGCCACGACTTCGACCCTGGATCGGTGTCACTCATCGTCTGAGCCTAAGCACGCTTGGGGAGCTGCAGTTGCCATTGCGATCCACCGCAGTCACCGCGATCAATTCCGGCGCAGCGCCGCGCCATTCGAGAGAAGTTTTCGCGCCCGGCAGGATCTGCGTCTTCCATTCAGCAGCTTTCGTTTGAACGATCCACAGGGCAGGTTTTTCAGGGCCAGTGAAAGACCAGGTGGCTTTTACACCCGTGCTGTTTCCGGAAGAATGATTTTCGGCGCCCGCAGTAAGCATCGGTTTTGCTGGAGTTTTGCTGTCAATCCACGGATAAGGCGGCGGCAGGGCCGGCTCGGCGTAGCTTTCGCGCAACAACGCTTCGGCGAGATTATCATTGCGCATTAAGGTGCCCAAATTCCAGTGAATTTCGCCACAAACCCCGGTTTGTTTGCGGATGATTTGGATTTGATTTACGAGTTCTGCCGAAGGCCAAATCAAGGCATCCGGACCACGCCGACGCGAACTGGTTTTGGAATCATCCAGCCCGGGCAAAAGCAGGCGGCCCTTTGGATTTTGCTGCGTCCACCATTTCAGCAGCACCGGAAAACTTTGTTCTTTCGAACCAATCGCCCAATAAAGCTGGGGCGCAAAATAATCGACCCAGCCTTTGCTCAGCCATTTCTTCGAATCGGCGTACAGCTTTTCGTATGAATCAAACCCTTTGATGGCCGGCGGATTTCCGGGGCGCCAAATGCCGAAGGGACTCACGCCGAATTTCACCCATGGCTTCGTTGCTTTGACGCTGTTGTAAACGCCTTGAATGAATTGATCTACGTTTTCCCTGCGCCAATCGTCCCGGCTGATTTTGCGACCAACGCCATATTTCTTCCAGCTCGCCTCGTCAGGAAATTCCATTTCCTCGCCCGCACGATTCAACTCTTTGTATGGATAGAAGTAATCGTCGAAATGGACGCCATCGATGTCGTATCGTCGAACCACATCCATCACTACCCGGAGTGAATAATCCCGCGCCTCCTTTTCTCCAGGGTCCAACCATATTTGTTTGCCATAATGGCGCACCCATTGCGGATGCTGCCGGCTCACGTGATTTTCGGAGGCGGCAGATTTCGCTGAAGGATGGCCGGCGCGAAACGGATTGAACCACGCGTGCAACTCCAGCCCGCGCCGGTGCGCTTCCTCTACCGCGAAGCTGAGCGGGTCATAGTAAGGTTCCGGGCGTTTGCCCATTGCGCCGGTGAGAAATTCCGACCATGGCTCCAACTCTGAAGCATACAAGGCATCGCAAGCGGGACGGACCTGGAAAATGACGACGTTCAGTTTGAGTTGTGCGGCACGATCGAGCAGCGCGGAAAGTTCAGCCTTTTGCGCCGCCGTTGACAGAGCGTTGCTCGAGGGCCAATCGATGTTCGCTACCGTGGCGATCCATGCCCCGCGAAATTCTCGGGCAGGTTTAGGGGGCGAAACATTCGCCGGCTCATAGTTGGTGGCCACAGCAAACCCGGGAATGAGGCCGATCAACAATATTGAAATAGTGAGTCGTCGTATGAAGTCGGCCATGATTCAGGTCTGCGTGCGCCTGAAATGAACCTGTTTGGGCGCGGGAATGCAAAGGAAATGCGAACCCGTGATTTCCCCAGCTCCAGGAATGCCAATCTGTGGTCAGCACGGGTCCGATCAGCGGCGCTGCAACCTTGATACGAACGCACCGTCCACCCCTTCCACCCAAGGCAAAAGTTGCTGGCGGGTGATTTCGTGGAAGCCGGGTTGTTCGGCCAGAAATTGTTCTACGACAACGGAATTCTCCTCTGGTTCGAGGCTGCAGGTGCTGTACAGCAATTCGCCGCCAGGTTTTAGAAGCAAAGCTGCGCGACGGAGCAGATCGAGTTGGATGGATTGCAAACGCCGGATTTCCTCCTCGGTGATCCGCCACCGGAGTTCCACTCTTCGCCGCATGACACCCGTATTGGAACAGGGCGCATCCAGCAGGACGCGATCCATCGTGGCTGGCGGAATCTCGCTCAATTGCTCAGGGAGAATTGTCCGGACGCAAGTTATGCCAAGTCTTGCGGAGTTTTCCCGAATGAGGGCGACGCGTTCGGAACTGACATCGTGGGCGAGGACCTTGCCCTCATTCTTGAGCAGTTGCGCAATGTAAGTAAGTTTTCCGCCGGGCGCGGCGCACAGGTCCAGAATTGCTTCGCCCGGCTTGGGATCGAGTTGCCGGACCGCGAGCAAGGTGCTCGGGTCCTGTACGTAAAACAATCCCTGCCGGAAACTTGCGAGTTGGGCAAGAGGGGGATGCGATTTCAGCAGGAACACCAGGTTCTCCTCACACCATGGGCGTGTGAAGAAATCGTAATCGACATTTTCCTCCCGCCACATCGGCAAGACCTTTGCGACATCGACCTTCAAGGTATTGATCCGCGCATAGGTTTTTGGCGGTTGGTCGTTCCATTCCATCAACTTTATTGCGGCATCAGCGCCAAATTGTTTCCGCCAACGCTCGAACAACCAATGTGGATGGGAATGAGCCAGCGCAGGATCGGTTTTCCTTAACTCATCCAGTAGAGCGCGCGTAGCCTCCTGTTCCCGCAAATGTCCGCGCAAAACGGCGTTCACAAAACCGGCCTGAGAATTCAGGCCCTTGCGTTTTGCGATTTCGACACTTTCATTAACTGCGGCATGGTTCGGGATACGGTCCAGCCAGAAAATCTGGTATAGTCCCAACCGCAATAGGTTCTGGAGCAGGGGTTTGGGAGGGGCTGAGGCTTTCCTTGAAATCAGCCAATCCAGTGTTGCCTGCCAGCGCACAACCCCATAAACCAGCTCCTGGCATAGCCTTCGGTCGGGGCCACTCAGGCTGGCACGGGAAAGCGCTTCCTCGAGGAGATCCTCGATAAACCGGTTATTGCCCCGTCGCTGCAAAACCTCGACAGCAATTTCTCTTGGATTTTGACCGCTCACAACCTTTAATAAGCCTAGTCCCGTGGGGGATGCCAGTTTTTGATGATTATGAGAGAAGAATTCGAGAAGATGGCGGCGGCCGGAAAGCTCGAGCGGCACCATATCGAACCGCTCGTTGCTTTGACGACCAGCGGCTTCTGCATGCACCGAAGCTGGGGTTTCGGCCGGATTCGGTCTGTCGATACGGTCTTTGCTCGCTTCACGATTGATTTTCAGAACAAGCCGGGCCACACGATGGATTTGGCCTTCGCTGCTGAATCCCTGAAACCGATCTCCCGCGAACACGTCCTGGCCCGTAAAGCGTCCGATCTCGAAGGGCTCCGCCAGCTTGCGGCGACCAACCACCTTGAACTGGTCAAACTGGTTCTCAATAGCTTCAGTGGCAAGGCGACTGTCGATCAAATCCATCAATCGCTCGTTCCTGATGTGATTCGGGATGACTGGAAAAAATGGTGGGAAGCCGCCAAACGTGAACTCAAGAAAGACGGCCACTTCCTGGTTCCCATCAAAAAGACCGAGCCGATCGTTTACCAGGTCAAGGAAACCTCGCTCCAGGATCGGTTGCTGGCCGATTTCCGCGCTGCCAAAGGACTCAAAGCACGTGTGGCTGTCGCTGGTGAATTGCTTAAGAATGCGCACGATTTAACCGACAAAATCACAGCCTCGACCGAGGTCATCAACGCGCTCAACAATGAGATCCCAAGTTATCAACGCACCCAGCCGGCCGTGGCTCTGGAGGCGATCTTTGTTCGCGACGATATACGTCAAATGGCCGGTATTGAGGCCACGCCGGGCGAGAGCCAGGCAGAAGCGATCTGGTCACAAGACCTCAAGCTTGGCCCTCTCCTGGAGCAATTGCCCGCTTCCAAACATCGCCGCGCCCTGGATTCTTTCAAAGCCGCCAATCCGGAACATTGGCACGACACAGTCCGCAGCACGCTCAACAGCGTCTCGGCGAAACTGGCCAAAGAATTTGCCGGCTTGCTCATTCACGAAGGCAAGTTCGATCAGCTCAAGGAAAGCCTGGCGCGGCTAATCAGCCAACACACAGCCGGCAGCGAACTCCTCCTTTGGCTCGCCAAAGATCGAAACGATTCCTTCGCTGATATCCTGGGACCCGAAGTGTTCCGCGCCATGCTCACAGCGATGGAGCGCGATCAATTCAACGAGAAACGCTCCAACCGCCTCCGCGACTTTATCCTCGACGATCAGGAATTGCTGGTAGAACTCATCGGTTCGGCTGATCTCGAGGTGATCAAAGATCTTACGCGCGCGCTGCAACTTTCGCCCTGCTTCGATGACATGGACAAACGGTCGTTGCTGGCGCGCATCGTGAAGAGCTACCCGGCGATCCAATCGCTGATTTCCGGTGAGCAAAGCCGGCAGGACACAGGTCTGGTTGTCTCCTGGGAAAGCCTCGAGCGCAAAAAGAACGAATACCGCGAGCTGGTCGAAAAGAAAATTCCTGCTAACTCCAAAGAAATTGCGATCGCCCGCAGCTACGGTGACCTGCGCGAGAATCACGAATACAAAGCAGCCAAGGAAATGCAGAAGCTGCTGATGAAGAACAAAGCCGAGCTTGAGTCGCAGCTCGTTCGCGCTCGCGGCTCGGACATGGTGCCCCAACGCACGGACGTGGTGGTGATGGGGACAATTGTTCGCGCGGTCGATCTCCAGACCAACCAGCCCGAGCATTTTACCATTCTCGGCGCGTGGGATTCCGATCCAGATAAGGGTGTTGTCAGTTATCTCTCACCGATGGCGCAGTCTCTGTTGAATCGAAAGGTGGGTGATGAAGTTGAATTCGAGATTCACGGCGTCCTTCATCGTCACCGAATCGAAAGCATCGAGGCATACAAACTGGCCTCAACCGCTCCACCGCCATCGGCTCCGCCCGCGCCCGAAGCGGTTCATTCCGAGACTGCTTCCCCCGCATAGGCTCTTCTTCTCCTCGATTTGAGGTTGAAGCGGACAACGATCCTGGCGTCCGGCTGAAGGCCAACGATCCGCAATCCTTAATTCGATGACCGGCTAACCGAATTCGTCACCGAACCCACCGCGATCGTGTCACCGGAACGCCACGCATGTTCCTCGTGATCGATGATCAAAACGCGCGGCAACAACTCCAATTCGTGCCCGAAGATCTGCATGGTCACGGTTCCTGGAAGAAAGGTCGTATCCATGAAAATGCATCTTCCAAAAGGCAAATCATAAGGGACCAGTTTCGGGCGCTGAAAAGAAAGGTGCGATGGCGGGTTAGTAAATTGGGGTTGGTTGGTGAACACAAGGTGTACGTTTATTATCTGCAGCGTGGGTTGGTTGATCAGAAGCGCGGGAAATCCTGCTCCCTCCGCGCGCGTAAAAGTCACCTGCCAGGGTCCCTTGCGATTCCGCAGGTGTTCGATACCGCCGTAAGCGATAATGTAAATCACCACCGCCGCAAGAAGGGGGACGATGAAATGTTTGGCGGGATTATCACGCACCCCGTTGAAGTTGAAGGAATTTTCTACCCCGGGCAAGCCGAGGAAGCGACCAGGCGTGACACTTGAGCCATCCTCTCTTCCGGCTCTGCT
>Ga0068871_100001457_pt1 | contig 15836 bp, 8 predicted proteins | sample KBSMisM72_FD_72750 | JGI IMG/M metagenome (GOLD analysis project Ga0068871, IMG submission 72750) | Miscanthus rhizosphere microbial communities from Kellogg Biological Station, Michigan, USA - KBS Miscanthus M7-2 | ecosystem: Host-associated > Plants > Roots > Rhizosphere > Soil ... | reverse complement strand
TGATGGCGATGACGCGAATGCAGTGGCCCAATCAAACACAGTTATCGGCACTCCGCGTTACATGTCGCCCGAGCAGCACAGCGGCGCCGAACTCACTCCCGCTACAGACGTCTACAGCCTGGGTGTGATTCTCTATGAGATGTTGACCGGCATGGTTCCTTTTTCCGGTTCGACTCCTGCAGAGATCGCAGAGAAGCACATCAACAACCCGCCACACTCTCCGCGCGAAGTTGTCGCCGCAATACCTGAAGAGGTCGAACGCATCGTACTTCATGCTCTCGAGAAAGAACCTTCCGATCGACCGCCGGATGCTGCTGAGTTGCGTCGCGAACTACTCGAGACTGCGGAGCGTCTCGGACTCGAGCATCACGCGATCAAGAGTGCACCCGATATCGAGACGCTGCGTGATTCAGGTGTCGAATCGCCATCAGGCCGGCTGGTCGTTGACATTGCGCGTCTCCGCGAAAAACGCGCGCTCAGTTCCGGCTCAAACGAGATTAAAGTTTTAGGCGCAGATCCTGCCGAAAAGCCACAAAAAGGCTCAAAAAGCACATAACGTATTTGCGTTGAGACGATAGAACTGGTAATCATTTTGTGATTTCTGTGCCTTTCTATGGCGACTTCTTATGGCCAAGTCCTTTTCCGTTGGTAAAGCAACGTTTGGTGACGGCCGGCTCACGATCATTGCCGGTCCCTGCGTTGTCGAATCTCCCGAACATGCATTGATGATGGCGCGCGAGTGTCGCGACCGTGCGCAGGCCGCCGGGCTCGACTACGTCTTCAAATCCTCGTTCGATAAAGCAAACAGATCGTCGATCAAGAGCTTCCGTGGTTTAGGCATCGAAGCCGGTCTCGAAGTCCTGCAGCAAGTCAGAGAAGAGATTGATGTCCCGGTGCTCACGGACATTCACGACGTTTCCCAGGTAGAGCAAGTCGCGGCAGTTGTCGACGTGTTGCAGATACCGGCGTTTCTCTCGCGGCAAACTGACCTGATCGTTGCGGCTGCGAAATCGGGCAAGGCAGTCAACGTCAAGAAAGGCCAGTTTCTGGCGCCGCAGGATGCGCGCAACATCGTCGATAAAGCTCGCGAGGCGGGTTGTGAAAAGTTCATGCTGACAGAGCGAGGCGCGAGTTTTGGTTACAACAATCTCGTGGTTGATATGCGATCGTTTCCGATCATGCGTGAGTTTGGCGTGCCGGTAGTTTTTGACGTCACGCATTCGCTGCAGTTGCCGGGCGGCCTTGGTCATGCAACGGGCGGACAATCCGAATACATCGAACCGCTGGCGCGTGCAGGAGTTGCGTGCGGCGTGGATGCGGTGTTCATGGAGGTGCATGATTGTCCGGAGAGGGCATTGTCAGACGGGCCGAATGCATTGCCGCTTGATCGCCTCGCGCCGCTGCTGTCGATGTTGCGCGGCATTCAGGAGTTAGTTCGTAGTCATCCACAGATTACACAGATTTCATAACTCAATCTGTGTAATCTGTGGATAGTTCTATCTATCCGTAATTATGAGAACACTTCTTCTACTCACGTTCATCCTGTGCCTTGCCTTCCAGGCACCGGCACAGACGCCTTCGACGCCGGTATGGCTGGTAACGTCGTTTGATATCAACGCGAACGTTCAGCAGGATGCTCGGTTGCTCAACGCGGTTACGACAATCAACGCGACCAACGTCGGTGGTTCAGGTCGAACGTTGACTGTAAGGCTAAATTCAAAAGCGAGTGTGAAGTCGGTAACTGTTAGTGGCACTCCGGCAAACTTCCGTCCGGGTCAGGAACCCCGCGGAGATATTCAGCGCATCGAGATCACATTGCCGACGCCTGCGGCTCCAAACTCCACTGTCAGTGCTACCTTGACGTACAGCCTCGCGGTCGAGAGCAATACAGGGCTCGCAGCAATCAGCCCGATCGCTACGGAGTTTCTACCACTCGCGTTTTGGTATCCAATGCCGAACAGTGCTTACTCAGTGCGTGGTGCAGATTCTGCGCCGTTCAAGTTGACGGTAAACATTCCAAACGCGATCTCTTCCGGAGTTGAAAAATCTGGTACCGCAGGCTCGGTCGTGTTTGAACAGCCGTTGCACGGACAACCGTTCTTTGTGCAGGGCGACTGGGACAAAGTCGATGGCGCAGCCGATGGGAAAGGGATCAGTGTTCTGATCGAGAAGGGAACCGGAGCAGAAGAACGCAAGCGAGCGGAGGCGCTCATAGCATTTGCTGGAATGGCCCGCGCGTTCTACGCGACATCACTCGGTCCGGCGCCCGATGTTCCGGTTCGTCTCGTCGCAGTTCGCCGAGGCGCAGGTTTCAGTGATGGCGGTACAGTGCTCCTTGACGCAGATGCCGTGCGCTTGCCGAAGATCGATGCGGCGACGGCACTCTCAGTCGCCGAAGCAGTCGCAAGGTTATGGGTAGGGGGACAAACGGCAGTTCAGGGCGAAGGTGGCGGCGTGTTGCGCGACGCGCTCGTACGGCATCTTGCAAACCAGTTTCTGGAAAAACAGTTTGGAGCGGACGCTGTTAAGTCGGAGTTGTACCGCCAGCGTTTGGCTTATGTATCGGTCGCACAAAAGGATGCCCCGCTGGCACACTCAAACCAGTTCGACGGTACTTACTTCAACTCCGTGCCGAACCGCGGCGCGATGCTCTGGCGCCTAGTCGACCGGCGTTTGGGTCACGACGCATTTATGACCGTGATTCGGACCGCACTCCAGTCAGGGAAGACTGACCCAAACGGTCTCAACCTGCCGTCCCTGCGTGAAGCACTCGTCGCGCGTGGCGGTGAGAGTCTCAAGGCGTTGCTCGACCAGCAACTCGATCAGGTAGTCGATACCGATCTCATGATTGGTTTGCCACAGCAACGTGGCGCCGATTGGGTTTCAGCACTGCGCAATCTCGGTTCGATTGACGTGACGGTTCCAGTCGTAGCTACTACTGACACGGGACAGGAAGTACGGGCGGAGGCGACGGTCCCGGCAAAGAATTTTGGAGAAGCAGTTTTCAAAACGCCCGGCAAAGTTGTGCGTGTTGAAGTTGATCCCGAGAAGCTTTATCCACAGCTCGACTACGGCAACGACGTGATGCCGCGAGGAAAGGAACTGTCGCAGGCACTGAGTGAAGGTTATGCGTTGTTAAGTGCTCAGGATTTCGTAAAAGCGGAGGCTACAGCGCGCGGTATGCTGGCCGGCGCACCTCGTTTCCAGGATGCACAAATTATTCTCGCCCGGGCATTGCTTGGCCAGAACAGGATTGAAGATGCGGAGAAGTTTTACCGCGCCGCGCTTGAAGAGCCGCTTCCATCCACTGCGACTCTCGCCTGGGCCAACATCGGTCTCGGTGAAATTGCGATGAAGCGAAATCAGGCTGCTGAAGCGGCAAAGCGATTCACTGATGCAGTCATCGCGAGTCGTGATTATCCTTCGTCACTGGCTGCGCGTCTGGGACGTATACGCGCGGAAGCGGCAGCGAACAATGCGCCACCGGTTGATGAGTCGGCGAGGACGTTCATCACCCAACTCTCGCAGGCAGTTATCAGTAACAAGAAAGCCGAGCTCGAATCTCGCATCGTTTCAGGTGAGCTGGTGAAGTTTATCAATGCGAGCATCGGTACCGAGGCCTGGGAGACAAAGGTTATACGCACCGAACAGCTCACTCCGAACCTGATTGCCGCCGACGTGCAAATTCGTGCCAGTAAACTCGGCACGGTTGGCAGCGGCACGGCTGTCCTGATACTTGCGCGAACACCATCAGGCTTGAAGCTTTCCGGAATCGAACTCTTTGAAGTGCGATGACCTCCGAAGTTCAAAAACGTGCCGCACGCATCAAGTTGCTGCTGATGGACTGTGATGGTGTGTTGACTGACGGGCGCGTTTGGCTATTTGAGAACGGCGAAGAGCAAAAAGGTTTTCACACACGCGACGGGCTCGGCATTGATCTCTTTCATCGTGCCGGATTGAGGTCGGGGATCATTTCCGGACGAACATCTGCGGCGGTGCAACAACGTGCCGCGGGGTTGGGCATGTCGTACGTCATACAGGGATGTGAAGACAAGCGCAAAGCCTTTGCGGAAACGCTGGAGCAGGCAGGAGTCGAGAAACTCGAAGTCGCATATATCGGCGACGACCTCAACGACATTCCGTTAATACTTCAATCGGGCCTCGGTGTCGCTGTTGCCGATGCCGCTCCAGAAACACGCGAACACGCGCATTATGTAACTACGGCTTCGGGGGGCTTCGGTGCTGTTCGTGAAGTCATCGAATTGATCTTGAAATCGCAGGGCCGTTGGGATGACCTGATCGCGAATTATACTCACGCGGATTAACGCGGATCCTCAACTAAGTTCTCCGAACCAACTCAATTCGACGTTCAAGAGTCGTTTGCCGTGAACGACGGGTGCTCTCGCCACTGCCTGATCCTTCGATAGCTCGCGGCGACCAAACTACTCAATAAGCCATTTTTCGTAGGGAAACTTGGAGCGGGCGACGGGATTCGAACCCGCAACCCTCAGCTTGGGAAGCTGATGCGCTACCGTTGCGCCACACCCGCTCGAAAGGATGAGAAGAAGATAGTTAAGGATCCGATTCGTGTCAATCCGCTTCAATCCATCCGCTTTAATCCAGCTGCGTTATCCGTCCGGCGCCATATCGGTTCCGGCTCGTTACGCAGCGAAGTGCTCCGGAGGAGCACGATGTTTATAGTCTTGCGATTTTTATGAGCTCCGCGCTCCGGAGGAGCGCAATGTGGCGTGGGCCCCCAATTTACATGCCGCTCCTGACGGAGCGGAATAGCTCAGGAGCCAGAGTGCTATAAACATGTGGCTCCTCCGGGAGCAAGACGTTCGATATCTGGCTGCACGTTTGAGCCAAACGGAATGAACGGCACTGCACCGTGGTCTACGGTTGCTTGCAGATTTTTTGTGCTGCTGTAGCCTTTATCGGCAGACACTTCGCGCATGGTGAATCCGGCCTTAGCAGTTTGGTCAAGCAATGACTTGTAGAATGGAGATTCATGCTTTGTGGCGCGGGTTATTTCGACGCCCGTACGATATGAGTTTTGACGCCGCAAACAAGGTGCATCTTGATCCAGCCATGCCAGCTTTCCTCGACGCGCCCCGTAACGGTTTTACCAATTATTAATCGACATACAAGTGTCTCTCCCACAGATCGAGCTTCTTCACAAATGAACCAACGTAGTCGTCCAGGTTGAATTTTGCCGTTTTGGTTTTGTGATCATCGATGAAGCGTGAAGAGCCGGCAAAGGCTTGCTTCAATAAGCGATCCACTTGTTCGCGTGGCGCGGCGTGCCACAAGAGAATTTTTCCTTTTTTGTCTCTGGTATAGAGAACGCTGCTGTCTGCCGAAAATGCTATCGACGCGATCGCGTCGTCAGAAGGTTTCAGCGTCATTAGCAGTTGATATGATGAGGCGCTCCATAGGTTAATCGTACCGCTCTCATCACCCGAAGCAAGGGTCTTGCCGTCCGGCGAATAAGCTACTGAGGTAAGTGGCACCTTGTGGCCTTCAAGCGGCGGGGTCAGTAATTTTGCCGGACGGCTACTGATATCCCACACTTCGATAGTCTTGTCTGTGGCGCCGGTCGCCAGGGTCCTGTTATCGGGAGAAAAGGCAACGGCATTGACGAATATTTCAACACCCTGGTGTCCTTTGATATCTACTTTGATTTGTGTGCGTGACTTTGTATCCCAGAGGGTGACTACGCCATTGTCCGACTCGTTGCCTCCGCCACCGACCGCGAGCAACTTGCCGTCCGGAGAAAATGACATTGCCCGAGTCCTCATCGAACCCAGTATGACCCATGCAGGCATTGGGTCGGACTTGGGATTCCAAAACTCTACTACATCGGGGCTCGCAGACATGGCCCCGAGCTGGCCATTTGGCGATAGAGCTGACAGACCCTCATCAGGCAACACACCGTTCTTTATTGTCGATGGCAGCTCGCTGAGTTCCTGTGTGTATGGTGCACGCCACAGCAATATGTCACTCACATCCCACAACTGCAGCGCATCGCCGGAGCCAACCGCAAGCGTCCGGCTGTCGCTCGAAAAATCGAGCGACGTGGCGTATGCAATCTCAGGACTCAGAGTCATCAATTCCACCGGCTCCGCGCCGCTGATATTCCAAACCTTAACGCCGCCGCCATTAATCAAATCCGTCCCATCGCCAGTGGCAAGCATTCGGCCATCAGGAGAGATGGCGACCACCAGATCATAAAAAAAGTTTGGTCTAAAGAAATTCTCTTTGTGAGCCCGCAACTCAGTCTTGAGTCTATAAGCAGTGGCGTCGGCATTTGCGGCCGACCACACCATAAAACTTTGGTTGCCTGCTGTGACCATCGTCCTGCCGTCCGGAGTGAAAGCAAGTGACTTGATAAAGAAACTGTATCTATCCTTGAATGGTTCACCCCCATTTTCCCACAATTCAATCGGCGATGATTCTCGCGTTAGGACGTTCCATCTCATGAGCTTTCTACCGTCGCTCGTTATCAGCGTATTTCCTTTTTCAACAAAACTTACTGACGGATATCCAGCGCCTCCTTCAGTCAGCGTGAACGGCTCTTTTACCCTGAGGTCCCAAAGCAAAAAGGTTGAGCCATTTCCGATGGCTACCAAGCGCTTATCCTCCAAAACATCGAGCGCGATGTGAGACTCGTTGCCTTTGAGATTTGCGATAGCCGTTTGACGGGGCGGCTCGTCTCCGGCAGCTTTGCCCTGAGACGGGTCAGGCAAAGACCAAACTCTAACGGCGGTGCGATCTGCAGTGATGAATTGGTAGAGACCCATGGCTGCAACAGCTTTCACCTTTTCCTGCTGAGGTGGAAGTTTTACAGGGGAGTTGTCCTTGAGGCCGAACCACATCCGAACAATGTTGTCGTTTCCAGTGGCAACGAACTGCTCGGGAAACTCTGAACCAAAAGCTGTGGGCGCAACGGAGCGGGCAGTGTAAACAGTCACTGGATCGCCCGACCCGTAAAAAGGTTTCGTGTCAGACCGAACTAGAGTGCCGGCACCGAGCTTAAATGTCGCCAATTTCCGGCTCGCGAGTCTCCAAAGGTAGTACCACTCGAATCCGCGGAGGTCTGCGTTTATGGCATCCCATACGGTTGGTGCTGGGGCTTCAGCTTTTGCTCCTATCGGGCGGGTGTGAACTTCGGTGGGAATGCCGTTGCCAAACAACGCATCCGACAAGAATCTCCCCTCATCAGTAGTAAGACCGACTTTAGGAGTAATCCGTGCGCGATCCAGAAGTTTCTGAGCCCGCTCGGCATTACCGTCCTCGAGCGCCTGCTGGGCCAAGCCAATGCTTGAAGCGTAGAGTAGTTTGCGGTTCTTGCCGATCTCCTCGAGGGCCTTTTCAGTGCTCGTTTGGGCGCGTGATGCCTGCTCTTCTGCTCTTTCTGTTTCTTTCAACGCCCTGGCTGCATTTTTTCGAGCGAGATCTGTTTGCGCTTCGGCACGCTGACGTTGCTCAACGGCTTCTCTGGCACGTTTCTCAACTTCTTTCTGAGAGTCTCTTAAGGCGAGGTTTGCAGCTTCCGTCGCACGGTTTTGTTTCTCCAATTTCTCCAGCGCATCTTTAGTCGCCTTTTCGGCCTGTTGCGATACCAGCAACAAGCCTTCGGCGCGGTTCTTTTGGCCGTAAGCCAAAACGCCCATCGCTACGGAGAAAACGAAAGCAATCGCAAAAATCAGCGCTGTGATTCGCCGGCGTTTGATTTCTTTGTTCCTTTGCGCATCACGGGCATTGACGCTCTCGTCAAGAAACTTCATCGCCAGTTGAAACTCAGGATGATAGCGTTTTGCCCAAACCTCATTCGGATTGCTTTCCTTACGCCAGGCCAACGCGACTCCCAAGTCGGGATCACGCCAGAGTCCGGCGCCACCTTCCTTATGAAGAACAGCTGTCTCGGCCAGACGGCGATAGATGCGCGCGGAATGCGACTCTTCGTCCACCCACGTCTTCAAGCGCTCCCAATTGCGGATGAGACTCTCGTGCGAAATATCGATCAGCGATTCCTGGTCCAATTTAACAGGCTTGCCCGTAAGAGCATCGGTCGGGGACGGCATCAGAAAAGATCTGCCCTGGGCTCGAAATACTTCAACGACCGCGATAACTGCCGCTTCGGAGGCGCCAGTCAATTTACAAATTTGCTTCACTTCCATGGGGCGCCGTATCTCGCGATTATCCGTGCCCTTCTCGGTCAGTCCCTTGAACAGTTTTTCGGCGATCGGTTTTTGACTCTCAGTTAGTTCTGCATAAGCTTCATCGGCGTGTTTTGAGAGTGCTTTGGCCATGCGGCCGATAGCTTCGTAATCAGGAATGTCCATCGGCCCGCCATTGCGGTGCGTCAGCCAGTGGTTCCAGGTGCGCATCAGCGCGTGCTGAAGTATCGGGAGTTGATCCGGATTGTCGCCGACGTCGTTGAGCAATTGATTGACGAGCGGCTCACTGATTGTGCCTTTCCCGACAGCAACAGGACCGCTGATGGCTTCGCGCCGTTGGTCGCGCGTCATACGCGGGATCAGATACTGACCGTCATTGATCGCCTCCGGCAACTCAAAAAACTGCGCGCAATCACCGAGGAAGTCGGAGCGCATCGTCAGCACGATGTAAATCTTTTCGGCTTTTTGGCGCCCTGCTTCGAGTAGCAGCTTTACGAAGGCCGCTGCGTCTTCCCCCGAGTTTTCCTCCTCGATGAGTCTCTTGAACCGAAACAACTCTTCGAATTGGTCGACGACGATCAGTAAGTTTTCATAGTCGCGGAAAAGTGGTTTTCCGTCGTTATCGAGTTTTGTGCGCGCACGACTGACGAGTTCGACGATTCCAAGACTGCTGCGTCTGAGGGTTGTCTCAGTCAGGATGTCCTGCATCCCGGTACCCTTGTCAGTGCCCGAACCAAGCAATCCCAGGGAAGCGAGCGCATGCGCAAGATTGCCGATGGGATCGCTTCCGGGTCGAATGACAGCGATGCGCCAGTCGGAACCTGCGCTCGCCATTAGCCCACCTTGCAGCGCGGGAAGTAGTCCGGCGCGAACGAGTGACGACTTGCCACTGCCCGAAGTGCCCACAACGGCGAGAAAGCGTGTGCGTTTCAGTCGCCGCAGTAACTCTTCACTCTGGCCATCGCGCCCGAAAAAGAGTTGGGTTTCGCTGGATTCAAAGGGGCGCAAACCGGGAAAGGGATTGTCGTTGTGATCAATGTTTTGCATCGTCTGCTCCTTTCGCTCCGGTTTGCACGCGGGTAACAAAGGAATCTAAAACTCCCGGCAGAAACGCGTCGAAGTTCTTGATTACGAGGGCGCCAGGTAGATTGAACAACTGCTTATGCGGGGTTTTGGGTGAAGCTACATAAACAGCCTCTGTTGCCATTGGGCTCTTACGATTCAGGCCCACCATCTTTTGCAGGTCACGTCGCTTGTATTCAAACCAGACTTGATTTGCCTGACCGTAATAAATCAACACCGCGTCACACTGCTCGAGATTTTCCTTATGAATCTCGAGCCCGGCAGAATCGTCAACTCCTTCGTCGTCGATGAGTGGCAGCAAAACCTGAAATTGTTTTTCCAGCGAAAGGTAATCGTTCAAGGCAGCGATGCCTTCCAGATCGCGCTTGTCAAAAATTAGATAGACCTTTGCCGGCGACTCTTCAGTTGAACCGGATTTGGACTTGTCGCCATTGCCGTTGCTGGTGAGGCGAAGTTGAATTAGGTTCTTGAGTTCTTCCAGCGGCGTTTGCAGAAGTTCCGCGCCATTTTGTACTGCCGCATCAGTGCGGAGGTGATTGATAAACTCTGCCTGCACCTCTTCCTCCGGTTTCAATCCGGCCGGCATCCATAACAGTCTCGAGAAATTCCCATCGCTACTACGTTTCGCGGCAATCTCAATTTGCAGACGCACGATCGAACTGTTACCCGCTCTCTCGGGAACGATGCCGTAACTTCCGCCAATCAGGTGAACCGAAAGCCTCGCTCGTTCAACACACTCGCGCACGGCCGTCTCGTAGTTTGGTGAGATCAAGGGCATCTCTTTTTCGGGTAAGACTTCGTAGCCGCGATTGAGTAATTCGCGCTTGATTTGATCTCTCTCCCCGTTCAGGTCCGTGGTTGTTTGGGCGAGATATATGGTTCCCTGAGCACGAGAGAAGACAGAACCCTCACGCGGAATTTTTTCGCGCGGGTTGATGATCGAGAGTACTTGTTTGACGTCCCATGCCAGATCGTCGAGTTTGCTCCAGTATCTTTGGTCGCGGTCTTTCCCTAAGCCCTGTCCAAAGGCAGCCGGCCTTTGCGTCATCTTGTCGATTTCGTAAAACTCGTAGCCCAGTTGCTTTTGAAACTCGGGCGGATGTTGGCTGCGCTCGACGTGAGTCTTGACGACTTTGAAAATGCGCATCCGCTCGCCGACGAGGAGACCGCCGTTGCTTTCCGCCAGGTGACAAAATTCGCGCAACTCACCAATGCACCAGTCCGACTGCAGATAACCAGGTGAGAGAATGGAAATCAATACCGCCGTACTGCGAATGCGTGCTTCCAGCACGTCCGCGAAATAGGCATTGCCGGGCAGTCTGGGATCGCGCCAAATCGCGGGCTCGTAACCGAGAGTCTCGCCGAGGACGCTCTCAAACCGATCGTGAAAGTTATCTATCCAGCCCTTTCCTTGTTCATCCTGCAGTTCGTTGTCCAAGTGGCGATAACTGATAAAAACATCATCTGTGAAGATCTGAGCAGAAGACATTCAAGGCTCCAAGTTAGGGAGTAACGGTTAGAAAAAAAACAACAGCTGAGCGGAACGCGAGCTGGTTTCCTCAGTGAACGAGGATCGATATCTAAGGTAGAGCGAAGCCGACGAACTTTGCTCAGAAGGCTATTAGCGTTGTTTACAATTGTCAATGGGCTTGCCTCAAAACTCGGACGCCATACTTGGATCGGGTCAGTACAGGGAGCGGTAGCGACCTGGTGAAACCATAGGAGTCACAAATCTTAGGAAATGTCGCATGCTGATCACTGACCAGGTCGCTACCGCTCCCTGTAATGACCCGATCCAAGAACGATTTCGGACTTTTGAGGCAAGCGATGTAAGAGGACCAGACCTCGGTACAAGTCGGAAGCTTGGCTCATCGGCTGCACGACAGTAAGATTACGTCGTTCTTTGCCGAGACTTAATCCTCGAAGACCTAAAAGATGGCCAACAAGCAACACCTCCAGACTCTTAGTTTGGGTGCAAAGGCGTGGAATGAATGGCGCGCTAAGCATAGCCGCGGCGCATTGAGGATAAACCCCGACCTCAGCGCAGCAAAACTCAACCGAAAAAACCTGCGCGGTTACAATCTCTCAAAAGCAAACCTCTGGCACACGCAGTTGCGTAACTGCGATCTCCGTCGCGCCGATCTTTCTTACGCACAAATGAGCGAAGCAGATTTGTCTGGCTCAAATCTTGCGCATTGCCAAATCAAATATGCCGTCCTGAGCCGGGCCCAACTGGCCGGCACAATTCTGCGGAATGCAGATTTACGCGGGACAAGCCTGCGACGCGCTTCGCTTCGAAATGCAGACATGACAAACAGCAATCTGCGTCACGTCTCGTTTGCTGAAGCCGATCTGGAGGGCGCAAAGCTCAGCGGATCCGAAGTGTATGGCGCGGGGATATGGGGAATAAAAGGTGAGCCGGCTGCGCAATCAGGGCTGGTCATTCAGCCCACTTTCGAGTCGCCCCCGATTACGGTCGACGATCTTGATACCGCTCAATTTCTCTTTGTGCTGCTTGACAACTTACGTATCGCCGACGTCATCGACGCTGCGAGTAGTCGCATCGTGTTAATTCTCGGCCGGTTCACCCCGGCAAGAAAACGCGTGCTCGACAAAATCAAGCAGCGGTTGTTGGAACGTAACTTCGTGCCTTTGTTGTTTGATTTTGCGAAGCCGCGTGCGCGCGACCTGACAGAAACGATTGCCAGTCTTGCCCATATGGCTTGTTTTGTTATCGCCGACCTCACTGATGCCAAAAGCATTCCGCAGGAATTAAGTTACGTTATTCCCTATCTGCCCTCAGTACCGATCGTACCGCTCCTCGGAAAGAACGAACGACCTTATGCGATGTTTGAGCACTTCACACGGTATCGGTGGGTTTATCCGCCAGTGAAATACGATAGTCTTGACCATCTGCTTTCGATCTTCGACGATCAAGTATTAAAGGTGGGTTACTGCGAAGCCATGCGCAGTCGTGGACTACGAAGGATGAGATTGCCCCGAGTCATCAATCGGAAATCGATTAGCGTAAAACGCGCACCCACTCCTGCGGGCCGCTGAACTCGTCCTGCCGAACGACTACGAATTTCTGGATCAAACTTCAGATTTTTGGTATCTTCCTCTCAGTCTCGCAACGGGTATTAACTCACTGAAACACCCAGGTTAAGTCTTTAGTTAGTTTAATACCCATCTGATACGGCAATTGTTAATTGCAAAGGCTAGATTTTTCACCCCTGATTCTGGGTAACCCGCAACATTTCACTTGGAGTGATTTTTCCCAATCTAAAGAGGAAACAACATGAATCCACTAAGAATTAAATCCCTGCTCATCGCAGTGGCCGCGCTGGTGGCTTTCGCGAGTGCTATAGCGGCCCAGGTAACCGGTGGGGCCGTGACAGGAACTGTGCTTGATCCCGACGGCTCTGCTGTGGTCGGTGCCACGGTTTCACTTAAAGACAAATCACGTGGACTAGACTTTACCGCCCAAACCACGGGGGCTGGATCTTATCAATTTACCAACGTTCCTACCGGAACGTATACGATGACGGTTACGGCTACTGGTTTCGCCGAGTCGACTGGCCAAGTCCTCGTTTCACTTAACCAAACAGTGACGGCCGACGTATCGCTCACGATCACCGCGAGCACTGCGGTCGTTAACGTTGTTAGTGGGATCGAAAATATCGTCCAGACCGATACGTCTCAAGTTGGAACGACATTTCAGCAGCGGCAATTCCAGGAGTTGCCAGTCAATCAAAATCCGAACAACCTGGCCCTTCTCGCTCCGAACGTAACGTCGCCACCGATCGGAGTTTCTGGGGAAGGCGCCATAAGCGGCGGACTCCGCCAGCGATCTAATAGTTTCTCTATCGACGGGGTTGATAATAACGACGTCGGTGTTAGCGGCAGCGTTCGCGGAGTTATCCCGGATACGGTAAGCGAATTCTCATTCCTCCAAAATAACTTTAATGCGGAATTCAGCTCGGGAGGAGCAGGTCTCTTCAATACGATCACGAAGTCAGGTACTAACGATTTTCACGGCAGCGTCTTCGGGTACTTCGACAGAGAGAAGTTTAACGCGCGGTCCACAGCTGAGGACGGCACTACTAAAAACCGCCTGAAACAAAATCGATACGGTGGCACGGTCGGCGGGCCGCTTCTATTCCCGCATTTTGGTGAAGGTGGTCCCACGGTCTATTCGGGAAAGGATCATCTTTTCTTCTTCTTCGCATACCAAAAGACAACTTTTGACGGAGAAGGAAGTCCCTCGAGCTACACCGCTCCGACCGCTGCAGGCCTTGCAAAAATTGCAGCGCTTCCGGGCGTCAGCCCTTACGTAATCAATCTTGTGCAGCAGTCCATGCCCTTGGCCTCTTCAAAGCAATTTGATAACTGCTCCGCGGACGGCACCGGTGCAATTCTCGGTGCCTGCGGGATAGATCAGGGCACCGTGCAGGCCGTACTTCCCAATGCGAATGCTACGAAGTCGTATCAGTTCAACGTTGACGCTAACGTGAACGCAAAGCATCAACTCCGCTTCAGATATTATTGGTACGACTACAGTTCAGCCGATGGAGTACTCGTCCCCCTCTTTGCATCGGATACGAGTCAGCAGCAGAGGTCGTTCTCCGCAAACTGGATCGGGAATCTTAGCTCGAATATGGTTAACGATTTCCGTTTCGGTTACATCAAGAGTGCAACCTTATTCAATCAGCTGCATGATCAGAGCCAGTTTAATTTTCCAACCCTTGATCTTGACGCGTTTGGAATTGCCCTTGGGCCGGCAGATCAGCAAACTGACAGCAAGAAGACGTTTCAGTATTACGACTCGCTGACATGGATCCACGGAAAACATGCGTTTAAATTCGGGGCCGAGTACCTTAACCGGCCAAACGAGATCTTTTTCCTCCCCCGACATGCCGGCGAATATGAATATTCAGATCTGGGTGATTTTTTCCGGGACCTTAAACCCTTGGATTTTAATCACAAAGGGATCGGTGACCCAATTCAGCCGCTCGGCTCGCATCAGTACGGCGGCTTTGCACAGGATGACTGGAAAGTCACTCATAACCTGACGCTGAATTTGGGCGTTCGCTACGATTACCAGAGCATTTACGAGGTTGAAAAGCTCCAGGCAAAATCTGCAAATGGAAATATCCCCGGGGTGATCGAGTTTCGTGTACCCAAACCGGATAGGAATAACTTTGCTCCGCGTATAGGTTTTGCGTGGGCGCCATCTTTTTCGGGTGGAATCGGCGGCTTGCTCTTTGGTAAGGACGGCGCAAGCTCTATCAGGGCAAACTTTGCCAGAACATTCGCCATAGCCTTTTCGAACCTGGTAAGCGCCGGCCCGCCGGCTGCGCTACAGGGCGAACTTGTAGACGCTGGACCGGCCACGGCATTCCTTCAAAATGGCGGGGCAAGCAATGCTCCGTATGTTTTTAATGACTCCGCGGCGAATATTCGGGCTGTAACCGGCTCGTTCATTTTAGATCACGTCAGTCCATATGCTGACGCCTTCGCAGTGTCATATCAGCGCCAGCTGAACAGATCAACGGCACTCGAGATTCGTTACCTGCGGACCAATGGTAAGGACTTGTTTGTTCAGGTTCAGACTAACTCTCAAACTGTTGCCGATGGCGCGATGGTCATTCCAACGCTGTTCTCGATTCCTACCGCTGCAGCACTTGGTGCTCTTCCGACCATAGGAACTGTAGTGGCCGGCGATCCGATCCTTAAGGGAGCGACCATTGCTCCGAGACAGCTTCCTCAATTTGCCGGGGTCCTTACTAGCGACCCGCCAATAGGCAAGTCTCGTTATGACGGCGTTTCTTTCAGCGTTAATCGGAGACTTTCTAGCCACTTTGCTGGTACCGCAGCCTACACGTGGAGCCGCACCTACGATAACTCGTTCAACGAGTTATTTACGAGTTCTCTCAACCCACGGCGCTCGCAGGATGCAGGTGAGTTCCATGGGGCGGGACTCGATATTTCCCATGATTGGTCTCGATCAATCGCTGATATTCCCCACCGTTTCGTAGCGTCCGGAATTTACGAAGTACCATTTAAGAGTCACAAAGCTGGCCTTAATGCTCTGGTCGGCGGATGGGAAATAACTGGTATCTTCCAAGCCCAGTCAGGTCAGCTGGTCGACATTCAATCCGGCATTGACTCTAATCGAAATGGAGACAATGCAGGTGACCGTGCGATCTTCAATCCAAACGGTGATCCTAACATTGGTTCCCCAGTGGTGGGTCTGACGCTGGTTAATGGAGTTGTAACGGGAGTAGCAGTTGGAAGCTCACCGAATGTCAACGTTCGAGCATATGTTCCCGGCGTGCTCGTCAACGGCAACATCATCCTCAATCCAAATGCCGGCTGGGTGCAAACCGGCTACTTCGCAAAGGAACTGGCCAACGGTGGAGCGGGAACTGCTCGCAGAAACGCACTCCGTACGAACGCTTGGAACAACACGGACATGGTTTTCCTGAAAAATACCCGTTTCGGTGGTGAAGGTAGATTCAACTTCCAGTTCGGTGCGGAAGTCCATGACGTCTTCAATCAGAGGCCCCG
>Ga0068871_100001448_pt1 | contig 15877 bp, 14 predicted proteins | sample KBSMisM72_FD_72750 | JGI IMG/M metagenome (GOLD analysis project Ga0068871, IMG submission 72750) | Miscanthus rhizosphere microbial communities from Kellogg Biological Station, Michigan, USA - KBS Miscanthus M7-2 | ecosystem: Host-associated > Plants > Roots > Rhizosphere > Soil ... | reverse complement strand
TTCGCCTGATAGAGCCTTTCATTGGGCCGTTGGCGATACTCGTACGCCGGTGCCACCATCGCCGGCGGCGCTTCATAGACGTTCTGGGCGTTGCGCTGCATCGGACGCACCGACGATATGGAATTATCGAGACCCATTCCCGCCAGCGTGTCGTAGCTTCCCTTGCGCAGAATCACGCATTTGCCGCCGAACTGTTCGTGCTCGCACACTTCCCACCGTCCGCTTTCGACGACCGCCGACGACGCGCGGTCGTTGAATCCCGTCTGCGCGAAGTTGCGGACTTCCCCGTTCGCGGAAAACACGCGGCCCCGAAAGCCTTGGCCTTCATAAAAAGTGATCTGTGCCGCCCCGACCGCCTGCGCTGCGAGCGCAGCGCCCGCCACCCCTAGGATGCTTATCAATCTCGTCTTCATCCAAACCTCCCATTTACCCGCCCGGTGTTGGGCGGGTTTTAATACAGAATCAATGCGAATCCGGATCCATGCGCAACTGAGTGATCAATGCGAATCGAATCCATCCAGCACCGAGTGCGCGCCAGCGGTGGCGACGCATTCGGCATGGCCACAGCCGCACTCGTCGTCGGCCCCTGCCCTGCTGGTAGCTGCAAGCTCCGCGCAGTGATCGCTGCAATACCGCTCGCCTGACGCGACCGTGCAAATGCACGCCGGGTGTCCACACTTGGCGAGCGCGGCAAGGTTTCCTGATGTCTCCGTTTGCGTCTCTGTTTGCACCGTTTCCATGGTGGCCTCCTCTCCGGCATACGACCTCTTTTGGAAGTCCGATGCCCTGAGCAGCACCATAGCCGCGAGACCCCGCGCCGGCAGTCGTCCGTCGCCTTATTCGAACGTGGGACGGAACCTACATCACGTTCCGTCAACAACCGATGATATTTGGTGTTGCTGGGGGGGTCGCCCCGTCAATACGCGGGGGCTCAGCGCAAAACGACGTTAGTCGGGCGTGAGCCGGCGGCGGTTCAGGCGGGGCACTCCACGACGTCGCCGACGCGCAAGTCGTTCTCCCACGTCTCGAGTCGGACGGCGAATCCCCAGAGCCGTCGAAGATGCAGAACGACTTCGGCGGTGGCCTCCGTGAGCGGACGCCCGCGACGGCGCATATGCCGCAACGTGAGCGACCGATCGCCATCCCGATCGTAGCGCACGACCTGGACATCGGGAACCCGCAGCTCCTGCGCATGTTGCTGCGCAAGGAGCTTGCGCACCCTTCGATAGCCGCGCTCGTCGTGGATGCAGTCGACGTGCAGCGTATCCTCGGCCACGTGATCCGCCACGGCGAAGAGATGGAACTCGCGGATCAGCCGGGGCGACATGTACTGGGCGATGAACGATTCATCCTTGAAGTTGCGCATCGCGAAGTCGAGCGTGGTCTTCCAGTCGGTACCGACCAGTTGCGGGAACCACTCGCGATCCTCGGCGTCCGGAGCTTCGCAGATGCGCCGCAAGTCGCGGAACATCGCGAACCCCAGCGCGTACGGATTGAGCCCGCTGTAGGCTTTTGAATCGAACCCCGGCTGGGCGATGACGTTGGTATGGCTCTTCAGGAATTCGAGCATGAAGCCGTCGTCGACAAGCCCCTTCTCGTGCAACCGATTGAGGATCGTGTAGTGCCAGAACGTCGCCCAGCCTTCGTTCATCACCTTGGTCTGAGCTTGCGGATAGAAGTACTGCGCGAGCTTGCGCACGATTCGCACCAGCTCCCGCTGCCAGGGCTCGAGCTTCGGCGAGTATTTCTCGACGAAATAGAGGATATTTTCCTGCGGATCGGCGGGGAACCCGGTGCTACGCGCGGCCGTTCCTTCGGTCGGCGATTCCGGAACCGTGCGCCACAGGTCGTTAAACTGCCGCTCGCGGTGCGCCTCGCGCTCCGCCAGCCGCGCGGCTTCGGCCTTGAGCGTCAGGGCCGCGGGACGGCGATATCGATCCACCCCGTGCGGCATCAGCGCGTGGCAGGCGTCCAGCACCTCTTCGACCGCGGTGGCACCGTGTCGCTCCTCGCATTCCATCACGTAGCGGCGGGCGAACACGAGGTAGTCGAGGATCGCATCCGCCGAGGTCCACTGCCGGAACAGGTGGTTGCCCTTGAAGAAGGAATTGTGTCCGTAGGAAGCATGTGCGATGACGAGCGCCTGCGTCGTCATCGTGTTTTCCTCCATCAGGTAGGCGATGCAGGGATTGGAATTGATGACGATTTCGTACGCGAGGCCCTGCATGCCGCGCCGATAGGCTTGCTCGTTGCGGATGAACTCCTTGCCGTACGACCAGTGCGGATAACCGACCGGCAAGCCGCTGGTGGCGTACGCGTCCAGCATCTGTTCGGAGGTGATGATCTCGATCTGGTTGGGGTACGTATCGAGCCTGTACTCGGCGGCGACCTCAGCGATCGCCGTGTCGTAGCGTTCGAGGAGCTCGAAATCCCAGTCCGCGCCATGCGAAAGAGCGCTCATGTACGGCTCCCCCCGAAGCGGCGCTCCGCGCCGCCTCCCCCCAGGGGGCTAGCGCCCTCATTGTCCAATGCTGCCGGCCCGGCGGCGCTCATTGCGCGTCCTTCTTGAACAGTTCACGGAACACCGGGTAGATCTCATCGCGGCGCGTCGCATGCTTCATGGCGAAATTCCGGGTCTCCTCGGCGACCCGCTCGTACTCGGCCCACAGCGTCGACGAGTGCTCCTGCGAATCGGGTGCCGCGAGCTCGAGATAGGTGTAATAGCGCGTCGACGGCAGTAAACGCTCGCGGAGAAAGCGGGCGCTCCTGGCCGGATCGGCACCGAAGGCGTCGCCGTCCGAGGCCTGCGCCGCGTAGACATTCCAGCCGGTGGCGTACCGCTCAGCACGAATCTTGTCCGCGAGCTCGAGCGCCGAATACACGACGGTGCCGCCGGAGCGCGTATCGTGGAAGAAGGTCTGCTCGTCGACTTCTTCGGCATCGTCGGTGTGCCGGATGAAGATCAGGTCGACCTCGCCGTACTTGCGGGTGAGAAAGAGATAGAGCAGCGTGAAGAAGCGCTTCGCGAGGTCCTTCTTGTCCTCGTCCATCGACGCCGAAACGTCCATGAGGCAAAACATCGCGGCGCGCGCGATCGGCTCCGGTTTCCAGACGCGGTTGCGGTAGCGGAGGTCCACCTCGTCGAGAAAGGGAAGCTTGCGCCGGCGCCGCAGAAGCCGCTCCAGCTCGCTGTGCAATTCCGCGGCCCGCTCCGCATGACCGGCCGCGACTGCCACCGCGAACGCCGCCTCGATGGCCTCGGTTTCACGAGCGATGCCGCCCGAAAGCGCGATCCGGCGCGCGAGCGACTGCCGCAACGTGCGAACCACTGCGAGATTTGCGGGCACGCCAGACTTCGTGTAACCCGCCCGAATGCTCTTCTTTCGCGCAGCGTGCCCTATCTCGGTGCGTGCGAGGTTCGGCAGCTCGAGGTCGTCGAAGAAGATCTGCATGAACTCTTCGCGTGACAGCGAGAACACGAAGTCGTCCTCGCTCTCGCCGTCGCCGCCGCTGCCGTTGCCACCGCCGCTGCCCGAGCCCTCGGGGCGCGGGATGCGATCGCCCGCGACGTACTCGCGGTTGCCCGGCAGCACGAACTCGCGATCGCCGCCGCGTCCGAAACCGAACGAAGGCTCCGAAATGTCTTTTTTCGGCACCCGCACTTCGCCGCCCTGCTCCATGTCGGCGAAGCGCCGCTCGCCGACCATCTTCTTCACCGCACTCTCGATCTGCGCCTTGTACCGGCGCATGAAACGCTCGCGGTTGACCGCACTCTTGCCGCGGCCGTTCGGGCGGCGATCGATGAGATTGTGCATCGGGGTTCTCTAAGCCTCAGTCTCGGCCGGTCACGACGACTTGTGCACGCGCAGATACCACTCCGCGAGCAGGCGCACCTGCTTCTCCGTGTAGCCCTTGGCGACCATGCGCGCGACAAAATTCTGGTGCTTCTGCTTCTCGTCGGCGGAAGCCTTGGCGTTGAACGAGATCACCGGCAGGAGATCCTCGGTATTCGAGAACATCTTCTTCTCGATCACCTCGCGCAGCTTCTCGTAGCTGTTCCACGTGGGATTGCGGCCATTGTTGTGGGCTCGCGCACGGAGGACGAAGTTGACAATCTCGTTACGGAAATCCTTGGGATTCGCGATACCAGCCGGCTTTTCGACCTTTTCCAGCTCGCTGTTGAGCGAACCGCGATCGAAGCTCTCGCCGGTCTCAGGATCGCGATAGTCTTCTTCCTGGATCCAGCAGTCCGCGAACGTCACGTAGCGGTCGAAGATGTTCTGGCCGTACTCGGCGTACGACTCTAGATAGGCGGTCTGGATCTCCTTGCCGATCAACTCCGCGTAGCGTGGCGCGAGGTAACCTTTCACGTGCTCGACGCAGCGGCGGCGCTGTTCATCCGGCAGGTCCTCGCGGGCGAGCCGCTGCTCGAGTATGTACATGAGATGCACCGGGTTGGCCGCAATCTCGGTCTGGTCGTGGTTGAACACCGCGGACAGGATCTTGTAGGCGAAGCGCGTCGACATGCCGGTCATGCCTTCGTCCGTGCCAGCGTAGTCGCGGTATTCCTGCAGCGTCTTGGCCTTGGGATCGACGTCCTTCAGCGTCTCGCCGTCGTACACCCGCATCTTGGAGTAGATGCTCGAATTCTCGGGCTCCTTCAACCGGGTGAGGACGGAGAACTGGGCCATCATCTCGAGCGTGCCCGGCGCGCAGGGTGCGCCCGAGAGCGACGAGTTGGTGAGGAGCTTCTGATAGATCTTGACTTCCTCGGACACACGGACGCAGTAAGGCACCTTGACGATGTAGATACGGTCGAGGAACGCCTCGTTGTTCTTGTTGTTGCGGAAGCTGTGCCACTCCGACTCGTTGGAGTGCGCGACGATGACGCCATTGAACGGGATCGCCGAGAAGCCTTCGGTGCCTTTGAAATTGCCTTCCTGGGTGGCGGTCAGCAGCGGATGCAGCATCTTGATCGGCGCCTTGAACATCTCCACGAATTCGAGCAGGCCCTGGTTGGCGAGGCACAGGCCGCCGGAGTAGCTGTAGGCGTCCGGATCGTTCTGCGACAGGTGCTCGAGCTGGCGAATGTCGACCTTGCCAACGAGCGACGAGATGTCCTGGTTGTTGTCGTCACCCGGCTCGGTCTTGGTGATTGCCACCTGGCGCAGCACCGACGGCTGGATGCGCACGACGCGAAAGCGCGACAGATCGCCGCCGAACTCCTCGAGCCGCTTGACGGCCCACGGCGACATGATGCCGTGGAGGTAGCGCCGGGGTATCCCGTAGTCCGCTTCCAGCACCGAGCCAAAGCGTTCCGGAGCGAAAAGGCCGAGCGGCGACTCGTTGACGGGCGAGCCCTTGAGCGCATAGATCGGGTGCTTCTCCATCACCGCCTTCAGCCGCTCGGCAATCGACGACTTGCCGCCGCCGACCGGTCCCAGCAGGTAGAGAATCTGCTTGCGCTCTTCCAGGCCCTGCGCCGCATGCTTGAAGAACGCGACGATCTGCTCGATCGCCTCCTCCATGCCGAAGAATTCGCCGAAGGCCGGGTAGCGCCGGATGACGCGGTTGCCGAAGATCCGGGCGAGACGCGGGTCGTTGCGGGTGTCGACCTGCTCCGGTTCCCCGATGCCGGCCAGCATTCGTTCCGCGGCGCTCGCGTAGGCGGCCGGTTCCCTCTTGCACAGGGCGAGGTAGTCCTCGAGCCCCATTTCCTCGTTCTGTGTGGCCGAGTAATTCGACCGGAAATCGTCGAGCAGCGTCGTCATCGTCGTAGTCCCATAAGGCCAGTCACCAAGATGCCGGATACCAGAGCCGTTCCAACCCGCTCCCGGCATACGGAGCGGCAGACCTTTTTCGTTTTCTCGACAAATGCACCCACCAATGTGCTGCTGCCGCCCGCCGCATAACGGACGCGGCGATGGCAGCCGGCTGCGGCACCACGCCCGCTCGACCTCGCTCGGGCCCGTCGACCGCCGTTCCTGAAGACTGCTCTGAATTTGTACTGCATAAGGCGTGCCAGACACGGGCTCCGGCGCGGCGCCCGAGTTGTCGCCGAGGGCGACCGGACGGCGGAGGCCGGGAGCGGCCGTAGGTCACGCGTGGGGATCCTGCGCGCCGCAAATGCCACTGCGACGGAAAGGGTTGCCGTCGAAATTGGGCCACTCGCGTGCCCATTTACGTAACTGCATGTGCCTTGCGCGCTGCAGGGGCGCCATGGCTTCGGCCTTGTCCGGTGGACGGGAAACAATGTGCCGACGTAACGTGTTCATGCCCACGCAGGATGACAACGGAACCCATGCTGGTCCATGTATACGTTATAGGCCAAAAAACGATTGATACTTAGTACGATGCGATGCCAATATCGAAAACGTCGGCAAGTGAAGAAATGACGGACGCACTTTTGGCAGTCACCCCGGGGGAGTGCCATTCATGAGACCACTTCGGTTCGCGTGGTTCGTGTCGCGCCGGAGTTGCGGCATGAACCCGGTCGCCATCGCGCGCCGGGCCGCGGCGTTCGGGACTCTGCTCGCTGCGCTTGCGGCATGCGCGCCGCCTCCCGAGCCCCCGCCGCCAACGGCCGCGACGTCCGCAAGCACTCCCGCGGTAACGCGCCGACCGCTGCCTGAAGCCATCCCGCCCGCCGTCCCGCCGGCGAGTTCGCCCGGAGCCACCGCAGCGGCGCTTCCGCCTGTCGTCGTTCCTGCCGGCGCGCTCTATGTCTGCATCGTCGGATCCGGACCCACGCTTCGGCAGACGGCCATCGAATATGCGGAGAAGGTCGGGGCGCTGTGCAGCAAGCACCCGGAAATGGGACCCTGCCAATACGAGCGCAATGCTTGCCGCAGCCAGGGCGGCCGGGTCTTCGCCGCGAACGGCAGCGAAATCACGATGGCGACCGAGGCGGAATACGACAAGAAGGTACGGCGCGTCACGTTCAAGGCGAACTGACGCGCGTTCGTCGGAGCTCGCCCAGGGTGCGGTCGGAGCTCGCCTAACGCGCGTCGTGCGCCGTGCGCCGCGCCGGCTGCGCGGGTTGCGTCGGCGGACGCGACGGTGGCTGCGCCACATCGTGCTGCTGCACGTCGCCGCTGATGGCGCCCCCATCGGCCACGATCAACTTGCCGTAGCGGATCGTCCCCGATACGCGGCCGGTGCCGTGCACGACCAGCCGCGTCCGCGCGGTGAGCTCGCCGGTGAACTCGCCGTGGATTTCCGCGACGTCGATATGCGCCGTTCCCTGGAGCGTTCCGGGCTTCGCGATCTGCATCGCCTTGCTGTGCACCGTCGCTTCCACGTGCCCCTCGACCACCAGGAGATCGCAGTCGGAGATCTCCACGCCCTTCAACTTGATATTGACGCCGACGAATAGCTTGCTGCCCGGCGTTTCCGCCGCCGATGCGGGTGCGGAGCTCGTTGCCGGCGCGGAGCTCGAATGAACGGGGTCGGGGCGAGCAGCGCTGCCCGATGTGGCAAGGGTGTCGCGCGGGGGAGCGGGATCGGGCGGCAGTGCGCGCGACGGGGACGTGGAGGAGGCGTTCGCCGACAATCCCGGCGGCTCGTAGATCGCGGTGGGCCGCAGCGCCGGTCGGATCGGGACCTTCGCCTCCTGTGCATCGGCGGGCCCATCGCGGCGACTGAAATTCAGCATGGCGGCTCCTCGAAAGGGACGAACAGATTATGACATTGTCATTGTGTCCCCTTTAACGCAAACCGCGCAACTCCTTTTTGCGGGAGCTCTATTGGAGTCCTCGAGTGCTTACCGGAAATCGCTTTGGTCAACCGCTGCGCGCTATCCGCTAACCCGCGGGGTTGGGGTAGCGGACCTGCAGCGCGGCAATCGCCGCGAGCGTCGAGGTATCGAGCTCGACCTTCGCCGCCGCAATGTTCTGCTCGAGCTGCGCTTGCGATGTGGCGCCGATGATCATCGCACCCAGATACCAGCGGCTTTTCACGTATCCGAGCGCGAGCTCGACGAGGGAAAGCCCCGCTAGCCTCGCCAGGGCGGCGTACGCGCCGACCGCTTCGTGGACGATGGGCTTCCTGAACCGCAGGCCGAGATCGGCGAAGAGCGCAAAGCGCGAGCCGGGAGGCGGCAGGCCGGCGAGATACTTGCCCGTGAGGACGCCGCCGCCGAGCGGGCTGTAGGCAAGGAGCGACATCTCCTCGCGAAACAGCGTCTCCGCAAGATCGTGGTCGACGCCGCGCGAGACGAGGCTGTAGCTGTTCTGGATCGTCACCGGGCCGGGCACACCCTGCTCCCGCGCAGCCCGCCGGAATTCGCACACACCCCACGCCGTCTCGTTTGACAGCCCGTAGTGGCGAATCTTGCCCGCCTTGATGAGCCCGGCCAGCGCGCCCACCTGCTCGTCGATCGACGGCCCTCCCCGCTCCTTCGCCGGATCGAACTCGGCCGTGCCGAACATCGGCACGTTGCGCTGCGGCCAGTGGATCTGATAGAGGTCGATGCAATCGGTGCGCAACCGCGCGAGGCTCGTTTCGACCGCCTCGGCAATCACGTCGGCCGTCAGATCGGTCCGGCCATTGCGAATCCATTCCCGTCGGCCGGGCCCGGCGACCTTGCTGGAAATCACGACGCCCTCGCGCCCGCGACGCGCGAGCCAGCTGCCGAGGTGCTGTTCCGTGCGACCCTGGGTGCCGGCCCTGGGTGGCACCGGATACATCTCCGCGGTATCGATGAAGTTGACGCCGTGGTCGAGCGCGAAGTCGAGTTGCGAATGCGCGTCGGCTTCGCTGTTCTGCTCGCCCCACGTCATCGTGCCGAGGCAGATCTCGGAAACGTCGAGGTCGGTGCCCGGCAATGTTCGATGTTTCATCGCTTCCTCAGGACAAAAGGTGGATCGGGGAGTGCACAACCCGGGGTCTCGGTGCCACGCTACACTTGCGCCGTGCCCAATCGCATTGCCTCGCTGGTCTCGCAGGTCCTTAGTTCGTCCCCACTCCGACACGCCGCGTTCCGGCAGTTCTACATCGGATCAGTTGGCGCGGCCCTGGGCTACACGGTCCAGACGACGATCGTCGCCTGGCTCATGGCGACCTTGACGCCTTCGGCGCTGATGGTAGCGCTCGTGCAGTCGGCGAGCACGGCGCCCTCGCTGCTGCTGGGTCTCTTCGCCGGAGCGCTAGCGGACCTGGTCGACCGGCGGCGGGTCATTCTGATCACGCAGATCGTGCTGTTCGTGGCCACTGCGACGCTCGGGGTCATCACTCTGCTCGGCGCCACCACACCGGCCACGCTCCTCACCTTCACCTTCCTGATCGGCGCCTGCTTCACATTCTACCTGCCGGCCCAATCGGCGAGCATCAACGATCTGGTGGCCCGCGTCGACATACCGCGCGCCGTCGCGCTCGGCGCCGTCGCTTTCAACGTCGCCCGGGCCGTCGGGCCGGCGCTCGCCGGAGCCGCGGTCGCGTGGCTGAGCTCGGGAAGCGCGCTCGTCGGCTGCGCGCTCTTCTTCGTCGTGATGATCGTCGCGATTCGCGGCTGGAAGAGTCCTGCGCGCGCCCACCGGGCCATGCCGGAAACGCTGATGTCGGGCATCGAAAGCGGCCTTCGGTACACGCGGCATTCGCCGCCGATGCGGTCATTCATTGTGCACAACGTGAGCTTTGCGCTTTGCGCGTGTGTAGTGCTGGCGTTGATGCCGGTCATCGCCCGCGACCAGCTCGGGCTCGGCGCCGGGGGGTTCGGCTTCCTGTCGGCGAGCTTCGGGATCGGCGCCGTGGTCAGCGCGCTGTTGGTTCCGCGCAGCCTGAGCCGTACCTCGCTCAACACGGTGGTGACCTTCATGGTGCTGCTTTGGATCGTCGGCGCACTCCTCATCGCCTCGGCCGGCTACACGGTGGTCGCGCTCCTCGGGGCGTTCTGCACGGGCGCCGCGTGGACGGGCGTCTTTTCCAGTCTGTCCGCCGGAACCCAGACGTCCGCGCCGGCGTGGGTGCGGGCCCGTGCGGTCGCGATGAACCTGATCTCCGTACAGGCGTCCATGGCGCTGGGCAGCGCTTTCTGGGGCTGGCTCGCTTCGCTCGCCGGCACGCCCATCGCGCTCGCCGCGGCAGCGGGCAGCATGCTCTTGCTGCTGGCCATCAATCGGCGTGTCCATCTGCGAATGGGGGACGAAGCCGACGTGACGCCGAGCATGCACCTGCCGGACCTTGCGATCGCCTTCGAGCCCCAACCCGACGACGGGCCGGTCCTGATCCAGATCGAATACCAGATAGATGCCGAAAACCTCGACCGGTTCATAAACGCCATCCATGGCGTCGAGAGGATCAGGCGACGCAACGGCGCAAGCGACTGGCTCGTCTTCCGCGATCTGGGCGAGGAAGGGCGATTCGTCGAGCGTTTCATCATCCGGTCCTGGGCCGAATACGTCCGGCTGCGCACTCGGCTCACGATGGCCGACCGGGAGATCCAGGAGCGGGTCGAAGGATTGCAGCGGCCAGGCGTGCCTGTGCGTGTCTCTCGCCTGATCGCAACCTGAATGGGGTCAGCCAGGACTTCTATCGAACAGTCTGTTCACTACCAGTGGCTAAAGGGTCGTGTCTGACCCCGTTTTTCAGTCCCGCTCGTCTCCCCGCGTCTCCATCTCGACGCGCAGCTCGTACAGATCGTCGTCGAGCGCGTCCCGCGCGGATACGACCCCGAGGGGCCGGCCATGCTCGACCACCGGCAAATGGCGAAATCCCCTTTTGTGCATTACACGAAGCGCTTCGACGAACGGTTCGTCGGGATGGATGGTCTGAGGTTGTGGGGTCATCACATCGGCGAGCAGCGTGGTGGCCGGGTCGCGTCCGGCGGCGATCACGCGGAAGAGCGCGTCGCGCTCGGTGAAGATGCCGGTGAGCCGGGACGCCTCGACGACGAGCAGCGCGCCCTTGCCCTTTTCCTTCATGAGGATCGCGGCCTCGAGCACCGTCAGCGTCTTTTCCGCGACGGCAGGAGGCTGCGTGGCAACGATGGAACGAAGCGATCGGAGTGACATGTCGGGGTCTCCGTGATTTTTTCGAATGGCAACATTGGGCGCCACGCCCCGGGCCAAAGTCAAGCGCCCGCGCGCCGCCTTCCGCCCGCTTTTTCGTGATACCGTTTATCTGTTGGGACGGGCCCCGATACGCAGCAAGGCAGGAGACCGATGAAGAAGGTAGCGCTTTACAGCAGGTCGGGGCGGACGCGTCCTTCGAGCGCCCCGCCGCCGCAGCGTGTCGCGCCGTCCGGGACGGCGACGACGCAACCGGACGGTGCCCCGCCGCAGACCGGCCGCTCGCGCTTCCGCACGGCGGTCTCGCGCTACGAGCGTGCACTGCTTCTCGTCGGCGGCGCGCTGTTCGCGCTCGTCCTGGTCTGGTTCCATGCGGTTTATTCGCCGGCACCCGCAACGCTCACCCAGAAAGAGATCGACGCGGCTGTGCTCTACACGCTGGAGAACGTCCCCATGCCTTCGCACGCGGCCAAGTCGTTCGCGGCCGTGCAGCGGTCGGTCGTCCGGGTGCGCGGCCGCACGAACGACCAGCGTGAGGACGGCTATCAGACCGAGGGCGTGGGCACCGGGGTCGTCATCGTCGACACGGGCATCATTCTGACGAACCTGCATGTCGTCAACGGCGCCGACACGGTGAGTGTCGAGTTCTTCGACGGCCTGGAATCGGAAGCCTCGGTCATCGGCGTGCGACCCGAGCACGATCTCGCCGTGCTGCAGGCGAAGAAGCTGCCCGATGATCTCCAGGCCGCCACCCTGCGCTCGACCAACGACTTGGCCCCCGGCGACGAGGTGATCGCCGTCGGCTTCCCGTTTGGCATCGGACCATCGGTGTCCTCCGGCGTCATCTCCGGCTTGCATCGCGAGTACCGGTCGCCGCAAGGCAAGCGCCAGCTCACCGACCTGATCCAGTTCGACGCCGCGGCCAACCCCGGCAATTCGGGCGGTCCTCTCGTGACCACCGACGGCGAAGTCATCGGCATCGTGACGGCGATTCTCAATCCGACTGAAGAGCATGTCTTCATCGGCATCGGCTTCGCGGTCCCGATCGAGAGCGCAGCCGCCGCGGTCGGCATCTCGCCGTTCTGACGCGGCATCTTCAGAGGTTGAACGCATGAACGACACCGCTACTGCTCACTCCGAGGTCAAGCCGCTGATGGAGCGCATCCTCTACGAAGTGAAGAGGATCGTCGTCGGGCAGGACCATTTTCTCGAGCGCGTCCTGGTGGCGATCCTGGCGCAGGGACACCTCCTCGTCGAGGGCGTTCCCGGTCTCGCCAAGACCCTGACCGTCAAGACGCTCGCGCGGACGATTCGCGGCAGCTTCAAGCGTATCCAGTTCACGCCGGATCTCGTGCCGGCCGACCTCGTCGGCACGCGCATCTACAATCAGAAGACCGGCGAGTTCAACACGTCGCTCGGCCCCGTCTTCGCCAACCTGCTGCTCGCCGACGAGATCAACCGCGCGCCGGCCAAGGTCCAGAGCGCGCTCCTCGAAGTAATGCAGGAATACCAGGTGACCATCGCCGGCGATACACACAGGGTTCCGGCGCCCTTCCTGGTGATGGCGACCCAGAACCCGATCGAGACCGAAGGCACCTACCCGCTGCCGGAAGCCCAGGTCGACCGGTTCATGATGAAGGTGCTGGTGGGTTATCCGACCGAGGAGGAGGAGTTCGTGATCGTCGAGCGGGTGACCGGACTCGCGCAGGAAGTCTCCGCTGTCGCCACGACCGACGAGCTCGCCGCGTTGCAGAGGGAGTGCCGCACCGGTTACGTGGACCCGTCGCTGATCCAGTACGCGGTACGGCTCGTCGCGGCGACACGCAATCCCGACAAGTTCGGCATCAAGGATTTCGCCCGCTATCTCACTTACGGCGCGAGTCCGCGCGCGACGATCCATCTCATCGAAGGTGCGCGCGCGCTTGCCTACCTGCGCGGGCGAACCTATGTGCTGCCCGAGGATGTTTCCGATCTCGCGCCCGACGTGCTGCGCCACCGGTTGTCGCTGTCGTACGAGGCGCTCGCCGACGCGCAGTCGGCCGATGCCCTCATCCAGCGCATCATGCAACACGTGCCGAGGCCCGAGAAACCGCTCGAGAGCCATGTCCGAATCGACCGCAAACCCGACGCGAACACCTGAGGCGGTCCTGCGCCGTCTCGAGTGGACGGTGATCCGCCGCCTTGACGGCGTGCTGCACGGCGATTACCGGACGCTCTTCCGCGGTTACGGGCTCGACCTCGCCGATCTGCGCGAATACCAGTACGGCGACGACGTCCGCCACATCGACTGGAACGTCACCGCGCGCCTCACCGTGCCCTACGTCCGCGAGTACAACGAGGAGCGCGAAGTCGCTGCCTGGTTTCTCCTCGACTTGAGCGCGTCGGTCGATTTCGGTTCGCGCGACACCAAGAAACAGGCAGTGTCAAGCGAGTTCGTGGCCGTGCTCGCGCGCATCCTGACACGCCACGGCAATCGCGTCGGGGGGCTCTTCTACGGCGATCGCGTCGACACGGTCGTCCCGACGCGAAGCGGCCGGCGCCAGGTGCTGCACCTCCTCCACATGATGCAGAACCGTCCGGCTCGCGTGGAAACCGGCGAAACCAATCTCGGCGAGCTCTTGCGCTCCGCGTATGCGATGGCACCGCGGCGCTCGCTGATTTTCATCGTCTCGGACTTCATCAGCGCGCCCGGCTGGGCGGAACCGCTCGCTCATCTCGCGCAGCGGCACGACGTCGTCGCCGTGCGCCTGTACGATCCGCTGGAAATGGAGCTGCCGGATCTGGGGATGCTCGTCGTGCAGGACGCAGAGACGGGTGAGCAGATCTTCGTCGACACGCACGACCGCGGATTTCGCCGGCGGTTCGAAGCGGCGGCCAAGGAGCGCGAGGCCGAGCTCCATTCCGCGTTCGGCAACGCCGGCGTCGACGCGCTCGAATTGTCGACGAACGACGATCTCGTCGACGCGATCCTGCGTTTCGCCGACATGCGCAAGCGCAGGAGCCAGCTCGCCGTCGGCGGCGGCCTTCCCCAACATCTCGGAGTGCAGGCGTGACCTGGCTGTGGCCGGAAATGCTGTGGCTCCTGCTGCTCGTTCCGGCAGTCGTCGCGATCTATCTCGTCCTCCTGCGCCGGAAGAGGAAAACCGCGCTGCGGTATGCGAGCCTTTCGATCATGCGGGACGCGCTCGGCACGGGTCACCGCGTGCGCCGACATCTGCCGCCGGCACTGTTCCTCGTGGCGCTAACCTTGATGATCCTCGCGATCGCGCGTCCGGCGGCGGTGGTGACGCTGCCGTCGCAGCACGAGACCGTGATCATGGCGATGGACGTATCGGGCAGCATGCGCGCCACCGACGTCAAGCCGAGCCGCATCGCCGCTGCGCAGGAGGCGGCGCGAGCGTTCGTCGCCGAGCAGCCGAAGACCACGCGCATCGGCGTCGTCTCGTTTGCCGCCACGGCATCGGTCGTCCAGTCGCCGACGCACAGCCGCGAGGACATCCTCGCCGCCATCGAGCGGTTCCAGCTGCAGCGCGGTACGGCGGTCGGCAGCGGGATCCTGGTCGCGCTGAAGATGATCTTCCCCGATGCCGAATTCGATTTGCGGTCGTCGAATCCGCGGCGTGAGGCGGCGCGCGCGAGCCCGCTCGACCCTGCCAAGTCGACGACCGACAAATCCGAAGTCAAGACCGTGCCGCCGGGATCGTACTCGTCGGCCGCGATCATTCTGCTCACCGACGGCCAGACGACGACGGGCCCCGACCCGATCGAATCGGCGCGCATGGCGGCGGACCGGGGCATACGTGTGTACACCGTCGGCATCGGCACTCAGGGCGGCGAGACGATCGGCGCCGAAGGCTGGTCGATGCGCGTGCGACTCGACGAGCAGTCGCTGAAGACGATCGCAAACCTGACACAGGGCGAGTACTTCTACGCCGGAACCGCCACCGATCTCCAGAAGATCTACAAGAACCTCAATACCAAGCTCTTCTTCGAACAGAAGGAAACCGAAATCTCGGCATTGTTCGCCGCCGTGGCGGCTGGGCTCGCGCTGGTGTCGGGACTCCTGTCCCTGCTCTGGTTTAACCGGATCCTCTGACGACGGACTCCTGAGCTGGCGCGGCGGTCAGTGCAGACCGCGTGGCGCGTGGCCCGTCAGTGCGACGCTGATCGCCGCATTCCATTGCTGCGGCGAAATGGCCTCTTCACGATGCTCGTCGCATAACGCCGCGAGCCGGCCCAGCAGCGGACCGACGTCGTTCAAGTGAGCGTGCGCGTAATGCGCTTCGAGGAACGCCGCGATTGCCGCGTGCGTGGGATCCGGACCTGGTGTCTTGCGCTTCATGGTAATTGGCGCTGCAGCATGCCCGCCGCGCGCGCCGACGGCGTCGTGCGGGCGTCACGGCTGCCAATGCTGATTGCAGTAAACACCCGGCAGCGGCGAAAATCAATGCGCACCGCAACATTGCATCGATGCGCACTGCAACATAAGATATGAGCGCACCGCATCCTCGCAATGAATGCACCGCAACATCGCGATGGAGTGGAACTTTGCCGTTCGCCACGAGTCGCATCTGAAGCCTCGTGTCCGCGGTGATCTGCGCCCGGTTCCAGTGCGCCACTCGTGGTCGAGCGACAACGACGCACCGCCCCTCTCGCATTTCCAATTACTTCGCACATCGCATTTGCAGGAAAATTGACGCCAATTGAAGGAGTTCGCATATGGCAAAACCCCCGCGCCCGATACCCGGTCCGACGTCCACGGACGACGCGAAACCCGCCCTGTCGGGAAACCCCGACGCGCCCGCCACGCTGCCGATGATCGTCGCCGCATCGTTCGACCGTCTTGCGCTGCGTCAGCGCGCCAGGATGCT
>Ga0068871_100001443_pt1 | contig 15900 bp, 10 predicted proteins | sample KBSMisM72_FD_72750 | JGI IMG/M metagenome (GOLD analysis project Ga0068871, IMG submission 72750) | Miscanthus rhizosphere microbial communities from Kellogg Biological Station, Michigan, USA - KBS Miscanthus M7-2 | ecosystem: Host-associated > Plants > Roots > Rhizosphere > Soil ... | reverse complement strand
GATCGGGTGCAGAGTCTAGCAAGGAATCAGCCGAGTTTGCCGAAGACTTCCGTAAAGGCGCGCATGCCGAGTGCGCGGTACGAATCCCGTCGAGGACGCTACTCAATCGCTGATACTCGCTTTCAAGGCCAACACACGGGTTCGAATCCGTTGGGGAGTCGCATACCTGGGATCCTCGGAAATCGGCTACTCTTCGGGGTCGACGTGTGCTGGGCGCCGGATCGCGCTCCGCGTTGCCGCTGCGGTTCCCGGTCATCTTCGAGTACGGAGGGTTGATTCCGTGATTACGCAACATCGCGTGTTCCTTCTTGCGTCACTCCTGCCAGCAGTCCTGCTCGTCAGCGCATCCGCTGTCGTTCAGGCTCAGGACGCCGAAGCGCCGGCAGTCAGACAGACGCGCTGGTCTGATCCTGCGACCTGGCCGGACCGGAAGGTACCAGCCGCCGGCGACAAGGTCACCATTGCCAAAGACAAGAATGTGCTCCTCGACGTCAGTCCGCCGGTGCTGGGAAGTCTGACTATCGATGGCAAACTCGGCTTTGCAAACAATGCCGACCTTGAACTGACCACCGAGTGGATCATGGTGCACGGGGAACTGGAAATCGGCACCGAAGCCAGGCCCCATACCCGCAAGGCGACAATTACCCTCACCAACAACGTCAAAGACGAAGACATGAGCGGAATCGGTGGAACGACTGACCGCAGTGACCGCGGGATCATGCTCATGGGCGGAACCCTGAACCTGCACGGCGATCGGCAGAACACCTGGAGCAAGCTGGCCAGGACAGCCGAAGCCGGCAGCAATTCGATCGCGGTCTTGAACGCCGCGGGTTGGCGGGTCGGCGATGAGATCGTCCTCGCGTCCACGGATTTCGATCCCAGGCAGGCAGAGCGGCGAAGCATTTCCGCCATCAGGGGAAATACGATCACGCTCGACAAGAAGCTGGACTTCATGCACTTCGGCAAGATCACCTTCGACGTGGATGAACGTGGCGAAGTCGCTCTGCTGACGCGCAATATCCGTCTCCAGGCATCGGCCGACGCGGAACAATCGTTCTACGGCGGGCACGTGATGGCGATGGGCGCGAGCAAGATGTTTGTCGAGGGCGTCGAGTTCAATCGCATGGGCCAGAACCTGACGCTGGCCCGGTATCCGATCCACTGGCATCTGGTCGGCGATGCCAAAGGGCAGTACATCAGGAACGCCGCGATCCACGACACCTACAACCGCTGTGTGACGGTGCATGGCACGAATTTCCTGCGCGTGGAGAACAACGTGACCTACAACACCGTGGGTCACTGCTTCTTCCTCGAGGACGGCGTGGAGCACGGCAACGAGTATGTTCACAACCTGGCGATCCAGACCAAGTGTCATACGTCCAAGCCGTGCGTCCCGACCAACCTCGCCGCGAGCGGCGAGACCAGAAACGGCACGAATGGCCAGCAATCCAAGGACGTCCTGCTGCCCTCGGACAACACGGCGGCGAGTTACTGGATTACCAACCCGGACAACGTCTACCGCGACAACGTGGCCGCGGGTTCCGATTCGAACGGCTTCTGGATGTCATTGCCGGAGCACCCGAACGGTAAATTCGACGGCACCGAGATCAGTGCGAAGACCTGGCCGCGGCGAACGCCTTTCCGCGAGTTCAAGGGCAACGTCGCCCACTCCAACTACGACGCGTTCATGTTCGACCGGAACATTGCGGCCAATAATACGTTTGGTGTGACCGGCAGCTCGCATACCGGCCTTGAAAATCCCGCCGACCCGAACAGCAGGGCGCTCGAATCGGTCTTCGAGGATCTCACCGCCTACAAGAACCGCAATGGCGGCATCTGGGGCCGCGGTGAGATGCACGTGTTCAGGAACGTGAAGCTGGCCGACAACGCCATGGGCTTCACGCACGCGTCCGGCGCATTCGGTCGTTACGCCTTTACGTCACAAGTCGTCGACTCGCTGTTCGTGGGCGAAACCGAGAACATCGGCAACCCCACGACCGAGGCGGAAAAGACTTACGGTCGCAGCCTGCCGAAGCGCGACTTGCCGGATTTCCCGATCCGCGGCTACGAGTACTACGACTACCGTCATGACGTGGTGAATACCACCTTTCGGAATTACGAGGACAACGCCACTCGCAAGACGGGAGCGATCTCCAACCTGATGTTCAGCAGCTTCGGGGTCAGCACCAATAACGCCTTCGAGCGCTTGAAATTCGTCAACGCCAAGCCGGTGTATTTCCCGCCGATGGAGCGGAAGTGGGCCAGCGATAATGGCGGCAGTACGTCCTATCGGACCGCGGCGTTCCGCGACAGGGACGGCTCGCTCGGCGGTGGTCCCAATTCTTACGTTCTCATCAATGACGGCGTCAACGACAGCATCGCCGTCGACGCGGAAGCCTGTGAGATCAAGCCCACCTGGAACGCTGCCGTGTGCAAGGGCGATATCGGACGCCTGACGTTTGGCGGCGGCGGCGGCTTGGGCGGCGCTCGTGGTGGCGGCGGCGCCAGAGGTGCAGCCGGCGGTCCTGGCGCGGCTGCCGGTCCTGGCGCACCTGGTGGTCGCTTCGGCGCTGCTGCCGGACCTCCTCAGCCGCCAGTCGTTCTCAGCCGCAATGGCAAGGATTTCACCGTAACCGGGGGCAGCAACGTGCGAGCCGGTACCGAGATCAAGGTGACCACCGAAAGGCCGTCCCTGCCCCTCACCTTGTCGGAACTGGATAGCGGCTCGTGGGTGATCTTTGAGCTGCCGGGATTCACCACCGCAGCCTCGGGTACGCCGCAGGACAGCCTGGATGCGCTACGCCAGGCCAGCGTCACGTCGTACTACAAGAGCCAGGATTCGCTCTGGGTCAAGGTTGTCTCCAACGGTGACTCCGGCACCGGCGCCCCTGGTGGTGGAACCAGCCTCCAGGTCAGCCGGTAAGCTGGTCCCTGCCGCATGAGCGAGAGCCCCCGGGGTACGCTCGCTGACTTGCGTCACTGGGGACGAGGCGCCGCCGCCTGGAGCAGCACCAGGAACAGATTGCTGGGCTCGCGCACGATCGCGACCTTGGTCGTGGCGCCCCCGCGTCCCGGCAGTTCCACCGTCGTCCCGCCGGCCGACACGACCATGCCGCCGGCCTTCGTCAGCACCGCGATCGTCGCGTCCACATCGCGCACCTGCAACTGCATGCGCGTCGACCCGGGATCCTGGATGTTGCCGCGGACCACGCGTCGGTCAACACCCTTGAAGTCGATGAGCTCGAAAGTGAGCCCGCTCGTGGGCACGGTGAACATCGAGGCGCGATACTGAGCGCCCGCGGGCAGGCCCATCATGTCGAGCACAGTGGGCTGCCCGGCAAACTCCCCGGGCGCGCGCACCGCCAGGCCCAGCGCGTCCCGATACAGACGCGTCTCCCGCTCGACGTCGGCCACCGACAGGCGTACGCGCACCTCGATCACGTTCGGCGCCGGCGTGGCCGGCGCTTCCGGCAGCGGATCCGGCTGGAACAGCTCGACGAAGTGCCCGTCCGGATCCTGGACGATCACCCCTCGCGACTTGCGCGCGCCGCCCGGCACGAAAACGGGCGCGCCCCCTTTCGTGACGACGGGCGCTCCGAGTTGTTTCAGGCGCGCGAAGACCGTGTCGATGTCGCGGACCAGCACCAGCAGCGTGGTCGCCCCGATGTCCTGCAGCCGCCGCTCCAGGGCCTTGCCGCCGGCCTTCTTGATCTCGACGATCTCGACGCCGGTTCGCATGCCGGCCGGACGGCCGATCTGCCAGCGCAACTGCGCGTCGGGAAGCCCGAACATGTTGCGCAGCGCCGGATTCGTGTCGGCGCTGGCCGGCGCACCCTGAACGTCGAGGCCGAGCCCGTCGCGGTAGAACGCGACCGCTTTGTCCAGGTCGCTCACGATCGGGCTGAAGAAGTTACCCGACCCGACGACCAGGCCCGTCGGGCTCGGGCCGGGAAGCGCGGTCGAGGCCGGCGATTGCGCGTGCGCGGCGGCCGCAATGAGAGCACCTGTCAGGGCAACGAGGATCGACCGCATTAGTCTCCTGCTTCCGCGGCGTGCTACTTCAACGGCGAGCGCGGCAGCCGCTGCCGGTACTCGGGATAGGTCGTCTCGGGCCCGCCCATCAGCGCCTCGACGGGCACGCCCGACTGTTTCGCCTGCTCGCCGACGAACGGATTTTCGCCGATGGGATAGTGCGGCACCTGATGCAACGGGCCAGCCGTTTCCTCGCCCGGTTCGCAGGGCGTGGCGGCGATCCAGTTGCCCTCGTTCAGGCCCGACATACGCGCGAAGTTGCGGCTGCGCGCAATCGGTTCCGCCAGGTAGTCGGGGTCCTGGATGTAGATCACGTACGTCAGCATGTCGCCATGCCGCGTGAACCGTTCGGTCGTCGTCATGCGATCGCTCTGCGGCACGCCGTTACGCCGAATCCATCCCTGCTTGATGTGCGTCGTCCGCACGACGAGCGTGTTGCCCTCCCACCGCCCGGTCGAGAAACCCATCCACGTGTGCGGCGCGAGATCCGACGGGTGCGGCCGGCCGTCCACCCAGATGGTCCGCTGCTGGCCCCAGAGGCTGATGTACTGACGGAACGCCACGATGCGCTGCGTGTTCACGTCGCGCTCGGCGTCGATACGCAGCCGCGTCGGGCCGCTGAGGATGTACGGCAGCACGTGGACCTGACACTGGTGTTCCTGCACCGAGAGCCGCGACGCGTTCCAGCTGAGCGCCCATTGGCGCGCACCCGGCGTGATCGGCAGCCCAGCGAAATCCGCGGGCCCCAGACCCGGCACCCGGTCAGGCTGATCCTCGTGGTAGAGCGGCCCCCACTCGCCGGTAATGTCCGACTGCGCGCGGGCCTCTGTCGCAGTCGCCAGGCAGAAGACCACCGCGCCAGCGATCGCCCAGAGACGTGGCCTCAGTACTCGGCGCACGAGAGCGGCCTCCATTTCGAACCGTCGTTCTCCTTGCGGAAATCGGTGCTCGTCACGAACGGGGCGGCGAGATAGACCGGATCGTCCACCACGGTCGTCACGGTGAACCACCGGGTTCCGTCGTCTTCAGTCCTGAAGTCGTAGTCTTCCGTGACGCGCGCCTGGTCGCTGTACGGCACGCCGTTGCGCCGCAGGTAGCCTGCCCTGAACCCCACGGTCTCCACGTGGAGCGAGCCGAAGCGCCCCGGCGTGACCAGTCCGGCGCCGTCGGGTCCGGTGCCGACGCCGCCGGGAAAGAAGAGCGACGTGCGGACGGCGGCCGGGTCTGGAGCGATGTCCCACCGCGCCACGGACTGGCCCTGCCAGTCGCGCGGCCGCGCTGACGTGCGGACCGCCGGCCGGCCTTCCTCCCAGGCCAGCTCACCCCGTGCGTTGGTCCGCCAGCGTCCCGGTGCGGAGCCGTCGAACACCAGGCGGCGCGTCTGGAGGCCGGCATCCGTCTCGACTTTGAGAATCGACGGGCTCTCCCACGTCAGGTGCACGCGGCCGGGGACGCGCATGATGGCCGCCACCCCGAAGGGCTTGCACGCCTCAGCCGGCGTCGCCTTTGCCGGATCCCACGCGTCGGCGGCGCGCTTGCCGGTATCGTTGAGCGGCAGGCTCGCATAATCGCCGTGACGGGGGGTCATCATGCGCTCGTGCCAGTCCTCCGTGACAATCGACACCCAGTAACCGGTGATGTCGAGGCGCGCCTGCTCGCGCGGGGTGGACTGAGCCGCCAGCGCGACGACCTGTACACCCATCGCGGCAACGAGGACGGCACGCCACAGCGGAGCACTGAGTCGCCACGTCATCGTGTCCTCGCGTATTCCGCGTAGATCGTCTCGATAAACATGTCGGTCGTCCAGGGGCCCGTTTCGGTACCCCATCGAGCGTCGTAGTCCAGCGTGGGGCGTTGGGCTTTCACCTGAGCCAGCGTCCACCCTTTCTCGACCGCGGCTTTGATGCGATCGCGGACGATCGCCAGCATGTCACGGTACTCGAGGACGTCGTGCTGGTCGCACACGCGGCCGTGCCCCGGCACGACATAGGTGCCACCTTCCTGGTTGTAGCGCGGCACCATCAGGTCCAGCACGCGGTTGAGGCCCGCGATGATGCCCGCCACCGTACCTCCGCGCGCACGCTCGATGACGGGATACCGCGTCGCGTCGAAGAGGTCCCCCGTCGCGATGACGTCGGAGCGGCGGAAGTGGACGAAGCTGTCGCCGTCGCTGTGCGCTGCCGGCACGTGGGTGACGACAATCGGCTCGTCGTTGAAGAACACCCGGCGCTGCGCCAGCGAGTAGGTGGCATTCGGCCATGCGACAGCCGGATATGACGCTTTGCCGTCGGGTCCCGGCAGGCTCATCCGCGGCAGCACCGCCTCGTGCCCGATGATCTTCACACCGGGGCCCGAGAACGATCCCGGCGTTCCCAGGAAATCGATCTGCGGCGTCGCCAGTTGTTCGTTGCCACCCACGTGCTCGGGATCGCCGCTCGTGTTCACGATGTATTCGATACGGCCCGGCGTGATCTGCTTGATCTCGGCGAGGAGGGCCGCAGTCATGCCGGCTGCTCCGGTGTCGACGACGAGCACGCCTTCTCCCGCCCCTGGTCCGGCGGCCTTCGTGTTACCAGCCTGCACGATGACGTTGCCGCCGGCGCCTGCGATGACCCACACCTGGCCCTGCACGTGAAATGAGCGCACGCCGGGCGCGGCGCCGCTGGCGGAGCCGCCTTCCTGGTCGGCGCGCAGACCTGCCTGAAATGCGAGCACCAGCGCCAGTCCGATCGCCGCGGGCAGCGGCCCCCGGGATATCCCGAGAGCGGCGAATGTTCGGAGGATTCCGCACTCGGCGAGCTGCATCGTTGGCGGTAGTATGCGCCAATCGTGCTCTGAATCGTACCGGGATGATCGGAGAGCGAGTGATGTGAGTCAGGTCACCAGAATCTGCCCATCGTCGCGTGCCTCGTACTCGACCACCGGCACGAAATAGCCTGGGTTGTGTTCGTCCAGTTCCGACGGCTGGATCGCGCGGGGCGCGCGCCCAACGTCGCCTCAGGTCCGTTGATTATGCGTGACGTAACGCATAATTCGTGCCTCGCGCATCTTCGGGACGAGCGCCGAGTTCTGCTCCCTTGTGTCCGAGAACTCGGCTGAGAAGTGGGACACAACGCGCACATTACGCTGCCGACGTATTGGCAGGTCAGTCGCACGTCACATCAGCGACGACCGTCATACCGCACCAGAGCGAAATCCGCGCTGGAAGACGGTCGAGCGTATCCCACGGCAACAATCTTCCCATCCAACTGAACGGCGACGGCGTTGATCCAACTATTACCCCCGAACTCCGTGAGGACTGTGCCATCTCGACTGGAGTTGACTTCTCTGGTGCCGTCCGGCTCGTACCGCGCGAGCGCAAAATCATAGTAGGGAGGGAAATCGTCAGACCCTGCCACGATAATCTTTCCATCCGACTGGATCGCCAGGGCACTTCCAAAATTCCGGCCGCCGAAATCGGTCACCACTCGACCCGCCGTGCCGAAGGCCCTGTCCACTGTACCGTCGGCGTTGTGTCGAGTTAATGCACCATCGCTGCTGGAACCATTGTTGACAAAGCCGCCGGTCACGATCTTTCCATCAGACTGAATGGCCAACGCATGGGCTCTGGCGTCTCTGCCGAACTCGATCGTGACTCTGCCCCCAGCCCCGAAGCCAGCATCCAGCGAGCCGTCAGCGTTGTATCGAGCCAGGGCGAACGCCGCGGTGGGAAATTCGCCAGTCGCTCCAGCAACGACGATCAGGCCATCAGGCTGGATAGCCAGCGCGAACGCCACGTCGGCGTTGTCCGAGAAGTCTGTGGTGACCTTTCCCTCAGTTCCGAACGTTGCGTCCAGCGTGCCGTCGGTGCGGTATCGAGCGAGCGCGAAGTCGCGGCCGCCCGCAACACCAGCCACAACAATCTGTCCATCTCGCTGAAGTGCCAGCGCATTCGCTTTGTCGTCTCCGCCGAAGTCAGTGGTGATGGTTCCTCCATTGCCGAAGTGCGGATCGAGAGTGCCATCGGCGTTGTATCGAGCCAGGGCGAAGTCACCACTCGCGACACCGGCAGCCACGATCTTTCCATCGCTCTGGATGGCCACGGCCCATACGGCATCACTGCCGCGCGATACATCGGTGATGACCGTTCCGCCGACGCCGAAGGTCCGGTCCAGCGCGCCATCCGTCTTGTATCTGGCCAGCGCGAAGTCTTCGTTGGAACCGGTGCCGGTTACACCCGCGGCAACGATCCGACCATCGGGCTGGATGGCCAGCGCACGCGCCTCGTCATAGCGACCGGAAACGTCCGTGACGACTCTTCCTCCGTTGCCAAAGCCTGAGTCAAGATCTGTAGTCGCATGAACCTGACTTGAGACGAGCGCCAGGTTGGCTACGACGAACGCTACCAGCGCTCTTTCTACATTCCCCTTGGGTATCATGCGTATCCCCTTAGCAAGGCTCGAGATTAGCGCGCCGTGATCATCATGCAGTCGCTGCGCAATTCGGTCGTGGGGGCGGCATCGTTATCGACCAACCTGTACATCACATCGTTAGTCGTTCCCGCCAGGATCATGAGTGTGCGGAACTCGAAATCGAGAGATCCATCGCCGTTCGCCGCCGTCGTAACCATGATGAGCGGACCCGTGTTGGGAAGCGGCACCGTTTGGAACGCCAGGGCGGCAGCATCGCTCGGCGACCACGGAAAGAGGCCCAGGGAGCGCTGGCAAATCCCGTCCCCACCGAGCGGGCGGCCGCCGACTCCTTCTTGTGCCCGCTGTACTAGGTAGGTTGTATTCGCCTTCAGACCTACGAGACGAACACTGATGTCCGCCGTGAATGTGCCCTCCGGAATCGCTTTCGGCGTGACACTGATGCCGGCGAAGCCCGTTTCCCCTTTCAGGGCTGTGAAGGTGGAGCGATACGTTCCAGGCGGAGGCTCGAACTTCGTGGGAGACGGCGCGGAAGACGTCGTGGACGAGCACGCACCGATCAGCAGGGTGCAGACGATGATCGGAACCGTGATGAGGATCGATCGGAGCCACGGTGATGCCGCCGTGCATACAGGTCTGTTCGTCATTGATATTCCCCCTGTCTCTAGAAGCGGAAACCAACGCCGGATACTTCAAATGGGCAAAAAAAGGCCTAGAATGGAGAATTCCTGCGAACCCCACGAAAGTCACCGGGCTCCTTCTTAAATGGGGGCGGGGCGACGAGGGTGCCCTCGAGCGATTGATTCCGCTCGTCCACCGGGAACTGCACGGAATCGCGCGGCGCTGCATGGCAGGCGAGCGCGCGGGTCACAGCCTCCAGGCAACGGTGCTCGTCAACGAGGCCTATCTGCGGCTGGTCGAAGGCACAGACGTCAAATGGCAGGACCGGGCGCATTTCCTCGCAGTGGCGGCTCGCGTCATGCGCCGCATCCTCGTGGATCACGCGCGCGCGAGTCGCGCTCAGAAGCGCGGCGGCCCCATCACGAAAGTGACCTTCGACGAGGCGCTCGTCGTCACCAACGAGTCCCGTGAGGACTTCGTGGCGCTCGACGACGCGTTGAAAGAGCTGGCGGCATTCGACGAGCGAAAGAGCCGCGTCATTGAGCTGCGGTTCTTCGGCGGGTTGAGCGTGGAGGAAACCGCCGTGGTGTTGAAGGTGTCGCCCGCGACCGTGATGGGCGACTGGCGGCTCGCAAAGGCTTGGCTGCAGCGCGAGATGCGCGGCGCTGGCTCACATGACGCCTGAACGCTGGAAACAGGTCGAGTCGTTGTATCACGCGGCGCGCACCCGGCCGTCGGGCGAACGCGCGGCCTTTCTGGCCGACCGCTGTCGGGATGACGAATCACTGCGGCGCGAAGTCGAATCGCTCCTGAATGAATCCGTGTCGGACGAGGGGTTCCTCGACTCGCCCGCGTCAGCGGCCGCGCACGTCGCGCCAGCAGTCACGCCCGCCGCCATGAGCGGGCACACGCTCGGCGGATATCACCTGGAGGCGCTGCTCGGAGCGGGCGGCATGGGTGAGGTATACCGCGCGCGCGACACGAAGCTCGGGCGGGACGTCGCGATTAAGGTCCTGCCGCGCGCGATGACGGGTGATTCCGAGCGCCTCGCGCGCTTCGAGCGCGAGGCGCGGATGCTAGCTGCGCTGAATCATCCCAACATCTGCGCGATCTATGGCCTGGAGGAAGCCGACGGCCTCCGTTTCCTGATTCTCGAGCTCGTGGACGGCGAGACGTTGGCGCAGAAACTCGCCGCGCTCCAGATTCTCAGCCCTCAATCCTCAGGGCTGCCGATTGACGTAGTGCTGATGCTCGCGCGACAGATCGCCGAAGCACTCGAGGTCGCGCATGACAAAGGGATCATCCACCGCGACCTGAAACCGGCGAACATCACGATCACGCCTGACGGAGTGGTGAAAGTGCTCGATTTCGGGCTGGCGAAACCGGCGAGCGCCGATGGGGCTGGGGCCGACCCGATCGGCGGCACGCAGGCAGGGGTAATTCTCGGAACGGCGGCCTACATGAGCCCGCAACAGGCGCGTGGGCAGGTGGTCGACAAGCGCGCGGACATCTGGGCGTTCGGCTGCGTGCTCTACGAAATGTTGACGGGGCACGTCGCCTTTGCCGGCGAGACAGTGTCGGACACGATTGGTAAGATTCTCGAGCGTGAGCCCGACTGGTCGGCCCTCCCCTCGACAACACCGTCGGTCATTCGACGACTCTTGCGTCGCTGCCTTGCGAAGGATCCCAGGCAGCGTCTCAGAGATATCGGTGACGTCAGGCTCGAGATCGACGCGATCGACGAAGCAGCGCCGGAAGTTTCCGACGGGACGACGTCACCTCCCGCTCCTCCGAAGACCCGCACGGCGTGGCTGCCGTGGGTCGCGCTCGCTGCGCTCGCCGCTGGCGTCGGTGTGTGGGAGGCCCGGCGTCCGGTGACCACTGCGGAAAATCCGCTCGCCAACGCCCAATTTACGCGTTTCACCGACTGGGAGGGCACGGAAGAGGGCGCCGAAATCTCGCCCGACGGGAAGTTCGTCGCCTTCCTCGCCGACCGCGAGGGCGAGTTCGACCTCTGGCTGAGCCAAGTGGGCACCGGGCGTTTTTCTAATCTGACGCGAAACTTCCCACCGCTGGCAGCCAGCGGGTTCATCGTACGAAAGCTCGGCTTTTCGGGAGATGGTGCGTCGATCTGGTTCAACCCCGCGGACGGAAAGCCACTGTTGCTCATGGACCTGATCGGCGGCACGCCACGGGCGTTCCTTGGCGTGGGCGCCAACATCCCCGCATGGTCTCCAGACAACACCAGCCTCGTCTACGTCTACAAACCCAATCGCGATGATCCGATGTTGATCGCGGATCGCACTGGCGCAAACGCGCGTCAAATCCTCCCGCCTGGCGTACTCAAGAACAACAACCCAGTCTGGTCACCAGACGGTCAATGGATCTACTTCGTCCGCGGAACGGAGCCGCAGGACGAGATGAACATGAACGTGTGGCGCCTTCGATCCTCGGGTGGATCGCCGGAGCAATTGACCAACCAGCACGCGGCGGTGAATTTCCTGGCGCCGCTCGACGCGCGCACGCTGCTCTACGTGGCGCGCGCGGAGGACTGGTCGGGCCCCTGGCTTTGGGCGCTCGACGTCGAACGCAAGGTGACACGCCGGGTGAGTTCGGGTGTCGATCAATACACATCGGTATCGGCCAGCCGCGACGGGCGCCGCGTGGTCGCCACGGTCGCCAACCCGAGCGCGAGCCTCTGGCGCGTGCCGCTGCTCGACCGGCCCGCCGACGATCACGACGCGCAGCACTACGCGTTGCCGGTGCCAACGGGACGGGCACTGGCGCCGCGCTTCGGCGGCAGCTCGTTGTTTTATCTGTCCGCGCGTGGGACGGGCGACGGACTCTGGAAGGTCCAAAGCGGACAGGCTTCGGAAGTGCGGAGCGAGGCGGACGTCGCGCTGTACGAACCTCCCGCTGTGTCGCCGGACGGCAGCCGCGTCGTCGTCGTCGTCAGACACGAGGGGAAACGGCACCTGTCGATGATGTCGGCGGACGGCACGAACGCGCAGCCGTTCGCCCCGACCATCGAAGTGGAAGGGGCCTCCGGCCAGGGGACGGCGGACTGGTCACCGGATGGGGCGTGGATCGTGACAGGCGGACGGGACGCGCAGGGTCCGGGGTTGTTCAAGATCCCCGCGCAAGGAGGCGGTGGACCCGTGCGGCTCGTCGCCGGTCAGGCCGTCAATCCGGTGTGGTCGCCGAACGGCAAGCTGATTGTCTATGCCGGCCGGTCCGTCGTCGGCCAGGTTGCAATCCTAGGAGTGCGACCGGACGACGGGGCGGCCGTTGAGATGCCGACGGTATTGGTCCGTCCCGGTGGCTATCGGTTCCTGCCCAACGGATCGGGCTTGGTGTACTTGCAACGGATTCAGGGGCTGGACTTCTGGTTGCTTGATTTCGTCACGAAACAGTCCCGGCAGCTCACTCGCTTCAGCAATCAAGGCATTCTACGGACGTTCGACATCACACCTGACGGGAAGTACATCGTGTTCGACCGCTCGCGGCAGAACTCCGACATCGTCCTGATCGATCTGCCGCAATAAGCCCGCCTCTTACTGGCCCAGGTTCAATCTGACACCGACCATCGCGCGGCGCGGGTCCATGAAGGACGTCGGCTGACCGAAGTTGGTGCTGAACAGATTCTCTGAGGCCAGGCTCTCTTCCGCCGTGTCGTTGAGCGCGTTGAGCACGTCGACCATCAGCTCGACACTGCTCGCGGCGCCGAAGTGGAACGTCCGAGACACCCGCACATCGAGCAGCGACTGCGACGACAGCCGTCGCGAGCCGCGCGGTTCGAGCTGCACGCGCTGGTCGCCCTGCGGCAGCACGACCTGCGCCGTGCTCGCCCACGGCTTGCCGCTGAAGATCTGCAGATTGGCCGCGACCACGAGGCCGGTCCTCGGCACGTCGACGGTGCCCATCGTACGGAACACGTGCGGGCGATCGTTGGGCAGCCGGCCGCGCGCGTTCGTGAGATCGTTGGGATCGCGCCCGAACGGCAGGTTCGGGAGCGCCACGGTGCTGCTTTGCGCGCCCGCTGCCGTCGTCCCGCTGGAGGCCTGCAGCCCGGTGTCCCTCGACAACGTGTACGAGCCGAACGCCTGCCAGCCGCTGGAGTGCCGCTTCTCCACGGCCAGAACGAGGCCGTTGTACGTCAGCGAGTAGCCGTCGGGATTCGTCAACAGAAACCGTCGAGCGGCCGTGCCGTTGACGAGCGCGAAGACGGGTATGGTGGTGCCGTCGGGCAACCGTTGGATGCCCTCACGATACTGACCGCCGACGTCCGTCCAGCCGACGAAATCGGTGCCGTCCTTGCGGATGTAGGCGACCGCCACGGCCAGCCGGCGACCGACTTCGCGATCCACACCAATGGAGTACTCGTCCGTGTGGGGTGCGCGTATGCCTGAATCGAGGAGCAGGTTCTTCTTGGAATCAACGACCGAGACGAGGCGCGTGTAACCGCCGGTCTGAGGATCGAACGCTGTGGTCGTGACCGGCGTGACTCCGGGGTGGAAGGCGCTGAACTCTCCGGTCAGCACGCCCTGGCTGAAGCGCCCGTAGCTCCCGCGCAAAATCGTTCGGCCGTCGCCGGTGAGTCTCATCGTGGCACCGAGGCGCGGCGACCACAGGTTCCAGGTGTACAGCGTTCCCAGACCGCCGATGACGCGATCGGTTTCGCGTCCCGTCGAATCGATCGCCTGCAGGTCCTGACTGATGGCCCGGCTGTGGTCGAACCGCACGCCCGCGCTAATCGTCAGACGGTCCCCCACCGTGATGGCGTCGCTCGCGAACGCCGCGGCGGTGATGAACGACCCCCCGGTCATGGAGGGATCGCTCGAGATGGCCTGAAACGGCCGACCGTTGTCGTCGACGAACCTCATACCGGTCGGAATGATGCTCGGCCCGTAGCCCTCGCCCTTTTCAATTTGGCCGCCGATCTTCCACTGGTGATCGGCGCCGAGCAGCGATGGACGGTAGTGGTTGAGGGTCGCCTTCGCGGTCGTCCGAATCAGCGTGAGGCCGCCAAACGTCTGTGGAGCGTCGCTGAAGACGCCCGTCGCACGGTCGAACCGGCTCGGCGTCGTCAGATCGCCTGTGCTCGGGTCGTCCTCTCGCGCGTAGACAAATCGGCCCACGCGAACGTCCCACACGGTGCTGGAGGATGAGGTATGCGTCAGCTGCCCGAAGGTGATGGCCGGCACCGAGGCATGCAGACGCAGGGTTGCTTCAAATGGCTTCACAAACGTCGGTTGTTCAGGGTTGACCCAGAACTCGTCGTGCACGCTTTGAACCAACCGCCAGCTGGGAGCCAGTTGCCACGTGACCTTCACGAAGATCTTGTCCTGCTCGTAGGTCCTGGGGAACTGAGGATCGCTGCCCGGCTGGCTGTCGTAGTCCCGCAGATGCTGGTATCCCGTGAAGAACCACAGCCGATCGCGAATCGCAGGACCGCCGATGTTCGTCGTGAAGTCGCGGTATGTGGCACGTTCGTAGCCGCTTGCCCCCTGGCTGGATCCGTAAGGCAGTTGTACCGGCTGGCTGGTCAACCCGGCGGTCTGCCCGTAGTACGAGGCGTCATACAGAAACCGCTCGCCTCCCTGCCTGGTGACGACGTTGATGACAGCGCCCTGCACGTTGCCGTACTCGGCGGACGCCCCGATGGACTGGACTTGTATTTCCTGAATGAAGTCGATGCCCGGCTCGGCTCGCGCGATGCCGTTGCACGGGCACGTGAAATTCGTGCCGTCGATGAGGAACTGATTCTCGTTGGTGCCGGAGCCGAACGCGGACACCGTGGTCGCCGTGGCGCTGCCCGGCGAGGTGGGCGAAATGCCGGGGGCGGCCCTGATGAAGTCGAACATGCTCGCCCGCCGCGTCGGGATCGCGTCGAGGTCCCCGGTGCCGAAGCGGGTTCCGAAGCCGGGGTCTCGTGCTTCGATGCGCGAGCCCGCGCCCTCGACCGCGACCGATTCCGCGAAGCCGGCCAACGTCAGGACGGCCGTCCTTTCGATCGTGGCGCCCGCGCCGATACTGATGTTCTCTTCGCGATAGGCCGTGAACCCCGGAAACTCGATGTCGAGCACGTATGGACCGGGAGGCAGGGCGGGGAAACGCAGTTGGCCCTTCTGGTTCGTCGTTTGCGTCGCGGCCCCTCCAATCAGCGCGGGCGAGCCGACACGGACGACCGCCCCGGAAACGACCCCGCCCTGCGCGTCTCTGACAGTTCCAATGAGGGAGCCGGTCAAGCCCTGCGCCACGGCCACGCGTGGGAGCCAGAACAGCGTGACACCGGCGAGGAGTCCTAACCAGCGGCACGTTCCAGGGATGGACGGCCGACGGCGCTCGCTGTCCATGTCACCGCCCCCATTTCGGAGCCGACCGCGAGTCAGAAATCCGACCGCGGGGCGACTCCACACGAAGCCGTCCAAGGGAGTCTACGCTACTTATGACTTAGTCACGACCTAGCGTCCGCTTGCTGTGGGCGTTTTTGTGAGCGCTTTAGATAGTCAGAGCATGAGCGAGAGTGTAAGAGGGTGAGACGCATCTGACGGCTAAACGACTGCTCTCCCAGGAATAGTAATGTTTCCGCCGTCATTCGCTGCCACGTGTGACACCCTGTCAAGGCCAAAACACGGGTTCGAATCCCGTCTGTTGGCTGAGCCATGGCGTTCATTGTCCGTTAATCTGCCGTTTCATAGAATCAGAACAGGGGTATTTCTATGAAACGACTGGTGCTGATCGTCGCTTCTGTGTTGTCGGCGGCAACGACTGGCGCGGCGCAGCAGCCCGCGGCGATACCACCCGAATACCAACAAGTACTCACCACACTCAACCG
>Ga0068871_100001442_pt1 | contig 15929 bp, 14 predicted proteins | sample KBSMisM72_FD_72750 | JGI IMG/M metagenome (GOLD analysis project Ga0068871, IMG submission 72750) | Miscanthus rhizosphere microbial communities from Kellogg Biological Station, Michigan, USA - KBS Miscanthus M7-2 | ecosystem: Host-associated > Plants > Roots > Rhizosphere > Soil ... | reverse complement strand
CGCTCCCCTGTGGTCTACCCTGGAAGGCGACTGCCTGATGCTCGCTGGCAAGCTAGGGCGAGTGGCGGTGATCACGGGACCGATTTACGAGAAACCGAAACGAATTCAACGGCAAGGCGGCCGTCGAGTGGCTATGATCACGGGACCCATAGCGCAATTGCCAACCACCGCCGCGCCTACGGGCAAGTGCGCCATTCCCATCCCGACCCATTTTTTTAAGGTCATCATTGCCACCGTGGACGGCCACACCGAGGCCTTGGCATTTTTGATTCCCCACGTCCCCAATCTGACGGCCGACCAGCTTCTGGACTACGCGGTTTCGGTGCGCGAAGTCGAGAAGGCGACCGGCATCAACTTCATGCCGAAGCTGGGCCGGAACGACGACGTCGAGGATCACCCGAGCGATCAGCTATTGGATATTCTCCAGAAGGTAGACTGACCCCGCCATGAGCACAGAGCCAAAAAGCATCTTCGCGACCCTGGGCACCGGATTCTTTCTCGTGCTAATGTTCCCGTTGGCCTGGAAAATACCGGCGGGCTACAATCTGATCGCCGTTTTTGGGGCGTTCGTCGCCATCTTGCTAGTATTGGGAGTATCCATCGTTCGCACCCCATTGGGCGTATTCGTGACTGAACTCAACGTGATGAGCCTTTCCCGCGTTCAATTAGGCGCATGGACGGCCGTCGTTCTTTCATCCTACTTCACCTTCGTCATTACGCGCGCCCGCCTTGGCATTCCCGACCCGCTTCAAGTCTCCTTCGACTGGCACCTGTGGGCGCTCATGGGAATCAGCACAAGTTCTCTGGTTGGATCGTCTTTGGTCACGAGTATCAAAAAAGAGAAGGAGCCGACATCAGGCGCCGTGGAGCGAGCGGAAAGCACCATTCAGGACGCCGCTGGAGTGGTAAAGGCAAACATGCAGGGCACCCTCTATGCGAACTCCCGCAAGTCCGACGCTCGTTTCACAGACCTTTTTCAAGGCGATGAACTCGTGAACACCACTCACATCGATCTGGCCAAGGTGCAGATGTTCTTTTTCACCGCCGTCAGTTTAGCCACCTACGGATTCATGGTCGCGAAGGAACTCCGCCACCCTTCCGATCCGAGTTTTTCCCACCTGCCCGGACTACCCGAAGGTCTCATCGCCGTTCTGGGTATCAGCCACGCTGGTTATCTCGGCAACAAGTCCATCACACACACACCTGTCCAGCCATAGGGATCAACAATGCAGACCTCGAGAGCGCTGACTCGTGCTTTCAGGGTCTTTGGCTGGAATCCGCCATCTATTCAACGGCTCGCCCGAGTCTTCGCAAAATAGTTTGAGCCAAATCAACCGGTGAGCGCTCCCTGAGCTGCATGTAATGCACGGTTGAACGGATTCCTGGCACCGGGGTGTCATCAAATCTTGCCGGTAGAATATAATCTCGCGGGTCCATCAACGCTCGCTCCAAAGCAGTGCGTCGCTCGTGGCGGGTCCACATACTTTCGACGTATTGAGCCGAGATAAACATCACGCAATAACGTCCGCTTTGGCTATAGATGGTGCTGAAGTGCTCAACCAAATCTCTGCCCCATAAGTTTACTTGCTCATATTCATCATAGAACACGCGAACGCGCCGATCACGCAGATAACTCGCCACCTCCGAAACATAGGTCCTGTTCGCGCCTGCAAAGGAAAACACAACATCGTAAGTCGGAATCAGGCGTTCCATCATACCGCTCGGGATGCCGGCCTCTTTCACCGCCCAGTGGGTCCGGTTAGCCCATATATCTAGCCGATCTTCAAACTCTGCCAGTGTCGCACGCGAGAAACGTCCTTCTTCAATGAAACGAAACGCGACGGATGAACCATCTCGATGGACATCGCGGACTGTGCCATATCGGATGATATCCGCCGTCGGTTCGCGAATGCACTGCTCGTAGAAGAGGAGCGTTGGAATGCCCTCCACCAATGCGAGACTCGCCGGTGAGCTAAGGCTCACACGTGCTGCCTCTGGGCCACCGCTACTGCCACGCTCCATAAAACGATCTGCGGTCATGCGCATCAGTTGATCCGTCTCCCATGCAGTGGTGTTTGAGGAAACGATGACGTTAAACATGTTCGGACAATTTCAGAGCTTAGCTGCCATTTCGTCAATCACCGCCGAAGGAGCAACGGCTCCACTGCCATCCATCAGATCAGCGGGGGACATGATGCTCGCTGAGTTCGAACTCTTCTAGCTCTGCCCTTTCCGCTAGCGGCCCATTTTATGACCGGTCATTTGTCAGGCATTCGGCTTGAGCGATTGAAAAGCAAAGGTAGAATCAATTGAAGCGTGGAAACTTGGAATAAAGCCCGTTTGCTAGCACTGATCAGCGACAAAATCGAGGAGGGCTCGACGCTGGACTACAAGGCAGCCGATGCATTGGACGGCAGCGACAAAAAGAAGAATGAGATCACCAAGGACGTTTCTGCGTTCGCAAACTCGGGTGGAGGCACGATTATCTACGGCATTCGCGAGCACGATGAGGCCGGCTTGGGACATCTACCCAAAGAGTTGAATCCCGTGAAGGCCGCGGAATTTTCAAAGGAGCGGCTCGACCAAATCATCCAATCGGTTCGACCGAAAATTGAGGGAGTCAGAATTTCTTCCGTGCAGGTCGACGAAATCGGCACCGACGTTTGTTACGTGGTTGAGATTCCTCAAAGCACCACTGCGCATCAAGCGCGAGATTTTCGGTATTACCGACGTCGCAACTTCGTCTCGGAACCGATGGAAGATTACGAAATTCGAGATGTGATGATGCGCCAAAAGCATCCTGTGATCGGCATCGATTTCTTTTTGGCGACATCGGGCAACATGTGCGGACTCCGAATCGTGTTGTCGAACCACGGCATGGTTGTCGCGCACCATGTATGTGCCTACGTCCGGCTACCCGGTTACCTGAGAATCGACACCAAGATTAAGGACGATTTTAAGCTCAAAATGGAGGAGGGCCAAATCTACTACGAAGCCTTCATTCGTAACGTGCACAAGGATCTGATCCGCACGGAACCGGACCCCCATGCGCCGTTTCCTGGACCGCGAAGCGATGCTGGTGTGCCGGAAAAGCGTTTTTATATCTCACGTAGCGATCCGATCCTGCCGAGGATGACGGAAACTCACGCTTATGGCTTGGACGTAACGGCCGAGGTAGCTCGAAAGGATGACGAAGTGATCACTTGGGCGGTCTATGCGGATAGTGCGCCAGTCGTTTCGGGTTCCACGCCGCTTGCGGGACTCAAGGCCTACTGACAGTCACACCAAGTTTATGGGATGAAGTGCAGTAAATTTTGGTGCGTTGAAGACGGGTTTCCTCAAGACAAGGAGGAGTTTGATGAATAATTCCTCCGCACTGGTTATCGATAATTTCATCCTTCAGCAAGTAGGCGAGACATTGAAGGTTGGCCTCACCAATGACAGCCGGGTCGAAATCGCTGCTTCTGAAGAAAAAGGTTACGAGACGCGAACCGTGCCATCACCGGGAGTGCAGGTCGAAGAGTTACTGCAACTGCTCAATGCCATCGTTCTGAGCGATGAACTCGTGGTGGACGCCACTGCCACATCGTCTTGGGAAGACGTTGCATCGTTCTTCACACCATTGCGTGAAGCTCGGATTTTGGTAACCAAACCTTTTTCCGAGATCCGCTCTGAGTGGGTGCCTATCCGAGATGTTGTCCAGGAAGCTCTCTGCTTCTCGCCCCAACTCACGGCGGACTTCGCTGAATTCCGCGCCAACTGGAAACCGGGTATCAATCACCCGATTTTCTCGACACTGATGTGGGGCACTGCCGGCATGATTGCCCGGAGCCAATATCTTCGGACGCCTTATCTTAGTCATCCCACTCGTAGTCGTCTGATCGACCTTGGTCGTTTCGCTCCACATCGATCAAACGCGCAGGAAATCGTGGAGCGATTTGTGTCCACCGAGCGCGTGAAGCTGTTTGATCGAGTTACCGCAGGCCAAAAAACTCGATCCGCGACGCTAAGTCTTCCCTCGCTGGGCCTCGAAGTGATAGCCGAAAGCCGAGATCGTAGCGCTCTAATCCCTGTCGCGATCCAAATGAGGGATAAATATCGAAAGCTCCGTGAGTGGATCCACGAATACCAGCGAGCCTTGGAGAATTCACCCAAGGCTGCCGCTAAAAAGATGGCCACTCTCGAAGCTGCTGCTGCCGATATCGAGCGTTTATTTGCCGGCTCATGGTGGAGTAAGATATCGGTCAGTGTCGGTATGAGTCTTTCTGACCTGATTCCGGCGATTCCCGCTGGGGCCGTGATCCAAAGAGCCCTCCCTGGAAGCATCCGTTCTGCGGTCACCAAGATAATCCAACGTCCTTGGGACGAAGGCACCTTGGAAAAACTCTTCACGATGTTAGGCACCGATGCCCCTAAACTTCGCGCTCAAGCAATTCAACATCTGCAGGGGTCAAGATAGCCTAGGCTCCAAATGGGACATGGATGCCGCAGTTTTTGGCTGGTGCCGCCACATTCCATGTCATTCGACAGTTTGAGTCCCCTCCACCCCGCTATTATGAAAACCTCATTCTCGCAGGTCCTTGCCCTGCGAGTGCACTCAGTGTGGTATCGCGCATAAGGTCTCACATGCCCCATCACCCTAGGAGAAATGATCTTTTTGCGCTCGTTTGTGCTGCCGTCGTTGAAGGCCTTGGGACAGTTGCACAGCACGTGAGCGAAAAGAAATTTGTCGGGAATTATTATCGGTTTCCGAAACTGGGAAAATTTGATTCGGGGTTTCCGCAGTTTAGCGAAACGTTTTTCAATGAGGGACCGCTCGATTACGAAGGACTTTTTCGCGACGATGAAAAAGCGCCGATTCATCGGCTGTCGCTGGCTACTTGGAAAAACTACGCCGAAAAAATTGAGTCCGATGCCGAACTGGTTCGATACTTCACGCTCAACGAACCGGAAGACTATCCCCACTTTTCCGACTGGAAGACGTTCCACCGGAACTACTATTTGTTCAGTCCGCTCGGCCACTTTGTTTCCCGCTACATACATCTAACTGGGAGCATGGTGTTCGATGAGGCAGCGTTCCTGCCGATTTATCTCGAATGGGAAACCTCTCTTTCCGCTGAGCGGCTGCCGATTTCCATTTGGATTCCCATCCTGCTTGCCAAATTCAATTTTGAATCGGTCACCTTGGGCGCCGGCGCCTCGATCACGAAGATACCGGACGATCTTCAGCTTGCTCGGAATAAACAGCGGACGCACAATGATTCGAGCCATGAAACCGTCGTGGGCGCGGCGACGCACGCGTTGATCCTGCGCGGCTGGGAGATCCCGAATTCCACACAGCGTGACCGCGTCAATCTCCTGGCAGAGTTCACCGCGTTTTCGCCGGCCGTTGAAACTATCGACAAGTTTTTCGCGGCGTTGCGGGCGGTCACCGGGGTCTCCACGGGTTATAGCCAACTGGTGATCGTCCCGGAAGGATGGGGCCATGCTTGGAAGGCTTATTTGCGGCCGGTCTCCGTGGTATCCACGCGCGCTTACCCGGACCACTTCGAGAAGTTTGGGTGGTTAAAGGACACAGTTCCTGTGGAAGCGCTGGCCGCGGAGGAAATCGGGTGGTTATTTTCGAAGCTGAGAACGGCGAAGGAACACAAGCTGGCGATCGCCACCCGTCGTTTGAACACAGCTTACCTGCGGCGGGACGACAGCGATTCGATCCTAGATTTGGCCATCGGGCTGGAGTCTCTCTTGGTTGGAGATTCAAACTCGGAAATCACGCACAAACTCGCCTTGCGCGTGGCCGCATTGAGCGCTCTAGATTCCTGGCCAGAGGGCAGCCCGGTCGAAATCTTCGGGTTCGTCAAAAAAATCTATGCCTACCGCTCGGCTGTCGTGCATGGGACGGGAGATGCGGAGAAGAAAAGAGTGATCCTCGCCGGGAAGGAAAAAAAGCATGACGCCGTCGAACTAGGGCTGGCACTCCTCCGGCACACCCTCACGTCATTGGCGAAGCATCCAGAATTCCTCGTGCCATCGGCGTTGGACGAGCGTCTTCTCACCTTATCTTCGTCTGCTCAGTCGGGTGCCGCCGGTCCCGCGGAACTACTCCCGCGCAGCTAATCGGCCCGTGGATGAAAGGTTGCCAAGCGCTCGGACATGCTCACATGCAACATTCGATCGACGAGCATCTCGACAAGCCACGCGCAACCGCCGTTCTTTCATTCATGCCCATTGAACGGCCTTCGTTTCAGGACTGGCTCGGTGCGCAGGTGCACCGAGAGGATATGATCGGTTCGATTGCTCGCCAGAAGGTGACGCAAATCGAGAAGGTGAAGGCGCTCGGTTTCGATTGCTGGCTCGCTGGACTGGTGGCGGGTGGTGTGTTAGGGCTTGTGGTTGATGACGCTCGCAGGGAATACGCGAGATGTTTGGAGGAACTGATGGCCAGTGGTCACTCGGAAAGCTGGCCATTATCCTTGCACAACCAGCCAAATGACGAGGAGCAGTCCGCGCGATGGGAAAAGCACCGCACAGAACCGCATGTCTCATTCGAAAAATTTCATCACGAGCTACACAAGGCGCTTCGGAAACGAGTTGAACGAGTATGTCGCCTGTATCTCGACACGTGTCATTGGGTGCGGCTCAGGGACGTGATCTTGGGGCGCCCGGCGGCTCCCGTTTACGTAGCCCTCTTGGCGAAACTGCGCGAGTTGAAGGCCTCCGACAAGATTTTGTGTCCCCTGAGCTATCCAATGTATCACGAACTAGCCAAGCAGTCGGACGATAAGACGCGGCGGACGATGGCGAGATTGATGGATGAACTATCAGAAGGTATCTGCATTCAACCGCCGAACCAGCTCGAGCGGATCGAGCTGAAGCGACAGATGCTAAGGGCGGTGTTGGGGCCAGGTGCACCGGATGTCGGTGAGTGGCTTTGGGTGAAAGCTTCTGGAGTATTCGGGGAAATGATACCTATCCCGAAGGCGAACTGGACGCCGGAGGAAGTGACGTTGATTCAGAAGGTGGTCTTTGAAGGCTTGTGGAATCTTCCGATCTCGGCCGTGGCGGAGTTCTATCAAGAGAAGACAGCTGCGAACGACCTGACGTCCCTCGCCGAGGCCTACAATACCGACGCGCGGAAGTATCGAGAGCAGAAGGTGCCGTTCGAGCGTGTGTGGCACGAGGAGATGGCCAACCTATTCCAACTCTTGCGCAAGAATCACTTCGTGAACACGGCCAAAGAGGTTTGGGATCAATTTCCAGACGAGTGTGCGATGGTGCACGACAAAGGGATGTCCATGCAGCCAGACCCCATGTGCCTGGCGACGCTGCAAATCAAGGCACGACTGCATGCCGCTTTTTTCGTTTCCAGCGGGGCTATGAAGTTCGAATCGAACGATCTGATTGATGCGCTCCACGCCTCGGTATCGCTGCCGTATTTTGACGCTGTGCTCTTGGAAAGACCTCTGGCGATTCGGTTGAAGACAAAACCGCTGGAGCTGGACAAAGCTTATAGCGCAAAGATCATGTGGGACCCGTCGGAATTGCTGCAGTGGCTGACGACGAAATAAGGCGCCGCGCCTTCGGTTATCTGGGTCGTGCCGCGAATCAACAGGGCGTGCGCTCAGTTCGACCGGAATATCAGGCTATCAAGACGGATGCCCAGTGCGGAGGTTATGCACCTTCTGGGCTACGAGTTTGGCATGACCGAGCAGGATGAGATCGAGGGGGGAAGGCTTTTGGCCATACACCTCGGGGAAGTCGTGATTGGGGCGGTTGAGCCAGGCACGAAGCTTGATCTCGCTGCCGCCGCACCAACCGAGGGCTTGGGCGACATCTTCAAGAGACTGAAGCTTGGCCTGAATACCGGAGCTTGCGGGGCTTTGATTGAGGCGCTGCATGGACACCCCGCAGAGTCGGGCCATGTTGACGCGAGAGATTCCGAGTAAATCTGCGATGCGATTCGCATCGAGCCGGCCGGTGAGGGGATCGCGGAGGCGAGAATTAACCACGCCAATACGTGATCGATTCATTCTCTGGGAAATCAAATAGAGGTAATGCAGCGACCTTAACGTCGGTTTTTCTGTGAACCTCGATCAGTCCGAGCTTGAGCTGCCACATCATGAAAAGCCCGACAAGCTCAGTGGCGCCAACCGATAGTTGTCGGCCAGGCGTTCCGCCGATTTTTTCGAGCTGTTTCTGACAGTAACCAAACGTGAAAATCGATAAGTAGGTGCTGGAAGGCTCCAGGTCATCCTCATGGTTATACGACCAAGTTTCCAGCAGTTCCTCAGGCACATCATGGGTCGTCGCTGAAGGGTTTTTTCGAATCCACAACGCGCTCTGATCAAAACTCGGACTTGGTCTTTTTTTCATGCCAATCTCTACGATGTAATTGTGAGGTGAATACGTTTACTGATTCAGCAGTCACAGGGTAAATATTACCCCACGGCTGCGACTATGCCGGCGATTAAAAATAGTTGGTGGTTAGTCCTTGAGTGGACTCTCACGGGTGAAGTCCACCCACATACGAGATTTATATCGGATAAAGTCAACGGGTGAAATCCACCCGTCGCTCATGAAAAAGACCGCGAACCTAAGCGGTCGGAACCTCATCGGCCCAAAACTGCGCAAGTTGCGACTAGCGAAAACTCCGCAGATCACTCTTGAGGACCTAGCGGGGCGATTAGCTGCTCGTGGCGTGCACCTAGATCGATCTGCGATAGGCAGGATTGAAAATCAAAAACGCTACGTTCTCGATTACGAATTGAAGGCAATTGCTGATGCACTCCGACTATCTGCCGTAGATTTATTTTAACGCCATGGTCACCGTCGAACTCTCAATCCAAGCGACGAATGGGAAGTGGATGTTCAAAGAAATCGTTTGTCTCCGCCCCAACGTTGGTGACGACATTTTGGAGAACGGTGAGGTGTTCGAGGTTCACGCAATCGCCCTTCAGGCGTATGAAAGCAAAGTGCTCGCTAAGGTCCGGCATGACAGCGGTAAACGACTGACCATGGCTGCCCTTAAAAAGAGGGGGTTTCTCATCACCAAGTAACGCTTGGGAAATCACGCGACCAATAGGTCTGCCGACATGGATTGTCGGCCGATTTCCAAACGTCCAGTCCCGTGATCGATAAGACGACTTCCAGATGTTTCACCTGGGGTATCTAGTTTTAATGCTGAATTTTAGCCCAAACCACCATTGCCAAGCTTAGGCAGTTAGGAAAGCGTTTCGCTCGCATGCAATGGATCGCTCCCTCGGAGAAAGACACCGTCTCCGCCACTCTTGAGAAGCAGCTTTGGGCCGCCGCCGACCAGCTCCGCGCCAACTCCGGACTGAAGTAGCGTAACTCCCGATATTCAATGCCACGAGGGAAACGAGATTGTGGGATTAAGTTCCGTCGGGATCTGTGCTAAATGCACAATGAATTGCGCTTTCGATACACTATTCGACGGAAAAGATGAGGACGGAATTCCCGTCCAAAGTGAAGAGTTTCTGCGGATACTTCGACTGAACGAAAACAAACATAGACACCTAATGTCGTTGATCCTCGACGATGAATTAAATCGCGAAGCCAAAGGACTGTGTGGCTTTCCGAAAGAGATGGTCGAAGCTAGACTCACCTGGACGATTCCCTCCTGTGATTACGTTGAGGCAAAAGACGAAGGTGTTCATTTTTTCTGCTCAGATGAGCTGGCCATAATCAATCTCTATAAGTCCCGCGCGCGCAAGGAGGGCTACCTTGATGAGGACTATATTGATTTTATTACCCAAGGAAGAACACTCCCCTCATTCATGGTTTGTTTAAATCCTACAATGAGTAGAGATAAACAGTTTAAACAGCTGAAAAAATGGTTCCAGCTATGGAGCAAAGAAAATCCAGCTATCAAGCGATCTGGCCGCATAGTAAGCCCTAAGGCATCACTCATTAATTTAGCGTGTTGGCGCCTTTGGCGAAAAAGCAGGTGGTTAAAAAGCGACAATACGGAAAGCGAATTTGCACGGAACGTTGGCATTCGGATCAACGAAATGTTGCCGGCGACAGAAAGGAGCAAAAATATGTTCGAAAAAAGAGAGATTGCGAGAAGGTGTCGGAGGATTTGGCCACTCATTTCCGAACGCTTAAAATTAATTTCTTAAGTTTTTCGCAGGGAAACCCAATTACCTAGGGGAATTGTTTTTCACCCTATTTCCCGAAGGCTGAATTACAGTTCGGCATGCCATGTAGTGGCGAACTAAAAACTAAATCGTGCAAATGCGTGCCGACGGCTTCCAGCAACGGCCAGTGCATCGGTGTATCGAAGATCACCAAGATTTACTGTGATTCAGGTCCTCCCCTTGAGTTACCAGTTTTATTCTTCGATGGGTGTGCACCTCTGGAGCCATTGCTACGTTACCAATTAACACACCGACGGCGGGCGTTAAGCTGGCACCGGCGAGTGGTTATGTCCGTCAAGCTGTTGTTGGATTACGCGGCGGCTAATCCGGAGCTATGTGCGACTCCGCAATACTTGTTTGAGAACTTCACGTCGCGGATAGCCTTAGGGACTGTGGACAGTGGGCTAGATCCAAGTGGTCTCTTTTGGCAGGCTAGAAGACCGAGTGATGCTATGAGTATATGCCGGGAACTGACTTCGTTTTCCGCGTTTATGTGTAGCCAGTATAACGCGAACGAACTCAATCCTATGCGCGAAGCGAATTGGAGTGAACGAATATGCACGTATGCGGGACGTCGTTATAAGAGTAAAAATAGCTTCCTTACCCATTTACATCCGCGCGCGAGGAGTTGGTCGGAATCGAAATTCGTGCCGAACAACAACTCTTTAACGGTGAGGCCTCCTAAAGTTGAAGCTGGCACTAGCACGCAATTTCCAAGTGAGCGGTTTGGGGATCTAATTCTTAAGGGTTTCGCGGTCAACCCGCACGTGGCTAATCCGTGGCTTCGTCTGAATGTGCGCGATGTATTGCTTACATTGCTCCTTCACGGAGGCGGACTTCGCTGCTCAGAGCCCTTTCATATGTTCATCACAGATGTGACCACGGATCCCGTTGATCCCAGAAGTGCATTGGTCCGCATCGGACATCCGAGTTTGGGTGAAATCTCATGGAGGGACGTCGATGGAGCCTTAGAACGAACGACACGCGCGGAGTATCTTATGAAGCACGGTTTGCCGCAGCGTCAATACGTTGCGGGGCCAATGCATGCTGGTTGGAAAAACCCAGTTCTCGATGGGAAATACTATCTGCAAGTTCGGTGGGCTACTCCGGAATACGGGCATCTCTTTTTGTCGCTTTGGCGGATATACCACCACTTATATCTCCGATTGCGGTGTCGCCCCCGTCATCCGTGGGCATGGGTGTCGTTTGGGAAAGGTCGCGAGGGTGAACCGTTGAAGCTCGGTCGCTTCATCAAGGCTCATGACAGAGCTGTGCGGCGAATTGGACTGGAACCTGAGCGGCACTTGGGAACCAAGCCACATGGCCACCGCCACGCTTATGCCAAATGGCTACTCAGTCTGGGTCTTTCGCGCGAGATCATTCGCCGCTTCCTGCACCATGCGTCGATCAGTTCCCAAGATGTTTATACTAGGTTCGATGAAGGAGAATTAAACGAAGCCATGAGTGCTGGCATCGACCGACTAAATACGAAGGATGAACCACGCATATTTCAGGAAAGCGTAGGAGCGGAATTCGGGTTTGAAGGCATCGATCCAGAGCGAGGGGAGCTGTTCAATGCTGGTGCTCAATTGAAACGAATTTGGGAGGCGCAGAAAAACACTACCGTTCCGTAAGCATTTCTTTCATCCAGTCTGAATAATGAATAACATTAAATCCCAGTCTAAGGTCAGCGCCAAAAAGAAGAATAAAGTGCCGTCAGGCTATAGCACAGATGCAAAATTCCAATGGGCTACGGTCGACTTTGGGGAAAAGGCCGCCGATTGGGCCGAACTTGCCACTCAATATATGGAGTTTTGCAGTAAGTCGAGGGGAGGGGCTTATGGGCCTAAGCTGCATGGGATCAGTATTTTTATACGGCGTTATATCGCTGCGCATGGCTTGTGGGATCCAGCTGCTATTCTTATAGGAAAGAGAGAAGAGAATCTACCTGTTATATTGGGGGACTCAAAACCTGCATTATACCCGATCAAAATGGGTTCGATCGTTTTCAAAAATCGTATCATAGAATTCTTAGATTGGATTATCGAAAATGATCCGCGAAAAAGATTTGGAACATGGGATGACGGACAGTTTTTGAAAAGAAAAGATTGTAGAAATCCTTTCAGCAAAGGGGATTTTGCCGGCATTCCTAAATTTCTTGAGACCGATAAGACTCCTCTACCTTGGAAAATTCTTTGTGATCTTAGGGAAAAATTGGTGCCAGGCCTCCATTTTAGTGACTGGGAATGGGCGATTAAGCTTCGTGGTGTGAATGGAGGCACTCAATCTGGAGATTGGTTCGAGGTGACCGATCGAGAAATAATCAAACTGATAGACTTGAAGCCGGGAGATTCCGGCTATGATCCAGATCTGGTGATGCGTCGCAGGATGGCACCAGTATACACGGCGTCGGGTTATGCGAAGGAAAAATGGGATCGTATAACTAAAAAGAGCTACACTGTTAAGCGTGAGATTGTAGAAATATGGTCTCCTATGCGAACGCTCGCGATATACACAAAGTTGGAGATCTGTGCGCGCACCTTTCAGGTGAGAACACTGAATAGCGGTGAAACGGATCTAGAGAGAGTCGAACTGGTTGATAATATCATCGATGGAAAGCCGCATCCTAAGTTTGTTTGGCGAGCAAATCCTCATAGGGATAGACTCTTAAAAAAACTGAGTGAGCATGAGCGTAAGCAGGTTCTGGGGAGCCTTGGGGTGTTTCGCTCTTTCACGGATCGTTTCGCTGAGGACCGGCTTACTGGTCTTTTTTTTACATCCAATAAGACGGGCGATATAGGAAAGGATCCGGCCAGTCGCGGTTATTTTATGCCTTGGCAGAACGACACGTTACTGCGCTGGCTAATCAAGGGCCGTAACTGGCAGGAGAAATATAATCCTGTGGAAGGGCCTGTGCGATGGGAAGTGGGCACCCATAGGCACTATGGCTATAAGATCAATCCTGCTGATCTTAAATCATTTCCTCCAACATGTTTTCTCTTTCGAGACGCGAGTGCACTTAATCCGCCCGCCATCAGCGCATCATCTCAGCGATGGACGAAAGATGACCACGCTTTACCGATCTCTAAACAAGCATTGGACAAAGCGTGGGCGAAACTCCTTATCGCTTATCAGCGTGAGCTAAAAGCTCAAGGTGTTAAGTGTGGAGGTAGGCCTATCGATTTCATTAAAAAATATCATAAGAAAGAGTCGGGAGCTACAACGAGGCACCCACTGCATTCTTTGCGGGTTTCGCTAATAAGCGCTTGGGCTATGGAGGGAAACGTCCCGTTGGCCGTTTTGCAAAAAATCGCAGGCCATGCGTGCCTGAAGATGACTCTACATTATACTAAAATAAACGAGTCCTTCGCCAATAACGAATTGAGGAAGGCGATTGAGAAACTGGATCGAGATAAGAATGAGCATTACATAAATTGGCTAGCGAATGCTTCAGTTAGTGAGATTTCCTCGCGATTGGTGCCGCTTGATGATGCATCGATGCGAACAGTGATGGATGAAGATCCGGCGCGACGTAGCCCCTATGCTTGGCTATTGGTCCATGACGGTTGGTGTCTTGCAGGCGGAAATACCACACCCAGCGTGGGGGCCAATCATAAGATGCCTGGGTGCTATAACGGCGGGAAGCTTCTGGCAGGATCAGGAACAAAATCCATGGATATTCATGAAGCAATCCCTCCCCGCAAGTGCGCGGAATGTCGGTGTCGGTGGTTGGTGACGGGCCCCTCATTTCTTGAAGCTTTGCGAGCAAAATTCGACTCCAAGGGTAGAATTCTGGGCGAACTTGAAGGCCTTAAAAAGCTTACTGAGGAAAAATTGAACGGGATTAAGGACGCACGTTACGACACACAGAAACTTGGCCTCCCATTTGATGATAAAGAATTAATTCGCACCCAGACATTGCTCGAGCGGCAGGAAGTTGACGCAATGCGAGCGCTTGATGAGGTCAGTAGTGTTGCATATGTTGTTGGAAGGTGTCTTGAGGTTTTAGAGACGCAAAAGCAGGATGCCTCTGCTGCCCAGCAACTATTGTCCTTGGGAACCAGCGCCGACGTAAAAGTGGCGATCGAAGGTCTCGATTCTGAATTACTGGCGGTGTCTGGAATTTGTATGGATGCTGAAATATATCCTGAACTAGAAGGTGATGCGACATCGGCAATTTACCGGCGTAGTCAGCTCTTTGACCAATTGCTCAGTCGGGAAAAAGGTCAGATTCCTCTGATGACTTTTGATCGTGCCTTGCAGCTAAAGATCGGGAATAAATATACGGAACAGATTATCATCGCGCAAGAAGCACAACTAACTTTTGCGAAAAAAACGGTGCCCCAAGGGGCGACAGCAATTCTTAATATTGCTATTTTTGCCGCCGAGGAGGCGCTCAAGCGGAAAGAACGAATTCCTGTTTACCTGCGTGAAGCGCTAAAGGTTGCTGACGCCCAATTGTGTTTGTCCGCGAACGGACGCCAGGCGTTATTGAAATGAAAAAAATACATCCAGATGTGATTCTAGGTCAGTTGAAACAAGGCAGAGAAAGCCCACGGCTGCTCCGTAACTTCGAAGTCATACATGAGATCTGTCGCGAATTGAGTGAAACGTCTGGAGCGAAGACATACACTCCTGCGGCCGTGGGACGAATTAGCGAAGCGCGAGGTGGGCCCAGCCTGAACACATTGTATTCTCCGAAAGGAAAACACTTTCGAGAGTTGATGACTGCTTGGGACGAGTGGAGTGCCGAGAAGCCCAAAGAATCTTCGGAAAAAACAGAATCTCCGCTCGGGCGGGATAATGACGTCTTAGAGAAAATCGATGACATCGTTCTTCGCTCGTATGTGGGCATTGTTATGGCAGATCGGCGTCGTCTGAGAGGCGAAGTCAGGGCTCTGCGTTCGTTGTCAACGGGTGTGCCCGTGATCGATGTGCGTCCAAGACTAGTGGAGGTTGGGGCGAAATTTTTGGAGACCCGTTCCGAGCTTACCGACGATGAGAAAGAGGCTCTTCTGAGCATAAGCACTGGCAGTTGGTTGGCGACGAAGAATCTAAAAGAGGGTTTGCGCGGTGAGGTGCTCACTGATGACGGAAAGATTATTTTCCCTCGTGGAACTTTGCCCGCTATACGGAAACTTTTTACGGATCAAGCTGGGGACTAGTGCCCGTATATCTCCTGCCTGCGGCGGAACGCCACGCCTCCGCCTTCGAGTATTTTGAGCACGGCGGCCTTCGTCTCGGTCTTATCTATAGCGCCGCGGTCGAACGCCTGCCCGCCATCGTCCGCGCGCCGCATCGGGAGCAACAGCTCCGCGTCCCCGAGCACCGCGATGTTTGCGTTGTGCGTGACGAGCACCACCTGCCGCCTTTCCTTAATCGCACGCAGGACCTTCACGACGGCCGAGAAGATGAAGGCATTGTCGAGATCGTCCTCCGGCTGGTCAATGATGAGCGGGATATTGGACTCCGCGAGCATCGCAATCGTGAGCATGATCGTGTGCTTCTGGCCGTCGGAAAGCTGGTTTACGGGGATGGTCTTAACCGCCGTGCCCTTGGTCTTTACCGTAATGACCGGGCAAGGGGCCTTCCACATCGCTTCGAGAGCGTGCAGCTTGTCGTAAAAGAAAAGTTTTTTACATAATTCCTGAGCCCATGCCGCATCCATGCCTCCGGCGGCGGTGATCGCCACCTGGTCTTGATTCCAGACAAGCTTTGCCAAGTCGGAGGGAAACATCTTCGAACAGAGCGCCGCTGCAGCGTCCTCCC
>Ga0068871_100001435_pt1 | contig 15965 bp, 15 predicted proteins | sample KBSMisM72_FD_72750 | JGI IMG/M metagenome (GOLD analysis project Ga0068871, IMG submission 72750) | Miscanthus rhizosphere microbial communities from Kellogg Biological Station, Michigan, USA - KBS Miscanthus M7-2 | ecosystem: Host-associated > Plants > Roots > Rhizosphere > Soil ... | reverse complement strand
GACGGTGTCTCGGGTCCTCAACGGCACGGCTCAGGTCAGTCCAGAAATTCAGGCGCGCGTCAGAAACGCCGCCCTGGAGAGCGGCTTCAAGATTGAGAATTCCAGTCGCACCAAGCTGATCGCATTTCTGTTGAGCAATCGCGATCTGTTGCACCCCTTCCACTCGCGAGTTCTGGTCGGTGCGGAAGCATTTTGTTCCGCGAACAATTACTCGGTGATCTTTCTTCCGTTTCATTATCGTGCTGACGTTCCGTGGCAGGATCTTCATCTGCCGAAAATCTTGCAGCGCCGGGACCAGATCAGCGGCTTCGTGGTCGCCGGCACTAATTCGCAAAATCTGTTCGACCTCTTATCCAGCAAGCAAATTCCCTTCGCCGTTCTGGGGAACAACGTTCTTGAGGCATGGAAATCGAACGAATACGACACCGTTTGGGTGGATGACGATCAGGGCGCCTATGAGATGACGCGCTATCTTCAATCCATTGGGCACCGCGATATCTGGTTTGTGGGCAACTGCAAATTCACCTGGTTCGCCCGGCTGCACAATGGATATCGCCGCGCCATGGAAGAAGCTGGCCTGTCTCCACGAAATGCAGGATTCGATTTCGAACAAGAGGAAAATGTCGGTTATCTTGGTGCAAAATCCATCTTCACCAGCGGAGGAACCCCGACGGCGATCTTTGCCGGCACGGACGTATGCGCCGATGGAGTCTACAAGGCCCTCCGTGACCTGAACGTCAGGGTTCCGGAAGAAGTGACCGTAGTGGGCTGCGATGACCTGGACGCGGTCAAACTCTATCCCCCGCTTACCACGATTCGAGTTTTCGGCGAACAGGTCGGCGCACATCTCTCCGAGTTGGTGCTCAACCGTATTGCTCAGCCTGATAGACTCGTCCAGAAATATACGATCCCAACCCAGCTCATAAAGCGCGAATCTTCTGGCCCGCCCCCGCGCTTCGCGGGACGGGCGTCGGAGTTCGACGTGTCCTCCATCACCAACGTTTGAGCAGTCTCTAGTAAATTCCAAAAACATAGTTTCTAAATTGATGAGGGGCGAGCTTGATGAACTACGGGAAGACTCAAGTTGTGCTATGCGAAGACGAGAATGATTTGGGCCGGCGAGCGGCTTTGGAAGTTGCGGGGCGGATGCGCGAGCTGCTGGCTGCAAAGGACGAGATTCGCATTATTTTTGCCGCAGGCGAAAGTCAGGCTGCGTTTTTGGATGCTCTTGGCCAGGAAACTAACATTGATTGGCGTAGGGTCGTCTGCTTCAACATGGACGACTTTTGGGATACGCGTATTCCCGAGCAATATACCTGTGGCTACCAAACCCGTAAGCAGCTGTATAACAAGGTAGAACCCCGTGAATTTCATCTGGTGCGCTTCAATGCTCCCGATCCTCATAAAGAGGCGAAGCATTTCGAGTCTCTCTTGCGCTCGGCCGGCAAGATCGACATCCTTTGTCAGGGGATTGGAACCTCTGGCCACCTTGCGCTGAACGAACCGGGGGACACCGATTTCAACGATGCGTCGTGGGTAAGGCTGGTCGACATAGCCGAGCAATCCAAGCGTCAGCTTAGAGACGATCCAAATTTTAAGGATCTTGGCTACATTCCGGATAAGGGGATAACGATGACTATCCCTGCCTTGCTTCATGCCGAGAGCGTCTATACGATGGTCCCCTTGGGCATAAAGCGGAATATTCTGACGAAACTATTCCAGACTCAAGAGCCTACCGAAGCACTTCCAGCCTCAGTGCTGCAAACGGTGGATGGAAAGCTTTTCATTGACCGGGATTCGTGCCCGCCTGAATTCTTGGCTTAACCCACCGGTTCGCCTTTTTTGGCGAGCGACGGGGGCGAATGTTTAGCATCCTCGGCGAGAGGTACCCATTCGGATTTAAGCCTTCTCCCATGCACCACCCGCGTGTTACTTGGATATTTGTCTGGATGGTCGCTCTCTTCATGCTTCTCCCATTCCTTTGAAATTCTGCGATCCGGCATGATCTCGTTGTTGTCGGTGAATTCTGCGCAGACTTGGCGGAAGGGTAGAATGATCGGACCCCAAGAAGGAAGATCTATGTTTATGGAGTTTAGAAGTTGGTTGCGGGGGGGATTTGAACCACCGACCTTTGGGTTATGAGCCGAGAAAACTATAGCCCGTCTTTGCTTCTCAACGATTTAAGTACGTCCTGGTCTACGGTGTTCCACCCTATTCTGGCTCATTCTGTTTCACGTTTGTTCCACGAGTTGTTCCACGTTTTTTCGAATCAATCAGGAAGCCGCGCGTGCTTGCCGCCAGTTCTCACGCGCTGGTATTCGCCGATTTGTGGGCCGCAAACGGCTTCTAGCGTCCGAACATGCCCTGGGTTAACACTTCACCACAAGTACTCCCCGCGGGTGCCCCTACAGCGCGACAAAGCTCTAGGGGAGCAGGGCTGCTTAACAGCGCCTCGTAGTTCATCTTCATTGTTTGATGAACTTTTGGCTTTCCACTTCAAATGCGTTGTTGTGGCATCCTACCGGCAAGGAATGCGTTTTGCTGTAAGATCCACGTCCTTCTTCATGGAATTAAAGTTCATCGCGTTTGCCTTGGGACAAAACTTGCTCGTGCTTAGACTATATTCAACTTGAAATACAGGCTTACCCGCAGTTATGAATTGAGTGTAGTTGTCGCACTCGCGATAACGGAAGCATTCTTCGTTCAAAGCAAAGTCGAAGTATGGCAATAGCTGCGGGACTTGCTCGACATCATTCTTGAGCGCAACAGCCATGCCAAAGGAATGTGCAGTATTGGCGATCCAGCGGTTGAATGTGAGCTGGTCCCCAGCCTGCAACGGGAACCCCGTCTTGTTCGTGTAACCATCAATGTTGTCCGGCTCCACCGCGTCGAATCCCTTGTCTTTGCACATTTGAAAACGTGCCGTCATGATCGGCCCAAGCGTGGACAAATTGCGAATGTCGAGCCATTTCTCGCCAGGCCAGCCGTTGCTCCGACCTTTAACCGATGACGGAAAGCTGCCTGCGTCCGGCCGCCAGTTCTCCCAAGTCCCGAGGCTTAGGTAACAGACCGCGTACATATTCTTTGCGTGCATTGAGTTGACCAGCGAAGCCGATGCATCGAATCCGTCGACATCGTACAACTTCACATTGATCAGCTCTGACGCGGAGGGAGTCGATGAGAGCTGCCATTGCCAGGGCGTATTGAGCGCCGGGGTTGTCTGGGCGATGGCTTGCAACACGAAGAAGCAGGACACGCCTACTATCGATCCTAGTTTCCTCATTGGTGTTTTCTCCATTAGAGCATTGCCGAAGGAACTGCCGCCGCTCTCTTTTCTATCTTTGTCGTCAGACATCGCCGGAAGGATTTTTGTTTGCCCAACAAGTGAGCGATTGTACGTCTGCAAATTGAAGGCGTTGATTTGCCATCTTTGCACATCCTCCACCTGCTTATAAGTCCCGGCGCAGACACTGGTCACCAACTAGTAGCAGCCACCGCTGCTCGTAGCGACCGGATCATACCTTTGTCGAATCCAGCTTGGCAATGAGGTTTTTTACAGATTGAAACGATGGCTGCCAAGTGTGCAATCTTTTTCACAGCATGATAGAACCTGGCGCACCTCGACAAGATTGCCCTGCTAAACAGTGGCGGAGCCTCCCAAGAAGCTCCGCAGATTTCTAAAGCAGAACGACTTTGGCACCCTGGCCACCGTGCTCGATCAAGTAGCGCAAGGCCTTCGAAAGCAGAAATTTCGACCCGCAGTATCCAGAGTTTGCCCCACGCACCTCTGGAGCCTTACGAACAGCTTCACGTCCGCACTGAAGGAGCTCGACCCGGTTCCGCAGTTCAAAGCGACTGCGACGCTCGGCAACTTCTTTGCCAGCCTTAACTGATGGAACGCTGGGAGTGGTTCGTCATCCTCGCCGTTCTTGCCGTAGTTCTTTACTCACTTCTCAAATGAAATGGAGGCTCACTGTGTATGCAAAAACTTTTCGCTTTGCGCTTGCTTACTTCCTTCTCCCTCCGTGTTTTCTACACGCGGGACAAAAGGTACAGCCCGAATTACATCTACAGCCTACAGATACGAGGATGGTGAAGAACGAACCATGTTCAGTCGAAGCCTTCTTCCAGCAGCTCCCAGACGATTCGCAGCGGATCTTCTTCCAGGCCCGCCTCACCCGCCAGTTTGCCGACGGTTCCGAGGAATCCGGACGCATTCTCTACCTAGGAGAAATCCTCAAGCAAGGAGATATCGAGAAACAAAGAAGTAAGGCCACCGATTCGTGCTATGAGCATTTCAAGAAGCGGCGGAGGTGATCGTATGTATTGCGCCTTTTGCAAGCAGCCGATCAACCCCGCCTACCCCGCGACCTATTTCATGTCCCGGTGGTGGCACGTGACGGAAGACGAAACGGGCGAAGTCGTCCCGATCGAAGAATCATGTTGGGGAAAGTCCGATTTTGGCATGGACAACCTCGACACCCGAAAACGGAGGATGTCGTGAAGCAAGAGAAGTGCATCATTCGCCTCGACAACGAATGGCTGATTGTCTTCTGGGGAGAAATGAACGGTGAGATTGTAGGCGTCATCACCTACGTTTGCCCCACAAAGATTCTGCTAAAGCCCCGCCAATAATCCTTCTACCCAAGCCCGCCGAGAGCTACACAATTCTCGGCATTTTTTTACCAAAAAAATAGGAAGGCGAAAACTAAAAAAGGGGAAGCGGGCTGGTTTGCTCCGCTCCCCTCTTTCTGGAACGACCTCCAACCGGGGATCACCTCTCCCCCGAATCGAGATCGCTCTAAAAAGCCGCGCCAAATAAGGCTTCTCATAGGATGGGGATAACCCACTTGATGGTTGTCCCAAAGTAGTACACGCTTAAGATGTCCCATAAAGTTCCCGTTCACAGCGGGATTTGCGCGAAGAAGCGCGGGCGGCCTCGAAGCCGCCGTATGATTGAAATATTTTGCATTCAGACTTTTCCTCAAATTGGTAGAGCTCGCGACCATCGCCCAGGCGATCCTTGCTTTGGCGTTCCTTTTATGTCCCCGTGAGGTTCTAGTCACCATCCCTGCCCTTGCCCCTATAGCAAGGGCTGAAAACCACCCGGCGGAATTCCCTACCATCCCCCCAAACGGCCTTCCAAGCGTAAATTTAGGCCAATGGGAGGGATACAGGCTTCTTCAGGGTATCGCGTCATGCGAGAGTTGGGGCGACCCGACGGGGGCGGTTTCGTCCTCGTCGAATCCTGAGATTGTGCGCCGATTGGAAGTACTTGTCTCCTTTTCTCGCCTTTCCCGCGTAGTTTTGCCCCGCCCGTACACCTGCCAACAATCTGGGAGCCAATTCGTGGGCGATCCGGAAGTTGTCCAGAAACGGGCTTGTAGGAAGTTGCGACAAAAATGGGAAGTCGGTTAATGAATGTGTGGGAGGCGCATCATCGGGCTGGTAATCCAACGACCCCCTGTATCGGCCTTCATTGGGAAAATTTACCGCTTTCCAGCGAAAATGGTAGAGCGCAATTTTTTCAGGGCTCCGGCGGGGATTAGTGACGAACAGGCGACAACTTCTCGCTTACTTCATGTTGGCTCGTCATCCGGGAGAGCTCGATTTCTCCTAAGCCGGCCAAATGTTTCTGTGTGTCTAGATTGCAACTCGCCAGTTTCTAGAGATTGATCCGAATGCACTCTTAAAGCACCTGTCCTATAAGGCCCCGAGGCTGGCTCCCCCCTCTACAAACAGCGTTTGGCCTGTAATGAAAGCAGCGTTCTGCCCAGCGAGAAATGCGATGGCCGCCGCTATCGTTATCGCAGGGCACCATGTTGAGCACGCAATGACTGGCCTCGTATACCTTGCGTGACCAGGGGAACGCCGACACTGCCCAAACGGCCGCCCCTAAACCCAAAACCCAGGGGCGCCCGGCCACGCTGCGCGGGCCAAAATCAAAGGCAGGGAAAACCCCAGCTGCATCCTGAAATTGATCATGAATTGGAATTGATGCTGCCCCTTATAGAGAGGGATTAAAGGCAGAATGAATCAGGAGTCGACTGAAGTTTAATATTTTATTATGCCTTTAATATAAGTCTTAATAGGGCAGAAACAATTATTCTGGTTTTTCTTTTAACATTCCGGAGATAGAGAATAGTAGCCAAGATCATAAATGTTCTGGGCTGCTTCATCAATTGCTGATAAATGCTGCCATTGTGGTTTTTTCATTTTATTTCCGGTGAGCACGACTGTCACGGGTTCCGCTGACTGATTGGTATGACACCAAGGACAGCAGGCAAACGGGTTTCCTGGCCATGTCGGTGGTGGGTGGCATTTTTTTAGCTGCTGGCGGACAAAGATATGGCGACCGACGGCCGTGTATACAAGCCACACTTTCCTGTAAACTATTTTTCTACCCAGGGGCACGTCTCAGCGAGCGGCCTGACAAATGCTTGGGCCCAAGGAGTACCGCCATGCGACCCATTCTGGTTCTGCTTGCCTGTTCCATTCTCTTGCTTCCATTTCCATCACAGGCTCAATTCAGTTGGTCGAAGGGAACCTATCCGGTTAGCGGCGGCAGAGTTGAACGTGCCGATTTCAACGGCGACGGTTTTCAAGACCTCCTGATACACAACGGCCCGGATACCATTTCTGTCCTGCTCAACAATGGCGATGGCACCTTCGACGGCAAACACGCTTTCACTCTCAACCAAGCACTGGGAGATGTCGCTCTAATCGATTTCAATCGCGACGGGAAGATCGATGTCGTGGGGTGTGAAGGCAATAATGTGATCATTTTGGCAGGAAATGGAGATGGCACTCTTACTTTTTCGCATTCGTTTCCCGTCGCCTGTCTGTGGCTGGTGGCCGCTGATTTTAATCGCGATGGCAGGCCTGACATTGCCGTGGGGACGCTTCCAGATCCCTTTGGATCAAACAATCAAGTGATCGTTTACCTGGGAGACGGTGACGGAGGGGTCGCACGACAGATCGTGATCAACCACGTCGACTTCTCCACAGTTGCGGGCGATCCCTGCCTGATCAATGGTGCTGCCGTGGCCGGAGATTTTACGGGCGACAAAGTCGCCGACATTGCGATCACGGCCGATTGCTTTAATGGCACCACTAGCGGTGGCGCTCTTATTGTTGGTGTCGGCGACCGTACTGGCCACTTCACCTTTCATAAAGATGTGGAATTCGGTCTGGGAGGCTCCATGCGTTTGCAATTGGTCGACGCAGACCAGGATGGACGCCGCGATATCGCTGGCGTGGGGAAGACATTCGCTCCGTTTGGTTCTGGCGGTACAGAACTAATCCTATTCGTGAGCCTAGGCAACGGGACTTTTACATCGCGAGTCGTGGCGGGCGCCAGCTTTGATGACCAGGTGGTTATAGAGTCGGGTGCAATTGCTGACCTTGACGGAGATGGTCTCAAGGACGCAGCCTTAGGGGTGATTGCCTCTGACTTCGACGGGAATACAACCCATTCCCTGCAAGTCCTAAGGAGAAGTTTCGACGGAACTTACAAGCTGGTCAAGACCTTACCACTGGGTGCGGAAGTAATGGACATGGTGTGGGGCGATTTCAATCGCGATGGGGTCGTGGATCTGGCAACCATCCGTCCTGATTCCACCGACGTCTTTCTCAACAACAGTTCCCGCGTTTCCCGATGCTTCAGTCAAACGGCGGACCGATCCTTAACGCTGTGTAACCTAGGCAGTACCGCAGCCGGGAGGGTTCATTTCGTAGTCAATCCCACAGACAAGCTGCCCATTCACTTGCTTCAGATTTACGTGGATGATCACCTTACCTTCCAGACTCTGGACGATCTGCTCAATAAGACACTGACATTAGGATTCGGCCAACATCACATCGTTGCCAAGGCATGGGATGATTTGGGGCAGTTCGCCGCCAGCCAGACCTTCTTCGTTTGTAGTAACTCCATCAATCGTACGGTCAAGATTTGCAGCCCCGAAAATGATACGACAGGGAAAAGTCCAGTTCATATTTTGGCCAGTGCCGCTACCTCACTGGCTTTTGCAAGTCTTCAGCTGTATTTGGACGGAAAGCTTCTGCAGCGTAGCAGTCTTAAGCTTTTGGATACGCAGCTGCCACTGTCAGGTGGCACTCACCATATCACCGTCAAGGGTTGGGATAGTAGTGGACAGTTTTCAAGCTCAGTAATCGTGCACATACAATAAGGACCAACTATTCTGGCGCTTTGCGAAGAGTAATTCCAGCGTGCCAAACTTGGAATCTAACGGCACCGAGTATTTTCCTACCGAGCCTTTCGCGCTGCTGCCACCTTTTGTGTCTTTTTCACGAAGAAGATCAATCCTCAACTGGAAGACCGAGCGTTGCTAAAGTCTGGTTCCTTTCGGCTCTTCTTTCGGGCGCGTTTTCGAGCCAAAGCTTGTTTCACTCGCCGTTTCTCGCCGGGCTTTAGGTAATACGAGTGGCGCTTCACATCCTTAATGATGTCTTCCGTCTGAACCTTGCGCTTGAATCGACGCAATGCGTTCTCCAAGGACTCACCTTCTTGCAATCTAACTTCTGCCAAACCCATCACCTCCTAAGAATTGATCGCGTACAAGTAGCCTACGCCACTTTCAAGGAGTTGTTTTGATAATCGGGTTTAATGACCCGCCTCGCTGTTCAGTGCTCTTGTTTGATCCGGGAGAGCAATAGCGAGTAGGCGATCAAAAAGTCGCAGTGACGACAAATCCACATGGCGATTCGGAACTGATAACGTCGATTGCAAAAGGGGCCATACATCTATGCGCCCAAGGCCGTAGGAGGCCCGTAGGCACGAGTTTATTTTTTCGGGGAGGTTCGGGATACCTGATTTCAGCCCATCGTTACAACACAACGTCGCGTGTTTCTTCTGAACCGCACCTTTTATAATTTTCACGCGCACAATCAACCCTTTCGATTCTCCTATTTCGGCGGTGGAGTATTTCCAGTTCCAGCACTCGGGGCACCGGTTGCACCAGCGCCGTTTGGATTGGTGTTGGCTCCTGGCGATGCTGGGCCCGAGGATTGGTCATTACCTTGTCCCTGTGTACGAGACCCCGTCAACGATAAGCGTGTTGCCTCCTCCAGAGCACCGTGTCTCGGAAGCATCCCCTTCCGGTGTGTTTTCAGACCAGTGGATCACCTTCACTTCTTTCGCAGTGGTGTCCCACCTTGTCTCGGTCTTTGCAACGAGATCGTGGATTCGGTATAACATTTCGCTTCCGAGAACGCGCCTCTTACCCTTACTCGATCAATGAATGAAATGGTGGTTTTATGCCAGCTGTTCCTGTCGTTCAGGCTAAACTGATCTTGAAAAGGGGCTGCTTTATGACGGTGAGACTAGCGCTGCTGCTCGGGACATCGTTGATTGCGTCGTCTTTGTTTTGGGCGGAGCGACGTGCCGCTGCCGAATCGGTCGGAGGCCCGATTGTGCGGATAGCAGAACTGGAAATTGATCCGGTGCAGCTTGAGGCCTACAAGATCGCTCTAAAACAGGAAATCGAGACTTCTATTCGCGTTGAGCCGGGGGTCTTGACGCTGTATGCCGTTTCGCTCAAGGAGCATCCTGAACAGATCCGATTGTTCGAGACCTATAGGGATGCTGCTGCTTACGAATCACATCTGCAAAGTCCGCATTTCAAAACATACAAAGATAAGACGCGGCAGATGGTGAAACTTCTTAGGCTGGTCGAAACCGACCCCATTCAACTCGGCTCAAAATCGAGATGAATCCGACGAATGGCTAGAATTGCCGCGTAGCTGGCGTAAACAGGCAATAGCGTTCATTGACACGTCGATGAGTGTAACGGCGATGTTACGCCAATAGCTTTTCGAGGCCGGCAAACCTATGGTCGTTTCATTGACTTACACTCCCCCTAGTCCTAACATTTCAACGCAATGATGGGCCAAACCATCTCGCACTATCGCATTGTCGAGAGGCTTGGCGGTGGGGGGATGGGCGTCGTGTATAAGGCCGAGGACACCGACCTCGGTCGCTTCATCGCCCTGAAATTCTTGCCCGATGAATCAGCCCGAGATCCGCAGGCGTTAGAGCGCTTTCGTCGTGAAGCGCGTGCTGCCTCTGCTCTCAATCATCCCAACATTTGCACCATCTATGAGATCGGCAGACACGGGGACCAATCCTTCATTGCCATGGAGTTTCTGGAAGGAATGACGCTGAGGCACAGGATCGCCGGGAGGCCATTAGACATCGAGACCGTACTATCGATCGGAATCGAGGTTGCTGATGCGCTCGACGCGGCCCATACCAAGGGCATCGTGCACCGCGACATCAAGCCAGCAAACATCTTTGTGACTGCCCGCGATCATGCCAAGATACTCGACTTCGGCTTGGCCAAGGTGGGATTGGCAGTCCCCAGAGACGACGCGGCACCTGCCTCCCCCACCGTGAGCGAAGAACTACTCACCAGCCCCGGTACGGCGATGGGGACAGCGGCTTACATGTCGCCGGAGCAGTCGCTAGGCAAGGAATTGGATTCTCGGACCGACTTCTTTTCCTTTGGCTCGGTCTTGTATGAGATGGCGACGGGAACACTTGCCTTTCGAGGAGAAACGTCAGCCGCTCTTTTCGATGCCATCCTGCACAAGGAGCCGACCGCTCCGGTACGACTCAATCCCAATTTGCCCCCGGAGCTTGAGCGCATTATCCACAAGTGCCTGGAGAAAGACCGCGAGCTACGTTACCAGCACGCTGCGGATATTCGCAGCGACCTAAAACGGCTGAAGCGGGATACGGATTCCAGCCGCTCGCGCAATGTGAGTGAGGCCCCCCCAGCGGGTCCCATACTGGTCGCGCCAGCGGCGGACCGATCATCCAGCGGAGTAGTTCTTCTTGCTGAAGCTAGACGCCATAAGGGCGTGCTGGCGCTGATGCTGGTCGGCTTGGCGCTGTTGATGGTTGCACTGGGGATTTATTTTTTCAGGCTGAGCGGACGCAGGATTGACTGGAATCTTCAGGCTATGAAGATCAGCCGAGTTACCCAGAGCGGGAATGCCACCAATGTCGCGATTTCCGCGGACGGGCGTTATGTGGTCTACGCTCTGGTTGATGGGGAAAAACAGAGCCTCAACGTTCGTCAAGTAGCCACCGGCAGCGACATGCAGATTCTACCCCCGGATGAAGTTATGATCTGGGGTCTGACCTTCTCCCGGGACGCCAATTACATTGACCTTGTCCGCTCTGAGAAGAAAGACTTCAGTGACACCCATCTCTATCGGATGCCCGTTTTCGGCGGAACACCACACCTCGCGATGCAGGGGGGTATCGACTTCGGATCCAGTTACTCTCCGGATGGTACTGAGTTCGCTTTTTTGCGTGCAGGCTCGTCCGATGCAAAAGTTGATGTTGTGATTGCCAATGCGGACGGAGGCAATCAACGGGTACTCGCTTCACGTCCCTACCTTGATGAGTTTATCGGTGTAGCGTGGTCTCCTGATGGCAAGACCGTTGCGTTCACCACGTCCGAGGCGACGAAAAGACTTCGTTCTGTGCTTTGGGCCATATCGGTCGCCGATGGATCGGTCCGTGAAATCTACTCAACACCGGACAACATCGGCCGTCCGCGCTGGCTGCCCGATGGAAGTGGTCTCCTGACGCCCATCAAGAACGTTGATCAGGCGTTTCGCGGGCAACTTTGGTTCATCTCCTATCCAAAAGGAGAGGCACGCCGCCTTACCAATGACCTAATGGATTACCAGCTCTGTTGCTTAGACCTCACGCCGGATGGCAAGACTCTGGTCGACACCGAGCTAACGACGGTCTCCGACCTATGGATCGCATCCGCCGGGAACACCGCAAAGGCTAAGCAAATTACTTCGAAGGAGTTCGCTGTCGGAGGATTCTCTTGGGTGCCCAACGGCCGCATCATCTTTGCCAGCCGGGCTGGCAATCTGTTCGCGCTAAATCCCGATGGGAGTGGGCGTACGCCGCTGACGGCCGATGATCGTTTCAGCCGGGATCCGTCGGTTTGTGGCGATGGGCGCTACGTCGTCTACGCCGCCTACCAGGCACAAAAGCAAGGGATATGGCGCATAGACGCAGACGGCTCAAACCCCATCCGCATCGTGGACGAAACCCTTGCCGTAAACCCACAATGTTCCCCAGATGGTAAATGGGTGGTCTACCTGCGGGGCCCTTCCTGGACCGCGGTACGCGTGAAGATCGCAGGAGAGAAGCCTCCAGAGGTGCTCGCAGAGGACATTGTGACCGGTTTTGGTTATCCTCTCAAAATCTCCCCGGACGGAAAACGAATCGTGTATCTCGCCTCGGCGGGCCCTCCTCCTGAGAACCCTGGTTCTGCCTCTGCATCGCGACCGACTCAGCTGAAGGTAATCCCCTTCGATGGCGGTGCTCCCTTGTATCAGTTCGACTGGCCGGCGTTGGCGGGAGAGCCGCGCTGGGCGCCAGGGGGTGAGGCAGTTGATCATGTTTTGAACCGGAATGGCGTCTCTAACATCTGGCGACAGAAATTAGGAGGTGGACCGCCGACACAGATTACGAATTTCGAATCGGGACTGATTTTGAACTTTGACTGGTCGCATGACGGCAGGTATCTGGCGTTGACCCGAGGCAGCGAAAGCAGTGACGTCATCTTGATCAGTAATTTCCGGTGACCGGTCGCCCCGTTTTTTCACAGGGCGCCCGAAACGTTCACCTTTCGGGCTGGTAAAAAAGCATCTTAGCCACCCTTTAAAATCTTTCTGTTAGGGGATGAGCGGAAGAGGGGTTTTCGGGCGGCCTCCCTCTGCCGTCACGAAGGGGCGTCACCTCTAGTTCGAATTAATTCAAATCTTCAGGAAGATTTTCTTATGATCCATGAGCCAGATGGGAATCAGGCACAACAGGACGAAGGCCAGCGAGAATAGAAGCGAGGCGAAGCTTGGACTTCCGAGAAGCCCTAAGAAACGCCCAAAGATGTAATCGTGGCCGCTCTGCATTCCCCCGTTGACCCGCACGTTGAACCCGTAGGTCAGCACTGCGAAGATCCAGGCCACCGTGTAGGCGGCAATCGAGTTGCGGCCAAAAATCAGAAACGGCTTGGTCCAGACTCCGCGCCAGCGCCGGATGTCGGTGGCCCAATAACAGAGCGCAAGGCAAACGAGCCCAAATCCTGCGGTGAAGAGCACGAACGAACTTGTCCAAAGTTTCTTATTGATGGGAAACCAGACTCCCCAGGTTCTTCCTAAGATCAGACCGATGACGCCGAACAGCAGCATTCCGAGAGCTTTGATTTGCGGGCTGCGCTTGGAGCGCAACCATTCGCCAGTAAGGATTCCGAGCACTGCCGTCGCAATAGCCGGCAATGTGCTCAGTAGTCCCTCTGGATCGCGAGTCTTTTCATAGAGTGTCGTGAGTAACTTGCGATCAAGGTAGGCGGCGAGGTTGGCGTCGGGGTGAAGAAGAGGGATGTCGCGACCGGGAACTCCGTAACCGGGCACCGGGACCATGATCATCAGGACGCAGTAACCAATGAGCAGGGCAGCAACGACTACGACCCGGATCCGAGGACTCGTATAGAGAAATAAGGTGGATGCCGCCAGATAGCAGACGCCGATACGTTGCAGAACTCCCGGAATGCGCAACCCGGGAAAGCGCGAAGGAAGGACCAGAGATATGGTGTAGTTCATCGCCAAACCGATGGCGAAGAGAATGACGGCGCGGCGGAAGGCGTGGAACAGAAGTTTGGTCTTCGAATCGCCGCGCCGGAGGCGGGATTCGGAAGAGAAGACCAGAGAAACTCCGACCATGAAAAGGAAGAACGGGAAGATGAGATCGGTCGGCGTCCACCCATTCCACTCGGCGTGTTCCAAGGGCCAGTAAGGATGGGCGTTTCCGGGATTGTTGACCAGGATCATGGCAGCGATGGTGACGCCGCGGAACAGATCGAGAGAAGTGACGCGTGTGTAAGGGGAGGAGGAAACCTCCGACAGGGTCGTTTCGGTGTATGTGACGACCTGCCCAGAGGACATAGTTTGCATAGGTATACTCAGTCACTACGTTGGGAAGATATACTACTCGTCTCTTTTGCGGTAGACAGTTTATTTTCTTGACGAAACTACGATTCAGATAGGATTTCGCGCTTCCTCCACCTACCCCAAATCCTTTTGCACCGGCGACAGATTCGATTCACTGGAGAAGATGGAATTTATCCGGGTGCGAACGTCTTCTCAGCGGAGGCAGCGCCCTTTCGGCTTTTCCGGCATCACCGGACCTCTTCTGCATTCTTTGTGCTGAACGTGACCGTGTTCCCGCCCGGGACAAGGCTGGCGGCGATATCCCACACAAGCGAACCGCCCGAGTTGGGAACGATTGCGAAGAAAAAGTAGGTGCCGGCAGCGTTTCTCGCAGAGAGCTTGGCTTTCCCGGAGGCATCCAGTTTTGTGGTGGCTACATAAGAGCGGCTCATGCCCTGGATGATCGAGGAGCAGCCCGGCGTCGAATGGCATTGGGTTTGGAGGGCTTTCATCGCCTGGGCCGCAGTTGATTTAGCAGGTACGGCAAGGCCCAGCTCTCGGAGGACGTCGCCGATCGGCTTGCGCATGACGAATACCGTCTGTCCGACAAGCGGGTTGGTTCCGGAGAAGGAGGAATCCAGCAGGACTCGAAAATCGGCGCGCCGACCCGCAGAGCCAGCAGAGGTATCGGTCGGCATCGGTGGCGCCGTCGGCGTGGCTGCTGAGGCGGCGGCCAGCGCGGGCGTTGAATAGGTTGGTGGCGCGGCTGGGCTCGGACCGCTGGAGGCACGCATGGTGTTCCGCTTGCTTCTGGCACCCAGGGTGCCGACGTTGCAGCTTTCGGAATGCGGAGTGAAGCTGACGTTGTCGCCGCGAATGGACGAGACGAGTTTGCCGTTTACACTCGTGGAGCCGGAGCCGCGGAGCGTGTTGTCAGGCGCGACGCCGAGCAGGAAAGCTCCGCCGGCGTTCTGGACGTGGACAACGAAGCCGGTCGGCGTGTCGTCGACCGTGTATGGCGATTTTGCGTGAGCTTTACCGCAGTCGAGAATGACCGCGTCATTGTCGAACACGAGCCTTAGTCCAGAGGCGTCAGCATAACGGCCCGTCATTCGGAGACCTGTCACGAGCGGCGCACTCGTGCTATCTGCGTCGAGAAAGCCGATGCCGGTTTTAACCGGAGCTGCGGGCTTGGGACGCATGAAGGCCATGGAGCCGATGGTGCAGCGTTCGATCTTCGGTGCGTAGTTGGGAACGGACGTGCTGGTGCTGCAGGGACCGTTGCAGTAGTATCCCTGCGCTGCAGCGGGAGCGCCATCCACCATGACTGTCTTGGTCGTGGTGGTGTAGCCCGTAACGATGCTTCCTTTGACGAGGACAGAACCCGGACCGGAGAGAGTCCCGTCAGGTTGCATCGTGACCACGATGGGTTCGGGCTCGTTGGCCAGAACGAACTGCACAGTGTTACCGGACCTTCGGAGCGTGTAGTCGTGATCCTGGGGAACGAGTGAACCGCAGTCCTGCAGGGTTGCAGAGCCGTTGCCGAAGCTGAGGCTCGGGAGCTGCGATCTGCTGTGATAATCGCCGACGAGCACGACCCCGGCGACAGGTGGAGGGGCGTTGGGGTCGGGCTTTTCTACAAAGGGCATCAGGATACTTGCCATACCTTCTATAGCGCCCACACCTTCGCACCCGTCCAGCGTTCCGCCGAGTTCCAGACAGCGCCGCAGTTCCGGATCTTTCTCCCGGTTCGCCTCTGCGGTGGCGAATATGCCCATGGGATCCAGCACGGCATCGCCCGCGATGGATGAGCGGCCGGCGCCCTGGTCCTGCTTCATCTGCTGCTGGAGCCGGTCTTCGTGTTCTTTATAGCTCTGGGCGAGGGAGGCTTCGCTGCCGCGGTACGTGTCGGCTGCCTGCTGGCCCTGAAGCTGCTTGATCCACCCCAGGGCGTTGTTAATCTCGTACCTGCCTTCGAGCTGCTGGAA
>Ga0068871_100001434_pt1 | contig 15969 bp, 10 predicted proteins | sample KBSMisM72_FD_72750 | JGI IMG/M metagenome (GOLD analysis project Ga0068871, IMG submission 72750) | Miscanthus rhizosphere microbial communities from Kellogg Biological Station, Michigan, USA - KBS Miscanthus M7-2 | ecosystem: Host-associated > Plants > Roots > Rhizosphere > Soil ... | reverse complement strand
TTTTGGAAGGTCAGCCGCGGAGACTATCATTGGATGAGTCCCAATCTTCCGGTTCTCTATCGCGATTTCATGCCGGAAGATTTGTTACCCCACCTGCAGCAACTTCGAATCGACAAGACGGTTGTGGTGCAAGCCGCACAAACTGTAGCTGAAACTGACTTTCTGCTCGCGATCGCCAACCAATACGACTTCATTGCCGGGGTTGTGGGATGGCTCGACCTGGAAAACCCGCAATTCGAGCAGCAATTTGCGCACTATCGAAAAACGAAGAAGTTTACCGGTTTACGCCCCATGCTTCAGGATTTGGATGACGATGCCTGGGTCTGCCGGCCGCAGGTCCTGCGAAATCTTGAACTGATCGCAGAGGCGCAATTTCCTTTTGAATTTCTTACCTACACGCGCCACCTGCCCTTCGTTTTGCAAGCTTTGGAAGCTGTACCAGGATTGCACGCGGTCATCGACCATATTTCCAAGCCCGAGATCAAAGCAAAGAAGCTGGAGCCATGGAAGACCCTTATGGCTGAGGCGGCAAAACACCCAAACCTGTTTTGCAAGCTATCGGGAATGATTACTGAAGCAGATCATGCCTCATGGGGGGGCGAGGATCTTCGGCCTTATGTGGAGCACGTTGTCGATAGCTTCGGATGGGATCGCATAATATTCGGCAGCGACTGGCCGGTTTGCCTGCTCGCCGGCTCTTATTCCCAAGTCTATGGGGCGCTGCGGGGGGTCCTTTCGGCCCAACTCGACAAGGACCGGGAGGCCAAAGTGTTCGGTCAAAATGCCGCGCGCTTTTATCAACTGGAAAATGCTCATGATGTGCTTCGCCCTTCTCCCTCGGGAATGATTAAGGCATAAGTCCAGCAATCGCCCAGGCTGAATACTTAGAGCGGGATGAGAAGCTTCTAACAATGCCGCGCGCCATCCTGCATCTATTACTTTCGTCTTCCTCTGGAAATATTGAAAATGCTGCGTTTGTAGCCTTGACACTTACCGTCTACCAATTCGTACGGGTCTGGAAGGAAACTTGCTGCAATTTACTCACAAACCATGGCTACTTTCGCGCCCAGTCCCAGCAAAGCCCTCGAACTGTCTACTGACCTGCATCAGCGGTTTCTCGATTCGTTTTCCGACGTGCCTGGCTGGTTCTATCCCGAGTCGGCAGCCATCTGGGACACTCTTTTGAGCTATCAGACAGCAAGCAACATCTATGGCAATCTTCTAGAAATTGGAGTGTTTCAGGGAAAGTCGGCCGCGATGGCGGCACTCCACAGGCAAGGCGAGGAGACATGCATTTTGGTTGATCCCCTGCCGCTGAAGGGAGCGCGTCAGCGGATTGAGAGTGTTTTACCCGAAGCGAAATGCGAATACATTCAGGAAATGTCGCAGCACCTTCCACGGCACGCATTCGTCCGGGACGCCGCGCGGGATTTCCGCTGGATACATATTGACGGCGAACACTCCGCCCAGGCTATGCAAAACGATCTCGCGATCGCCGAATCGCTATTGAGCGACCGCGGCATTTTAGTAATTGACGATTTTTTCTCTGCTTCGTATCCGCAAATTACGCAAGCTGTTTTCCGTTTCATGGATGTAAACCCAAGCCGGTTGATGCTGTTCTTGTGCGGATACAACAAGGGTTACCTTTGCCGTCCCCGGGCCGCCCGGGAATACCTCGTCTTCCTGAAGCACGCGCTCTACGTCAATATGGCCAACCGCGGGATTAAGCACATCACCGTCTGCAAAACCTCAGAACCGTCGGACATGAACACCTTCGGGATCATCGAGCGCTATGTGGATAGGGATTATCGCGGGCCGGACTGGGATTTAGAAAACATTCACATTTAGAGCAAAGCTTAGAGGCTGACAAACGTTAGCCTTTCGGGTGTTGCGTGGCTGGAAGATTGAACGTTAACCGTTGGCGCGAATCATCTGCTCGGCGTGCTTCCTCGAAGTTTCGGTCAACTTGGCCCCGCTCAGCATTCGGGCTACTTCCTCAGTCCGGTCGTCGCCGGTAATCGGCCGGACCGAGGTCCGCGTCCGGCCGGCCGCATCCTTCTTCTCAATCAAATAATGATGGTCGGCAAAGGTAGCAATCTGCGGCAAATGGGTGATGCACAACACCTGGTTGCCACGCGATAAAGTCTTTAGCTTTTTTCCCACGGCCTCCGCCGCCCGGCCACCGATTCCGGTATCGACCTCATCGAATACCAAAGTACGCTGCGCGCCGGAATTCTTCTTTCGCGCGGGCCCTGCTGACTCAATGCTGGCCTTCAACGCCAGCATCACCCGCGAAAGCTCTCCTCCGGACGCGACCTGCTCCAGCCGCCGCAACGGCTCTCCGGGATTAGTTGCGATCATGTAGATGACCTGGTCGAATCCGGAGTCGGTCCAGTTCCCTTCCTCATCGCCGCCCGTCAGTTCAACGTGAAAGCGGGTTTTCATCGCCAGATCGTTGATTTCAGACTCCACCAGTTTTTCTAGTTTCTTGGCTGCGTCGTAGCGCTTCTTGGAAATGGCGCGCGCTGCCCGCAGATACTCGGCTCCGGCTTGCGCTTGTTCGGCTTTCAAAGCACGCACTGCCTCATCTTTATTTTCCATCTCCGAAACCTTGCGGGTCACTTCGGCTCCGAAGTAGAGGACGTCATCCAACGTAGGGCCATATTTGCGCTTGAGTTTGTCGATCGCCGCCAGGCGGTCCTCTACCTCTGCCAAGTGTTCGGGAGAAGCTTCAATTCCGCCGGCATAATCCCTCAAGCTGGCGCCCACATCTTCGACGCTGATACGGGCGGTGTCCATTGCTGCCAGCGCTTCCTGAAACTTAGGCTCATACCGGACCAGCTCTTCCAGGTGTTTCTGCGCCGCGCGCAAAGATGCCGAAGTCGAAGCGCTGCCTTCATAGAGCAGATCGAAAGCATTCATGGCAGCGCCATAAATCTTCTCTGCATTGGCCAGCACCCGCTTTTCGCTCTCGAGTTGCTCATCTTCACCGGGTTTGAGCTTGCATTCTTCAATTTCGTGCTTCTGGAAGCTCCACAAGTCCAGCAGTCGCAGCTTATCTTGCTCGTCGCGTTCCAGTTCCGCAATCCGGTTAGTGATTGTTTTCCAACTCGCAAACGCGGCAATCACGGCTTCAAGTTGGGTTCCGGAAAATGCGTCCAGCAAGGCCAGACGCGCAGCTGCGTCAAAAGACTGCAAGGATTCATTCTGCGCATGGATACTCGCCAGGTAGGGGGCCAACTGCCGCAGCACTGAGACCGTGGCTGGCTGATTGTTTACAAAGACGCGCCCCTTGCCGCCCGACGCAATCTCGCGCCGCAGGATTACTGACTCGTCTTCATGGTCGATGCCGTTTGCCTCCAGGATTTGGGCCACCAACTTCTCCGCTCCAGCCTCCACTTCGAAGACCGCGGAGATCACCGCTCGCTCTGCGCCAGCACGAATGACCTCCGCGGAGGCCTTATCGCCTAACAGCAAGGAAAGCGCATCAATCAAAATGGATTTGCCCGACCCCGTCTCGCCGGTCAGCAGGTTCAATCCCGGGGCGAACTCCACCGCCATGTTATCGATGACCGCGTAATTTTCAAGCCGCAATTCTGCGAGCACTCGGGTTCCCTGGGACTGAAGTTGAGCGCAGAATAGCACGGAAAGCTGTTGAGTTGGACATATCCACAGGGATGCTCTCCTAGCCTAAGGCTCGTGCCGCTCCCGGCAACCAACAGACTCCTCCGCGGGACCAAGCCGCGCCTCTGAATCACAAGGTTTGAAAGGAGGAACCAAAAAACGAAAAGCCCTGCCTTCCGGCAAGGCTTTAACGTGCATAAATACTACTCAATGACAGGAATTAATCTGTCCGGTCAGGTCGAGGTTGGTAAGAATTCCGTTCATCTTCAGCGCGCTTAGCTGAGAGCAGATCGAAGTGATATTTCCTTGATACTCCGCCACCAGCACGCTCTTGCCCGTCGCGACAAACGGAGAATAGATCCCACACTCTTTGTACTGGACACATTGCTCAACGATGGCAAAATCGAAAAACGGTAGCAGCGACCCCACGTCGTCGCCATCGTTTTTCAGCGCCACCGCCAAGCCGAAGCTATGCACAATACCGGCAATCGCTTTGTTGTAAGCAACCTGATCCACCCTGGTGAAGGGGAATCCCGGATTGTTAGTGTAGCCGTCTATGTCGTCAGGTTCCACCGCGTCAGCACCCTTAACGGCGCAATTTTGAATTCGCTGCGTCATGATCGGCAAGAGAATTGCAGTCTCACGAATATCGAGCCACTTCTCGGACGCGAATCCGCTGACACTATTCCCCTTCACCGAGGCTGGAAATTGCCCAGCATCCGGACGGCCTGGTTCCCATGTGCCAACATCCACGTAACAAATCCAATGTTTGCCAGCCGAATGCATGGCGGACACTGTGCTGGCGGGAGTGTCGACACCGTCGGAATCGATAATGCTTTGAGCCGGCAGGCTGCTGGCTGATGGAACCTTCGAAAGCCACCAAGTCCACGAGGTGTTCACCGGAGGTACCCACATTCCGTCATTCTTGGGTGGAGTGCAGACTCCGTTGACGACGGTGTTAGGGGGATCGCAGGCCGGGGGCGGAGGCGGAGTGCACGTTCCATTAACCAGGGTATTCGGAGGTTTGCAGCTCGGAGGCGGGGGCGGAGGCGTGCCCGTACCGGTCCCGGACATGGCCACGGATTTCGAATCAGAGTTACGCCGCCGGTTGCGTCCGGAATAAAAGGCGATTGTCAGAGAATTGCTGAAGTTTCCCGCAGAGGATGGCAAGAATTTCACGAGAAAAGTGGCGCTGCTACCGGGATTCAACGTTAGCGGTAAGCTGGGCCCGCTCACGTCGAACTCCCGTCCTCGCGCATTGACCCGAGTCAAAACCAGCTTGGATCCGCCCGGGTTCCTGATGGTCTCCGTTTGAGTGCGGCTGCCGGCCACGGCCACGTTCCCGAAATGAATTGCCGAGGGGTTAGTCACAATGGACTGGCCAAAAACGAAGGTAGAAGCGAAAGTTAGAAAAAGGCTAAGAAGAAGAAATCGCGCTAGATTCAGACACGTGGACTGAGGGAGTACGGACAGCATCAGGTCTTGCCTCCGAGGGGATTTGGGACGAGGTAGCGGTTCGTCGAGCGACTGGGCCAGTGCTGAACGAATATTGAGCTCAGCCTATGCAGGGAGAAGCAAACGGTCAACGTATCGGAAGGGATGTGTACCTGACCTATTGATCGGTAAAACAAAAAGGCGCGAGACTTACGCTTCGCGCCTTAAAGAAATGTATCTGAATTCGCTTCAGCTTGCCCTGCGGCTGAAGCTTTCGGGTTCGTGTCCACAATCGACGCAGGTTGAGGTTACTTCCTTACGGCGCTGGCGCAGCCGGTCGGCGAAATTCGACCAACGTGACCCTACCCCGGTCGGGCTCATCTCAATCTGCACTCCATCGCCGGTGGGGGGAACGAGACGGCTGGGATTGAGTGCTTCCTCCTGTTCCGGAGTTATTGCTTCACCCCCTAAAGCAGACCCGCCCTTCATGGGACCAGTCGCGCCCGTGCCTTGTGTCATCTGCGCCGTGGTGGGAGTGATATTGCGATCGGTGGCCTCCCGATGCATGACTGGACCACCCACCCACTTGGAGCGATAGCGCCGTTCATAGTCGGCCCAACGGTCAGCTGATTCCACATCGTTCTGGTTGTAGGGAGGAAATTTCTCGATCTCACCTCTATCCAGCGACACCTGAAAATCGCCCTCATGGTTTGGCGACGCATTTAAGCCATCAGCGGGAACAACGAATCTCTTACTTGAAAGCCAGCCGCCTGTATCCACCACGATATAGCGGATGTCAGCGCTAGCATGATCGAAAATGACGTCGTCGATTTTTCCCAACTTCTCATCGTTACGTCCATAGACGTGCGCACCCCGGATGTCGGCATCTTCATTGTCCAAAAACCGGTAGTCGCGAAGAATCCCTAAGTGGGCCATAAGACCTCCTATAAAATATGCTTCACTTCAAATGCAATTCTTGGATGCACGCGGGAAGTTTGGGGTGCGCTGAAAGAATTTCCTTGGCGGGAATCCCCATCATCAACAAATATCCAATTGGGATATTCCTCAGTGGATTTCGATTTTGGCAATGTTTGACAAGTTACCGTGAACGTTTCACATCTCCCGCCAGATGTATACTTCTGGCCCTAGACGCATGGCCCTGAAAAATGAAAATCACTCGACGAAGGCTGAATGGAGCATCGTACGCGCAATGACCAAGCTCCGGTCCGCCGGTGTTCTGCTGGTTCTCGTATTGCTGGCCGTCTCCTGGTGTCAAGAGCAAAAAACGCAGAGCCCCTCAACTAGCAGCATGACGTCCGTTAATCCGGATGCAACGTTCGTCGTGGGCGGTGATCCTGATTGGATGGCCGTCTCCGAGGATGCCGTGTGGGTGACCAGTTCCAAGCTAAATCTGGTCACCGAACTCAGAGCGGCCAGCAATGTTATCGGTCGCAGAATCCCCGTCGCCGATCCGTGTTCAGGACTGGTTGCTGCATTCGGTAGCCTTTGGATTCCCAGTTGCGGCAACCACGAGGTTGTTAGGGCCGATCTCAAGACGGCGAAAGTTCAGGCTCGAATTCCCCTAGCTCCTGCCGATTCCGAAGGCTGCATTGCGGCAGGCGCCGGGAGCATCTGGATCGCAAGCAGCGCCGCGGGTGTCCTGTCTCGAATTGACCCCCGCAGCAACTCTGTAGTCGGGTCAATCTCCGTGCCGTCTGGATCCTTTTGCCCAGTATTCGGCGACGGGTTTGTGTGGGTCACATCGACCACCCATAGCCTACTTACCAAAGTGGATCCCGCCAGCAACCGTGCTATTGCGGAGATATTCGTGGGAAAGAATCCTCGGTTCGCCACCACCGGTGCCGGTTCCGTTTGGACACTCAATCAGGGGGATGGAACCATCTCCCGCGTCGAGATGAAATCCGCGAGACTCATCTCCAATATTCCCGCCGGCCTTGCTGGCCATGGCGGAGAGATAACCTTCGGGCTCGGTTGCGCATGGGCAACCATAATTGGTACTCCACTTACGCGCGTCGAGGCAAAAGGCAACTTAGTGGTGCATCGGTGGAAAGGCAACGGCGGGGACAGCGTTCGGGCCGGTCATGGCTCAATCTGGTTGACTGATCTAAAGGGCGGTCTTGTTTGGCGGATTTCACCGGATAGGTTGTAAAGCTACTATTGTGAAGCGGGTACGAAGCCCACCCTCGCCGAGCAGACGAGGGTGGACCCCGTGAAAGGAAGTCTTACTATGGTGCAGGTTTCTCCGGGGCTTTTTTTATTGCCGCCGGCTTCGGCTTCCAAAAATCCGGATCAGCTTTCACCCACCTTTCCGGCGGATAGCTCATCCGGGGATTGAACGAAAACAGGTTGCTTTGCCTGGATTCCAAAGCCTGGGTTTCCAATTCGGCAAGTTTCTTCATGCCGTCTTCGCCCATCGCAGCCACAAAATCCTTGTCCTGTGCGAACTCCTTGTCGATGTCGGCTGCGGATTTTATCGCGGTGAACACCACGTACGTGCTATTTGGCTGTTGGCCGTAAACTACTTCATAGGTAGCCCAGTGTGCATCAGGCACCTTCTCATAGGCTGCCAGCACCAGCTTCACGATATCATCCCAATCTTTACCGTGGCCAGGACGGACCTGAAAGAGAGAGATTTCGAAGTAGCGCATGTGAGCGATATCGACGTTTGGCCGCAAGCTCTGGTCTTCGCGATATGCCAACAGTGTTGAATCCATATCACTCAGTAGCTCTCCATCGGTCACCATGGCGTGATCGAGCGCAGTCGCTAGCGCTGGGTTCTTTTGAGTGTTCATGTAGTCCTTCTCTATCCCGTCAAACGAATCGTAAGGAAACAGGAACAACGATCGCGGCCTGCCAGAGATCGAATCGACCGCTAGATAGTTCGTGGGCACTTTCGCCTTGGTGACTGCCTGAACAAACGCACTCTCGCTCTTTTCGTGAACCGTCCCCGCCTTGCCCGGCTTCAGGTACTCACGATAGAGCGCCAGCACTTTGGGTGGCGGCTGCACCTCGGATGTATCCTGTGCCGTTGCCAATCCAATTCCTCCAACTAAGAGCGACACCCCCAACAACACCCCTGTGAACTTTTTCATGGATGCGAACCTCCTCAGGTTGCAATTCTCGATTTTCGGAATGGCCTACTTACAGAGCGTTCCGGGAGGAAACGCTTCAAGATGGGCGGAGGGTACCCGAGAATCGCAGGCAAGTCAAGGAACGGTGCTACAGACAGGAACGGTGCGCTGTCGAAGAATCAACGTGGTGTGGACGAGTACGTCCGCGCCACATCTTCTAGCGCGATACGGCAGCAAAAAGATCGGAGTGGATCAGCGACTGGAATTGCTTGTCGTCGGTCTTAAAGTGGAACTGCAGGTTCTGGCTGTCGGAGTTAACGCTCACGTTGTCGAGGGCAACTTTCTCAACCGGAGAGGCAGCCATCTTCTTGTAGAGCATCCCGGCCTTTACCAAGGAGGACAGCGTAGCTGCGGTCATCGAATCCGAGGTGACCACGTCCAGATCAAACTTCACCCCGTTGGTGAAATTCATGGTGTAGCGTGAACCCAACAGACGTTTCTTTACGGTTTCGTAATCGGCCAATTTAGCGGCATCGCCCAGTGCCGAACGCATCATGTTTTGGGTTCCGCTTTGGTCGAGAACGCTCCAAACGGAACCCGACTCTACCGAGCCGATCATGTCGGCGAATTGATTGTTGGCGTCTAAAGTAGAGGTGTAACCATCACGTGCATCGAGCGCGCCCTTCACTGCGCTGGCATCTCCAAAAAGCAACGAACCATCGTCCAGGAAGGTCATCTGCATCCCGCTCCCCATGGAATAGAGATCGGCTTTGCGATATTTCACGGGACGGATTCTGTTTATCCGAATCTTTTTAAGTACCGTGGCCTGCTGAAACTCGCCCGTGGCAATACCCACCACGCGGAGCGAGGTCTTGGTGCGGTACGAAGCAAAGGTGAGCTGGTCAACATCCCGGTCAGCAATGATTCCAACACCCTTGAGAGCATCCTCGAAGGCCTTCATGGCAGGGGGCAAAACCTGCTGTTTTAACTGCATTGCGGTGTCGGAGTTCTTGAGCGCGCGATAGTCGACCGAGATGATCTGCTGGACATCGGCCGGAATGACGGTTCGGGTAGAGCCGCCCATTGGCATAGACATTGCCGAAATGCACGCCAACAGAACACAAAGACACGTTTTGAAAATCTTCATATATGCCTCAAGTAAGGATGAACAGTTAGATGCGACCCGCGGTGTCCCAGTCAACCAGGTTCGATGGATCCATTGTAAGCCATTGCGCTACAAGGGGAAGAAAACGAAAGTCCAATAGGCAGGATGGAGATTTTACTTCCGTAATGCAGGGTTTAATTCCAATGTAGAAAGAAAAAACCTAGGCCGTAGCCCCAAAGAAGCTCAAAAGTTCAGCGGCTACGACTTCAGGATTATTCAGGGGAATGAAATGCCCGGAATCGACCATCACCACCTTCGATCCAGGAATCAATGCCGATGCGCGATGGGCAAATAATTCCGGCACTGCCTTGTCGTGAGAACCTTGGAAAATCAGGGTCGGGATTTCAAGTTGCGGCAACATCTCTGGAATTGCTGCCAGCACTTCTTCGGGATTTCCCCAGCGCAGCATGGACATCATCCGCCAAGAGCCCAGCGGCCCCGAAAAAGGGGCGCGAAAATCCTTTACAGTGTCGGTTAATTTCTCGCGGTCCTCAACGGCGTAGTGCATGGCAACATTCCAGAAGATGGAGTTCACGATCGGTGCCAATAGTTCCCCAATCACCGGCTTTCGCATGATTCGGAACAGGTGGAATGGTTTCAACTCCGGGAAAACGGCGGGGGAAAGCAGTGCGAGGCAACCTACCCGATCCTGGAAGCGAAACGCATAATGAACCGCGATCGCTGACCCGGCGTCGTGTCCCACTACGTGCCAGTTCTCGATGTTGTTCTCGATCCTTATCTGTTCAATCTGGTCGGCAAGGGCCTCCAACTGCTTGGGGCCATATTCAGCTTTCGGGCTGCGTCCCAGGCCAGGCAAATCGACAGCATGACAGGCGTACTGGCCGTCTAGCTTCTCAATGACCCCACTCCAAAGTTGACAGCTTGTGGGAATGCCGTGAATGAATAGCACCGGGTACCCAGTGCCGCGAGAAAGTAGATACATGGGTCGTCCTTTCAACTGGCCGCCTCAGCCGCTTGCGGCAGCACCTTGCAAAGCGAATGAAGTATCCACGCGCTGGCGCGGAAGAATCCAAGCAGCAAATTCAGCACCCAGGTGGAAACAATTCCGTTCGGCTTTAGCCTCGCGTACACCACGTTCATGCTCCACGCCGGACTGGTATACACCCTCCCCGCAGTACCTACGCCGATACGATTTCTCACTGGCGTTTCATAGATAATCTTTTCGATTCCGCTGTTAAAGAATTTCGCCATCTGCAGAATGCGGCTGCTGTAGCAAAATCCAGCAATCCGGGAGACCTTCCCCCGCTTGCGGTGCTTGAGAATCAGGCGGGAGGCCTCGTCCGCATGACGGAGCGCGGCGGTAACACCATTGGACGTCATGGGGTCGACCATGGCGGCAGCTTCTCCTGCAATGAACCAATTCGGCCCGGCGAGCCGGGAAAATGCCCGGCAGCGAAAAGACGTCACGCTGATTGGAGCGCTGGCCCCTGCCCGCATCAGCTCTTCGAAATGCGGATACCGCGTCACTCCCGCTTGAAAAATCTTCTCGACGGAAAGACCCTGCTCACGCTGGGCCTTAACTGACGCACCTGGGGTGATGTATCCCACGCTCACAACACCCGAGTTAATAGGTATCTCCCAAATCCAGTCCAGGTACTGCGAGGGCATTGGATCTACGTAAATAGTCGTGCCTTCTACCGACTGGGGCATGGGAAAGTAAGTCCACATCGCCACCTTCGCCGGCCCGTACTGGAAAGCACGCAAACCGAACTGACGTGCCAGCAGGCAGGCGGCAAAGCCGGAGGCATCGATAAACCAAGGAGAGGAAAACTGCGTGCCGCTGGCGGTGTAGATAGAAGAAACTCGTTTCCCGCTAACGTCAACTCGAACCACTTTGTCGTGAATAATGCTGACGCCTTGTGCAAGAACCAGGTTCATCAACTCCTGATCCAGACGTTCACGGTCAACGTGGAGCGTTCGCAACTCAATGTGAAAAGGCGGGCCGGCGAGCCAGGGCGTTGGATCGTAGTGCGCACCGAATCCATTGCGCATCTTCAGAGTCACATGACGCTTCCAGGTCGCGATCTTGCGGGCGAGCAGATCGTCCATCGGCAGGCCCAATACCCGCAACAATTCTGGGGCGGACCAATCCAGCGACTCTCCCACCGGTTGACGAACTGATTCCTTCGGCTCCAGGCAGATCACATTTAGCCCTGCCTTCGCGAGATGAAGGGCCGCCGCCTTGCCTGCCAGGCCAGCGCCAATTACAGTAACGTCGCAGGAAGTAGGAGCTTTGGAATCAGTCAATTGGCCCATTGTTAGGAAGATGTATGACCCGGCGGGGAAGGTACCACCGCTATTTGGGCACAACAATAGTAGGAAACCACTAGAGAGTTGCTAGTCGGGTGCGGGCAGCATTCCATTCACCCAATTAGGATCGGAACTAGAACATCACTCGCGCACTTAACTGAATCTCCCGCCCGGGAGTAGTGCTTTCGGTGATGGTCCCAAATTGCGGGGTGTTCACAAAGCGGTCCGGAGTGCCCAGGTTGGTGTGGTTCAAGGCATTAAAGAATTCTCCACGGAATTGGAACTTGGCGCGCTCGGTCAAGGTAAAGAGTCGAACGATTGCGAAATCCAAGGTCTGCATTCCGGGGCCATACACCGAATTGCGGCCGGCGTTCCCGAAAGTAAAGGCGGCAGGAGCGGCAAAGGCGGCCGTATTGAACCAGGCTTCAGCAGTCTTCGTGCCAGAGCCAAAAATGGGCTGTCCCGTCACGTTGGCGCGAATTGGGTTTTCGCCCAATACCGTTCCCGAGTTGGCAGTGTCTCCGAATACCGAGATGGTGAAGGGAAATCCGGACTGGATCTGATAGACCGACGAAATTTTCCAATTCTTTGTGACCGCGCCCCACATACCCGTGCTTGCTCCTGGAAGATCGAAAACCGCGCTCACCGCGAAGCGGTTCCTCACGTCACAAGCAGGTCCCTTTTCCGCGCCCAGGTCGTTGTTGTTTTGTGGAATCGAAGCTTCGAACATGGGAGAACGGAAATCCGGTGCATCGCTCAAATTTTTCGACCAGGTGTAGTTCGCCAGGAAAGTAAGACCGTGCGTATAGCGGCGCCGGACATTTACATAGCCTGCGTCGTACCAGCTCTGCGCCGTATTCTCCAACAAGTTGATGGTGCTTACGGGGAAACAAATTTGTCCATTGGCACAACCGGCAGCCGGCGGAACCACGACGACATTGTCAGGAAGAACCGTGTCCGGAACAAAACTTAACGTCTTGAGCCGACGCCTGGGGCCGATAGCACCTGGTCCTGGTGGCGCGTTATTGATGAGGTGTGCGCGTTGCAAATGGACTCCATGAGACCCTAGATACCCTAACTCCAGCGTGGTCTCCTGCCCCAGACTCTTTTCGACCGAAAGGCTCCATTGCTCTATGTATTGGGAAGGCGCGTGCGGATCCATCGCAGTAAAGCTGACGGTGGTTTGTCCGAGTACCGGCGGCCCGAAATTGAAGTTGGAGGCCAAAATACCCGGCGCGGGAGTGAAGTTGTCGCTTTGCTGGGTCTCCGGGAAAACGAACGGCACATTGTGGCGCTGGTTGCACCAGGTGTTCATATCCACGGGAGTAAAGAAAATTCCGAATGCAGAATGCATCACCAGGCCAAATTTAGGAATCAACTGCGAAAGCCCTAAACGTGGAGCAAAGTTATGCGTATTGGGGTATTTGAGCCCTTGCGGAAAACCGTTCTGGCCGCCCACGAAAGCCGACGGGACCCCATTGTCAAAGGTCAGATTCGAGTTGGTGTAGGCAATATCAACCAAGGGATCCATGTACTCGTAACGGAGTCCGAGCTCCAGAGTGGTACCCCGCCGTACTTGAAAGCTGTCTTGGACAAACCCGTCGGCATACCATTGCCGCAATTGCATCTGTGGAATCCCTGCTTGGCGCTGCTTTACGGCCGGCAGCCCGAGTAGAAAGCTGGCTAGCGCCGACCCAGTGTTGTCGTTCGTGGCGGTGCGCGTGGTAAATCCGTTGGTGAACTGGTAATAACCACGATTCTGGAAGAAGCCCCACATCGGCCAGATAAAGCGGCGGTAGCTGGCGCCAAACTTCAAGCTGTGCCGTCCGTGCTGCCATGACAAAACATCGCGTCCCTCGATAAGCGTGTCCCACGCCTTCATCGGTGTGGCGGCGTAGTTGTCCCCCATGGGCGAATAGCCTTGAATATTGAAAAACGGTGCTCCGAAGGCGCCTTGGCCGCCAAAACCGACTCCATGAATTCCCAAATCGGAAACGATGTCATTGCTGTTGCTGTTTTCGGAAGAACGATGCATAGCGAGCCGCGAGATTGTGATGCTCGCCGTGTTTAGCATTCGAGGGTTGACTACGCGATTCCAGGCCACACTTCCCTGTTGCGCAAAGTTGTCATGGAAGGAACCAAACCCAGGCAACAGCGAACCCAAACCTGAAACCATTTCCGCGGGAGTAAAACCGTGCTCGCTGCTGGCCGAATACCGTGCCGACAAGTTATCGCCGCGCTCGAATATGTGGTCAATTCGAACCGTCCCCTGGTCACTGGAGTGCCGCTCGTTCCGAATATCGAAGTAGTTGTTGCAATCGGTGCCAGCGCCAACCACGGTTGGTGCACCCATCATGGCGCTACCGCAAGGCATGGTTTGCATGCCCGTCATCATGTCCGCATTGGGCATCGGGACGTATTTCATCAGGAATTCCTGCGCCACCGGGTTAATTCTGTCCATGGGGATGACGTTGTTCACACCGCCATCCTGAAACTGGGCACGAATAAACTGCGGGTTGGCGGGGCTTACCGGCTTGGTAGGATCGAACGCAGGATTGGGCTGGGAACTTGTGGGGTCATAGATATTTTTGCCACTCTGGCTGAAGTCACCCATGACCTCGGCGGCGGTCGGCAGAGTGTCGGTCATGGTCTCCGCCATAATGTGACGGAACCCTTCATAATTCACGAAGAAAAAAGTCTTGTGCGCTATGGGTCCCCCAAGAGACGCACCGAAATTATTCTGTACCAGGTGATTATTGCCCATGGAGTTGAACGAGTGGGCATCTAGAGCACCGTTCCGCAGGAACTCGTATGCAGTTCCATGAAACTGACTAGTACCAGAGCGGGTGACGATATTGATCTGGCCGCCCCCAGCCCCGCCCATCTCAGCCGAATAGCTTCCGGTTTGGACCTTAAATTCCTGTACGGTGTCAGGCGAAGGACTAAGGTTCAATGTGTTGAATGTCGGGTCGGTATTGGTGGTTCCATCCAGAAGAAAATAATTTGCGTTAGGGCGATTGCCTCCAATACTGACTGCGGAACGCTGGCCAGGCCGCCAGTAAAGCGGGTTCATATTGCCGGTCTGGGCGCCGTGACTCTCATGGGCGCCGGGCACGGTGAGCACCAGGTCGATCAACATGCGACCGTTGAGCGGTAACTCTTTGATCGAGACCGGCTCAACTACTTCTCCGACTGCGGCATCATTTGCGTGCAGCACCGGCGCTTCACCGGCCACCTCCAAGACATTCTTCTCCATCGCCACTTTAAGAGCTAGGTTCAGTGTCAACACCTGGCTGACCTCAAGACGAAGCCGTTGGGAGATGGTGGCGAAGCCCGCGGCTTGAACTGATAGTTCATATTCGGTGGGTTGCAGGCCAGAAATCTGGAATATGCCCGCCTGGTTCGTCGTTGCCTGACGCACTGCATGCGTATCGACCGCGGTGAGAACCAGTGTGGCCCCGGCAAAAGATCGTCCCTGGGGGTCTATCACCGTCCCGACCAAAACCGCATAATTGCTTTGACTTAACACAGATAGGGAAGACAGCAGAAGACCAATGAGGATCGCTCGGCGCACACTTCACTCCCGCCCACAGCTTGGCTGCGGTGACCTTCAAAGAATTTTGGAGCCCGTTGGTTGGGGATTGAACTCCAAGTGCGCCACCAGATCAATAATAGAAAAATACTAGTGCACCGGTTTGAAAAATCAGGTTCAATTATTGAATTGAACGAAGTTTATTATTGACTGGTTTAGAGCTTGATTTAACCTATCCGTGGAATCCTCATTGAGGCATTTTGCAGTATGAGCTTAAGCAGCCCCAGCCTGGCAAATATCGAGATCGCAACTGCCCATCGGCCCAGTTTTTACGAGAAGCTGAACACACGCTGGCACGAGCGTGCGCTGAAGGTGTTTATGGTCATTGTGCTTGGCCACTGGGGTGAACATCTTGTTCAGGCGTACCAAATCTACGTAATGGGCTGGCCGCGGCCGAAAGCCAACGGCATTCTTGGATTGTGGTATCCCTGGCTGATTCAATCGGAGGTTTTGCACTACGGGTACGCGGTTGTAATGCTGATCGGAATCTGGATCCTCCGCAAGGGATTCACCGGACGCGCTCTCACTTGGTGGACGATCGCTTTGGGAATTCAGTTCTGGCATCACATCGAGCATTTCCTCTTGATCTTCCAAGCCACGACCCATCACAATTTCTGGGGCAAGCCGGTTCCTTGCAGCGTCTTGCAACTGGTGTTCCCTCGCGTGGAGCTGCACCTGTTCTACAACGCTATCGTTTTCATCCCGATGGTCATCGGCATGTACTATCACATGTTCCCCTCGGAGGCGGATCAGGCGCGGATGCGTTGCACTTGTGAATGGGGACACTCCGC
>Ga0068871_100001430_pt1 | contig 15989 bp, 9 predicted proteins | sample KBSMisM72_FD_72750 | JGI IMG/M metagenome (GOLD analysis project Ga0068871, IMG submission 72750) | Miscanthus rhizosphere microbial communities from Kellogg Biological Station, Michigan, USA - KBS Miscanthus M7-2 | ecosystem: Host-associated > Plants > Roots > Rhizosphere > Soil ... | reverse complement strand
ACCTGGAGCCTGCGGCCATCGCATAAAGAAGTGTCAGCTCTGCCTCCTCAAGAAGTGTCCTCTGCGAAAGGCGATAGAAGACTCGATGAGCTCCAACTTGCGCAGGCAAAGGAAGAGGGTTCTCAGCTAAGCCACCAAAAACAGATGGCTGCGCCCAAGCAGAGTCCTACTGCGGGCAGCTCGTTTAAGATCGTGCCTAAAACCGCAGTGGTGAATCCTAGCCGCGAGGTCGCCTCTTCAAGTCCAGTAGTCACAGAGTCCGGCGACCGTGCGGTGGCCCCTCCGTCGCCAGTAGGCGAATTCGACAGAACGATGGCAAAAGCGCAAACTCCGGCGGCACCAGCACCCGATCGGCAGCCGGGAGCAGCCATCATGGGAATTGCAAAAACGGCCCAGGCTGGAAACGAAGCTCCTGATGTGGCCCGGCAAGAGCGCCCGTCCCAATCGGAAGCAAAGGACAAGAAAACTTTAGCCGCTGCGGAAGTTGCCACCGGAACCGGAGCAGGGGTTGCCCTCGACTCTACTCTTATAAATAGTTTTATGCGGTGGACGTTGTCGGATGGCAAGCTGCGCCGGTCGACCGACGCAGGAGTGAACTGGGAAATCGTTCCGATTGATCAGAATTCTGTGTTCCGCGCATTGTCCGTGCTGGGAGAAGAACTCTGGGTGGGCGGCAAGAATGGGGTTCTCTACCATTCTCCCGACAATGGAAAACATTGGGTACACGTCGTCCCGACGGCGGGAGAGGAACTGCTTACGGAAGACATTGTCCGTCTGGAGTTCGCCGACGCGGATCACGGCAAACTGATCACGCCCCACAGCGAATGGACCACCGAAAACTGTGGCGCGACCTGGCACCGTCTGCAACGATAGGGCGCTGTGGAAATTCTCGAACGGCCTGCAGAGATAGCGTTACCATCCCGAAGCGTCGAACTGTCGTAAGCCCCGCAAATCCTGACAGATAGCCTCTACCCCGACAGCGAGCGCAGTTACTGTTTACACATTACTGTAACCGCTAAATGGATTACGGAGGTGACGTTTACCGTCCAGATCCCCCACCGTACGATCACACTCGTAGTTTGGCAGTTCTGGGGGAGGGCTGCCGAAGACGTCCCAAACCGAGAGGTTTGGGACGTTCTTTTTTGGCTCAAAAGTCTTTGTTAGCCAGCGAACCTGCCGCGTAGAACGGCTTGCGACTTCTTCCACCCGGCTGCATCCAATACAAGTGTTAGGATGGTTTTAGGGCTCAACTATGCCGCTGGCATGACGCCACGATGCGACAGCCGGCTACTACGGAGGAATGATGGCAAGCGAAGCAATTCTCGAGGTAAATGACGCGAATTTTGACCAGGATGTCCTGAAGTCAGAACAGCCCGTGCTCGTCGATTTTTGGGCCGCTTGGTGTGGCCCGTGTCGCGCCATAGCCCCGATCGTGGATGAGCTTGCTAGTGAATACCAAGGTAAGGTAAAGGTCGGCAAAATGGACGTCGACCGCAACAGTGCCACGCCAATGCGGTATGGGGTTCGCGGCATTCCAACCCTGCTGGTGTTCAAGGGTGGACAAGTGAAAGAGCAGATTGTCGGATACGTCGCCAAAGAAACGATCCAGAAGGCCCTCGACAAGCACGTCGGCTAACGAAGCAATTCGAAATTAGAAAGCGTCCAGTCATCACTGGACGCTTTTCTTTTTGCGCTGAAAACCGAAAACTAAAAAGCTAAGAACTAAATTTCATGACGCAGGCCGTCGCGGTGCGAGCAAGATTAATACTTCCTCAGAACCCCTATAACCCGGCCCTGTACCTCTACTGCAGCAGCCGGTAAGATAATCGGCTTCATGTTCACATTGGAAGGCTGAAGGCGGATGCTATCGCCTTCGTGGAAGAAGCGTTTAAGGGTTGCGTCAGTGCCTTCGACCAGCGCCACCACAATGTCTCCGTTGTGCGCGTTGCGGGCCTTCTCCACCAGGACAAAGTCCCCATCAAGAATGTGTTCGTCCTGCATCGAGTCGCCGCGCACTTCCAGCACAAAGACTTCCTTCGAGCGTACAAAATCCGCCAGCGAGATGGTTTCCGGATTGTGCACAGCTTCGATCGGCTGACCGGCGGCGATCCTGCCTAGCAACGGCAACACCATCCCGGTGTTCACCGACATGGATTGTTTCAGCCGCCCTTTCGGCGGAAGCAGATCAATGGACCGGCTGCGGTTGTAATCCCGGGTGAGCAAGCCCTTCTTTTCCAAATTGGAGATGTGTTTGTGGACCGTGGCGAGCGAATTTAGTCCAAGCCCGCCGCCAATTTCTTCGAAGGAAGGCGAGTATCCCTTCTTTTGCACAAACTCAGAAATGAAATCATAGACCTGCCGCTGCCGTTTGGTTATCGCCATGGCCAATTGTTGGCGAAGATAAAGCGAATGTCAAGGGCAAAGCAAATGTGGAGTGTACCGCCGCGGCACTCGTGGTATCGAAAAGTTACTAGAACGAAATATAGACGCAGCTTCTCTTCGTCTGTTGGCTACTAGTTTGACCACCGATTGACCTCCCGTAGGGTTCTTTGGTTTACGAAACGGCCTGCCCAAAGCGCGAACGGGGAACCCTCGCTTTTCCCTTCTTTGCCTGTACGTACATGCCAATGCGTAATCTCTAAGTATTACACCGTACCCGCCACACAGGGTAGATAATGAGTTAATGGTTCGCAGTTATGCTGTAATCCCCTTCTTTCTTCTTACTTCGTTTCTGTTCGCTCAGTCCCCAAGCAGCCTGCAATCCGAAACTGCCAATAACACCAGCGCGGCCGACAACTTCCGCGGTATGCAGAACGGCAACGCTCCCGCATCACATGTCAGTAAGCTCCCGTTACGCAGCCTTTTATATCGAGGGGCGACCACGAAGATTTACGCTCGAGTAGTTCCCTTCTTCTTAAGTACCCAGAAACACGTGGATGTAGGCTATCGTTCGGATGACCGCGCTCAAGCCCAACGCCAAGTCGAAGACATGATCAGCCGCGGCATCGACGGAGCCATCATCGACTGGTACGGCACCGAGAACGCTGACCTCGGTCGCAGCGCCGAGGCCTATCGCGAACAGGCGGAGAGCCACGCGGGATTCCGATTCGTCATCAGCGAGGACAAAGGCGCTCTCAAGCATTGTGCCAAGAGGCCGGGATGCGATCCGACCCGTCTCCTCATCGAAGACCTCAACTACGCCTACGACCATTTCGAGCGAAGCCCGGCCTATTTGCAACAGGATGGACGGCCCGTCTTGTTCTTTTTCGACGTAAATCTCGATCCGATTGATTGGCAGGCCGTGCGGAATTCGGTGAAAGGAAATCCGCTTTTCGTGTTTCGCAACGCCAAGGCGTTCTCTATACCGCAAAGTGACGGCGCATTCGCCTGGGTCGACCACACGGGTGACCGCGACATGCCTTACCTTCACGAGTTTTACAAGAAATCCATTGACCAGCAGCGTTCCCGTCCGGCGCTGATGTTTGCCAGCGTCTATAAAGGATTCGATGATCGCGCCGCCTCCTGGAGCCAGAACCGCGTGACCAATCAGGAGTGCGGCCAGTTGTGGCTCGATACCTTCGCGCGGGTGAACCGGTACTTTTCACCGGCGCGTCCGTTGGAGGCTCTCGAGATTGTTACCTGGAATGACTATGAGGAGGGAACCGAGATCGAGAGCGGAATTGATGACTGCGTAGAGATTGTTCCTTCGCTATCCGGTTCAACTTTGAGCTGGTCCGTCAGCGGAAATCGTGCGGCCATTGATCATTTCATGGTGTATGCGTCTCCCGATGGCGAAAAGTTGTTGCCTCTCGCCCAAGCGCCCAGCAGCGCAAACTCCGTGGAAATCGATCCGGCCAAAGTTCCGCCAGGACGCTACCAGCTTTTCATCCAGGCAGTGGGAAAGCCCAGTATTCAAGACAAGATGTCTCGGGGACTGCCTTGGTCGACCCGCGCGAACTGAAACTCACGACAGCAATTTGTTACTGGCGGATGACAAGTTGCTGCGGTGCCCTTCCGTTCTATAGCAATAAATGCTAGCTTCTTGCATCGGCAATTGCGTAACGTGAGATGCGGCCTGTCGATGGCACAAATAAGCGACGTCTTATGAGGCTTTGATGGAAGCGAACGAGTACGACCTGATCGTGATCGGCAGCGGCCCCGCCGGGCAAAAGGGCGCCATCAATGCCGCGAAGATGCGCAAGAAAGTCGCCATCATCGATCGGAAGAAAACGATTGGCGGCGTCTGCGTTCATACCGGCACTATCCCCAGCAAGACTTTGCGAGAAGCTGTCCTCTACTTGAGCGGATTCCGCCAGCGCAGCTTCTACGGGCGCGGTTACGTGTTAAAAGACCGCATTGCCATGTCGGACCTCACCTTTCGTGCCCAGGCGGTAATGGTACGCGAGATCGAAGTCATCAAAGCTCAGCTGCGCCGCAATCACATCACGACATTAGAGGGCGACGCCTCCTTCATGGATCCGCACACCATTCAGGTGAAGACCGAGGACGGAGCGCAGCTTCTGCGCGGCAACTATATCCTGGTGGCATGCGGCACACGTCCTGCGCACAGCGACGAATTTCGCATCGACGGAAAACGCATCTTCGATTCCGACCAACTCCACCGCCTCGAGGAGCTGCCCCGCGATTTGATCATCGTGGGTGCGGGAATTATCGGTCTTGAATACGCCTCCATGTTCGCTGCCCTAGGCGTAAAAGTCACGTTGCTTGACCAGCGCCCCATTCTCCTCGATTTCGTTGATCGCGAAATCGTCGAGAGCCTGTGCTTCCAATTGCGCCAACTGGGAAGCGTCTTCCGTCTCGGAGAAAAGGTGGTTTCAGTCGGTTTCGATCAGGAACGTGACCGCGTCTTTGCCAAGCTCGAAAGCGGCAAGAATGTTCACGGCCAGGGACTTCTCTACACCGTGGGTCGCCAGGCCAACAGCGATCTGCTGAACATTGAAGCCGCCGGACTATCTTCCGATGCTCGCGGCAAACTCGTGACCAACGAACATTTCCAGACCGCCGTTCCACATATTTATGCTGCGGGTGATGTAATCGGATTTCCCGCATTGGCCAGTACCTCGATGGAACAAGGCCGCCTGTCCAGTTGCCACATGTTCGGCAAGGCCGGAAAAATGCCGCCGAATTTGATTCCTTACGGGGTCTACACTATTCCCGAAATCTCGATGGTAGGACGCACGGAAGAACAGTTGACCAAGGAAAAGGTCCCCTACGAAGTAGGGCTGGCGCGTTACGCGGAGCTGGCGAAAGGGCAGATGCTCGGCGATGATCAGGGGCTGCTGAAGCTTTTATTCGACCCTGATACTTTAAAGCTTCTGGGCATCCATGTGATCGGAGACCGCGCCGCGGAAATCGTACACATCGGCCAGGCGGTGCTGGCGCTGGGAGGAACCCTGGAGTACTTCCGCGATACCGTTTTCAACTATCCAACGCTAGCGGAAGCCTACAAGGTCGCCGCCCTGGATGGTCTCAACAAGTTGTAGTGATTCGAAGAAATAAGCCGTCCGCACCTTTCCATGACGAACGAAGAAATCCGGCTAACCGAGTCGCGGGAGCGCCGGAAGAACTGGAAACGTTGGGGACCCTATCTCAGCGAGCGCTCCTGGGGCACAGTCCGCGAGGACTACAGCGCCAACGGCGACGCCTGGAATTATTTCCCGCACGACCACGCCCGCTCCCGAGCCTACCGCTGGAATGAAGACGGCCTGGCCGGCATCTGCGACCGCCGCCAACAGGTTTGCTTCGCCCTCGCACTGTGGAATGGCCGTGATCCCTTCCTTAAAGAACGTCTCTTTGGCCTCACGGGCAAACAAGGCAATCACGGCGAGGACGTAAAGGAATGCTATTTTTACCTCGACAACACTCCCACGCATTCCTACATGAAGTATCTCTACAAATATCCTCAAACCGCGTTTCCTTACGACGAACTCCTGAATGAAAACAACCGTCGCGGCAGGAACGAAGCCGAATACGAAATTCTCGACACTGGAATTTTTGACGACAATCGTTACTTTGACGTGTTCGTGGAATACGCCAAAGCAGATCTCGAAGACATCCTGATCCAAATCACGGTCGCCAACCGCTCGCCTGAGACAGCGCGGCTTCAGTTGCTTCCGACTTTGTGGTTCCGCAATACCTGGTCGTGGGAAGGAACCTTAACTCGCCCCATGTTGCGGGCATCAGCAGGCGCAATTCAGATTAGCCATCCTGAATCTGCAAGCCGCTGGCTGTACTGCGAGGGCTCTCCCGACTTGCTATTCACCGAAAATGATACCAACGCTAGTAAGCTTTTCGGCTCAAGGGAAAGTTCTTTCTGCAAGAAAGATAGCATCAACGACTATGTCGTGTCGGGGATTAAAGAGGCTGTGTCCACCGCGCAGAGCGGAACCAAGGCCTCGGCCCACTATCAACTGGACCTCGCGGGGGGTGAGACCGTCAGCATCCGGCTTCGCCTCACTGATCGCGACTTCCCGGCGAAGTCTGCCTTTGCGGGCTTTGGCGAAACCGTCGCTACTCGAAAGGAGGAGGCCGACGAATTTTACGCCACGATTATTCCAGACGATCTTTCTCCCGACGCGAAAAACGTAATGCGGCAGGGATTTGCCGGACTGTTATGGTCCAAGCAGTTCTACCACTACGTCGTCAAGGAATGGTTGGCAGGCGATCCCGCCCAGCCAACGCCGCCACCCGAGCGCCTGCATGGGCGAAATCATAGCTGGATTCACCTCTACAACTCTGACGTAATCTCCATGCCCGACAAGTGGGAGTATCCGTGGTATGCGTCATGGGACCTGGCATTTCATTGCATTTCCATGGCCCTGGTCGATTCTGATTTTGCCAAGGAACAACTAATCCTTCTCTTGCGCGAATGGTACCAGCATCCCAATGGACAGATTCCGGCCTACGAGTGGGAGCTTAGTGATGTGAATCCTCCGGTACACGCCTGGGCGGCGTGGCGAGTCTACAAGATAGACAAGAAGCGTACCGGAATCGGCGACCAGGAATTTCTGGAACGCGTATTCCATAAATTACTGCTCAATTTCACCTGGTGGGTGAACCGCAAAGATGCGGATGGCAGAAACATATTCCAGGGCGGATTTCTGGGGCTCGACAACATCGGCGTCTTCAATCGCAGCGACCCTCTGCCGACTGGCGGCAGCATCGAGCAATCCGATGGAACCAGCTGGATGGCGACGTATACCCTGAACTTGCTAGCGATCGCGACCGAACTCGCCCTCTACGATCCGGCGTATGAAGACGTGGCCAGCAAATTCTGGGAGCACTTTATCTACATCGCCTATGCCATGAGCCACCGTGGCCAGGACGGCATCGCCCTATGGGACGATCGTGACGGATTCTTCTATGACGTTCTTAAACTTCCCGACGGCCAACAGTTTCCTGTACGAATTCGTTCTCTGGTCGGGCTGATTCCTCTTTTTGCAGTCGAAACTCTGGAACCTGAACTTCTTCAACAGCTTCCCGCCTTTAAGCGCCGCATGGATTGGTTCATCAAAAACCGGCCAGATCTGACTGAAAATGTGGCCAGCATGGAAAGTGGTGGAATGGCGCAGCGAAGGCTGCTATCGGTGGTCGACGCCAATCAGTTGCGCCGGATTCTGCAAATCATGCTGGATGAAAGTGAATTTCTTTCCCCCCACGGGGTTCGCGCCCTCTCGCGATACCATCGCGACCATCCCTACACCCTCAACATCGATGGCATGGAACATCGCGTCGCGTACGAACCGGGAGAATCGAGCAGCGGCTTGTTCGGCGGCAACTCCAACTGGCGCGGACCGGTGTGGTATCCCATGAACTTCCTTCTGGTAGAGGCTTTGCAGAAATTCCATTACTACTACGGGAGAGAGTTCAAGGTGGAATTCCCCTCGGGCTCAGGAAACCTTATTACCCTGGATGAAGTCGCAGCCGAACTCTCCCGTCGTTTAACCGGAATTTTTCTGCGCGATTCTCAGGGAAACAGGCCGCTCTACGGGGAATCGGAGAGATTTCGCAGCGACCCAAACTGGAAAGATCTCGTTTTGTTCTATGAATACTTCCACGGTGATACAGGCGCCGGTCTAGGCGCCAGCCACCAGACTGGATGGACAAGCCTGGTAACAAAAATGCTTCAGCAGAGCGGCGAAGCAGACAAACGCTGCGGATCACTAGTCAAGAAAAAAGAACACGAATAAATCAGCTGTCTCAATTGCTCTGGCCAAAGAGTAAGTTGAACGCCTTATCGTAGCTGCAGAATCTGCCTTCCGCCCCCCCACCGTACAAGCAGACTAATTAGAAGCGATGAAAAGGGCTTGGAATCATTGTGCGAAATAGCTCCCGACGTGCCGGAAATCATAAACGGAGACTCCAACAGGCTGCGTCAAGTGGTAGTCAACCTTATCGGAAATGCAATTAGGTTTACCGACGAGGGTGAGGTTGCCCGGAAAGTAGACGTCGCGTTCAGGAAAACAAATTTATGTCTATTGCGCTTTACCGTCTCAGACACCGGAATCGGCATTGCCAAAGACAAGCTGGACATCGTCTTCAAACCATTCTCGCAGGCTGACCCGCTCCACCATCCGGAAGTATGGCGGTACCGGCCTGGGATTAACGATCTCGACCCCACTGTTTATGTTGGGGGGGATCTGGCAAGGTGAAAAATCGACCGGATTGCATGTCCCCTATAGTCGCCTTGACCGCCAACGCGATGAAGGGGGGACGGTGAAAAATATCTGGCCGCGGGTATGGGCGGCTATCTAACCAAACCGATGCGACCGTCAGAACTGGACCAGGTTCTCGATCGCTATGGAGCGCGCTTGACCAGGGATTCCCCGGCGGCTTCGTCAATCGGAGCGGGCGCACCGTAGTCTAAGGCATGCTGAACCCGATGGTGAGTTAGTGAGCTGTCGACAGAAGTCCCAAATCACCGCGGAACCAAATCCGCATAAAAACTAAAGTTGGCTAGATTGACTTCATCGCTGCTTGGAATGTAGAAGCCGAACGAGCCCCCTGAGAGATCGCGATTTGGAGGCGCCCAAAAATCAAGCACTTCCCACTTGTCGCCTTCCAGTACTTGATGGACGATCTGCGCCTTCGAAACGTGCACCTGCAGTGTTCTGAATTTTTTCTTGTCGATCTTCAGGGGTACCCTGGCCCCCTCCGTGGTCTGCCCGTCACGAACCTCGCTGCGATAGAAATAGTTATCGTCGGTGGAGAACAGTTCGTAATTGCGGTCATCGACAAAATTCGTTACCCATTGCAGTCGCTTGCCCTTTTGCAGCGATGCCGAGAACACAAATGTTCCCGACGTGGAACTTGCGCGATAAAGAATGAATCCGCCCCCACGCCGCACGAAGTAATTATTCTCAGGCCGCCATGCGCCAGAAGCGCCCCAGTTTTCCATCCCGAGTGGGGTCAACGACAGGTCTAACTTTCGGGACTCTCCGGCCGCCACCTGAATGACCGCCGTACGTGTCACCGTGTTGCTGGTTCGAGCGACGAGCGTATAGGCACCTGGTGCAAGATTGAGCGTGGTGCCGCTGACCACTTTGAATGGCGTGTCACCGGGCTTCGACAAAGTTACCGTTGCGTCCACCGGTTCGAAGGTAATTTTCAGCTCGGAAGCGGTCGACTGCAGAGCAACATCAGTTAGAGTTGTTGGCACATTGGCCACAAATTGTTTCTGCACACGAACCGGCTTGAAAGTTTCTTTCCGGAGTTCGATGACGTGGTCGCCAGCAGTTATTGTCGGCAGCCGGAACGTCCCATCGGAGAGAATGACGCCGACCTCCTTCTGATCGACCAGGACTTCGCTTCCCGGCGTGGCATTTTGTATTACCAGAACGGATAGTCGGTCCACCGGCACGAGAGTGACCGCCAACCGCACCTGCTGGCCCTTTGCGATTCTCACATGTTGTTCGGGGACTGGTTGGAATCCCGGCTTAACCACCTGTACCGTATAGTCTTTTGGTGCTAATTCTGTGATGCGAACTTGTCCCCCCTGGGTCGTCCGCTTGTACGGCTGCCCGTCAATCAGTATTTGAGCTTTATCCACTCCGGTCACCACCATCAAAGAACCGACGTTCTGATCCGTCGCCACGAACGCGGTGAGAGTCGCAACTGGACCGGTATCGAAATCGACGACGTGCTCGTCATCTCCCTGCTTGAATGCCAGTTTGTGTGTCCCGGGCGAAAGATTCGAAAGATCGGTACCCTCGCGGCCAATGTCCGATGCGGGGTCGCCGTCCACGCTGAGCTGTGCCGGGCAGAAACTGCAGTAAACTCTTGCATCCCCGCCGAGATTGCTGACTACGACCGAATGCACTCCGTTCGAGCTTAGCGGTCCGTTCAAGACGGGAACGGCATTTGCGTTCGTGGTGAAAGAAAATGTGGTGTCGCCACTGGATCCGGCGAACTTCAGCTTGTGTGTTCCTGGAACGATCCTGTCCAGTGCCCATTGCGCACCATCCAGAGCGGCAGGAGCATTGTCGTCGAGCCAGACCTTTCCTCCGGCGCTCTCAGCAAACACTCTCAACGCGGGTACGGCAGCGACAGGTCGAGCGGTAACGGTTCCGCCGGACTTCTCTGGGCCACCTACCGGAGGTGGTGGCTGGGTGGCCACAGATGTCGCATCCGGAGAGACTACCTTAGTCTCGGTGGTAGGCTGGGTGTTCTTGTTCCTTCCTAGGATAAAGAATCCGGCGACCACAACGATAATCGCTCCGGTAGCAATACCAATGACCGCGAGTGAAAATCGCGATGGCTCCTTGGCCGGCCTTGGAGCTGGGATCTTATTCCAATCGGTTGCCTCTCCGGTTGAGGGAGCCACCGGCGGTTCGGAAGGCGGCGGCGCAGCCGCCCCGCCTGCCGGGGAAAATATCATGGTCGCGTTTCCGACCTGCGACGGCGCGCCCATGGAATCATCGAAACCTGGAGAACGAGCGGGCCCGACGAGACGTTTCTCAAGATCAGAGGCAACGCTCGCGACTTCAGGATCTTCGGAATATTTGCTGGCGAGTGCCTGCGCTCGTTCAGCGAGATTGAGAGAGGTTGCGGGATCACTTGCGCTCTCGGCCTCGCGATCGATTTGCCGTAATTCTTCCAGATCGCGCCGGCGATCCTGGCGGCGCCGAGACTGTTGGCTCTCTCGCTCCAACGAATCCCGCAATTGCAGCAGCCGGGGATCGGTTGCATATGCCGCGAGGCCCTGCCCAACACACACCTGGGCGCCGGGCAAATCACCGCCGGCCTGCAGCTTGCGCGCCTGGGAAAGAATTTCGTTAACAAATTCCTCACGCTTACGGTCGAGTACAAGCATGCGCACGCTCTTCGCAACCGCGTGCAGAGGGTTCAGATCAAGAGCCTGCCGAACCAGCCCTTCTGCGGCTTTCCAATCACTATCCAGAACCAGTCTGGCTTGCTCAACCAATGCATCCGAGAGGACGGCACGGCTGATGGCGTTGTGCTCATCCAGTTCATACGCCTGCCGGAGCAATTTGATTCCTCCGTCCCATTGCCGCTCGGCACACAAGTCCTGCCCTTCCTGCATCAGGCGCTGCGCCTCGTCAGAGCGGGTTACTCCGTCGCGTGCAACCTTCTCCAATTCCACCAACTCGTTGTCTTCAGGAAATTCAGCTTGCGCTTGCTGCAGCAGGTCCAGGGCCCGAGAGTAATCGCTGGAATGCATGCAGCCGTCAATTTGCTCCGTCCAGCGCGATTTCGCCTCGCTACGCGATTGCTGCTCGCGGCGCTTCTGCAAACGTTCGATTTCAAACTTCAGTCCGGGGTATTGGTTGTAGATGTTTTGAAGAATTTCCCAATCGCCGAGGGCTTCGGCAAAAAGCCCTTGTTCCTCGTGATGGCGAGCTCGGGCGATAATGGAATTAACCAGGTCGCGCTTGTCCTGCGTAATTCGAAGCGCTTTTCCGAAATGGGTTTCTTCGGGGTGTTGCTCGATCGCGTCTTTCAGAATGTTGACGCGCTTGTCGAGGTCCAACTCTGACTCAACCTGCCGGTCAATGCTGGCGATGAACGCTGAAAGGTCCTGTCTCTGCTGCTCTTCAATATCAAATTTTAGAGCCTGAAACAGTGCGTTGCCCGGGTATTTTGCCAACAATTGTTCGCATACTGCCGAGGCCTTGGCAAAATTGTGGTCCGCCAGGTGCTTCCGCGCTTCAGCGTGACCATTGTTGAGAGCATCATGCTCAGAGCGGACCTGGTTATAGAGATTCTGGTAGGCCGAGCTACGTTCGGGATTAGACGAATCAGGAGCGCGGCGATCGAGGTCGAGCACCAAGGCCATCTTGGTCAATGCTGCACTGACTTCGCCCCTTTGCCATGCGTCGACTGCGGCCTTGTGTAGATTGGCCTTTTCCTGTCGCAGCTTGTTGTAGTCCTGCTCATCCCGATCGACTTTGCTCAACAATTGCAGAGCGCGTGACTCTTTTGGCCTGATCTGGAGCACGTTTTGCAGGGCTTCGCGCGCATGCGTGTAGGCATGATTCTCGATGTGCTGGTTTGCGAGCCGATACCAACTGTCGATCTGACGATCGCTACGCCGGTTTTCGATCTTGCTCTTCAGGTGGAGCGCCGAACCGTTGTCCGGCTCCATTTGCAGAATTTCCTGCAGCTTTTGCAGAGCGAGCGGATCTTCTTCCTCTTCGTAGCGCGCCTTCGCACTCTCCAGCAGTTGCGAAATTGTCTTCTGCCGTACCGATCGATCTAACTGCTGCCGAAGAGTTCCAATCTGCGTATCGATATGGCCTTCGGCTTGTAGCTCTCCGAGAATTTCTCCGGCAAACTGAAAGTCGCCCTGTTCCAGAGCCCGGCTGGCCCTTTCAATCCGAGGCCGTATGCGAACCGGGTCAAAAATCTCGATGGGCTGATTTCGCAGAGCTTTGATCAGCGTGTCCGATAAATCGCGAGCCGTAGCAAAACGGTGCCAAGGCTGCTTCGCCATTCCCTTATGGACCACGCGGCTGATGGATTGATTAACCGCGGGATTTAGCTCAGACGCCGCTGGGGGAATCTGGCGAAGAATCGCTTCGATGATCTCCTCCTCCCGGGCGCAGCGAAATGGCTGGCGACCGGTCAGGGCCTCATAGCAGACCACGCTCAGAGAGAAAATATCGGATATCGCCGACAGCGGCTTCATCTCAATCTGTTCTGGCGACATGTAGAGCAAGGTGCCCTTCTGCCCCATAGTCGAGAGATTGCTGGTCATGTGGGCTACGCCGAAGTCAATAACCTTTACTGAGTCATCTTCCATCACGAAAATATTGCTGGGCTTGAGGTCGCGATGCACCAGCCCGCGCTCGTGGGCGGCCTGAAGGCCGCGACATGTCTGGGAGATGATTTCGACCGTGCGCTCCACGGTCAGCCGGTGTCCGGCATTCTTGATAAGGTGGTCCAGGGTCCGTCCCGGCAGCAAGGGCATAACGAAGTACGGCTTGCGCTGGCCATCTTCGTCGAATTCCCCAATATCGAAGATCTCGATGATGTTAGGGTGGCTCATCGAGGCCAGCACATCGCACTCTTTGTAAAACAACTGGAGCGCCGCATGCTCCGGAATGTCACGCAGGGTCTTCAGCGCAACCTCGCGCCGGATCACCGAGTCATAAGCGCGGTAAACCAGGCCCATACCGCCTTGGCCGAGGACCTCCCTGATCTCATAACGACCGGCTAATTTCCTCGGGAGAACCGGAGCCGCCATATTTCGAACCCACCTTCAAAGGGAAGATAAATATATGCCGTTTTTGCCAATAACGAACTAACAAATTGGCTACGTGTGGCGAGGTGCGACGAACGTGGCACCTCGCAAGTGCGCAGAAACTTAAATCATTGTTTTTTATCTAGTTATGGACGATTCGTCAAGGAAATCATTTCCCTCCGGCGAAAGTGTTTTGCGCTAGCACCTCGCAGGCGGCTTCCCAAAGCCGCGCCATGCGGACGCTAGGGTCGGAAATGGATGGATCATGAAGGATGGTCTGAACCCAGTCGAGACTCGAATTCTGGTCAAAGGTTTGACCAAGCAGGAACAGCAATTCGACAAAGTGACTGCGGTCGGTTTCGCGGGTAAAGCGGTAGGTCGCTGCCCGGCGGTAGCCATAGCGGATGGTCTCGCGGACTCCCACATCGCCTAATGCTTGGCAGCGTGCAGGAAAAGCGTTTCGTACAAAGCGGGCCATTGTCTCTTCGAACTCAGTTTCGGCCGAATTCTCGGTTGGTGCTTGCCCGACCAACCGCTGCGAGTCCAGAAATCGTTGGGAATCCTGGGCGGAGAGGCGTTTGCTCTCAATGTGAAAGAGTGTTACCTTTTTTCCGCCTGGCTCGATGACTCCGAAGGCCCGTACCGGTCCAAAGAAAAGCTCAACCTCGACGGCATGACAGTTTTCCAGATACCCCTTCAGCAGGCGTGGGTCATAGAAGCGAAAGAACCACCGTTCCCCATCCACCAGTTGGAGAATAAGAAACCTGCGGAGATGCGTGCGCAAGGTTTCCAATCCAGATTTGGAAAAGACGAATGTGCCCCAAGGCAAGTCCTCCAGAGTCTGTAACATCCATTCGAGAGTTACTTCGTCAACCAACATCAGATACGGCGGGCAATGCCAATACTGGTTATCAGCTTGGGAGATAAAAAGGCAAACTGCCCTCTCATCCCCCACCTCCTGGATTTTTTCCGTTACCGCCGGGGCATTATAGGAGTCGAGGATCGCGTAAAGATATCCGCCCGCCGCGAATTTGCGCAGCTGATCCCGGCTACTTGGCAGAATCTGAAGGGGTGAGGTGGACGGATCAGGCATACGGCGATAGAGGAAAAACTTAAGGACCTATGATTACGGTCGGGCAGCCCATGATGATAGGGTTGGCTGGTCCCATAGCCAGACCGGGTTTCTCAACTACAATGTCGCCCAAACGACATGCCATCTGGTTGTTAATCATAACGGTCGGACTGCCCATCATCACCGAACCCACTCCATCGGCGCCGGTGATGCTCACCGCTGGGCAGGCGTGCTGGTCGATCATGGCCCTCCATGCAGGTTGACCACCAATCAGGACGTTGGGACTTCCGGTACCAGGGCTGAGCGGAGCCCCGTGCGTGGTCGGATCGAGCAATCTTGCTGCTGGAGGCATGCCTTCTCCTAAGCTTTCGTAAACTTCTTGCCGGAATCGGCTTCATCCGGATCTTTGGGAGCCTGCGGGCTGGAGCCGGAGCCGGAGCCCGATGCCCCTCCGCTGTTGATCATTACCATTGTGCCCTGGATCGTGACGCCTGCAGGGCCTATGTCCACGAAGTTCCCGCCAACTTTCAAACTGAGTTGTACCCCAGCCTCGATAACGCACGTAGTTCCGGCTTTAAGGTGAATCTCAGTGCCCGCTTCGTAGGCGAGCTTGGTGCCGGTCTTCCCATTGAAGTCCTGCCCAATTTGCAAAGACATCCCCTGGCCGACTTTTTCCTGGCGATTGCCCACCACGTTGCTATGTTGATCGCCGGATATCTTTTCCTTCTGGTCGTTCTTGACGATCAGGCTGCGATCGTTGCCCACGAATTCACGGGAGTCGTTCTTGACCCGAACATCGAGATCTTTTTCGGCTTGAATGTATAACTGCTCGCTTCCCTTCTTGTCCTCGAAGCGGAGCTCGTTGTACCCCCCGCCACCTTTGGAGCTGTTCGACATGAAGCTGCTAACGGTCTGGTTGTCGGGGAGCTTGTAGGGAACAGTCTGGTCGGCGTTGTACACACGCCCGGTGATGATTGGCTGATCGGGATCGCCTTCCAGAAAACTGACGATGACTTCCTGGCCGATCCGAGGGATCCACATGGCTCCCCAGTTCTTGCCAGCCCAGGGTTGAGAGGTGCGGATCCAGCAGGTACTGTTTTCGTCCTTCTTTCCCACGCGGTCCCAAAAGAACTGCACCTTCACCCGGCCAAATTCGTCAGTGTAGATCTCTTCCCCGCTGCGCCCTACCACCAC
>Ga0068871_100001428_pt1 | contig 16001 bp, 14 predicted proteins | sample KBSMisM72_FD_72750 | JGI IMG/M metagenome (GOLD analysis project Ga0068871, IMG submission 72750) | Miscanthus rhizosphere microbial communities from Kellogg Biological Station, Michigan, USA - KBS Miscanthus M7-2 | ecosystem: Host-associated > Plants > Roots > Rhizosphere > Soil ... | reverse complement strand
GATCTCGCTGACAAGATCAATAATTATCGCGTCGTAACCAGCACATTCAGCGTGAGTCGCTTCCAATGAAGCCGAGAGCCATTCTTCTTCTAACGACCCTGCTCATCGCGGGAACGGCCAGCCTGCATGCGGCAGACGCTACGGGGCTTGGAGTTCCCAAAAGCGTGGAAGCGGGAAGCGCGTTCACCATAACGACCGGAGCGGCCAGCAAAGCGGTTTTGTACATCGTCAGTCCGGCTCAGATTCTGCGGCGGGACGTTGAGCCGGGAGCATCTGTACTCATCGACGCAGGAGACATTCACAACGCCGGCCACTACCTGGCGTTGCTGGTGGGGCCCTCATCGACAGAGAAAGCGGAATTCGATGTAGTTGCGGCCGGTCAGACTGCTTCAGTGAGTTTTCTGGCGAAACCCTCGCGCCTTCCGGTGAACCTTCCGGAAGGAATCAGCGGCGTGGCTTACGTGTTTGATGCTTATCAAAATCTAGTTCTGAACCCTGCCCCTGTGTCCTTCCAACTTTCTGATGCGGGAGGAGCGACGCAAACCCGCAGCGCCGCCACTCGAAATGGGGTCGCGTGGGTCAAGATGAACTCCGCGCCCAAGGCTGGAGCTGCGCAATTCCAGGTCAGCGCCGGCAGCGTTGCAAACAAGCGCGTAGTGCAGCAGGTGCCGGGCGATCCCTGCAATCTGAAAATGACGGCCCGGCGGTCGGGACAGCGCGTCGTTCTCGAAACCGAACCAGTGCGCGACTGCAGTGGAAATGCTGTTTCCGACGGGACCATCGTCACATTCACTCAGACCTACCAGGGGCGCAGCGAAGCCACGGTGGATGTGCCTCTGAAACGTGACGTAGCGCGAACCGAACTGCCTGCCCGCGAAGGCTCCGTGATTTCAGTCGCCACAGGTGTGGTGATGGGAAATGAAATCCGGCTGGGAGATGTCCGATGAAGGCCAGTCTGCGCGTACTCGGAAATTTCCTGCTGCTGGCCGGCTGCATCCTGGCCACCCTGATTCTGACCGGGTTCCAGGAGCCCGCGGTGCAGGTTGACCCCGATTCTGGTGGCCCGCGCAATCTGGAAGCCCAGACCCGGGCCGCGGTGGTTCGCGACTATCTGCAAGCCTGGAAAAGCATGAATGGAGCCCTTCAGGAAAACCGCGCGGACCTGCTGGACGCGTCCTTCGTCGGAATTGCGAAAGAGAAATTAACGGATACGGTCCGGGAACAGCAAGCCCTGGGCTTGAAGACGAACTACCGGGATCTTTCCCACAATCTCAAAATTGTTTTCTACTCTCCAGAGGGATTGTCGGTCCAGTTGTTAGACACGGTTCAGTACGAAGTTCAAGTCATCGATCACGACCGCGTACAGGCAACTCAGCATCTAAGCACCCGCTACGTCGCTGTGTTGACTCCGACAGAAGTTCGTTGGAAGGTACGCGTTTTTCAGGCGCAGCCTGAATCTTTGACAGGCCAAAGGAGCGGACAATGATCTCGGTAGTCGTACCTATCTACAACGAAGAAGAAATCATTTCTCAACTTCACGACGCCGTGGTCGGGGCCATGAAAGACATGCGCGAGAGTTGGGAAGTCGTGTATGTGAACGACGGCTCGAAAGATTCCTCGCTGCAACTGTTACGGAACCTGCAGTTGAATGATACCCACGTCGTAGTCGTGGATCTTTCTCGCAACTGGGGACACATGGGCGCGATATCAGCGGGTTTGCGGACCGCGCGGGGAGAGGCCGTCGTGCTGATGGACGGCGATCTTCAGGATCCCCCCAATGTCATCCCCGAGTTCGTGGAAGCCTGGCGCCGTGGGGCGCAGGTCGTAACTGCCGTCCGCAGAAGCAGGCAGGAAAGCCGCAAGGCGCTGGCAGTGCTCTTTCCCCTCTTTTACCGCGTGCTGGGAGCGCTCGCAGATTACCCGATTCCTCTGAATGCAGGAATTTTCGGCCTCATGGACCGGCAGGTTGTCGATTCGATCAATGCTCTGCAGGAAGGGAATCGTTATCTTCCCGGCTTGCGTGCCTGGGTTGGATATCGCACCGCAATCGTCTACTACGACCGGCATGACCGCATCGGCGGTGACGGCAAGCTTTCATTCCTCAGTCGCATCAAGTATGCGATGGATGCCATCACCAGCTTCAGCTACAAGCCTTTGCGATTCAGTTTCGTCCTGGCAGGATTTGCGGTCTGTGCATCACTGGTGCTGGCTATCTGCGCCATGGTGTCCAACAGTCCGGTCAGCCCTGTGGCATACGGCATGACGTCGGCGGTGTTTTTCCTGGGAAGCCTTTTACTGCTGTCGGCTGGGATTATGGGTGAGTACATCGGACGAGTCTACGACGAAGTCAGACGCCGTCCCCTGTCGATCATCTCCAAAGTTTACGAAACCGAGGCGGCTTATCGCGCATTGCAGGGGCGTCCAAGGGCAATCAAACCCAATGGGCAAAATGGCGAGATGGAAAGAATTTCCCCGGCGGTATAACCCAATTTAATAAGCCTAATGAACTTTGCCCTCCCACGAGCGGGAAGGGCACGACTTTCAGTCGTGCCGATAAATCGGCCAGACGTGGCTTTAGCCACTGAGGTTCTCTTTACGAAACCGAATCCAGCGCAAGAAGCGGACCGCCAGCGGCTGAAAGCCGCTTTTTGCCTCGACGCTGTTGCACGAGTGAACTCGCGCCCTTCCCGAGGGGAACTCGATCAGCGATTCGCCGCGTCACACTTGCCAAGTCCGCGTTCGATTGCGCTGCCTTCTTCATAGTCGTTCCAGGTCGCAATCAACAGAAATGGCAAGGGTGAGTATTCGCGCGAGATTTTCAGCGTGTCCGCGAATGTCTGGCCGCAACGCTGGGAGATGTGACGATTCAAGCCCCACGAAGCTTTACTGTCGTCGAACCCGGCCCACGCGCCTCCGACTGTAATCTTGTCCGGATATTTGGACTGCATGCGCTGGTAGAAATCGCGCAGGTAATCTTCGCCCCAGTTACTGCCATCAGCGGCAAACCCGCTCTTCCCGGGATTCACCCAGGCGTAGAACCCATCGAACAAGCTGGCAAAGGGTGTCGAACGGTCTTCGTAGATGAGCAAAGGCGGATTTTCCCACTGGTTCGTGACTTCACGGATACGATTCCAGTCGGTCTGCATGCTCTTGGGAAAGATAAAAATCATCGGCCTGCCGTTGTACGTCAGGTAGGCATCGCGACCAGGTGCATCCGGCGCGAGATAGCTGCGATGAAACTTTTCGAAAGCCGCAAGAGCATCATCCGTGGCCTGGCCATTTGTCGGTTGGGTTTCGTCGTACATCATCGCCACCTTGAACTGCTTCTCCGCGGCAATCGACTGAATCAGGGCGTAAGCGCGATCGAGAAAAGGTTCACGATCCCCGTACCAGTCCACCACGAATCCAGAGATGCCCATGCCCTTTGCGGCATCGATCTGCTTGCCGATGATCAGCGGATCCTGAGACGAATAGCCCACGGAAATATGGCTGGGATGACCAAACCAAGGCTCGTACACGGCCAAAACCTTGCGTTCCATACTCGACGCCGAGATGTGCTGGCCGAGGTCCTTATGAATGCCAGTTTGGGTGCAGCCCTGAAGCAGCAGCAGAAGCAGAGCGTAGGCGAGTCTATGGGGGTGCCGTGCCATTCAATGGGAATACCCGCCATTAGAGGGGTTTTCAGGGCTTCAGGTTGTGTCGGGCCGAGCGGCAATTTGAGCCGCAATGTGAGCAGCCTCACGACCGGTTTCGGCATCTGATTCGCCGCGCAGGAGTTAGCTCTCGCTGCTTAGCGTTTTGGGTGGCGGGGAGACATCAACCGGGTTGCTGCACAGCGTTCCCCCCGCTGGTGAGTTGGAGTCTGAGAAAGTGGTCAATAGTTTGAACTCCAGTCCAGATATGGAATCGAAGAGTCTCCGAGCCAAAGTTCTTTCGGGCAGTTTCATGCTGCTTGCAGGCTCGAGTTCCGTGACGTTAATCAACTTCGCCTACAACATTGCAGTCGCAAGGTATCTGGGGCCGAGCGGATTTGGTCACGTCAGTGCCGTTTGCACGCTGCTGATTCTCATCTCCGCAATCACGCTTTCCTTCCAGATTGTTTCGGCGAAGATTGTGGCTCAGCAGGAATCATTGCCTGCCAAGAGAACGGCGTATCGCGGATTCCATCGCAGTTCCTGGTTTTGCGGCGTCGCGGCTGGGATGGTGATGTTGTTGTTTCGAGGAGTGATCGCAGGTTATCTCAATCTGCCTGATTCCGTTCCCGTGGCTTTGATGGCGGTCGGAGCTGCTTTCTACGTCCCCCTGGGAAGCCGCCGGGGATATTTGCAGGGCGCTCACCGCTTCGGCCATCTGGCAATTAATGTGGTGGCTGAAGGAGTGGTTCGGTTGGGAGGATCGCTGCTGGCGATCATGATGGGCTACGGCGTCACCGGAGTGATCGCAGCCAACTCCGCTGCTGTCGTGATGGCATACGTGCTGGCGTTTCCTACGCCTCGAGTCGCAGTCGCCGAGGAACCAGAAGCTATCTCAGTTGCCTTTCGAGAAGGCTTGCAGGCCATTGGATTCTTTGTCGGCGCCGTAATCATCAATAATTTCGACATCGTGCTGGTAAAGCATTTCTTTGCTCCGGCGGCAGCCGGTCTGTATGCCGCGGTGGCCCTCGTCGGACGCGTAATCTACGTGTTGTCCTGGTCGGTGGTGAGCGGCATGTTTCCTATCGCCGCCGGAGCCCGAGCGCAGAAAACACGAGACCATGGAGTGCTCGCGACTTCGCTAACCCTGGTCCTCGCTATCGGGTCATCGATAACGCTGGTGCTCTGGCTTGCTCCCTCGTCCGTCTGGACCGCGGTGTTTGGCTCCCGGTTCGGCATCGTGGGAGACCTGCCTTACCTGCTCGCTCTCTACGCCGCAACCACGACGATTTATTCGCTCAGCATCGTGTTCATCGCATACGAAATGTCACACAAGATCGCCAACACGGCCTGGATACAACTCGCCTTCAGCGGCGTGCTTATCGGCAGCATCTACAAATTCCATTCGTCTCTCGAACAAGTGATCCGGGTACAGCTTGTGATGATGGTCTTGTTGCTGGTGATCGTCGCCGTTCCTTTCGTTCTGAACATGTTGAGCAACACAGAAGACATGCAAGGAAGTTTTATTTCCGAGATTCGAACGATTCGGCGGGTTTCAGAACACGAGGTCATGGCGGAATTTCTTAAAACCGACTTTCACAAACCAGAATTCACCCGGTATCAGGAGAGCCTGGGCAGCATCGTGACCTCGCCGAATCTCACTGACGTAGTGGAGAACGCGGTGCGACGGGCTCTGCTGTTCGTCCGGCATGGTGCATTGTGGCGGGAACTTCCCGCGGGAACCCAGTGGTTTGAAGTAGAAATTGAACGAGAAGAACTGGAAAGAATTCGGGTATTTCCCCGGGCACAGTGGCGCAAATTGGCAGCGCGGGGTAATTTCGGTCTCACCGAAGTGGCACAGCGGATTGCGTCCAGCGACTGCAACGGCTTTGCCGATGAGGCTTTCCTGTTGAAGATTCAGCAACTGCGTAATCGATTGGAAGAGGGCTGGCAGGCCGGCGCCATACTTCTGATCGGACTCAACCAGCGCGGAACGTTTACCCTCCTGGACGGCAACCACCGCATGGTGGCGGCCATGCTGGCCTCGCCGGAAGCTTTCTCAAGGTTTCGCTTCTTCTGCGGTCTTTCTCCTAAGATGAACGAGTGCTGCTGGTACGAGACGAATGTCACGACACTGGCCCGCTACGGGACAAACCTGGTAAGGCACCTGGTTTACGATCCGCAGGAGGAACTGGAACGGCTTTTGCAGAGCTTCGACTAGATATCAATCGCAAGTCGCAATGGGTCAGCACCCGCAAAACCCATCAACCACGACGGACACGAAGTATCACGAAGGTCTTAACGTTCAGATTTCCTTCGTGCACCTTCCTGGTTCAAGCTTTTAGGTCTGGTTACCACACACCTTTGTCGTTGCCCGTCAGGCGATAGGCAACCAGCGCGGAAATTGCCAGTGGTGGTAACAACGGTAACCTGAACATGGCGCGGAGATCGGCATGCCGTCCGGCGCTCAATAGCTGAGAAGCATACAGCCCAGCTGCAGGCCCCTTTGGGACCCTCAGGAACTGACCTCCCAGATAAACTCGAATGTCCCGCGAAGGCACGGCAGAGAGCACCTCCGCCGGTATTTTGAGGGCGCAGCCATAATCTTTTACATACTCGGCAATCAGTAGGAGGAATGTGGCCACCCCCGGCCAGATGCCGCCCACTTCGGCCGCTCTCTTGAGTTCCGCAAAATTGATTGCACCGTCTCTCAGCAGAGCGGCGAAATCCGCCATGTCGCAAAGCCGGAAATACAGGTGGCGATAGATCCGTTGCAGAGTCGAGATGATTACGCGTTCCTCGGGCGCGGGCACGCGAAAGCCGTGACCACCTACCGTCCTTGATACGCTGCGATCCAGTACGCGCCGCGCTAAAGCCTTCTGTTCGCCGGTCTGGCCCAGATAGCGAACATGTACTTCGATCAGTTCAGGCATGCTGGGCAGCTTGAAATTCCATTTGTTAGCCAGACGGTCTCCCCAACTGCGTGGTTCCTGTTTGGCCTGGAATTGCTGGATCATGACTCTCCGGACCGTGTTCTCGTCCGCGCTGGTGTAGAGGTCCAGGTCGGATCCGAGATCGGGCCAGTGATCGAGCGATTTGATGACCGCGACTTCCGCTCCCGCAGCTTCCAGGGCGTGGTAGACAGGTGCGAGACACTGAACCGCATGGCTGATGCGGGCACGCTCTCGCGCCAGCGCAGTCTCACACCACGAAACCACGCGGTCATGGCCCGGAATTGCAGCGGCCGACCTTTGCAGCACTTCCAACGCTCGAACCAGAACGTGGTTAGCATCGGCCAGGCCAAGAAAGTCCGTAAGTCCCTGCTCGCTCAACTCAGAAACCCTCTGAAGGTCACGCTCGACCCATTCCGGGTTAAGGGAAGCCTCCGCCCCGATTCCCGGGAGGATGAGACTGGAAAGAAGGTCGAAATATTGAGCAGTTTGGGACGTTTTCGCAGTCATGGTTTTGCTATGGTCGGGTCATGCCTTGGTCGGGTCTTGAAGGAAGCACCTTGCTTCGATGTCCTTGAGGCATGGCCGGTTGGTTAACCCCCGCTCCTACTTGTGATTTGTCCGGTTTTCCAGCCAACGTCTTTGTCTACTCCACCATCCAAGGCAACACTGAGGGGGGAACGGTGCCTGTTAGCGCGATTCTTGTAGTCCAGAACCGGTCAATTTTAAAGACATCCGGCGACGACCTTGCTTCCGGCGATGCTGACGAACTTCCAGCAGCGCCTTCGGTGCCGCTCGACGTCCTGGGGCAATCTATTGTAGAGCGCACCATTCATCGTCTTCATAGCACAGGCGTGAAGATGGTTTCGGTAGTGAACGAGGCTGCTCTTTCAGCGGCCGCCAGCTTGCGTTTTATTCCAGACGGCCTCATGAAGCACGCACAAAAAGGCTTCGACAAGGTTCTGTTGATCCGAGTGGGCGCTTACGCGGAAGTGAATCTGGTGGAATTCCTTCAGTTCCACCGCGAGATGGGTGTCGCCGTAACTCGGGCATACGATGCTCGCGGCCCACTGGATTTTTGGGTTCTGGATGCCCTCCCCAAGAGGCAATTCGGGTTGAACCTGGAATCTTTATCCGATGGAAACATGCCCGCGGCTTATCTGACAAAAGGCTATGTGAATCGCTTAACCGACGCGCGGGATCTTCGTCGCCTTGTGGTCGATGCCTTTCTTGGGCGGTGTGCAATCCGTCCGAGCGGCCACGAAATCAGGCCAGGGGTCTGGATCGACAAGGGCGCACGAGTTCATCGGACCGCCCGGATCGTGGCTCCTGTGTATATCGGGCAAGGCGCGCGGGTAAGAGCCTCGGCGCTGGTTACACGCTGCAGCAACGTAGAGCGCAAGTGCCTGGTGGATTATGGCACTGCCGTGGAGGACTCTTCAGTTCTGCCCTTTACCTACGTCGGCAGGGCGCTGGATTTGACCCATGCCGTGGTTGACGGAGACCGGATGGTGAATCTGTCACGCAACGTTGCAGTGACCGTTGCCGATCCAAAAATAATGGGTAGAACCGTGTCCGACCGGTGGCGGGCGCGATATACCGGCCAACCGGTCGAATCCTTCGCGCCATTTGGTTACCGCGAAATTCAACTCGAGCCGGCGATTCAAGCAAGCGCAAAGCCGCACTCTGCCTTGCCGCTTTTGTCCAAGGGCGAGGTATGAAGGCAGCCGGTCCTCGCATCCGTGCGGTTGGGGAGGAATCATGAGAATCGTGGATCGCATGCCCGCCCGTCTGACCGGCGGATCTCTGGTATTTGCGTTGCTGGTGTCCAGTTGCGCGGTCGCGCTCCCTGGACCCCAGGAGCCTGCGTCTCCAGGTCAGGAGGCAGCGCAGGGCAATCCAACCGCTTCAGCGTCCCAAGCGCCGCCTGCCGTCGTTCCGGGCACTGAATCGCTGCCAGACAGCCCTGGCGCCGGCAAGTATCAGACTGTTATCGCCCAGGCTGGAAGCCAGACCGATCCGGCTCCGCCGGCCCAGCAACCGCCTCCAGCAGCCCAGCAACCGCCCCCACCTCAAGCTCAGAAGCCAGTTGGCACGGCGGCGGCGGAGACCACGAACACGACCGGTTTTGCCGTGTCGAGACCCGCAGGAGCAGCTTTAGCGCCAGCCAAGCAGAAGCGAAGCAGAACCATCTTGATCAGCGTAGCTGCGGTAGTCGGCGCCGCTGTTGCCGTGGGAACAGTCGCCGCTTTGTCGAAAGGCACGCCGAGCAAGCCGCCTGGCGCACCGTAGTCTAGGCGCCTGTCGTCTCCGATTGTATGTATCGAAGAAGAAGTGCAATATGACCGACCCAGTCCCAGTGGAAGAGCGGCAACCTTTGCTCGTGAGTTTTTCCGGAATCGATGGATCCGGTAAGAGCACGCAGATCGACAACCTCCATGTTCGTTTGAGCGATGCCGGCCTTCGAGTTTTGCGCCTGGAGTTTTGGAACGACATCGCAGTCTTGCGGCAGTTCAGGGAGTTCTCCCGAAGCGCCCTGTTCAAGGGAGACACTGGTGTCGGTGCGCCGGGCAAGCCCGTCGATCGCCGCGACAAGAATGTTCAAACCTGGTACATGCATGCCTTCCGCTTCTTCCTCTATTTTCTGGATGCCCTCTGGCTTAACGTTGTCGCCATCCAGACCAGTCGCAGTAACAGCGACATTGTCATCTACGACCGCTATCTTTATGACGAGCTGGCGAATCTGCCGCTGCGCTCCCGCATCGCCCGAGCTTATGTTCGTCTGCTTCTGAAACTGGCTTCGCGGCCGGACATTGCTTACCTGCTCGATGCCGACCCGGTTGAGGCACGAGAACGAAAGCCGGAATATCCGATTGAATTTGTGCGAGCAAATCGCGCCAATTATCTTGCCTTGAGCAAATTGTGTGGAATGACGGTGATCGATCCAGGAACAACGGGTGAGGTCGAAAACGCAGTCATGCGGCAGCTATTGAAGCGACTATCTCCGGGACAATGTGAAGCCATCTTCGCGGTTGGCGGCCGCTACGGCGCGACCTCAGACCGTAGGGTTGCAGGCGCTTCGTTCGGCGAATGGCAAAGGGCTAGCGGATTGTAATCGTCGCAGTCGTCGAAGCCTGGGTTGAACCCGAAGTCGCATTGACTGTGATGGTATAAGCGCCGCGAGCCAGGCCTCCCGCGGTCGCCGAACTGGCAGGCTCACTAGCTAAGCCTCCGCACGAGCCACAGAGCAGCACAGAGGTTAGCAATCCGCAAATAACCAAGCCCTGCAGAATGCGCTTTCTCCCTCCCTGTCCCAGCACAAGCATGCCCATCATTCCCAAGGCCAGTCCCAGGAAAATTGTCTTGCGAGGTTTCTTGGGCGGATGTCCTGGACCATCAGTCCCTTTCGGCGCGCGGGTAACCGCCACCTTAAGAACAGAAGTGGAGCTTGTGCCCGGAGCGATGACCGGCGGCGAGAACGAGCAAGACATCCCCGCCGGAAGATCAGAACAGGAGAGCGAAATCTGGCTTGCGGACCCCGATTGCGCGGTCACTGCAATACCGGGGCTGCTTTCCTCTCCATCCATAATGATCACCGAAGATGGTGAGGCACGGAGAGCAATGGTTGCTGGTGCGGCCGGGGCGCTGCACTGCGGTGTATATTTCAGCGGCCCCGACATCTGATTGGTAAAATTTGGTTTGCCGTTGGCCTGCATGAACAGCGTGTAGCTGCCGCCCGCAAGCGAATATTGGCAGAGGTCGAGGGCGTTCGAGCCGGTTTCCATTTCGGCCAGGGGCATGAGGCTGCGACCGTCACTACTGATGAACACGGTGTAGTGATCGACTGTGTTTTCGTTGCCTGTAATCTTCCACTGCAACGAATTGCCGGCAAGAGATGCCGAAACGCTGACGCAATTGTCTATTCCCGTTTCAATCTCTGTCCCCTCTTCATAATCATTCCATGTGACCAGCTGCAGGACTGGCAGTTGATTGGTCGAGTCGTAGAGGCTATTGATTTTTGCAAACGTCTGCAGCCAGGTCTGGCCGCACTGCTGTCTCATCACACGGTTTAGCCCCCATGAGGCCAGCTTGTCGTTGAATCCCTTGTACGCTGCCCCGAAGGTCTGCTTGCCAGGAAAGGCAGTACCCGTGGCATAGAAATTCGTCAGGTAACTCATCCCATAATCAGTAGTGGTGGGGATATCCCAGGAGTACGCTCCGTCGCTTTCTCCATGGTGGAAGCCGTTTCCATTTTGAAAAAGGAACAGGGCATCGGTGGCCATGGCGGCTTTGGCGGCGCTCCAGTCAACCGTGTAGTACTTGTCGATGTCGAAGTTGGTGACGACCGGCCGGCTTGCCATCCTCAAATATGCGGGGGAGGGAAAATAAGTCTGCTCGACATATTGCAGATCATGAATCAGTGCGTCCTGAGGGCTGCAGCCCGCACATGAGTTCCAGCGGATCGCGCCGTTGTCTATCATGATGGCGAAGGTGAAGCCCGGATGCGATTCCGCTTCGTGCATCACCAGCTTGGCTGCCCGGTCGGCCGCATTGTTCGGTCCGTACCAGACCATCACCACACCGTCGATGCCCCGGCTGATCATGTCCGAGATTTGCCGCTTGACCTGCGCCGGGTCGGTTGAACTGTAACCGACGTCCATGTGGTTGCCATGCCCGAACCACAGCACCAGATGAGCAAATATTTTCGTCTGGGAGGCAGGGTAGAGCAGGGTATGAATATCCACCTTGCTGATGTTGCCTGCACCCAGGTTCCCGTTCGATTGCGTGACAAAATTATCCGCTGCGCTGGTGTTGTTTGATGTTTCAGCGGAAAGGGTGGTGGTCGGTCTGATCGTGAGATTGTCAGCGTGACTGGCAACAGGAACGATTATCGCTGCGAGTACGATAACGAAGAGGCGAAAGCGGCGCGTTGCCTTCAACATATTGAGGCCAGACCCCCATGTCCGACCTAAAGTGATACTTGAAGGAATATTATTCAGGGAAGGTCTGCAAAGCACATTACGGATGGGGTTGTCCTTCGTCGCGAGCCGATCGGGGAGGAAGTTACCTGGCGTAGCAGACGTTGGTCATCAGTACTTCTGTCTTCAGCAATGCAGAGGAGAGGGCTGGTTCGAGGAGAGGAGTACTAGGCGAGGAATTAGATCTCGCGGACTTGACCGTAGTTAAGGACGCTCACGATGAGCACCCCACCCACGATGTTTCCGGCGGTCGCGGTCAGCAACCAGAGAACGTAGGTGCCAAGGGCTACCTGCCCCATCAGAATCGCGGACACAATTTCGCCGCTGGTTACAATGCAGTGCGAGAACCTGCCCACGCCCACCACAAAAGTCAGCAGCCACACCATGGCCAGTTGCCCGATGGTCCACTGACTGGCGGTGACAACCCAGGCAACGAGCGCGATCAGCCATCCTCCGATCACGCCACTCCAGAATATGTGTGCGTAAGGGCCCTGAACCGCATCTACGCCGAGTGCCACTAATTGTTCCGCGGTTCCGGGCCGAAGCGCGCCTGACTTCACTGCAAGCACGGCGAACAGTGTGGCACCTAAAAGATTCGAAGCGAACACCACTCCCCACAGACGGAGCGTGTGCCAAAAGTGGCGACGCTCGTCCAGTACCAGAATTACGGGATAAAGAGTGTTTTCCGTGAAAAGTTGCGCCCGCCCAATAATGACCGCAATGAAGCCGATGGGATATGCGAGATAGGAAACCAGATCTTGCCAGCCGCCCCGTCCCAGCATATCGCGGACTGCTGCCACGGAAAGCCCGGTAAGACCGAGGGTCAAACCGCCTGCCAGTCCGGAAAATGCCAGGGTTGAGTTGGAGCGCTTAAGCTCGGCGCGAGCGTCCTCGGCTACCTGGTGGAAAATCTCGGGGGCAGTCAGGCGGCGAGTCTCGTCGCCCAGTTCTTCGTCGCGCTTGGGAGCAGGTTTGGGCATCAGCGCTTGGATTCCAGCGCTGATGCCCGAGTGGTCTGGAAAATATAAGCAGGAAGCGTGCGCGTGAGAGAACGTCGCTTGGCAAGATCTAATCTTGGTCCAGATATTCCTCGGGCACGTCGTCTTCCAACACTTCGTGAGTGCGAACCTCGTGCTCCGGTTCGTTGCCGGCTTCTTCCACGCCCTTCACGACGTCGGCCTCAAATGCGTTTCCTTCTTCGAGCAGTTCATCTACGCTCTCCGAATTGGCACTTCGGATATCCGAGAGTCCCTGCAGATCTCCCGATTGTCCACCAGCGCGAGCTCCGATTTCCTGCGGGCGGCGGACGGACAATTCAACCCGCTTGCCCTTCGGCCAATTCCGCTTTTTCGGGGCAGGCTTGGCCCGGGCGGCTATTTTCTTTTTGCCTTTGACCTTGGCTTTTAGCGCGACTTTTTTTCGAGTCGCCTTTTTCCTGGGAGAAGATTTCTTTTTTGTGACTGGTTTCTTGGAAGTTTTCTTCTTCGCCGTCGCCTTTTTTGTCTTCGCTGGTTTCTTTCGTTTGGTAGCCATAGGCGCAGTTTACCACTGGATCAAGAGATCATCACAGCCCATGCACATCTGTATGAAGGCCTGCTCCACCCATTGACCGCTCCCCCGACTGAGACACCTGCCGTGCGCATTCAGACCGGCCGTTTACTGAGGCTTCAAAAGCCAGACCTTAAAGGCGAGAGGCAGGCGCCTTTTCCGGGCGCCCGCCTGGGCAATGGGGGTGAAAGAGCAGAAGAAGCTTTCCACGAAAGTATCTGCTTCGCTGATCTTGTGCCATCCGGTGGAGTCCGTAAAATCAGCCTTCAGACTCGGTAGTGCAGAATCAGCCCCTCGCCCGTCCCCTGATTTTTCTTCTGCAAACGGATCGAGCAATACAGCAACCCTTTTAGCGTGAGTACAGATTTGCCCTGATAGACGAGCGGGCTTTCTCACCATACTCTTTGACAGCTTCGGAGTTGAATCGTTCGTTCAGGAGCCCGACGTGGCCACCGTTTCCGCGATACTGGTAGATAGCCTTTCGATCCTCAGCATGCCTCAAGCCGCGGAACCCATGGGCCTCGTGGCCCGTGCAAAAGCGGGCGACGGCTCAGCCTGCCACGCTCTTTTCAAAGCCCACGCGAAGCGCGTCTACTCGTTGAGCTTGCGACTGGCGCGGGCGCAGTTTGAGGCGGAAAACCTGACGAGAGATATTTTTCTTGCAGCCTTCGCGAATCTGAATGCGATTCCTGACGATGATGCATTTGCCGCGGAAGTCTGTCGGCAGTCCGCGAGGACTGTGTCAGCGACGTACTTCCGGCGTGGGGTAAATGGGACCGGCGGGCAGCATCTGAATCTGAACCAGCATCTGAATGAGGGTGGACATAAGATTTGCCCACCTAAGGAGTAAATCTATGAACACGATGACAACCCCGAGGCCTGTAGTGGTGAAGCAATTGCCTGCCCAACTCAAGTTGGGGCAGGTGCAGGAATTTCTTCGTGAAGTGAGCCCTTTAATCACCGCAGACCGTCCATGCATCGTGTTTGATTTTTCTCAGGTGACCCAGATCGACAGCGCAGGCGTGGATATGTTGCTGCACTGCATGGAACAGGCTATGAAGCGCAATGGCGATCTGAAACTCGCCGCAGTCCCGCCGTCTTCAGCCGTGATTCTGGAACTGACTAGGGTAGATCGTCTGTTTGAGGTCTTTGAGACCAGTTCTGAAGCTGTCGACAGCTTCTATGGATTTTCGCTGACCGAGCGGCCTCCCGCCCGGCAGAGCGTAAGTCCTTAAATCCCGGGAATTCCTGTGCGCGGCAAATTCTGTACCAGCCAAGCTTAAAGTTCAACTTTCAAAGTGCAACCTGAAGCCATGATTTGTCATCCCAAGTCTTCGGTTTAAGGGGGAACTTCATGGTAACTTCGCGGAAGCTGCTGCCAACCACAGGGCTGGTGCTCGGCCTTCTATTTCTGGCTGGATGCCGGGGATTGGTGAGCGAAGGCGGCTCCGGGCCCGGGACGGGCTTCCAATTGGCCGTAACATCCGCAGGCCCCGGAAGCGGAACCATTACCAGCGCTCCTGCCGGCATCAATTGTCCTGGCACTTGCAGCGCCAACTTTCCTTCCGGAACCCAGGTTACTTTGACGGCCACCCCCGCCACCAGCTTTGAATTTTCAGGATGGAGCGGCGCTTGTACCGGGCCTGGCACCTGCGCGGTGTCAGTCAATTCGGCGACCACCGCGACTGCCAACTTCAGCGGAACCTTGCAATCCATCAATCACGTCATTTTCATGCTGCAGGAAAATCGTGGCTTCACTCACTATTTCGGTGCCTTGCGCGAGTATTGGGCCGCGAACGGATTCCCCGACCATCCAGACTTTAAAGGCCTCCCCCAATTCAACAATCCTTCGGAGCCTGCCCCCACCAATCTTGGGTGCGATCCAAATTTGTCTCCGGTGGACAATTGCAAAATTGGACCCAACAGTCCGACGGTGGCATCGTTCCACATGATCTCGCAGTGCATCGAGAATCCAAGTCCTTCCTGGAACGAATCGCATGTGGACTGGAATGTAAGCGATCCGGTTTCAGCAACTCCAACCATGGATGGATGGGTCAGGACGGCAGCCGGAGACGCCAGATCTGGAACGCCTGTATTCAGCGATATCAGCGGGACACGTGCAATGGGTTACTACGATGGAACCGACCTGCCCTACTACTATTTCATGGCGTCCAGTTTTGCGACGTCGGACATGTGGTTCTCGCCGGCCATGACCCGTACTCAGCCCAACCGGCTTTATCTGATGGCCGCGACCTCGGCAGGTCGAGCCTATCCATTGCCGTCCACCATGACGCAGCTTCCGAACAAAACGATTTTTGAATCGCTGCAGGACAAGAATGTTTCCTGGCGGGTGTACGTCACGGACGATGAAAACATTCCTCTGGCGAACGGCACCGAGGCGGGGATGTTCACCTTCGCTAATTCGCATCTCGACAACTTCGCTCCAGCTTCGCAATTCTTTACGGACTTAACCACAGGGAACCTGCCTTCAGTGGTGGAGATTGATCCCGGCTTTGCCAAAGCTACCGATGAGCATCCTGGCACGGATCCGTCAGCTCCAGCCGGAAGGGTGCAGACGGGCGCGGCGTACGTATCGACCTTGATCAATGCATTGATGAAGAGTCCTTACTGGAAAGATTCCGTGTTCGTTCTTACCTGGGACGAAGGTGGCGGATTCTACGACTACGTCCCGCCGCAGCCCATGCCGAGTCCTGACGGCATCAAACCCAGCATGAGTATTGACCTGCTTCCTGGCGACATTTGTACGGATCCGACTCAAACCGGCCCGAACTGCGATTTCGTGTATACCGGTTATCGCGTGCCCATGATGGTCATTTCTCCCTATTCCAAAAAGAACTATCTTTCGCATGCTACGGCTGATTACACAGCGA
>Ga0068871_100001426_pt1 | contig 16010 bp, 17 predicted proteins | sample KBSMisM72_FD_72750 | JGI IMG/M metagenome (GOLD analysis project Ga0068871, IMG submission 72750) | Miscanthus rhizosphere microbial communities from Kellogg Biological Station, Michigan, USA - KBS Miscanthus M7-2 | ecosystem: Host-associated > Plants > Roots > Rhizosphere > Soil ... | reverse complement strand
TGGTCCGTGAGTCTCCCCGGCCAGATCGCCGCATGCGAAGCGCTCAAGGCGCCGGACTACTATCGCGAACGCTGGGAGGAAACCGCGGTGCTGCGCGCCGAGCTCGGTGACGACCTGCGGAGGCTCGGTTGGGACGTCGTGCCCGGTTGCGCCAATTTTCTCCTCTGCCACCTCCCTCCCGAGGCGCCGGCGGCGGCGACCCTCGCGGAACGCGCACGGGCACACGGGTTGTTCGTCAGAGACGTGGCCAACATGGGTACCGCGGCCGATGCTCGTCTGTTGAGGATCGCCGTGAAGGATCGCCGGACGAACCGTGCGATGGTGAACATCCTTCGTACCATCACCGCTCGGTCACACGTGACGAACTATGTGGATGCCTCAGAGATCGCCAATTCCAGGTCGATGACGGCGCGGTCGTCCAGCGTGTGCAGCTCGAGCGCCTTGACGTACGGCAGCATCATCGCCACCGGTGAGCGCGCGGCCAGCACCGGCAGGTCCAGCAGCAGGCGGTCGGCGTCGAGGCGGACGCCGTCAGGCAGCCGATCGAAGGCCTCGATCAGGCGGGAGGCGAAGGCGCCGACGGCCCCGAGGAGGGACCAGCGCAGCACGAGCACTGGCGACGCGGGGAAACTGGGCTGCTGATCGACGGAGAAAGTCACCGTCAGCGCCGGCACGAAGGGCCAGGACACTGTCACGACGGCATCGAACCTGTCGCCGGCGCGCGGCTGGATGTCCACGCCGCGGATCGGCGTCTTGCGATCCGTCAGCGCGTCCGCGACGAGCCGGTTCAGAAAGGCGCGCGAGACCGGGATCCGCGCGGAGACGCGCGAGCCGGCGAGGTCAGCGAACGGAATATTGGAAAGGTCCACCAAAGATCCGGACTTTACCAAAGGTCCGACCTTTTGGTCGGACCTTCACTCCGCGACGTATCGCCACGGCGCGCTGGGGTTCGGACGCCGCCAGATCGTGAAGAACGGGAAGTTCGACGGCTGACCGGCGGCCGGCGCGTTCGGGTGAATCATGCCGATGGTGACGCCCAGATCGCCGCTCGAGGCGACGATGACTCTGTCCGGCGCCCAGGTGAGCGTGCTTCCGGTCGCCGGCTGACCCGCTGACACCGTCCGCGCAATGTTGTCGGCCCCGACGACCAGCCCGGCATCGGTGCCGCCGCCCAGATTGATCGCGTCCGCGCTCCCGAATCGGGCGAATGCCGGACCGAGTCCGATTTTCTGGGCTTCGTCCGAGAACGATCGCTCCGCGCGATCGAGGCTGTCGCGGTGACGTGCGATCACGGCGGCATCCGTCGATGGCGGCACGAGCTGCGCGGGCAGCGCCGGCGCCATCATCGCCAGCGACGGGCTCCCGTCGCCCGCGCGCGTGCGCTTGTACGCAGCCACGCGCCACCCTTCGGCCTGCTTCACCCAGTAAGCCAGGTACTTGAGCGCCAGCGTCGCGCCGTCCGGACGATGGAGGGTCATGAAGCCGACGGTGAATCCGTGCTCGCCGTCGGCCGACAGTCCGCCGCGGACCGGCGTCCACTCCGTCTGAGAACGGACATTGTCCGGATTCGCACGAAGCATTGCGACAACGGCAGCCTTGCCCTCCGCGAACTGACCCGGAGGATTCGGGATCACGACGTCGGTTGCGAACATGGCGGTGAGACCGGTGACGAGATCCGTCCCGGCGCTCGCCGCGGAGAACGCGCGATCGGCCGCGAGCAGTTCCTCGAGCGCCGATTGCGGCGTCGCCGCGGCAAACACCTCGATCGACAGCGCGATGACTCCGATCAGCGTGATCGTCAGCGTCATCTGCCGTGTGACATGAGTGATCATCACCCTCCATTTGCCCAGTCCCGGCGAACAGTTACCGAAGTGCCGTCCAAATTCAGCTCGAGCCTCATCCATACAAGCCGGTGACATCTGCATGTCCGTGAATGTCGCGATCGAAGAATGGATCCACGTGACGCCTGGTGACGCGCCGGTGTCACACCTGCGTCGTATACTCGTTCTCGATGCTGTGGTTTTACGAGCGGGACACTCAATCGATCGAACTCGAGACCAGTTACGACCAAGCGACGCGCGAGTACGTCGTGCTCGTACGACATCCCGGCGGGCGTGAAGAGGCCGAGCGTTTTGCGGACTCGGAATCGTGTCGTCTCTGGTTGGTCGCGTTCGAGAACAGACTCGAGCACGAGCAATTCGTGCGGCGCGGACCGCCGGTGTTTCTGCCATACGGATGGCCGCGCGGCCGGACGCACTGAGCGACCCGCCGGCGCGTCTATCGAGGAGCCGCGCGTGAGGCGACTCCGGTCGCGATGCCGCCATCGTAGGTGGCGAGGAGTTCGATTCGATCGTCGGCGATCTCGGCCTGATATTTCACCACGGCCGGAGAAGACTCGAACTGCGGTACGTGAGTCGTCGAGAACGTGAGCGTGCGACCCTTGAGCACGACGTCGCGCATCGGGCCATCGCCGGTCGGATACTGCACCATGCCGCCGATGCTGTCGCCGACCCGCGCAAAACGCAAACGAATCCGGAATGGCGGCTGACCCGGTTTTCGCATCTCGGCGACCCAATCCCCGTCTATCACCGGCGCCTTGGCGACGGGGGCGTCGGCGACAGGAGCGACCGGAGCCACGGGGTGTCCCGGCCTGAGCGCGAGATACGCGGCGAGCGCCCCCGCCAGCACGATCGGAACGACGATGGCGAGTCGACGGGTCAGGCCGCTGCGCAGTTCGGCCACCGGGCTGGCCGGCACATGCAGGATGCCGGCGAGAAACGTCTCGAGCGCGACGACATCCTGATCGAACCGCTCGTCGCGGATCTCGATCGCATTCAGAAGACTCAGTTCCGCGAGCTCCGCCGGCAGGTCGTGCGCCGCCGGCATGCGCGCGCCGCCCACCAGGACCGGGATCAGGGTGACGCGGCGTTTCAACGCCGCCGCGATCTCGTGGCGGACGAAGTCGTCGCTCGCCTGCGCGCGCTGCTGGATCGTCTCGAGCCAGTGCAGTCCGATGACCGCGATCACGCAGTCGCACGTCGCAATGGTGTCCTCGATCGACGTCGCGAAGTTCTGGCCGGGACGAATGTCCTGGATGTCGAGGAACACGCGGTCCTCGCCGAAGCGGGCGGTCAGTCGATCGCACAGCCGTCCGGCATGCCCGCCGCTGTCTTCGCGCCTGTAGCTGATGAAAATACCGGCCATGGTGCCGGCTGATTGTCGCACCAACGGTCATCTTCGCAACAGACGCGGATCCTATTGTGGGCGGGTTCGCTGCACGCCGGCCCGCGAGCGCACGCCGCGAACGATCACCTCGACGAGCCGGGCAGCGGGCAGCGCGTTCAGCACGGCCGCGGGTTCGTCAGTGAGCTCGTACGCGCGAACGATGTTGACCAGATGCCAGGCCGCAAGCGCGCCCAACTCCTGACGCAGGAGCTTCTCGCCCTTCTCGTACACTGAAAACGGATCGAGGATGGCGTCCTGCGTGGCGTTCGGCAGGGTCGTGACTTTGACGGCTTTCGACGGTTCGCCGAACATGGCGCGCGGCGGCGTCACCACTTTCCGCACCGGCGGGTTCAGCGCGCGATCCAGCGCGCCCTCGAGATAGACCATCGTCAGGCCGTTGGCCCAGTATTCGGCGTCGATTCTGTTGGGCTGCGTGGTTTCCCGCGACGAGCGGAGCGGCTGGCCTCCGTTCACCGGCACGAACTCGATCCACCCTTCCCATAAGCCCTGTTGATTTGGCGCGCCGCATGCCTGGGCGACGTACGTCGAGCCATCCTGCATGCGCAACGGATCGGGAAACTGCGCTAGAACCTCGGCCATATCATTCAAACTCCAGTCGGTTTTCGACTGCAAGATGTCGGCCCGGTGAGGTCCCGCCGCCTTTCGCTAAGGCTTCTTGTTTTTCGTTTCTTCCGCGACCCGCTCGTCGAGCCCCTTCATCGCTCCGGCTGCCAGCGCTCGGCATGCACCGGGGTCGATAAAAGGATTCGGGCCGCCAGGCTGCGCCGCGCGTCGCTTCAGCTTGCCATCGAGGTCGCTGACCGAGGGGTGAGCGCCGATCATGATGTCGCACGGCAGCTGCGACACGGTCGCGATCGTCCTGCGAAACGACTCGACAATTGACGGATGCGTGGCGTCACCGCTGAAGCGATAGCCCGGCGCCGCCACCGCGGAGATGCTGTCGGCATAGACGACGTCGAGGCATCGTGTCCCCTCGCAGGACCGCCAGGTCCAGGTGGTGCCGCCCGGCGTGTGGCCAGGCGTAGCGTGCGCGGTCACGGCCAGGTCGCCGACGCGCAGCACTTCCCCGTCAGCGACGCCTCGCACCTTGCTGACTGGCGGAAACCCATTGTCGGCGAATCCGAATTGAGGATCGTCGGGCGTGGGTTTGCCGTGCTCCAGCGCTCGGACACCCGCGGCGCCTGTTTCCACCGTCGCCCCGGTGAAGCGCTGCAGCGCGTTGAGCCCGCCCGCGTGGTCGTAGTGCGTGTGGCCGTTGAGAATCAGCTTGATGTTCTCGGTCTTGAAGCCGAGTTTTCGAATGCCCGCGTCGATCAGCGGGACCGACTGCGGCAGGGCGCCATCGATCAGGATCAATCCCGCATCAGAGGCGATCAGGACGGCGGACACACCGCCCATGCCGACGTAGTAGGTGTTGCCGAACACCTTGAACGGCTCGCGCGGCTGGTTCCATTCGTCACAACTGTCGCATTTGATCGGCGGATCCGGTTGGATGCGTTTCGGTGCAGGTTGGCCGAACGCCAGGGTCGAGAGCAGCAGCAGAGCGGCAGCGCGAAAGGTCACGCTCGATAGTATGCCTGCAGGGGTCACTCCCGACAAAGCGCGAACCGGCAGAGACGCGGAACGCCGAGCTCTCTGAGCTTCGCGCTCCGCGATCTCTGCCAGGCATTCAGTGCGGGCAGACGATGCCGCTGGTGCCTCGGACGAGGACGGTCGCATCACACGTGAAGGTGCCGAACACGAGCGTCTGCAGATCGGCGCGCGAGCCGAAGGTCAACTGGAGGTCCCTCGTCAGGTTGCCGGTGAGCGTCGAGTTCACGAGCGTGACGCCGACGCCGCCATCCGCGACGAGCCCGACCCGGTTGTTCTGCGTGCTGATGATTCGCGCCTGGTTCACCAGCGTCAGCGTCGATCCGCTCAGCACCCTGACGCCGTTTCCGGCGTTGTTGTGCGCGTTGACGGTGCTGAACCCTGGCTGGCCGGAAAACTGCGGCGTGTTGAAGACGGTCATCACGGACCCTTCCTGCAGCGCGAGCCCGTCGCCGTTGTCGAAGACGTTCAAGGTCGACGCCGCGTCGAGATCGAGGCCGCCCTTGGAATTGATCGACACGCCGTTGACCGGATTGCCCGACGCGTTGATCGTCCCGCCGAACGACACCATGTGCGCGCCGGACACCACGGTCAGGCCGGTGCTGAGATTGTTGCTGGCCGTGATCACCGTCGCCGCGTCGTTGATGAAGGCGTTGGCGCTGGTGGCGATCTGCACGCCGAGCGCGTTGTTGCTGGCCACCACGGTGGCCTCGGCAAATGTGATCGCGCTCCCGTTGACGTTGATCCCGAACACGCGATTGAAGGACGTCGTGAACGCGCCGGTCACGGTGGCGGCGGATCCGGTCTCGAGATCGAGCCCGTGAACGCCGTTGCGGGTGGTCGAGACGTCGGTGAGGATCGCGCTCGACGCCGTCTGCAGGGAGATCCCGAACACGCCGTTGTCGTGCACGTTGAGGCCGGTCAGCTTGAGATGCGCGCCGTTGGAGGCGACGAGGCCGGTCAGGCCGTTCCTGATCTCGACGCCGTTCAGGGCCGCGCGGCTCGCGCCCGTCACCGTGACCGCGTCGCCGCCGCCGCCGTCGATCACGGCGGTGCCCACGCCTTTCAGCGTCAGCCCGTTCCTGCGGATGACGATCGGTCCCGCACACACACCGGTGAAGCGAATCGTGGTGTTCGCTCCGGCGTTCTTGACCGCGTCAGCGAGAGACCTGCGGCTGCAATCGAGCACGTCGTTGTCCGCCGAGACTGGCGCTCCGGCCAGGACGCAGCATGAGAGAAACAACACCGTCGGGAGACGCATCTTCAACCTCCATCATCTGCGGGTGAACGAGACTCAGACCTGGGAACAGACCGAGGCGGATGGCCTCGACGCGCGCTGGTGTACATCGGAGCCGACGGACGCGTCAATGCGTTTTCGCGAGCGTTACACCGTGTGCCGGCGGTGCCCCACGAAGGTCCGATGCCGGTGTTCGTCCTACAGACGGCCACGGTCGAGCATGTTAGGGTTCCGGTCACATGACCGCCGGTGACCGGGTGTATCGCGTACTGATTGTCGACGACGAGGAACCGATCCTGCGCTTCGTGGACCGGGTCCTGCGCAAGGCGGGCTACGACACGACGCTCGCCCCTGGCGCGCCGGAGGCCCTCGACCTCCTGACGTCGGGACCGTCCTTCGATCTGCTGCTGACCGATCTCATGATGCCGGACATGCGCGGGGACGAGCTCGCGCGCCTCCTGACGGGCCGCATGCCGGATATCAAGGTGCTCTATATGACCGGCTACGCGGATCGACTGTTTGCGGAGCGCACGACGCTCTGGGCGAATGAAGCGTTCGTCGAAAAACCGGTGACCGTCGTGGGCCTCCAGGAGGCGGTGTCACTGTTGCTGTTCGGCCACACGCGAGGACTGCCAACCGACACCCACGATTGACCGGTTTTGCTGATGCTGTGGGACCGCCTTACGTCGTGCTGATATCTATCGCTCTGTTGGAAACCCAACAGACGGGGCCCCGACCATCCGGAATATTATTTTTCCCATGGCGCGGGCTCGCAAACGGGCTCCCGTTTTCACTTCTCAACCGGACACGCCGGCGCCGGTTCTCCGTTGTCCTGCCTGCGACTCCGCGCTCACCTATCGCGAGACGGTCCTCGGTGGCGTCGACCCGCCTGAACGCTGGGACTATCTGGACTGCCCCACCTGCGGCGCGTTTGTGTACCGGCATCGCACGCAACACCTTCGGCTGGTCAATATGTAGGAGAGCCGATGGACGGCCCATCGCGTCTTCCTGTGGAAGCCGTCGTCCTCTGGCGCAGCGGCGGCATGACATGCACGTGCCGATCGTACAGCCCGGATCGGACCGAGATCTGCCTGGTCGTCGCCGGCGCGATCGTCGAGCGGCAGATCTTCACCGACGCCGCGGTCGCTTCTCAGTTCGCGATCGACAAGATGCACGTCTACGACGGATTGCCCCAGCGTTCGCGGCGATAGCGCTTCACGCCGAGGCGCCTTCTCAGGACCCGGAAGGATTGCTGACGGTGGTGGCGAGGCGCAGTTGCTCGACCGCGTAGGCGCACGCGGAATCGTGGTCCTCGAAGGCGCGCTCCACGGCCAGTTTTTCGCCGTCGTGGACCGTGACCATGAACGGCCGCTGACCCTCACGAGGTGTCATGCGGCACCGTTTCGTGCCGTAATGCCAGAGTTCGAAGAGACGGCGCTCAGCCAACGAGCGGCATTCTACTACCGAGAATAGTAGAGAGCGAAATCCGACTCGGCAAACCGTCATGTCATGCAACGAAACGATCGACCAGCCTGCTGCACTAGGTGCATCGAGAGACGGTGTCGACGATGTTGTGCCCGCGATGTCGAAGTCAGAAAGCTCGTCCATTAGATGCGACGAGCCGGCTCTCCCTCGTCAACTACTACTGCTGTGAGCGCTGCGGGCTCGTCTGGAAGCGGCCCAAAGCGGAACACCATCCTGTCGAGGTTTCTGGAACGTCATTCACATCGGATGGCAGCCATCGGATCGACCCTGGCGGCTCGTCGCGCGGGGATGTACGACGCGAGCGCGGTGACGGCGGCGAAGAGGCCGGTGACCGCGACGTAGGTCGTCGGATCGAGCGGCGTGAGGCCATACAGCATCGCGGTGAGTGAACGCGACAACCCGGCCGCGCCGGCGAGGCCGAGGACGATGCCGATCACCGCGAGGATGACGCCGCGGCGAATCACCAGCCGCAGCACGTCGCCACGCTGCGCCCCCAGCGCCATGCGGATGCCGATTTCGTTCGTGCGACGAGCGACGGCGTACGCCAGCACGCCGTACGTGCCGATCGCGCCGAGCGCCGCGGCGATCGCGGCGAAGATGCCGAGCATCAGCGCATAGAACCGCTGCCGTGTCAGCGACGACGCGACGATCTCCTCCATCGGCAGCATCGCGTCGATGCCCGCCGCGGGATCGACACGGGCGACGAGCGATCGCACGACCGGCATCAACTCCGCGGGCTTCCCATCTGTCCGGACGACGAACGAGAGAAACCCGAATGCGAGCCGCTCCTGGCCCGCGGTCGGCATCTTCCGCGCCTGCGTCAGCGCGAGTACCTGCCGGTAGTCGATGAACATCTGCGGCGCCGCCTCCAGATCGAGCCGGGCCTGCCGCATGTCCTCGACCACCCCGACGATCTGCTGCGGCGCGAACTCCATGCGACCGTCCAGGTGCACGAGCCTTCCCACCGGGTTTTCGTTGCCGAACAATCGCTGCACGACGAGACGGTTGACGATGATGACCGGGGGCGCGGCGGCATCGTCCCGCGCGTCGAACCATCGTCCTGCGATCAGTCGCACGCCCATCGTCTGCAGGTAGTCGTGACTGACCGCGCGGATTTGCGGATTGTCCGGGTTGCCGCGCATCTCGTCCGGCGTGCGGCCCTGCGGAACGAACACGCCGAGTGTATCGACGAGACCGAGCAGCGGCCCTGCGTAAGTGAAGCCCGCGCTCTGAACCCGCGGCAATGCGCGCAGTTCATCGATCACGCGCTCGATCAGTTCGGCTTTCCGGGCCGTCGAGTAGTCCTGCGGCATGACGAGGTAGAACGTGAGGACGCCCGACGCTTTCCAGCCTGGGTCGACGCGCGCCAGCCGGCTGAAGCTGTTGATCAGCAAGGCGGCGCCGACGAGCAGCATGGTCGCCATCGCCAGTTGACCGACGATCAGGACGCCGTGCAGGCGCATGTCGCCGCGGGTCGCCCCGCCCTGTCCGCCGGCGCCTCGATAACTCAGCGCCTGCAGGCCATCGGTGCGCGACAGCTTGAGCGCCGGCAACGTGCCGACCAACAGCGCGGTCGCGACCGCCAGGACGATCGCGAGGCCCAGCACGCGGCCGTCGACGACGACCTCGTGGAGCCGCGGCAGCATCGCGCCGCCGAACGAGAGTTGAAACGCGCCCTGCGCATGAGGTGACCCGAACTCGCGGACCAGGGCGACGCCGCCGGTCGCGAGTGCCGCGCCGAGGAGGCCGCCGGCGGCGGCAAGGACGAAGCTCTCCACGATCAGCTGTCGCAGGATGCGTCCGCGGCCGGCGCCGACCGCGAGGCGAACCGCGATCTCGCGCTCACGCGTCGTGCCTCGCGCGAGCAGGAGGTTGGCGACGTTCGCGCAGACGATCAGCAAGAGGATGCCGACAGCGATGGCGAGCACGCGAAGCGCCGGCCGGCTCGGCGCGACCAGTTGTTCCTTGACCGCCTCCGCGTCGAAGCGTCGCACACCCGGCGGCAGCGGCTGCGGGCCCGAGGTCGGCTTGGGACGCAGTCCCTCGCCGATGGCGTTGGCTTCGTCAGCGGCGGCCTGAATCGACGCGCCATCGCGCAGGCGGGCGATCACGCCGCCGGGGAACGCGCGCCGTGCCAGGGAGTCTTCGGAAATCGGAGTCCAGAAATCGATGAGCGGTGACGGGTAGTCGAAGCCCGGATCCATGACGCCGACGACCGTGCGCGGCGTCCCGTCCAGAAATCCGGCTTCCGGGCCGAGCGTTTTCAGCGCGATCGTGCGCCCGACGATGCCCGGATCGGCCTGAAAGTACCGGCGCCAGGCGCCGGCGCTGAGGACAACGACGCCGGAACCGGCCGCTTCGTCGCGCACGTCGAGTGTCCGGCCGATCAAGGCGCGGCCGCCGAGCATGCCGATCGTATTGGAGGATACGAGCGCACCGGTCAGGCGCGCCGAGCCGGCGGCCGTCGGCATCAAGGTGATCGGCGGCGTCACCGCGTATGCCATGGCCGACAGCGTGGTCGTACGGTGACGCCACTCGCTGAATTCGGTCCACGTCATGCCCGTCCTGCGTCCGGGCGGAGTATTCGCCGCGCGCGCCGGCAAACGTTCGACGATCCGGACCAGCCGATCGCTGTCCGGATACGGCAGCGGACGCAGCAGGACGGCGTTGACGACACTGAAGACCGCCGTCGTGGCGCCAATGCCGAGCGCGAGCGTGAGGACGGCCGCGATGGCGAACCCGGGATTGCGGGCGAGACCGCGCGCCGCGTAAGACAGGTCGCGGCGGACATCGTCGAACCAGAAGAGCGCCGTTCTTCGCATGCGTGTTATTTATATAACACGCATGCGATAAAAATAACATCACCTATCGATGCAGTTCCCGCAGCTCGTGGGTCTCACCCGGCTCCACCCGCTCACCCGTGAGCCAGCCTTTCGCCAATTCGAACAGGACGACCGGCTTCGGCTTGTTGACCTCGAGAAAAACGGCCGCATGCAGGTCAATCCCGATCAAGACGATCCGGGGGTCGTCGGCGGTACCGTGCCGCGGGTCACCTTCTCCGCCAAACCACGCCTTCCAGTCGGGCTCGTAGAGCTCGGCAATCTTGCGGCGATCCCGCGACACGCTCGCGATTCCGGATGCGGAGACCCACTCGTACGAGCCGGCGTTGTAGTAGGCCAGATTCACATGCGGGTCGTGTTCGATGTCGCGCAGCTTGCCGCTGCCTTCAGCTGTCACAAACCACAGGTCGGCGCCGTCGGCGCGTTTCTGGTTGGCCATGGCCCGCGACTCGAGGTGGCCATCCGGGCGACGCGTGGTCATCATCGCAATCTTGATCTCGGCGATGAGCTCGTAGAACTTGTCCAGCTCGGTTTTCATGTGGGTGAGCTCCTGTCCAATCTGGGTAGGCGCGACGGCCACCGGCCGCCGCGCAGATGAATGCCGCCGGACATCACACGGTCCGGCGGTTGCCGAGCAGGAGCCACACGAGCAGTATCAGCAACACGACGCCGCCGATTCCGCCGCCCACCGCCGGTCCGCCATAGTAGTAACCACCACCGCCGCCGAAGAGCAGGAGAAGAAGCAGAACGAGCAATACAAGATTCATCGCGCTCTCCCTGATGTCGAGTCATGCTCGACGACGTCGATAGTGGAGCATGCGATGTGCCAGATGATTGTTTGATGAGCTCACACAGCGTGGCCGGTATCCCCGCCGAAAGCCTTGTTCAGGAAACCGATACCGTACTCGCGCGTGCGCTTCAGTTCGCGTCGTGACGCGCTGACCGCTAGATGTTGCGCCACCGTGCTGCTGTCGTGCGAGCCTCACGCAGTCGCGGCCCGTGGCAGCACGTTTGCAAAATTCGCTGCGCTCGCGGTAATCGCGGGCTGATAACTTTGGGAGAGAAGAATCATGGAGAACACGCGGACACTCAGACGAGCGACGGCCCTCGGCCTGGTCGCGGCGTTGACCTTCGGCACCATCGGCACTCTGCCGGTCGCGGCGAAGGACAAGTCAACCAACGCCGTGCTTCAGGTCCCGGTCGCGGGGACCACGGGCAATGGAGGAACGTTCCAGGGAACTGCGACCATTCTCGAGTTCGCTGTGGACGGCAAGAACGTCGTCGCCACGGGAACCATCACCGGCATCGTCAACGGTTCACAGAGCTTCGTCTCGACGTTCAGCGCGCCGATCACGCAGTCGAGCGGAACCACCGCTCAGGCCGCAGCTCCCGCCCAGGCCGCGGCGGCGACGTGTCAGATCCTCAATCTCGTGCTGGGGCCGATCAATTTGAACGTCCTCGGACTGGTCATCAGCGTTCCCAATCCGATTGTGCTCAACATTACCGCGGTGCCCGGAGCTGGCAACCTCCTCGGCAATCTTCTCTGCAGCGTCGCGAACCTTCTGAACGGCGGAGGTGCGCTGCAGCAGATCGCGGATCTGTTGAATCAGATTCTCGGGATCCTCAACGGCCTGTAAGGAGTACGACGACGGCGGGGAAACGGCCGTGGCACGGTCGTCCCTCGCCTTCAGCGACGATGCGACGCTCTGAAAACGACACGGCAATCACGAAGACTGCGTCACGATGCCTTTCGTGCCTCCCGCTGCATCGCTTGATGTAGATCCCAGTCTGCCTGGAGACGCATCCACAGCTGGGGTGAGGTCTTTAGAAAACGTCCGAGCCGTAGCGCGGTGTCGGCGGTGATACCGCGCTTGCCGAGGACGATCTCGTTCAAACGATTGAGAGAAATTCCCAGCTTGCGCGCGGCTTCAATCTGGCCGACCCCGATCGGCTTCAAGTACTCCTCGAGCAGAATCTCGCCTGGCTGAATGGCAGGCCCCAGCCAGTTCGGATCCCTAGTGATAGTCTTCAACGCAGACTTCGTAGGCATGTCCGCTCTCCCATCCTAACGTGACGCGGTATTGCTCATTGATCCGCATGCCGTGGCGACCAGCATGATCCCCCTTTAACCGTTCCAGGCGATTGCCGGCGGGAATCGCGACATCCTCCAGCCGTGCGGCGGCGTCGAGCAGTTTCAGCTTCCGCTGGGCGCCGCGCCAGAGATCACGAGGAATTCGTCGAGCGGACCTGGTGTTCCGTTCACGGAACAGATCCGCCGTGGTCTCGTCTCGGAACGACTGAATCACACGTCATCTATATTACACGCGTAGTGTGTAATAGACAAGATGCCCATGGTATCGGGACGGGAGATTCGAGCCGAGTCGCGGCGAGAGCCGCGCGCCGGCCTGAAGACCTCGGGCCGACCAGATTCGAACGACAGTGAGAAGATGGTCGGGACGGGGAGATTCGAACTCCCGATCTCTTGACCCCCAGTCAAGCGCGATAACCAGGCTACGCTACGTCCCGACGAACCGATCTTACGCTGAACGCTTGCGGCGCGCTTGGGGAGAGCGCGCCGATCCGTGACGAGGCGCCGGCGCTTTGCCGCGCGACGCCTTCAACCGTGCCGGCGGCAGCGGCCGCATCCGCGGCGACGGCCCCGCCAGTGTCGGCGCCGCGAGACGGAACTCGTCGGCGCCCGCCGAGACGGTGAGTAATTCGAGAATCGACTGCAGCCCGCGTTTCACCGCGGTCAGCCGCTCGCGGGCATTCTCGCCGATCAACGCTTCGATCGCCGGCTCGTCGCCCACCGGCGCCGTCTGCTCTTCCAGCTTCCGCCGGGCACCGGCGAGCGTGAGACCTTCGACCAGCAGCATGTGCTTGATCTTCAGCACCTGCTCCACGTCGCTCCGCCGGTAAACGCGCGGCGCGCCCGCGGCCTTCGCCACGCCGAGCTCGGGGAACTCCGCCTCCCACGACCGCAACACGTACGGCTGCACCTTCGCGAGCTCGCACACTTCGGCCGCCTTGAACAACGCGCGCTTCGGAATCTCGACCTGAGCGGGAATGTCCGGCATCTTGGCGCTCGAAAAGTATATCAGCTCGCGCGCCCGAACGGTCTGCGCCCCGCGCGACTACACACCGGAGTGGCCGAATCCCTTGCCGCCGCGATCCGTCGCCGGCAGCGCGTCTACCTCATCCCACGTCACTCGTGCCACCGGCGCGACGACCAGCTGCGCGATCCGCATGCCGCGAGAGACGATAAACCCCTCCCGGCCGAGGTTAATCAACGGCACCCGGATCTCACCGCGATAGTCGGAATCGATCGTCGCCGGCGTGTTCGGCAGGCTGATGCCGTGCTTGACCGCGAGCCCCGATCGCGGCCGCACCTGCCCTTCGAACCCGTCGGGAATCGCCACCTCCAGACCGGTCGGCACCAGGACGATGTCACCCGGCTGGATGAGGACGTCCTCCAGCAGCGCGGCGTACAGGTCCATGCCGGCGGCGCCCGGCGTCATATACGCGGGCAGGGCCAGCCCCTGGGCCGACGCGAGCCGGCGGATTTGCAGCGTGAGCGCGATAGTCACGCGAGCATGGTACCGTACGTGTCACGGCCGCAGTTGACGGCGCAGCCGTTCGATCACGCGCTCACGGTTGGTGTGGAACTCCCCTTCGAGGCTGTCGAGCGCGGCCGCGACGACGTCGCGATGGTGGACATTCGACCCAACCGCCTTGACGGCGTCCACCCACAGCTTGTGGATCCGCTCGACGTCTTCGGGCGTCAGGTTCGGCGGGTGCGCGCCGAGCGAGAACTTCTCCACGTGGCCGTCGGCAAAATGGATCACGAACTGCGTGATCAGCTCGCGCTCGTGCGGCGTCCGATCCCAGGCCTGCCCCATCTGGTGCGCCTGGTCGCCGGCCGAGATCACCGCCGACGCGCCGACAACGATCTCGCCGGCCTTCAGGATGACCGCGGTCTGCGCGACCGCATCGAAGATGTTGGTCGCCGGCAGCACGAGCAGCTTGACGCCGCGGCCGTGCCGCTCGGCGATCGCCACGACCTTGGTGAACAGGGTCTGCTCGTAGTCGGTGAAGAGCTCGTCGGCTTCGAGCTCGTGCGAGCTGCCGTCCGGCCCGCGCAGCAGACGGATCGTCAGTACGACGACGTCGCGCTCCGGCGGCGTGTGCCCAACCACCCAGTCCAGCTGCGCCAGGGTGTTGTAGTCGCGCACCGGCACCAGCACTGCCCCGGGCCGGCTGTTCAACGCCTCGATGCCGACGTCGGCCTCCGGCGTCAGCTGGAACTGATCGAGCTTGCCGGTCCCGACCGCCTTCTGTCGCGCCGTGATCTGCTCCGACACCATGAAGACGACGAAGAAGCCGCCGGTGAAGAGCAGGCCGGAGATGGTCGCGGTCTCCTTGGTGAACAGGTTGATCACCGCGGCGGTGAACAGCGAGATCGCAATCAGGGTGACGCCGATCGGCAGTTCGCGCCCGCCGATCCGGACGTTCAGCGGGACCTTCCAGCCCCGCTCGATGTCGGGCCGTTTGTAGCGCAGCACCAGCACCGCCAGCGCGTTGAACGCGAAGCTCCACACCACGCCGAACGCGTACGCCTCGCCGAGCAGGATCACGTTGCCGCGGCTGATCAGGATCGTCACGATCTGCAGGATCGCAATCATGTTGATCAGCCGGTAGGTCGTGCCGAAGCGATGGTGCGGCTTGCGGAACCATTCGGTCAGCACGCCGTCTTCCGAGACCCTGTTCAGCACGCCGTTCGATCCCACGATCGCGGTATTGACCGCGCCGGCCAGCATCAGGAACCCGACGATGACGACGACGGCCTGGAACACCAGGCGCAGCGGCACCGGTCCCACGACGTGCATCGCCAGGCCCGAGATCAGGTTGTCGTAGTACTGCGGCCGCACCGCGTCGGGAATGATGGCCACCGCAAAGAAGCTGACCAGCCCGGTGAACACCAGGCTGTAGATGAAGATCACCATCCCGGCGCGCTGGAGGTTCTTCACCTTCGGCACTTCGATCTCGCGGTAGACCTGCGCCAGCGACTCCTCGCCGCTCATCGCCAGAATCGAGTGGCCGAAGCCGACCAGGATCGCGATCGCGGTGAAGGTCGGCCAGATGGTCCCTCTCAACCAGCCGACGGCGCCGTCGGAGAACTGGATGTTGCCGCGCGTCGGCAGCGGCGGCAGCGTCCCGCCGCGGTGCACCAGCGTCAGCGTGCACCAGGCGATCAGCAGCACCACCATCACGGTGGCGATCTTCATGATCGTCATCGCATCGTCGCTGCTCTCGTGGATGCCGCGGGTATTGCGCCACCAGAAGTAGACGGTGATGGCGACGGCGATGAAGGCGGCCGTCGCCTCCGTCGGGATCCGCCCGTGAGAGCCGGTCCGCGTCAGGATGTCGTTGATCAGGCCGGCGATGTAGCTGCCGGCGGAGACGCCGCTGATCGGGCCGGTCAGGATGTAGTCGAACAACAGCGCGGAGACCGACAGCTTCGCGAGCGTGCCGCCCATCGCCTCCTTGACGACGCGGTACACCCCGCCGCGCACGAACATCGCGGAGCTCTCGATGTAGAGCGCGCGCACGGC
>Ga0068871_100001425_pt1 | contig 16011 bp, 16 predicted proteins | sample KBSMisM72_FD_72750 | JGI IMG/M metagenome (GOLD analysis project Ga0068871, IMG submission 72750) | Miscanthus rhizosphere microbial communities from Kellogg Biological Station, Michigan, USA - KBS Miscanthus M7-2 | ecosystem: Host-associated > Plants > Roots > Rhizosphere > Soil ... | reverse complement strand
CGCGCGGGAAAATCCGCCTGCCGCGCGGCGCGCGAGATGGTGATGCGGCCCGATTCCATGGGCTCCCGCAGCACTTCGAGCACGTGGCGGCTGAATTCCGGCAGCTCGTCGAGGAAGAGCACGCCGTGGTGCGCGAGCGAGATCTCGCCCGGCTTCGGCGGCGAGCCGCCGCCCACCAGCGCGACACCGGACGCCGTGTGGTGCGGCGCGCGGAAGGGGCGCCGCGCGAAGCGTTCGACGCTGAATCCCGCCTGCGCGATGCTCTGCAGCGCCGCGCTTTCGAGCGCTTCCTCCTCGGTCATCGGCGGAAGGATTCCCGCGATACGCGTGGCGAGCATCGTCTTTCCGGTGCCGGGCGGTCCCGTGAAGAGGAGGGAATGCGAACCGGCCGCCGCGATCTCGAGCGCGCGGCGCGCCGCGTGCTGTCCCGCGACGTCCGCGAGATCCGGATGCGCCGGCGCAGGAGGCGCGGCCGTGGCGCTCCATTCGCGAAGCGGCTCCTCGCCCTTCAGGTGCGCGCACACCTCCAGCAACGATCGCGCGGCGAGGACGCGTGCGCCGGGCACGAGGGCGGCTTCATTTGCCACGGATTCCGGAATGACGAAAGCGCGCCCATCGCGCTTGGCCCCGAACGTCATCGCGAGCGCGCCTTGTATGGGGCGCAGCTCCCCGGACAGGCCCAGCTCGCCTGCGAATTCGAGCTCGCCCAGGAGCTTGGCCGGAAGCTGGCGCGATGCCGCGAGGATGCCGATGGCGATCGGCAGGTCGAAGCGCCCGCTTTCCTTCGGAAGGTCCGCGGGCGCGAGGTTCACGGTGACGCGGCCATCGGGCCGGCGGAAGTTGGCGGTGTTGAGCGCTGCGCGCACGCGGTCGCGCGCCTCCCGCACTTCCTTCTCCGGCAGTCCCACGATGTGCGTGCCGGGAAGACCGCCGCCCACGTGCACCTCGACACGCACGAGCGGCGCATCCAGGCCCGTGAGCGCGCGGCTGAAGACGACGGCGAGGGACATGCATCCCTCAAGGGATGAAGCGCGCGTTCGGTTGACGCGCTAGCGCCGCTTCTCGATCTCGGCGATGCGCGCCTCGAGCGCGGCGAGCTTTTCCTTCGCGCGCGCGAGGAGCCGCGCCTGCACGTCGTATTCCTCGCGCGTCACGAGATCGAGCTTCGAGAACGTGGAAGAAAGCATCCCGCGGAAGTTCTTCTCCAGGTCCTTCGCGGGATTGTTCGCGGCGAGCGCGGCAAGGCGCGCGGCGAGGTCGGTGAGCAGTTTTTCGTTCATCTCAATTCGCCGCACCGGCTTGGTGCGCCGCGGTCGAGGCGCGCACAACGCAGGGGCGGGCGGTGGTTCCGATCAAAAAGAGCGATTCCGAAACAACGATTTATGGATGGCACGCTTGCTGCTATTCCGGACGCGACGACGCAATTCACAACCCGCAAAGGATACCAACATGCATGGAGTCGCCAAAGCGCTGTGCCTGGCCGGAGCAGCCGTGCTCACGATCTTTTCCACGGCCGCGCGCGCCGACGATCCTCCGGCCGAGCACACGTTCACGGGCAAGCTCGGCCTCTGGAGCGAGTACGAGTACCGCGGCATCTCGCAGACCTCCGAGAAGCCCGCGCTGCAGCTGAACCTCGACTACGCGCACAAGAGCGGCTTCTACCTCGGCACGTTCGTGTCGAACATCAAGTGGCTGAAGGACGCGGCCGAAGCAAGCGGCTTCTCCACGAGCGCGAACATCGAGTGGGATATCTACGGCGGCTACAAGTTCGAGGTGGTGAAGGACTGGACGCTCGACCTGGGCTACCTGCGCTACGAGTATCCGAGCTCGAGCGAATTCAATCCCAAGCCGAACACCGACGAGGTCTACGCCGGCATCTCGTACGGACCGGCGACCCTCAAGTACTCGTACTCCATCAACGACACGTTCGGCGTGGCCAACAGCAAGGGCTCCGACTACACCGAGCTCGCGGTGAACTACCCGACTCCGGGCCTGGAGAAGCTCACGATCAACGCGCTCGTCGGCCACCAGAATTACCGGCACAACACCTTCCTCAGCTACACGGTGTGGAAGCTGGGCGCCACGTGGGACTTCGGCGGCGGTTTCAACGCCGGCGCGTACTACAAGGGCACCGACGCCGAGGAAGCGGCCTACACCTTCAAGGGCAAGGACTGGAGCAAGGACCGCCTGGTCGCGTTTGTCACGTGGACGTTCCCATAAGCCGCCAACGAGGAGAAAGCCAATGAAACTGGTCGCGGCCGTCATCAAGCCGTTCAAGCTCGACGAGGTGCGTGAAGCCCTCTCGGCCATCGGCGTGCAGGGCATCACCGTCACGGAGGTGAAGGGGTTCGGGCGGCAGAAAGGCCACACCGAGCTCTACCGGGGCGCCGAGTACGTCGTGGATTTCCTTCCGAAGGTGAAGGTGGAAGCGGCGATCAAGGACGACATGCTCGACCGCGTGATCGAGGCGATCGAGAAGAGCGCCAACACGGGCAAGATCGGCGACGGAAAGATCTTCGTCTTCGACCTCGAGCAGGTCGTTCGCATTCGCACCGGTGAAACCGGCGCCGACGCACTCTAGATCCCAAGGGGAAACACGATGATGAAAAGACTCCTCAGCCTCATCGCGCTCTCGGCCGCGCTCGCCTTCGGCGGTGCGGCCCTGGCGCAGGACAAGAAGGGCGAATCCGCACCCGCACCGGCGGCCGCGGCAAAGCCCGCGGATGCGAAACCGGCACCCGCCGCCGATGCGAAAGCCGCGGACGCGAAACCCGCCGATGCCGCGGCTGCCGCCGCGCCTGCCGCGGCGCCGGCAGTGCCCAACAAGGGCGACGTCGCCTGGATGCTCACCTCGACGGCGCTCGTGCTGCTGATGAGCATTCCCGCGCTCGCGCTCTTCTACGGCGGCATGGTGCGCTCGAAGAACATGTTGTCGATGCTGATGCAGGTGTTCGTGGTGTTCTCGCTGATCACGGTGCTGTGGTGCATCTACGGCTACAGCCTCACGTTCACCGAGGGCAACGCGTACTTCGGCGGGCTCGACCGGCTGTTCCTCAAGGGCACGTTCGATTCGGCGAAGGGCGAATACTCCATGGCCGCCACTTTCTCGAAGAACACGCCGCTCTACGAGCTCGTGTACGTGGGATTCCAGGCCACGTTCGCCGCCATCACGTGCTGCCTCATCCTCGGCGCCTTCGCCGAGCGCGCGAAGTTCGCCGGCGTCCTCGTCTTCATGGTGCTGTGGTTCACGTTCTCGTACATCCCGATCGCGCACATGGTGTGGTTCTGGCCCGGCCCGGATGCGTTCACCAATGCGGAGACGGTCAAGAAAGCCACCGACGCGTCCGGGCTCATCTGGCAGTGGGGCGCCCTCGATTTCGCGGGCGGCACCGTGGTGCACATCAATGCCGGTATCGCCGGGCTCGTCGGCGCCTATGTCGTGGGCAGGCGTATCGGGTGGGGCCGGGAGGCGCTCACGCCGCACAGCCTCACGATGACGATGATCGGCGCGTCCCTGCTGTGGTTCGGCTGGTTCGGCTTCAACGCGGGCTCCGCGCTCGAAGCGAACGGCTCGGCCGCGCTCGCGTTCATGAACACGTTCCTCGCCACCGCGTGCGCCGTGCTCTCCTGGACTTTCCTCGAGTGGATGTTCAAGGGGAAGCCCTCGATGCTCGGCGCGGCCTCGGGCGCGGTCGCCGGACTCGTGGCGATCACGCCGGCGGCCGGCAACGTCGGCATCCCGGGCGCATTCGTGATCGGCGCGGCCGCGGGCGCGGTGTGCCTCTGGGGCGTATCGGGATTGAAGAGAATGCTCAAGGTCGACGATTCGCTCGACGTCTTCGGCGTTCACGCCATCGGCGGCATCGCCGGCGCGCTGCTTACCGGCATCTTCAACTCGCCCGATCTTGGCGGGCCCGGCTCCGTGACCGACTGGATCACCGGCAAGACGGGTTATCCCGGGTACATGGAACAGCTCATGATCCAGGCGAAGGCAGTGGGAGTCACGCTGGTGTGGTCCGGTGTCGTCGCCTTCATCTCGTACAAGATCGCCGATCTCCTGGTGGGAATGCGCGTGACGGAGGAAGAAGAGCGCGAAGGACTCGACATCAGGTCTCACGGAGAGACTGCCTACAACTGAACGTTTCACCCAGAGGCCAATTGCGGGCAGGCATCCCCTGCCCGTTTTTTTTGGCACAAATCGTTACGAAACCGGGGGTTGCGGGAAGCGCGGGGTGATGGGGCCCGGATGCTATAATTTTCAACCCCTTACGCCACGAAACTGCTCCTTTGCCTCAACGGATCGGCGAAATCCTCATCGGGCGCGCCAAGCTCGACCCGGCGAACCTCGAACGCGCCCTGAAATTGCAGGAGGGCGAGACGCGCGAGAAGATCGGCGTGATCCTCCTGCGACTCGGGATGGTCTCGGGCCGCGACCTGGCCGATGCGCTCGCCGACCAGCTCGATCTTCCGCTCGCATCGGCGGCGGATTTCCCCGAGCTGCCGCTGATGGAAGAGCGCCTGTCGTCGAAATTCCTGCGCGATGCGCAGGCCGTGCCCCTGCGCGAGGACGAGGACGAGCTCGCGATCGCGATCGCCGATCCCACCGATTCGTTCGTGATCTCCGCTGTGCAGATGGCTTCGGGCAAGCGCGTGCGCCCGTACATCGCCGCACCCAACGAGATCGACGCGGCGCTCGAGCGCCTCTACGGCGGCGGCAAGTCGTCCATGGGCGCGATCGTCGAGGGAATCCAGGCGCGCGACGATGAGGAGGACTGGGGCGACGTCGAGCACCTGAAGGACCTGGCTTCCGAGGCGCCCGTCATCCGCCTCGTGAACCTCATCCTCGCCAAGGCGCTCGAATCGCGCGCATCCGACATCCACATCGAGCCGTTCGAGAACCGGCTCATCGTGCGCTATCGCATCGACGGCGTGCTGCACGAGACGGAGTCGCCGCCGCGCCGACTGTCGGCCGCCGTGATCTCGCGCGTGAAGATCATGGCCTCGCTCGACATCGCCGAGCGGCGCCTGCCGCAGGACGGGCGCATCAAGCTGCGCATCCAGGGCAAGGAGATCGACCTTCGCGTCTCCACGATCCCCACGATGCACGGCGAGAGCGTCGTGATGAGGATCCTCGACAAGGGCGGCGTGCCGCTCGACTTCGCCTCGCTCGGCTTCGACGGCCAGGCGCTCGCGCGCTTCATCGCCTGCCTGGACGAGGTCCACGGGATCCTGCTCGTCACGGGACCCACCGGCAGCGGCAAGACCACGACGCTCTACACGGCGCTCGACCGCCTGAACAAGTCCGACGTGAAGATCGTGACGGTCGAGGACCCGGTCGAGTACCAGATGCCGGGCATCAACCAGATCCAGGTGAAGCCGCAGATCGAGCTCACCTTCGCGAACGCGCTTCGCTCCATCGTGCGCCAGGATCCGGACATCATCATGGTGGGCGAGATCCGCGACGTGGAGACCGTGCGCATCGCGATGCAGTCGGCCCTCACGGGCCACATGGTGCTCTCGACGGTCCACACCAACGACGCACCATCGACCGTGAACCGCCTGCTCGACATGGGCGCGGAGGACTACCTCCTCACTTCGACGGTGAACGGCATCCTCGCGCAGCGCCTCGTGCGCACGCTGTGCCTGAAATGCCGCCAGCCGCACCCGGCGCTGCCCGAAGTGATCGACCAGATGGGCTTGAGGCGCTTCCAGGACAAGGGCGAGATCGTCCTCTACAAGCCGGTCGGCTGCACGGAGTGCGCGGGCACCGGCTACCTCGGGCGCGTGTGCATCCTCGAGATGCTCACCATGAGCGACACGATCCGCTCGCTCATCATGCGTCACTCCACCGCCGGCGACCTGAGGGCCGCCGCGATCAAGGAGGGCATGGAGACGATGTTCGAGAACGGCCTGCGCAAGGCGATCGCGGGCACGACCACCATCGAGGAAGTCCTGCGCGTCACGCGCGAGGATTGATCGAGTTGCCGTTCTTCCAGTACAAGGCGGTCACCCCCGGCGGCGAGGTCCAGGAAGGCGTCCTGGAGGCCTCGACCACGCAGGGCGCGGTCGCGCGCCTGCAGCAGATGGGATTGATCCCGATCCGCGCGGAGGAAGCGGGTGTGGCGAAGGCCGCCGGCGCGCACGAGGCGCGCGCATCGACGCCGCTGTTTCGCCGCAACCGCGTCACGCAGGACGATATCCGCGTGGTGACGCGCGAGCTCGCCACGCTGCTCAAGGCGGGCCTGCCGCTCGATCGCGCCTTCGAGATCCTCATCACCCTCGCCCCGAGCCCCAAGGTGGCGGAGCTCCTGGGGAAGATCCGCAACGACGTTCGCGGCGGCGCCGCGCTTTCGAAAGCCATCGACGCCCAGCGCGGGCTCTTCTCGCGCTTCTACGTGAACATGATCCGCGCGGGCGAGGCGGGCGGGAGCCTGCCCACCGTGCTGCTGCGGCTCGCCGAATACATGGAGCGCGCCAAGGCGCTGCGCGACAACATCACCGCGTCGCTCACGTATCCCGCGTTCCTCGCCGCGGTGTCGGTCATCGCGGTCGTGGTGCTGCTGGGCGCGGTGGTGCCGCGCTTCAAGCCGATCTTCGCCGGCACGGGCAAGGCGGTGCCGCTCATGACGCAGGCCGTGCTCTTCGCGGGCGACGCGATGCGCAACTGGGGCTGGCTCATGCTCATCGTGCTGGCGGCCCTCGCCTGGCTCGCGCAGCGCCGGCTTCGCGATCCCGAGGTGCGCTATCGCCTCGATCGCTGGCTCGTGACCGGCCCTGTCGTGGGCAGCCTCTTCTCGCGCGTCGAGATGGCGCGTTTCTCGCGCACGCTCGGCACGCTCCTTTCCAACGGCGTCACGCTGGTGGCCGCGCTCAACATCGTGCGCGAGACCATGGGCAACTCGTACCTTGCGGAAGCGATCGGCAATGTCGCCCGCGAGCTGAAGGAGGGCCGCGGTCTCGGGCGCCCGATGATGGAGACGGGGCGCTTTCCGATGCTGGCGGTCCACATGATCCTGGTCGGGGAGGAGACGGGGCGCCTCGACGACATGCTGATGCAGGTCGCAGAAACCTACGACCAGGAAGTCGAGGTCGCGATTCGGAAGGCGCTCGCCCTGTTGCAACCCGTGATGATCGTCGTCATGGCCATGGTCATCGGGTTCATCATCATCGCCCTGCTGTCGGCGATGCTTTCCATATACGACCTTCCAATCTAGAGGCACCGCTCATGCGAACCCAACCGACTTCACGCGCCCAGCGCGGCTTCACGATCCTCGAGATCGTGATCGTGTTCATCCTGCTCGCGGGCATCATGGCCTTCGTGGGCCCGAAGATCTTCGAGAAGATGGGCCAGGCCAAGTCCGCCGAGCAGCGCATCCGCACGCAGTCGCTGGTGGGCAACATCGAGCTATTCAAGCTCGAGATGGGCAAGTATCCGGAGAACCTCGGGGCGCTGGTGCGCAACCCGGGCAGCGACAAGTGGAACGGCCCCTACGCGAAGGACACGGACCTGAAGGACGCGTGGGGCAACGATTACCGCTACACCGTGCCGGGGCAGGGGAAGGCGTACGACCTGGTCTCGCTCGGCGCCGACGGCGCGATCGGCGGCGAGGGCGAGAACAAGGACGTCACGAACTGAAGCGGCCGGTCGCCCGCTCGCCCATGAAGCGCGAACGCGGATTCACACTCCTCGAGATCATCGTGGTGCTCGCGATCGGGGTCGCGGTGTACGCGCTGCTCCTTTCGGCGCCGCTGGGAAAGGCCTCCGCGGCGGACCTGAAGGCCGCCGCGCGCACCCTCGCCTCCGGTTTGCGCCAGGCGCAGACCACCGCGATGGCCACGCGCCGCGACGCGGTGCTCACGCTCGACGTGGAATCCCGGGAGTTCAATACCACGATCGATCCACAGTGGAGGAAGCTGCCTGACAATCTCGAACTCAGGCTCTACGGCGCGCAATCGGAAGTGGCGAGCGAACGCAAAGGCTCGATCCGCTTCTATCCCGATGGCAGCTCCACGGGCGGGCGCATCACCGTCGCTTCGGGGGAGCGCAAATACCTCGTGGACGTGGACTGGCTCACGGGCCGGGTGTCGATCAATGACTAGGCGCGAAGGCGGCTTCACCCTGATCGAAGTGGTCGTGGCATTCGTCATGCTCGCCCTCATCCTGTCGGTCTCGTTCGAGATCTTCTCGCGCGGGATCGCGCGCGCGGGCGACCTCGGCGACCGCGCGAATGCGCTCGTGGTGGCGCAGTCGCGCCTCGCCGCCACCGGCGCCGAGGAAGTCCTCAAGGAAGGCGTGTGGACCGGCGAGAGCGAGGACCGGCGCTACCAGTGGCAGGTGACGGTGCGGCGCGCCGAAGAGCTCGCGACGCCGCCCGGGGGCAAGACGCCCTCGGCCGCGTACGCGCTCTATCTCATCGACGTGCACGTGTCGTGGCGCGGCGCGGATTCGCGCGAGCACGCGCTCGACCTGTCCACCCTTTCCACGGCGCCGAAGCCCACGTGAAGCGCCAACGCGGGTTCACCCTGGTCGAGCTCCTCGTGGCGATGGTCCTCCTCGCCGCGGTGATGGCGCTGCTCTACTCGGGCCTGAACTTCGCCGCGCGCAGCTGGGACGCGGGTGACGCGAATGGCCGGCGCATGGCCGACCGGCGCATCGGCGAGAACTTCCTGCGCCGCGAGCTCTCGGAGCTCTTTCCCATGCGCTGGAAGGACCCGATGACCCTCAAGTTCGCGTTCGAGGGGGAGCGCGACCACATGCGCTTCGTCTCGTCGCGCCCGGCGGGAATCACGCAGGGCGGGTTGTCGCTGGTGGCGATCGAGGTGCGCGACGAAGGGGGAGGGTCGAGGGCGAGGAACCTCGTCATGCGCCGCGCCATGCCCGACGACGAGCAGAAGAGCTTCGCGCCCCTCGAGTCCGTGGAGCCGACGGTGCTCATCGCGGGCGTGGACAGCGCCACCTTCGAATACTTCGGCGCGGAGAACGACTTCAACGCTCCGCAGTGGACCGACACCTGGAAGTGGCCCAACCGGATGCCGGAGATGGTCCGCCTGCGCATTCGCGCGGTCGACGGGCCGCTGCCCGAGATGATCGTGCGCCTGAACCTGGGCGAGGAAGCCGGATGCCTCGAGAACGCGTTCCAGCGCAACTGCCGGCCGAGGCGCACGTGAGGCGCGCGCAACGCGGCGTGGCACTGGTCCTCGTGATGTGGGTGGGCATCCTGCTCACCGTCATCGCCTCGGCCTTCATCGTCGAGCGGCGCACCGAAGCGATGGTGATCTCCAACTCGGTATCGATGGCGCGGGCCGAGGCGATGGCCGATGCGGGGGTGCAGCGGGCGATCTTCGAGCTCTACCGCAACGACAATTCGCCCGATGCGTGGAAACGCGACGGAACCCGCTACGCGATGGAGCTCGACGGGGTGCCCGTGAGCGTCGAGATCAGGGATGAATCTGCTAAAATTGACATCAATACCGCAACCGAGCCGCTGCTTCGTGGGCTGCTCGTCTCGAGCGGACTCCCCGACGACGAGGCAACACGGGTTCTCGATGCCATCCTCGACTGGCGCGATCCCGATGACCTCAAGCGGCCGAACGGCGCAGAAGAACCCGAATACAAGGCCGCCGGCCTGTCCTATAAACCCGCCAATGGTCCCTTCCAGGCTATCGAGGAGTTGCAGCTAGTGCTGGGCATGCGTCCGGAACTCTATCGCCGAATGGCGCCGTCGATCACGGTGTTCTCGCGCTCGCCGGGCGTGAACACGCAGATCGCATCGCGCGAGGTGCTGCTCGCCATTCCCGGAGCGACCACGGAAGTGGTGGACGACTACATCGCGCGCCGCGAGGCGGCTCGTGACGCCGGCCAGCCGCTGCCGCTGTTCCCGGTGTCCACGGGCGTTTCAGGATTCACCATGGTCGCCTCGATCAAGTCCGAGGCGAGGATCGATGACGGCACCGTCTTCGCGCGCGAAGCGGTCGCGATCCTCAGGCCCGCTCAACGCAAGGCCGTGACTTTCCTCGCGTGGCGCCAGCCGCCCGCGCCACTGGCCGACGACGCGGCCGGCAATTCGTCGCAGGAATCGAGCAAGCGCTGATGTCCGCCCCACCCAACGACCACTCCCCCCGTCCAAACGCCGCCGCGGCGCGCGTCGCCGATTTCTGGCGCTGGTGGCGCGGCGAGATCGTGCGCATGCTGCCGCAGCGCTTCGCGGCGTTCGGCGGCGGTGGCAGCACCCCGCTCGTCCTCGTGGAGGGCGACGAGGTGATCGTGATCGATCCCCATGCGCCGCCCGGCGCAGAGAAGCGGGCCAACGTGGCCGGGCTCGACGGCGGCGGCAAGCGTGCCCTCGTGCGCACCCTGCTCGAGGGTGCGGGCGAGACGCGCGGCCGCGCCCGCGCGGCGCTGCGCCACCACGAAGCGCTCGTGCGCCGCGTGACGCTGCCCGCTGCCACCGAGGAGAACCTCGCGCAGGTGCTGGGCTTCGAGATGGACCGGCTCACGCCGTTCAAGTCGGACGAGGTTTACTTCGACCAACGCGTCGTGTCGCGCGACGCCGCGGACGGCCAGATCACCGTCGAGCTCGCCATGGCGCCTCGCGAACGAGTGGATGCACGGGTCCGCGAGCTGGGAGCGCTCGGCGTGAGCGTCCAGGGCGTGGCGCTGCGCGACGATGCGCATCGCTCGCCCGACACATTCGACCTGCTTCCGTCGGAGCAGCGCGGCGAGCGCGAGAGCCCGCGCGAGCGGACGGTGCGCATGTCGCTCATCGGCGCGGTCGCGTTGCTCTTCATCGTCGCGCTGGCCTTTCCCGTGTACGAGAAGCGCGAGGCCGTGAAGACCCTTCTGCCCCAGGTGGAAAAAGCGGGTGCCGACGCGCGCGCCACCGACGCGGTGTTGCGCGATCTCGAGCGCCAGGCGGGCGACTACAACTTCCTCCTCACGCGCAAATACACGTGGTACCCGACCGCGCAATACGTCGAGGAGCTCTCGCGCCTGCTGCCCGACACGACGTGGCTGCAGCAGCTCGACATCAGGAATTCCGGCAAGGCGAAGGAAGTGGTGATCACGGGCGAGACGGCTTCGTCGTCGAAGCTGATCGAGCTTCTCGAAAGCTCGAAGATGCTGCAGAACGCCTCGCCACGCGGACCCACGACGCGCGGATCGACCCCGGGGAGCGAAAGATTCATGATCGGCGCGGAGCTAAGGCCGCGGGCCCTTCCCGAGGCGCAGCTTCTCGCGCAAGCCACGCCGAAGACGCCGATGCCGCCCACGCCGGCCGCCCCCGGAGCCGCGCCACGGGGCGCGAACGCCGTCGCGCCGCAGCCCACCGCGACGGTCACGCCGGGGCCGGCGAAACCCAACAACGGGTTCGGCCCGTTCCCGAAGCAATGAGGGCGCGCCGATGACTCCGCAACGCAGCCGCCGCACGGCGGTCATCCTCCTGGTCGCCGCCGCGTTCGGGATCCTCGCCGTGGTGATCGTGCCTTTCTACTTGCTGAACCGGCACTACGACAAGGCGCTGGCGGATATGGGCGACAAGCTCGACCGCTACCGCCGCATCTCGGCGAGCCGCGGCGTCGCGACGCAGCAGCTCGAGACGATTCGTGCGCTCGAGCCGCGCAAGGGATTCCTGCGCGCGGGCGCGGCGGCCCTGTCCGCCGCCGAGGCGCAGGAGGCGATGCGCGCCATGATCGAGGCGAATGGAGGCAAGCTCATCACCATGCAGGCCCCGGTCGCCAAGGACGACGGACGTTACCGCCAGCTCACCGTGAACGTGCAGCTGTCCGGGACGATCTTCGCGCTGCGCAAGATCCTTCATGCGATCGAGACCAACCAGCCCGCGCTTTTCGTCGAGAGCCTGCAGGTGCGCTCCCAGGTCCCCGCGAACTTCAAGCCGAATCCGGGCAACGAGCCGGACGTGTACATGCAGATCGACGTGAGCGGCTTCGCCGTGCCGGGTTCGGGCTGATGGATCTCCTCCGGCGCTATCCGCTCGTCTCCGCGCTCGCGATCGTGGCGGGCCTGCTGGCGCTCGTGCTCGCGCTCGAGTACGCCTCGAGCGCAGCCTTGCGCGAGAAGGTGTCCGGCGCGGCAACTTCGCCCGGAGTTCCCGTACAGACCAAGCTCCTTCCGCCGATCGCTGCGGTAAATCCCGAACAGGAGTACGCGGAAACGGGCGCGCGTCCGCTCTTCTCGCCCACGCGGCGGCCGGCGCCGGCGCTCGCGCAGGCGAACGCGGGCAGCATGGCGAAGGGACAGTTCATCCTCACGGGCGTGATCAGCGCGGGCGGGATGAAGATCGCGCTGCTGCGCGAGAAAGCAAGCGGCCGCGTCGTGCGCGTCGAGCAGGGCAAGGACGTGAACGGAATCACCGTGGCGCAGATCGAGCCCGAGCAGGTGACCCTCGCGCAGGGTGGCGACCAGGAGGTGGTCCCGCTCCTCGTCACGAAAGGGGCGCCGGCCGCTCCGACGCCCGCGGTTCCTGGGACGCCGGCTGTCGCAGGGCCGTTCGCGGCGCCCGCGGCGCCCAATCCCGCGCCCGGCGCCAATCCGGCCGCGCGCCCGCCCACGGTCGCGCAGCCCGCTCCCATGCAGGCCGGCACGCCGCAGCCTGCGAATCCGGCCACGATGTTCGGGCCTCGTCCGAGCGGACTCACGCCGGGCAACAGCTTCATCCCCACGCCGGATCCCACCGCGACCGGTACGCCGCCCACCAGCCAGGCCGCGCCGCTCACGCCTGAAGAGCTCCTCGCGCGCCGCCGCGCACGCCGAACCCAACAATCGCAATGAGTGAAGACATGACCTACGCCAGACGTACCTTCGCCGCAGTCGCGCTCCTCGCGCTCGGCGCCTGCTCGGTGCTCCCGCCGAGCCTGAGGCCCGCGCAAGCGCCGGTCGAGAAGCCGCTTCCGGAATCGGCGCAACGCGCGGCCATGCAGGCGGCGGCACGCGACCAGGCCGCGAAAGATGCACCGGCCTCGGGCGCCGGTGAAGCAATGCGGGTCTATCCGGGCCAGGGGACCATCATCCGCAACCCCGTTGCGAAGGCGGAACCGCCCAAGGCCTCCGAGGAAGCGAGTCTCAACTTCGAAGGGGCCGACATCCGCGAGGTGGCCAAGGTGATCCTGGCCGACTACCTCAAGGAGTCGTACACCATCCATCCCGCGGTCACGGGCACCGTCACGTTCCGCACCGTGCGTCCGATCGCGATGAAGGATCTCCTTCCCACCCTCGAGATGCTGCTGCGGCAAAACAACGCGGCGGTCGTGAAGGAGGAAGGCCTCTACAAGGTGCTTCCAATCGCTGGGGTGCGGGGCTCCGTCTCCCCGACGCTGGGCTCGCCGTACATGGCCGCCATCCCGCCCGGATTCTCGGTGGTCGTCGTCCCGCTCAAGTTCGTCGGGGCGAGGGACATGGAGCGGCTGCTGCAGCCGTTCGCCTCGGACAACACGGTTCGCATCGACGAGCCGCGAAACCTCGTGATCCTCGCCGGAAACCAGCGCGAGATCCGCCATCTCATCGACACGATCGAGATGTTCGACGTGGATTTCCTCGCCGGCTACTCGGTCGGCGTGTTCCCGATCAAGAGCGCCGACGTGAAGTCGCTGGTGCAGGACCTGGAGAAGGTCTTCGGGCCCAACGCGCCGAGCCCCCTGGCGGGCGCCGTTCGCGTGATTCCGCTCGAGCGGATGAACGCGCTCCTCGTCGTGACGGTGAATCCGAAGTACCTCGAGACCGCGGCGACATGGATCACGCGTCTGGACCAGATCGGCGGAACGAGCGGCGGGTCGCGCCTTTTCGTCTACCAGGTGCGCAACGGAAAGGCCGAAAACCTTGCCCAGCTCGTGGGCGATCTCTTCGCCTCGCGCCGCACGTCCACGACAGCGCCGACCCTCGCGCCCGGGCAACGCCCGACCGAGATCCGCACGGCGCCGTTCGGACAGACGCAGCCCACGCCGCAGAGCACGACCACGACGGTGACTCCGGCCGCGGGCGCGGCGACCTTCACGTTGCCGGGAGGCGTCGGCACCACGCAAAGCGAGGTACGCGTCATCGCGGACAAGGACACCAACTCGCTGCTGATCGTCGCCACACCCGGCGACTACGACGTGATCGAGCAGGCGCTGAAGAAGCTCGACGTGATCCGCCGACAGGTCCTGGTCGAAGTGATGCTCGCCGAAGTCAAGCTCACCGATGACCTCAAGTTCGGCATCGACTGGTTCCTGAAGGCACGCAACAACACCTCGGGAACCTTGAATACGCTGGGAGCGCTTCCTGCGACCCCGACGGGCACTGTCGGGGCGTTCTCTCCCGGCCTCCAGCTCGTCCAGATGGCCGGAAACGAGATTCGTGCCGTCCTCCAGACGCTCGGTCAGGACGGACGCGCCAAGGTCCTGGCTGCACCCCAGATCATGGTGCTCGACAACGAGAAGGCGGAGATCAAGGTCGGCGATCGCATCTCCGTCCAGACGCAGGCGCAGACCGGGGTGAGCACGGGGACGGGCGTGCTCAACAGCTTCCAGTACCTGGAGACCGGAATCCTCCTCGCGGTCACCCCGCGTATCAATTCGGGCGGCCTCGTGACGCTGGAGGTCAACCAGGAAGTCAGCGCGCCATCCTCATCGCCCACGGTCATCAACCCGAATCCGGACATCTCCACCCGTTCGGCCAAGACCAGTGTCGTCGTGGCCTCGGGTGAGACGATCGCGCTCGCCGGACTCATCAAGGAGATCGTGACCTACGATTCGACGGGCATCCCGCTGTTGTCGAAGATCCCCCTGATCGGCGCGGCGTTCGGGTCGCAGACCTTCAGCCGCGAGCGCACCGAGCTCGTTCTCGTCATCACCCCCAAGATCATCAGCGATCCTGCCCAGGCGAGGGATGCGACCCAGGAGCTGCGCCAGCGGCTGCCCAGCTTGCGGGGGCTTTTGCCCCACCTCGAGCCCCACGGCGGCGTCATGACGCCACCGGCCGAGATGGCGGTTCCGACGCAATCCGCCGCCCCATTTATCGCTTCCCCGCCGGCGCCCGCGCCTGCTCCCGTTCCGGCGCCGCAGGCGCCTGTCCCGCCCGCCGCCGCCGCCCCGGAAACCACCCCTTCAAACCCGCCGCCGCCCCCAAAGTAAGTCCCCGCTGACTGGGTTTCAGCGATCAAATCGCCGTCTGTAATTAATAGGTAATTCAAGGCGATAACTGGTGAGACCTAAAGTTGAATCGAGCTTGTTGTTGTGATCGCGCAACAGTGTTGCAAATCTTTTACGATTTTGTTTGACTAGCCCCCACCAGCATGGATAATCACACCCACGAAACGGTATCCGCAGTCAGGAAAGGCAGCATGTTTTCGAGAGGTCCGGGCGCGGTCTGCGCGGCTCTTGTCGTAACGGGAATCCTGGGTGGTTGTGCCACTGCAAACCTGGGCCGGAGTGACAAGGAAATCGTCGCCGAGCGTGCACAGCAGAGATGGGACCTCCTCGTGAAGGGCGATTTCGCGGGTGCGTACGGCTTCATAAGCCCCGCGGGACGCGAGCTGATGAAACCGGAAGCGTATGCGTCCTCCCTGAAGGCGGGCTTCTGGACCGGTGCCAAGGTGGATCACGTCGAGTGCCAGACGGCCGACGCGTGCGGGGTGGATGTCTGGATCGAATACAAGTATCGGGGGATGAACATGAAGACCCCGGTACACGAAAAATGGATCAAGCAGAAATCGGATTGGTGGTTCGTGTATGAAAGGTAGTTTCGGCAGCCGTACAGGTTTGTAAATTGAAGGGAAGTTGGGCTAATATCCGTGCGTTGTACACCTCTAGAGAGAGTGATCACTCTTCACATCTTCACAAAGGAGTAACTCAAAACATGAACTCGTTCAAAAGAAAGGCACTGACGTGTGCCGTGCTCGCCGGTCTCGGCGGCATCGCCACGACTGCGGAAGCGGTATACCGCAACCCGGATGGGACCGGGATGGTGCTGATTTACCCGTACTACACCGTCAACTCCATCGGCGGCAACGCGTACAACAC
>Ga0068871_100001410_pt1 | contig 16084 bp, 22 predicted proteins | sample KBSMisM72_FD_72750 | JGI IMG/M metagenome (GOLD analysis project Ga0068871, IMG submission 72750) | Miscanthus rhizosphere microbial communities from Kellogg Biological Station, Michigan, USA - KBS Miscanthus M7-2 | ecosystem: Host-associated > Plants > Roots > Rhizosphere > Soil ... | reverse complement strand
TTATATATCTTAGTGTATACATTCACAATGTTTGCTTTGTTTAGTTTAATTTTGTCATTAAAAAAAAAAAATAAACAAAATTTAATATATTTAACAGATTTACTTTTCTTAAAAAATATACCCCCGTTAAGCAAAATTTTATTCGTAACATTACTATTCTCCATGGCAGGAATACCGCCATTTTTAGGATTTTTTTCAAAATTTTACGTATTTTTTTCAGCAGTAGAAGCAACATATTACTTCCCACTTTTGATAGGAATCATTTCAAGTACCACTAGTGCTTTTTATTATACCCGATTAATAAAACTTATTAACTTTGAAAAAATATTAAGCACAGCGAATAATATCCAACTTAAAACAAGTAATATCACTATAACTACTATAGTATCCTTATTATTATTATTTTTTATTTTTTCTCCAAATTTTTTAATTTTAAAAACATATCAACTAGCCTTATTAGTCTAAACTATACACTATGTTACAACCCCACGCAATTTCTATAAATATAAAAAGTTCAAATAAATTGTATATAAAATATTTTACTTATTATTTTTATTTTTTACTAAAAAAAAATAAATTAAACACACTTCATATTAAAAAATTAAGTTTACCTTTAATCTTAAAAAAATTTACTTTTTTGAAATCCCCTCATATTGATAAAATAGCTAGAACTCAACTTGAATTAAGAACAACAGAAGTAATACTAAAAATTACAAATTTTACTGTTACTGAGCAAGCTAAATTAAAAAAACTTATTATATTTTTTATAAAAAATCTACCTTTAACTTTGACCATAACAGTAAAAACAACAAACAATTGAAAAATATAAAAACTGCACGCCATTACATAAAAATGTATAACTACTTATAAAAAAAGACCAGTATAAAATTTATAAATCTAAACCATGTTATTACAATTTTCACCTTTAGAACAATTTGAACTTTTTTCTATATTAACATTATTCAAATCAAATTCTTTCTATTTTGCTTTTACTAATTCAACCTTTTTTAACTGCATAATTCTGCTATTTTTAATATTGATAATGCATTTCTTAAAATATAACACAAAAATTGTACCAACAAGAGGACAATCTGGGGCGACCGTTCGTATTACAATACAATTACAAAAGGCTCTAAAAATCTAAAAGCCAGAGGAACATCAAGAGAGAGGTGTTAATCGTACATGACTTACTCAACAGGTAAAACCGTTTAGGCCGTAAGGTCATGAGGACTATAGCATGTCATGAAAGAATATGTGAGGGAATGTTGTCTATATACAAAATAATTGTATATCCTAAAAGAATATTCAAACGACGCAGTTAATTGAGGTAGAGAATGAATTTTCAAACTGAAGTTTATTACGGACTATAACTCATCCAGCAGATAATTAGTTTATAGACTTTTACTGCTTTCTGGTTGGCCTAACGATGACAGATTACGTTAAGGATATCTCAACCGCAATCAGAGTTTACCGAAAAAATCGGGACAGTAAACAAAACAGCTACCTAAATTAACAATATAAATAAAATTTATAAATGCAGTATTGTAATAACCGGTGAGATCTTTACAAATTAATTTGTAAAGAAGTCAGAGGGCTCGTAGTACTGTATTATGCGGGAAGGGGCCTAAACAATCAGATATAAAAGTTCTATAATTTCAAAAGTACTAAACACTTGTATGTCTGATTCACACAGAGAAATATGTTAATCGAAAAAGTGGCCTTTTTGTAAAAAAGCGGATCCCAAAATAAATCCAACACTTTCACTCGTTTAATCAAACATTGAGTAAAATCCTTGTGAAAAAAACTCTGTTGGAGAGCCGTGTAATGGGTAACTATTTCGCACGGTTCGGAGGGAGCTTATGTTATAAAAGTATAACTATTATTCTACCCTATTTATTGAAGAACTATACTTAGCTACAAAAGAAATGATCGAAAAATCAATAGGATCAGAAGGGGTAAAATTCTTTCCCTTTATTCTTTTTTTATTCTTTTTTTTAATTTTAAGTAACTTACTTGGTATGATACCTTACTCGTTCACGTTAACAAGTCATTTTTCTATAACGTTTGGATTAGCATTAACAATTTTTATTGCAGTAAATATAATCGCCATACGTACTCATAAACTTCACTTCCTCGGATTTTTTATACCGGGAGGATCTCCATTAGCACTTGCACCATTATTTATTATAGTTGAACTACTTTCTTATTTTGCAAGAGTTATAAGTATTTCTATGAGACTGTTTGCGAATTTGTTAGCTGGACATATGCTATTAAAAATACTTGCGGGCTTCGCCTGAATGATGTTATCTGCTGGAGGTATATGAATAATTTTACAATTATTTCCACTCCTAATAATTATTGCAATTACCGCTTTAGAAATAGCAATCGCGGTCGTGCAAGCTTATGTTTTCACTATATTAACGTGCCTTTATTTGAAAGATGCAATAGCGTTACATTAATATTATAGATGAATTTTTTATACATACCTTCAAACTTTATAGAATACAATCTTTTATTTTTTTTTGTTTTCATTAGTACAATAGTTGCTATAATAGTACTTGGATTATCACTTTTACTAAGTGAAAAAAAAAATGATTTAGAAAAACTTTTAGCATACGAATGCGGATTTGATCGTGCGCCGTCTAGTTTATTTGTAGTAAGAACTTACTAGTCAAAGTTCTGATCCTTTAATGATGGATCATAAATCACTTAACTTATCCAAAAAGGAAACTCTACTGGAAAACATAGCATGTTAAGAAAGTAACGCAACCTTCTTTATAAAAAAGTAAGGTTTAAAAAGCGGATGCAAGATAAAAGCTCTAAGCTTAAGTATTATATTAATTTAGTTTGGAACTCTCGCACCCTAGTTGTCTTGTTAAAAAGAAAATTAGTGTATATTTGTATTTATACGGATCGAATAAATACAACATTAAATATACAAAAACACCGTCCAATCGGAAAAATTAAAAGCTAAAGAGCACGACGACTACAAATTAAAAAATTCGGGAAAACCTAAAGGTAATTTACCTTACTCCTAAGGTTTCGGAACTTTCGTAATACCTATTCTTGTATTAAAAATAGGAAAGGAAAGTAGCAATCGTTCTCAACTAAATAGATAATCTGCTGCAGCTAAATATGAAATAAATAAATAGCGCGGTTTACCAAATATTAGGAGATTAAGGATTTATAATATAATATAAATAACAGTGATGAATACTAAAGGTACTTTCTATAAACACACTCCTTAATAGAAATGATTGTGGAGAGCTGTATGCGGTGAAAGCCGCACGTACAGTTCGGAGGAAGATTAAATAAAATTTTTTCTGAAAATCAATTAATCCATCCTACCATTTGGCGATACACGCCATACTTTTGAAATAAAATTTTATTTAGTAGCAATTTTATTTATTATCTTTGACTTAGAAGTTGTATTTTTATTTCCCTGAGCAATAACAGTAAATTCTTACCTCGCATTATATTCAATGTTCCTTTTTTTAATAATTTTAACAATTGGATTTATTTATGAGTGACGCCGAGGTGCTCTAGAATGGTAGTAATACACCTTATAGGATTTGAACCTATATTTATTGATTTAGAAAATCAATGCTTTTCCAATTAAGCTAAAGATGCGCTTTAAAACCACACTATTTTCGATAAAAAATTGCTTTTTTTGGATCAGCAGAAACCTGCTTATGCAAAAATTGCAACTTTAAATGATTTGCTCTAGTAGTAAGAGTTAAGACAATAGCACCAATCATAGCAACCAATAAAATTAATCCGGCTAATATAAAAAAAAAAGAAAAATAAGTATACAAATAACTAAATATTTGTATGTTTGATACTTCTGAAATAAAATTAAATCAATTAATATAAAAAAGATTATCAAAAGTACCTATCGTAAAAACTACTAAATCACAACTATATAAAATTAAAAACTCAACAGCAATAACTGATAAAATAAGGCCACTTATAAAAAAATAATATTGTAAATTAATATAAGTAACAGCATTTTTTATATCAAGCATCATTATAACAAAGAGAAATAAAACCATAATTGCACCAATATAAATTAAAATAAAAAGAACAGCTAAAAATTCTAAGTCTAATAACAGTAGTATTAAAGACGCATTAAAGAAAACCGAAATTAAAAATAGAATAGAATAAACTGGATTTGACACTACAATAACCATTACAGCTGAAGCCAATGAAAGCGTAGAAAAAAAATAAAAAAAGTAATTCATAAAAAATAATTTTTCCATAAAATATAAAACTACTTATATTATAAAAGAATTGCTAATAACATGAAACAGTAGTACATGATAATATCAAATTGAAAAATTAAATAAAGAGCCTGAAAAATAAAAAGTAAATTAATATAAAAGAATACACCTAATAAAATAACAAAAGTATAATGATAAATTAATCCAGTTTGAAAAATACTAACTTTTTTAGAAATACGTTGAAATAGCACAGCTATCCCAGAAGGCCCAAAAAATTCAATAAATCCCTTATCAAGTAATAAAAAAGACATTCAAAATCCTAAATCAAAAAAAGGTTTTACTAAGTACTGATTGTAAAGTTTATCAAAAAACCATTTTTGATTAAAAAATATATAAAAAGTACGCCCAAGTTCTATTTTTTTTAAATAAACTAAAAAAAATTGGTATCAAATATTTAAAAATAAAGCTAAAAACATACCACTTAAACTAAAAACTAAGGGCAATAATTTTATCTGCAATGGTAAAAATTCCGCCTCAACTAAATTGAAATTATTAGGTAAAACAAAAATAGAATTACCAAAAAAAACTGAACCTAAACCAACAAACAAGTCTCGTGTAAGATAACCACTAAACAAACTTCCTAAACTTAAAACTAATAGAGGTAAAATAATAAAAATGGAAGATTCATGAGCTACCTGAATAACACTTCTTTTTGCGTTAACAGGAGCTAAAAAAGTTAAATAAATTAAACGAAAAGAATAAAAAGCAGTAAAAAACGCTGAAATAACACCTAATCAGTAAGCAAATAAACTTACAACACTATACTGAGCGAAAGACATCTCTAAAATAATATCTTTTGAATAAAAACCTGATAAAAATGGAAAACCTATCAAAGCTAAAGAACCTATTAAAAACATACAGTAGGTAATTGGAAAAATCTTAGTTAAACTTCCCATTTTACGTAAATCTTGGTTAAACTAAAGTCGAGAATTATCTCGAAACCTCGTCGCAGATCCGGACATGAGACTTTCGCTTCATCCGGCTCTTGATTTATTTATTATAGCACGTCCCGGAGTTCCAGAGTAACTTAAACAAAAACAAACAAATGTAATTAGTATATTTTGTATTTATACTATAAGACAAGCTTGTTAAAAGTAAATCGTCTTATAATAAAAAAGGAAAAGTATTAACTCTTTTTTTTAATTGTAAATTAATTTTCTAAATTATGCACATTAAAACTATCATACTTATAAGCTCGAAAACGCCAGTAAACTTCATCACCATCATATACTGATTTTTCTTTTTTAATTATTATAAAAGTTTCTGAGGAAATTCAAGATATCTTAGGAAGTCAATTTTCCACTATTGTTAAATTTAAATTATCTTTTTTTTTTGAAGACAAAACCCAATCATTACAATATTTTTTATTTTGAAACGTGTAAACTGTTCCAGAAGAAAAATATTTTGCTTTAATTTTTCTTCTTCCATTTTTTCTATCTCTACGAAAAACTCAGGATCGTAATATTTGAAGTATTAAATAATCTAATTTACAAAAAATCCTCCTGCATTTTATATATTTATAGTAACTGGCTCAATTTAATATCTCAGGTTTTATTAAGTTAATTAAGTTAAAAACCGATATACTTCGAAATTGTCTACATTTCTCTCCAATAAAAAAAATTAGTTTTTTTTGACTCTCTTTTGACGGATATACCTTTACTTTAATATTTCCATTTTTATAAAGATTTATAAAATGATATCCAAAAAAGACAAAACCTTTAGTGGATTCAACAATGTTGATTTTTTCTTCACGTAACAATAACTGGGACGTAGTTGTAAATCATTTTGTTAATATTGAAAATGTATCAAATACTATTTTTAAACTTTCATGAATAACTACGAAGTTACACATGTATCTTATTACGTTAACTGAGGAAGCATCTACAAATTTTCGTTTCCTAACTACCCCCTTACTATTAATTCAGCCTTGTTTAGTTACTCAACTTTTCAATGTATTTTCCATACCATGTAATATCACATTAATTAAAAATGGAAATATTATATTTTTTGACGTAATCACCCTATGATTTTTTAATGGATTTGAGTGTAATTCAACATACTTATAAATTTTTAATCAGGATTCGATTTGTTTTGTAATCTTCTCAGAAGTTCTCAATTTCTTTAACAAATAGCGATAATCTAAATTACTAAAACATCCTCTTAAATCTGCAATTAAAATATATTTTTTATAATTTCCACGATTACCTTGATTACCCAAAGAATCAAAAAGTACTTTTACAGTATCGTGTACTGTACGGCCAGGTCTAAAACCATACGAATTTGATTCGAACTTTGCTTCCCATTCGGGCTCGAGTGCCATTAAGACTAGAGCTTGTTTAGCTCTATTTTGTACTGTAGATAAGTTCATAAAATAGCTTTTATTATTTTCAATTTTGAAAGTACCCCATCTTTTTAGAAAAGATAAGTTACCATCTATTTTAAGAATTTTTACTAAATAGATTTTCTCCTTCGCTGTTAAGTATACTATATTACCTGTATCTTCGGTCACGTACCGTACCGAAAGATATTTCGCATCTTTACTATTCGTGAGTCTTTGTTGCAAAAAAAGTACGGCACCCTTGTTTCCAGTTTGACTTGCTTTGTAGATTCTTTTCTGAATATTATAAATCCGAAATGCCATTTTCTTTCAAATTATAATATTCTGCGGAGACACTTTCTCCGTGTTCCAAATTGAAAAATTTCGTACAAATCTATTGTTAATAAATCCGAATTCACGTCTGCGTATATCCCCTACTCAGCAATAAGCTGGAGATCTTTTGCTTTTTGAACCCAATTCCATAACGCCGGCATCATGTAAGATTGGTTCTCTACTCTTCAGCCTTCTAAGAGAAATGCCTGCGTCTTCCAAGGTTCCGCTAGAATAAATATCTAAGTCTTCAGGACGATACTCTACACGATGAAAAATTTGTTTTACACTAGCCCTTGAAGGATGAAAACTTCTCAGGTGTTTTCCACCTTTTTCCGTTTTTAGGAAAAAATTACTCTCTTTATTGATTTTAATTCAGATCAATAGCCTTTTTCGAGAGATCATGCTTACATACCTAGCCACTTGTTTTTTACAAATGACATTTGCCTTACATCCATAACCTTTCCTACATACCTTTGCTAAACTTCTCCGTACCTTCGGATAATCAAAGTATATCATTTCTTTTCTAGTAAAAAGAGAGGTTGATAATTCCTCGTACTCTAGCAGTTCAACGAATCCCTTCGCCGTCGATCTTTCTACTCACTTATTAATAGCGTAGTTCATTCGAAACCTGTCACACTTCATCGGAAAGACCATGAATAATAGATCCGGCACTTAAAAATAATAAAGCTTTAAAAAAACCATGATTAAATAAATGAAAAAAAGCACCATAGTAATTTGATAAACCACAAGCAAAAGTCATATAACCCAATTGAGAACAAGTTGAATAAGCAATTACCTTTTTTAAATCATTTTGTAACATACCCACGGTTGCTGCAAAAAAAGCAGTTAACGCTCCAACTAAAGCTATTAAAACTAATACGTTACCCGCGTATTCAAAAAAAGGCGAACATCGAATAATTAAAAAAATCCCAGCAGTTACCATGGTAGCTGCATGAATTAAAGCCGATACTGGAGTAGGAGTGCGCTAGACTTTACAGCCCGCGCCCAGAACCGAATGAACACCTCTCGACGAATTTCGGCTCCCAGGAAAATAATTGTTTTATCATTAAAAATTTCTAATATTATTTTTAAATCTAAAATAATATATTATCATACGTATACCCCCCGCCTTTACACGTTTAACCTAATCCGAACAATTTATACAGCACTATACTTACCTTATTCTTAATTCTTTTTTGTGGAAAATACTATAAAAGTTACAACTAACGTTAAATTTTTTGAAAGTATCCTCACATGTAATAAACAACCAACCATATAAATCAAGTAAATCTATGTATTTTTTTAAAAATATTGAAAAGAACGTAGGAGATAACCTCCGTCTATTACTAAGTTAATTTAATAGAACTAAAAACAATAGAATTTAATAGATTAAAATAATTGGATTTAACTTGATAAGTTTTAAGTAAAACTTGCCCTTTAACTCGAAAAGATCCTCTGTGTTTAAAATTACGAATTATCGTAGAATAAATTTTAGGAGTCGAAGAAAATTTACGAAGAAGATATTTATAAAATAATACATGAATTAAATTATTCAAACAAGCTACTTGTTTATTAGTATCTACTGTAATATTGAAATAATTTAAAAACTTAGAAAGAATTAAATTTATGTTAGCAATCATTCTCGCTACAGGCAAACAAACGTATTTAGAACTAAGTAATAGTTTAATTTTATTTTTAATTTGTTTCATATATACAGGTTCTATAATTAGCAGTAACCGTCTTTGAGCACATTTTATCAAATTTGTATACCCAGTAAGTAACGGACTATATATTTTCCGAGTGTAAACCCCCCTGTCAATTAGGGATACTTTAGAATTTGGGAAAATAAATTTAAAACCTAAATACTTTACACTAGAGCCAGGTTTAAACGAATACCCTTGAAAAATAGACGCATTTCTAACAGTTAACCCACGATGAGATAAAAAATTCAAAATAGCCCTCTGAATAAACTCCATATCCTTTAAACTACGTTTTAATAAAACTAGGATATCGTCTACATGACGTATAATGTGCAGGTAATTACGTTGCTTGATTCACTCCGCTGTATCAGACGTAGATGACAAAACTTTTATCAAATGATCCTGAATACCATCTAAAACAATGTTACATAGCAAAGTTCCAAAATTAGAACCTTTCGGCAATCCCGATGTAGGAAGAGAAGATTGTATTTCTCCATTTTTTTCTCAAGGTCCTATTACCGGCGCAGTAATCCAAGTTTTAATAAAAAATAAATATTTAGTAGTAAGGGGAATTAACTCATATACACTAGTATGAGAAACTTCATCAAAACAATTTTTAACAACTAGATTTAAACACTGATAATGAACTTGAAAACTAAACTTTTCTTTTATGTCTTTACTTTTAGAATAAATATAGTAGTTGTATTTATATACTTGTCTACGTTTATCTTTCGATAACGATAAATTTTTAAATCTGAATCGGGCTTTTTTACCCCTAAACGTCTGATATTTTTCTTGTGATACTCGTACTGTATTGTATTTAAATTGATTTCGAACAATTTTCGAAAAACTAAGTTTTTTAGCAATAAATGCGACTGTATCTAAGGCAAACTTCGTAGATCTTAATCCAAAAGGTAAAGAATCAGCCTGATATTCTACAACAGGATAAACTGCTCAAATAATAATTTGTTGCAACACACGATCACGTAAAGTAGGTATATCTACGGGCTTGGCATCAGCCATACTTCCATTTGAAACTCATACTCGCCGTACTCTATGAGATTTATAATTTTTCTTAAAAGCTCTAATATTACAGCTACGTAACAATTTAAAACGCAAAATAGTATTAAAATCGAATAACTTGCGTTGTAAAGTTTCGCGTTCGTATAAAGTAATTTTTGCTTTTTTAGGAAAATCTTTTTTAATTTTTAAGGATTTGGTTGATAATTTGTATTTAGTTCCTACTAATTTCTCTGCCCACAACTTCTTCGTCAAGTCAGCTAATGTGTAAAAACGTTCTCTATCGATTCCTGGAATATTATGTCTATCAGATATAGAAATTTCGTATACAGCTAATATAGAAATACAAAATGATTCGATAAACACATCTTGCAAGGTACTAACCGTGGGTGGTAAAGTGGTATGTATAAGTCTGATTCTAAATTTTTTTAATGCTGCAACAATTTCCAAAGACTGCATTTTGTAATAATCTAATAAATGGTTTCTAAGTTTTTGTATTACATTCGAAGAAAAAATTAAATTCCGATTATTCGGATTACTATATAGAGATCATAATTTCTTATTAAGAAACTGATTTTTTTCAATTCATGTTTTATGGCTGAATCGCACTTCAGAATTTGGTTCCCTACTAAGTTTTTGCTTAATAAAAAATGTACTTTGACTATTATTATGAATGAAATTCATAATTACTACATTAAATACATAAACTTATTCTTAGTTCTAACTGATTTGCATACGTATACTCTAGCTATTATAGAAATCGTACATTTCAACTTATCGGTATGACAAGTATTAAATGTAAATTCATCTTTAGGACATAACCTCTCTTGCCAGATTTCAAAAAAAAATCAATTTTTGCTCGGACAACAACTTTCTATATGCAGGTTTATATAGAAACAGAGCAAACCACATAAGGCAAATAATATTAGGCTATTCTTATCCATTGACCTAAAGATCTAGTACAGCGGAATTTACGCTTATTCCCGTTATTAATCAAGTTTGTTGCTTGGGCTGTATGATAGTATACGCTGCGTATAAAAAACTATAAATCAGTCTGCGTTCTCCTTCCATGGCTGAGGGTAGTCATGTATGCAACCCTAACTGAGCGGATTTTCCAACCGCACCGATAAAAAACAAAAACCCAATTACTGAAATACTTGAAAATTCATAAGTAAAAAAATTAAATGTCTGTGACAAAACATAAGGAGTCATTAAAAAAAAAGTACTTAAGTCGACGGTTTGGTAAATAGAAAAAATTCCCGCAATACCCAACATTACTCCTAAATCACCAATTTTATTTACGACAAGAGCTTGTATCGCGGCTTTGTTTGCCTGTATTCGTGTATATCAAAAACTAATCAACAAATAAGAACAAATACCAACACCTTCCCAACCAAAAAATAACTGAATTAAATTTTCTGATGTAACTAAAATTAACATAAAAAATGTAAACAATGAAATATAACAAGAAAATCGAATTAAGTGTGGATCTTCTAACATGTAAACTAAAGAATACATATAAACTAAACTACTAACAGTAGTAACAAGAATAAGCATAAAAGAAGTTAAACTATCAATACAAATAGACCATTGCGCAGAAAAAAGACCTACGTTAATTCATGAAAATAAATTAATATAAACAGGCACAACATGAAATACTGTTGTTAACACATACCAAAAAGCTAGTAAAGCAGCACTAAACAATGATAAAAGTGTTAAAAGAGCAACCCCTTTTGTACCCAGACGATAACCGTAAACCCCTACACAAATACTAGCAAAAAGCGGTAAAAAAACAATTAAGCTAAACATTATACCTATATTCTTTACTTTTGTATTAAACCAAATATTAAAATCCCTTTAAACGAACTACATTCCAAGTTAAAAAATAATTTACTATACCCAACTCGCGCCCTTAATTAAATTTATTATCAGATACTTTTATAAAATGAAATGTAACTGATTACAGTCATACAAAGAAATAACTTTAGGGAAAAAAAATTCTTGCAATAAAGGTTTCTTTACGACTAAAAATGTAAAAATTTTAAAATTAATCTCTACAAAAATGGGAAATTTAAAATAAATAAATACATTTTGAATTGTTAATTTTTTACGTAATTTTTTCTTTTTTAAGAAATTAAAAAAAAACACGGTTTTGAATAACTGACAAATTAAACGAGTTTTATATTTTAAAATAAAAATAGAGTTTAAAGAAATTAAATCTAATTTTTTTATTGAAATAGAAGCAGATTTTACGGGTAAAAAGTTAATCATTACCTGTTTATGTAGAAGCATCTGCTTCACCTGCTTCCCTGTTAACGCAAAACCAACCTTTAATAGCACGTAATCTAATCTGTACTCTAAACGTGTTAAAAAGTCTAAAAATAGTGTCCGACCAGAAATTATTTTATAAATCTTTATTAATTGGTGCTTTTTTAAACCACCGTTAAAAAAATTTAAAACATGTTTTGTTTTTATTAAATCAGAATAAATTTTACTAAAACGAATAAAATTAGAATTTTTTTTAAATTTATTAATTTTTGCAGCTTGCATATAAATATGATTGTAAGTTTCGGAATAACAGGATTTGAACCTGTACTCACCTGATCCCAAATCAGGTACATTACCAGTTATGCTATATTCCGCCTAGTAACTCCTAGGCTAACTTCATCTGTAATGCGAAAAAGCACGATTACTTGAAGCTGTTTGATATATAGATTGATTAAGTTTATAAATAGAGCTTTTTTTTTGTAAAATTAAAAATAACTCTAAATATACCTTTTGAACTAAAGTTAATTTTTGTGTATTCAGCTTAATCACTTTCAACAATAACTTAACTGCGCGAAATACCTGTTTCCAATATAATAAAGGAACCGGGATCTTGTAAGATACACTACCTAACCTAAGCGTCTTTAATTCAAGTACCGGTTTAATCTCATTGATTAAAAACAAAAATAAAAGTAACGGATTTAGTTTAACTTTAAATTTTAAAAAAGCTAAACTTTTAAATAAACTAATTTCAATTTTTTGAACTTTTCCCTTTTTTGCTAAATTATTAACAAATTTTTTTAGTAATAATGAATTATATAAATATTTATTTTTTCTTTTTAATTCCATACTTTGAACGTCGTGTTTTTCGATTACGTACGGGTTCTAAATCGTATTTTCCACGAATAACCTTATACCTAACACTAGGCAAATCGCGAGCTCTTCCACCACGAACAAGTACAATAGAATACTCTTGTAGATTGTGCCCTTCTCCAGGAATATGAGCTGTAATTTTAATATTATTTGATAAACGAATTCGAGCTACTTTCCGCAACGCTGAATTTGGTTTTTTAGGAGTTGTAGTAAACACTTTCAAACATATACCTTTTTTTTGTGAATTTTGTAATAAAGCAGGTACCTTATTTTTTTTCTTTTTTGAAATACGTTTTGATTTAAGTAATTGATTAATTGTAGACATAAAAATACTAATAATTTACTTTGATTTAGAACTCAATTTTAAAACCACAGGACAATGCAATTTCCGAATTCCTTTACCTTTATACAAATCAAACTTTTTTAATGAACAAACAATAGAAATAAATTGATGCAAACACTCAAGATCTAAACTAAAAATTTTAAAAGTTTGCTTATCAATTACAAAAACCTCAATATTTTTTGGAACAAAGTAAACAATATCATGACTAAAACCTAATTTAAAAACTAATTGATTACTTTTTTCTGAAATAACACGTCATCCGGTTCCATTAATAACTAAAATCTCAAAAAATCCCAAAGTTACTCCTTTTATCTTTTGCTTAATTAAACTAATAAACGTAAAAAATAAAGATTTATTTGCAAATTTTGCACTAAGTACTAAATTTCCATCAATTTTATGTAAATTTAAAAGTTTTGGAATATCCAAAGATAGTACGCCTAAAGGACCATTTATAATTATAAAATCCATATTTTTTAAAACTTTTAAATCTGAAGAAAAAATAAATTTTTTGTAGAGTACGTTATTTTGCATTGCGTATATAATACATTTCTTTTTGTTTAAATTAACTTAAACAAAAGAAGCCCTCCAATTTTGTAGTGCTCAGCTTCTATTTGAGTTAACAAACCACGGTGAGTTGATAAAACAACTAACGATGTATTATCCGACGTCCATTGACCATATTTTAAATAAACAGGACGGCTAAATTTAGAAATCTGAGTACACGAAACAATAACGGATCTACTCTGCTTAAAATTAAATTTAAAAAAAACAATAATTTTTGTTTTGTCAGCAGAACATTGCTTAAAACCAATTAAATATTTATGACGAATTAACAATTTAACCAATTGTAATATAAATTTTGTTTTTAGAATTATAAAAAAACCTTTTTTTGCTTTAATACTTAAATTTATTAGTGAAATAAAAGACTGTAATTGAGTCATATAGAGTTATCAACTTGATTTTTGAAGTCCTGGCAGAAATTGAAATTTCTGCAAACGTTTTATAACCAATCGAGAAAGATTAAAAAATTTATAAACGGAACGGAAACGTCCAGATAAAATACAACAATTCTTAACATACGCTAACGAAATTGTTTGTGATAAATTTTCTAATTGCCATCCAAGCTTTCGCCTAATTACTGTTGGTAACGTTAAATTATAAAATAAAGCTTTAATAACTTTTTGCTTAATTTCGAAATTTTTAAATTGAATACGATTTTTAATATTTTTATAAAAAATATAATTCATTCTTACTTTTAGTATTTAAATACGACGTTTTTTTTTAAAGCGAACACCATTAAAAGCTTTTAATGGTAAAATTTGGATGTACAAAACTTTAACTTTAAACTTTTGTAAAATTTTTAATAATACTTTTTTCTTTTTTAAACTTAAAATATCAATTTTTAAAATTAGACTAGAAATACTAAATTTTTTTAATTTTTTAATAATATCTAGTAAAAGCAATTCTAAAATGTAATTCGTATTTTTTTTAAAATTATTTAATTTTAAAATTCCACCTGAATTTAAAATAATAACTTTACCAAAACTATTAGATATTATTAAATAAATATTATTTAAAGTTACTTTAATTAATAAAAAATAAACTTTATTATTTAAAAAAGTTTGAATATCATATAATTTTTTTAGTGTACCTTCATTTCGAACAATTAACGTATTACATAAATTTTTAAAATTCATTTTTGTTTTTTATAAAAATACTCGCCGACAAGTTTTTCTATTTGTACGAGTTCGCTGCCCCCGTACAGGTAATTTCAATTTATAACGTAACCCACGTACACTTTTTATTAAACTGTAAAAGTTACGTTGGGATTGAATTTGCTTTTTTAATTGATCCTGAATTAAAACCTTGGTTAAAAGAAATATTCGAATTTGTTTTAAGGTAGAAGAATTCAAATTTTTTGTTAATGAGTAAGAATTAAATCCGAACTTTTTGCAAATTATTAAAGCAAGATAGGAATTGATACCAAAAATTTGTTTTAAAGAAAACATTAATTTTTTATTTAAATTTAGTTTAATATTAAATAATTGAATATAATTTGACATAGATTATAATAAATAGCACAGGAAGGACAGGAGTTGAACCCATATAAACAATGTTGAAGATTGTTGTTTTACCTTTAAACTACCCTCCCGAGTTTTGAAAACATTTGCTAAATAAAAAAAATAAACAAAACCTTTTATGCAAAAAACGCTTTTGCATAAAGCCCGAAAGTCTCGGGAAATTGTGATTAACTTCGATTGGTTTAAAGGATTTTTATTTTGCAACCACGCTTAAGCTTTCCTAAAAAACAATCACATGAAAAGAAGACGTTTCTAAACATGTATATATATCACAAATGTCCGAGGATGAACATAAATTATACAATAAACCCTAAACTACATGTAATATAAAATTTATTGTGTTAAACTATTACTAATAGTTATAAATATAAGATTTTCCTCTTCATACAAAAAATAATTTTAGATCACTGGAAAAAAGTGATAAGAGTTCTGGGTATGTATTTATTAGTTAGGAGGAGGAGTAACAGATCATAGAATAAACTACAATCCTACAAAGTACATATCAATATTCATTATTTTGCGTGGAGAGGAAATCTTAAAAGATATATAAATTAAGTTGAATATCACGAATAGTAGGTTTTTTCTTTTATAAGAAGGCAATTCTACAATTTAAGAATATATATATTATGAAATCTTTTAAATTAATCTAAACTTATAATATAAAAATATTATCTTTATTTATTATACATAATTAGACTAATAGTTAAAATTCAGTTAAAATAGATTAAGTACAAGTAAATTTCGAACGCAAAAATAACAAAACTAGTGAATTACATGTAGTTTAGGGTTTATTGTATAATTTATGTTCATCCTCGGACATTTGTGATATATATACATGTTTAGAAACGTCTTCTTTTCATGTGATTGTTTTT